>R06__coassemble_745_pt1 | contig 11595 bp, 12 predicted proteins | sample R06__metabat2_low_PE_045 | metagenome-assembled genome bin R06 | reverse complement strand
GGAGGAGGAAATAATGGGGGAGTGGAAAAAAACCTGGTGCAATTTGTGCGCCGTAACCTGCGGGCTTGAAATGGAGGTTGAGAACGGAAAAATCATCAATGTCCGCCCTGACAAGGACAGCCCAAGAAGCGGCGGATACTGCTGCCGAAAGGGGAGAACTGCAAAATACTTTGTCCACAGTCCGGATCGTATTCTTTATCCCCGCAAAAAAGTAGGGGATCATTACGAGCAAATCTCCTGGGAGCAGGCTTATAAGGAAATAGCAGAGCGCATGAATTCAATACTTAAGCTGCATGGCCCCCGTTCACTTGCGCTTATTGGCTGCGGCACCACCTCACTTTCTTCACCTGCCGCTACTGCACAGCCGCTTCTTGAGACTATCGGTTCGCAGTATTTCTTTAATCCGATAGGGGTTGAATTTCTGGGCAATTGGTGGAGTCACGGAAGAATTCTGGGAGATCAGTTCCACTGGTTGGAGCCTGACGACAGAAACGCAGAAATGATAATCTACTGGGGCAGCAACGCTTATGTATCTCACCAGATGCCGGGTGCAAAAAAGACTTGCCGTGAATTTTCTGAAAATCCTGATAAAATCGTTGTTGTGGTGGATCCTCGACTTTCAGAAACAGCCCGCATGGCGGATATGCATATTATGCCTGCGCCGGGCTCGGATGCACTGTTTCTCCGCGCTCTTATAGCAATTATAATTTCAAATTCGTGGGAGCATGCTGATTTTATCTCCAAAAATGCAATCGGATGGGATAAGGTTAAGCCATGGTTTGAAAATGTTGATATAGATGAATGCCTTCGGGTATGCTGCGTGCCGAGAGAGCAGGCAGAGCAGTTTGCCCGCCTGCTTACCACAAAAAAGTGGGGAATGCACGAGGATTTAGGAATATTCTTCGGCAGGCATTCAACCATCAGCAGCTATCTCTGCCTGATTCTTATGATTATATGCGGCACCGCACTTGTAAAGGGCGGCTGTGTGCCCCCGGAGAGGGTAATATTCCTGCCAAATTCCGATGAAACAAATCCAAAGACCTGGCGCACACCTAACACAAACCGTTTTCCCGTAACCTGCATTTTCCCGGAGGGAGTAGTTCCGGACGAGATTCTCGGCACTAATCCTGATAGAATCCGAATGGTTATTTCAACCCTTTCAAATCCACTGCGCAGCTACCCAGACTCCCAGAAAATGGAGGAGGCACTCAAGTCTCTGGAGCTTTATGTTGCAATCGACTGCCAGGAAACCGAGTGCACTGCCATTGCAGACTATGTGCTGCCAAGCACAAGTGCCTACGAGGGCAATGGAGATTTCAGTATATTCACTCTGAATTATCCGGAGGTTGTGTTCAGCAGCAGAAAGCGTGTCGTACCGCCGCAGGGAGAAGCCAAGGAAGACACAATGATTTTTGCCGAGCTAACCCAGGCATTGGGGCTCGTGCCGGAAATTCCCCAATGGCTCCATAGAGCGGCTGAGGATGCTGTCATAACCGGAGACAGAATAAAATACTTCACAAAGCTTGCAATGTGGTTTGCTGCCGGGAAAATGAAATATTTCGGCCTTGCGGCAACTGTTATTGCCTTAACTCTCGGAAAGGCTATGGGCTCTGCAGCAAGAGCTATGAGCTGGGGCGGTCTGCTTCTCAGTGATGTATCCAAAAACGCCATTATGGATGTCGAGCCTGACTATAAGCAGCACCCGATTCTCTCAAGATTGCCTGTTTTCAGCACCTTCTGCCTCATGGATGCTGCTTTCAAGCTGGTAGATGACCACCCGGAGGGAGCCGTAATCGCGCATAGCGACGAGGAAAATCTTCTTAAGCGCCATATCAAGCATAAAGACGGAAAAATGCATCTCTGGTGCAGCGAGATTGAAAATGCGCTTGAGTATATAACACCGGAAAAGGAAGAGGAGGCTCTCCGGCTGAAGGACGGCAACAATATGATACTCTCTGCCGGCCGCCATTCTGATTCCGGAATGAATTCAGGCATGAGAGATCCTGCAACCTATAAATATCGGCAGCCCTGTGTTCTTGCCATGAATCCGGAGGACGGAAAAGAAATGGGTATTGAAGACGGAGAAACAGTCAGAGTTTCAACCGGCAAGGGCTCTATAGAAATTCCGGTTGAATATACGTGGCAGACATCCAGAGGCTACTGCATGATTCCCCATTATTTCGGACTTAAGTTCAACGGAGAGACAACCGGTGTTCATATCAATTATCTGACTGATCATAAGGATATCGATGAAATAACCGGAAATGCCAAGTGGCGCTATACTCCGTGCCGTGTTGAAAAATTATAAGGAGGTGCTCAAATGGTTAACATAATAATAGACGAAAAGAATATAAGCGCAGAAGAGGGGAGCACCGTTCTTGCTGCGGCAAAGGAAAACGGCATTTATATACCAACTCTTTGTGCCTACGAGGGAATAAAGCCGCTGGCATCCTGCCGGCTATGCATTGTTGAAGTTGAAGGGGAGGAAAAAGAAAAGCCTGCATGCGCGCTCAAAGTAAAGGAAGGAATGGTTATACACACCGCTTCTTCAAAGCTCTATGAAAAGCGCAGGGAAATTCTTATTGAAATGTTCCGCCGGCACAGCGTGGATTGCCATCACTGTCTCAGAATAGGCTCAACAAAGGCAAAGGATTTTGACCCGAAATTCTGCGAAAGCTGCTTTTTCTGCGACTGCGTGAGAGACGGCTTCTGCGAGCTTCAGCAGAAGGCATTTGAATTCGGAATTGACGAGCTTCCGTTTGAACCACATACCAATGATTTTGAAGCTGACGAATCAACCGGCTGCGTTATCCGCAATCCTAACAAATGCATTAAATGCAGGCGCTGTATAGAAATTTGCGCTTCTCAAGGTGTCGGAATACTTAAAATGCTGAACACGGAAAATGGAAAAATTGCCGGAGCTGAGGGAAGCCTTAATGCAGCAGGCTGCATACGCTGTGGGAAATGCGTTAATGCCTGCCCGACAGGGGCACTTTATATGAAGGAGCACAAGGATGAAGTCGTCTATTATGCTCATCAGTATGGAACAAAGACGGCTGCAATGGTATGTTCCTGTGTTTTACCCCCCCTTGAAAAGCTGTTTAAAGCCCCTGAAGGAAGCTTCACATATGAAAAGCTTATCGACGGGCTTTATAAGCTGGGCATAGATTATGTGTTCACTCCTGCGGCGGCAAAAAATATATCCAGGAGCCGGGCGTCAGTTATGCTTGATGAAAGACTTGGCAGCAAATGCCTTATAATGGCAGAGGACTATGCTGCAAAGAGATATCTTGAGAATAACTATCCTCATCTTGAAGAGCACTTCCTCTTTTACGACAGCATTCATAAAATAAGCTCGGATTATATGCACAATAAGTATCACGGAATTAAATTCTATAATATCCATACCCGTAATTCCTTCGGGGCTGAAGCACTCGAAAGCGGCAGTGCAGATTATTTTATAAATCCCCGTGAGCTTTACCGCATTTTTATCCGCAACGGAGTAGACCCTGCAAGGCGGAATGATGCTGATATTGATGAAATGTGCGAATTTGAAAAATGCACAAAATATGAAGCGCTCTTCAACGCCCGCTGCCGTGCTTCTGATGAGGGCATACAGGAACTGACATTTGAAGAAAAAGGCAGAATATATAAAGCTGCCATATGCCGCAGTCCTTCACAGGCGGCAAAGGCCATAGAAAATATGGCGGAATACGATGTAATCAGAGTAACGGCATAAAGCGTTATGAAAATTGCCAAAGAGATTTCCGGTATAATACTTGCGGGAGGTAAATCCTCCCGCATGGGCACATCAAAGGCGGAGCTGGAATGGAAGGGCGGAACCCTCGTTCGCTGTCAGGCGGAAAAACTCAGAAAAATCGGAATAACAGACATAATTATTGCAGGATATTCGGGATATGTTGAAAATTCAAGATATGTTCCGGATATTTATGCAGGAGAGGGTCCTCTCAGCGGTATTCATTCAGGGCTTTTGGTAGCTGAAAATGAAACCTGCTTTGTTATGGGAGTGGATATTCCGCTGCTCTCTGAACAGATTATCATTGATATGATAAATGAACATATCAGGTCATCAAACCGAATAACGATACTTTCGCATGGTGACAAGATAGAGCCAGTTATCGGAGTTTATGAAAAGCGCTTCGCCTCTGAAGCGGAGAAGCTTCTTCTTTCAGACAATACATCGGTTCGTAAGTTTATCAGCACCGTTGGATATTCAAAATTTGAATACACGGGTGATGAAGCCCTGCTGTTGGATTGCAATTTCCCTAAGGACTATCTGCAGGCACTGCAGAGATGACATCATATACTTTGTTCCTAAATTTAAAATTTTCCTTGCATAGAAACTTAATATGCTATATATTTTTTACAAGAGACAGAAAATTGACTCATATATGTATTTGTATTAATGTGATTTAATCGGCACTTAAATTTTTGTAAAAGGAGATTGCAGTATGTCAACATTGCAGAAACAGGCTATAGGTCTACTTGATGGACTTTCAGACGATAATCTTGAATTTTTAATAAATCTGATCACAAAATTCATGATTCCGGAATCAACAGAAAAAATTGAAATGAAATCTGGTTCAAAATACAAGATAGGAATTTTTAAAGGGAAAAAATGGTGTGCACCCGATTATGATTTAGATGAAGACAACGAAGAAATTGAAAAATTATTTGAGGGCTTAGAATGAAATTACTTCTTGATACGCATATTATTTTGTGGTCGCTCATGAATCCGGAAAAGCTTTCAGAAAAAGCGTTGGATTTGCTGCAGCTCGATAACATTGAAATTTTCTATAGTACTGCTTCAATATGGGAAGTTGCGATAAAACATATGGCTAAACCTGAAAGCATGTTAATCTCGGGAAGTGAACTTGCAGATATGTGCATTCAGGCAGGCTACTCAAGATTATCCATTAATGATTGCCATGTTAAAGCATTAGAAACAATTAGCAGGCCTGAAACAGCACCGAGACACAACGATCCATTTGACAGAATGCTGATTGCCCAGGCAAAAGCAGAAAATATGAGTTTTGTGACACATGATTCTTTGATACCGTATTACAATGAAAGCTGTGTTATTTCGGTGTAGGTGATGGTGCTCCTTCAATCTGAAGGTTAAGGTTGACAATGATACATATAAAGCTTATCGGTGGCGCGTTAAAAGCGCTGCCTTTTTTATGTGCGCTTTCTTATTGCATTTTTTAAGTATATTTGATAGAATAGCTTAACAGTTCAGCTCTAAAGTGAGAATTTCAGATGGATGACAAAAATCCCAGCTTTTTTCTTGAAGGAGTTGTGAGAGAGCGAGATGCTCTGAAGGATTTTGAAGGTCCTCTCAGTCTCATTCTCATGCTTCTTTCAAAAAACAAAATCGAAATCCGCGATATAAAAATTGCGGATATACTTGATCAATACACGGATTATATAAATAAAATGCAGTCGATGGATCTTGATGTGGCAAGCGAATTTATCCGCATGGCTGCATATCTCCTGTATATAAAAACAAAAATGCTCCTGGCAGACGATTCAGAAGAGGTTTCAGAGCTTGAAGCTCTTATTGAGTCGCTTGAATTTCTCAAGGCGAAGGGTAACCTGGAAAGAATAAAAGAGGTCGCGCCATTCCTTCAGGATGCATATAAAAACGGGGTTCTTTATTATTCAAAAACCCCGGAGGAGCCGCCGAAGCAGTCCCGTGAATATCAGTTTACACACAAGCCGGTAGAGCTTCTGGCAGCGTTGGGCAGAATGTTCACAACTCCCGAAAAAATAAGAGACACAGAAAAGCTCGATTCTGCAATCCCCCAGAAGCTGACATACAGTATAAAAGACAAGAGCCGCCATATATTAAGCCGCCTCAAGCTGAGGAACATCAGTCTCAGCGAGCTGTATTCAGAGTGCAATTCAAAATCAGAAATCGTAGCAACCTTCATTTCCGTGCTGGAGCTGTGCAGCATGGGAAGCATATATATTTCCTTTGCCAGAGACGGTGAGGGATACGAGCTCTCCTTTACCGGAGGAGATGTAGACGAAATAATAGATCAGTTGGAAGATAAAATATGACGGACATTTGTTCAGCTCTGGAAGCTCTTCTCTTTGCCGCGGGGGATCCGATCCCCGTTGCGCGCCTCTCTCTCGTGCTTGAGATATCAGAAGACGAGGTCCTTTCCGCCTGGAATGAGCTTTCTGAAGCTTTAAAAAAAGAAAATCAAGGTATAACAGTCCTGAAAATAGGAGATAAGCTCCAGATGTGCTCTGCGCCTGCACATGCGTCAGCGGTTGCCAAGGTGCTGGAGCAGAGAAAACCCTCAGTGCTTTCCCAGTCATCGGTAGAGGCTCTTTCTATTGTGGCATATTTTCAGCCGGTAACATTGGCTTATATAAATAAAATCAGGGGAGTAGACAGCTCATACACAGTCAGTTCTCTGGCAGACAGAGGGCTTATAGAAATAAGCGGGCGGCTCGAGGCGCCAGGCAGACCTTCTCTGTATCGCACAACCGATCTTTTCCTCAGAACAATGGGGATATCTGATTTAAGCGAGCTTCCGCCTCTTCCTGATTTGACTAACACAGAGGGAATCAGCAGTCTTCAGTCTCAAATTGAAGCACTGCAGAATAGCGAACAGCCTATATACGAAATTAAAACAGATGGGAGTGATATTTGATTGCTTGCGCTTAAAATTATCGGAATTATAGCGCTCATCATTTTTCTGATATGCATGATAACTGTCGGCGTAGATATAAATTATGTCGATAAGAAATTTAGCCTGTCACTGAAATGCTGCGGCATGCTGATTCAGATTTTCCCGAAGAAAAAGAAATCCGGGAAGTCAAAGCCGAAAAAAGAGAAAAAGCCTAAGGAAGAAAAACCGGAAAAGCCCAAAAAGGAAAAGAAGGGAAAAAAGAAGGATAAGCCGAAAAAGAAGCTGAGCCTGAACTTCAGCGGAGAAGAAATTCTCGGTCTCCTGAAGAAGGTAATTAAGGGCTTTAAAAAATTCAATCACGGCTTCAATGTAGACAGATTCCTTTTTGACTATGTTGCCACCGGCAAAGACCCATATGACACTGCAAAGCGCTTTGCATATGTGAATGCGGTGATTTCTGCAGTAGGCCCGCTGTGCAAAGAGCGATTCAGATGCAAGGATCTCAGCGTAAGAACAGACATTGATTTCACATGCGAAGAATTTGTCCTTGATTTTGGTATTGCAATTGTGCTGAGAATAGGCGCAATATTCCGCATGATAAATACTATCCTGTTCGGCGCTCTGGGAATTATTATAAGCAACAAGGTTCGCTGGATATGGATGAAGCTGTTCAGAAAGCAGGAGTATCTTGAAGAAAAGGCTATCTGCGACGAGCGCTCCGAAAAGATATCTGCACTGCTTGAGAAAGTCAAATCAAAGAAGGAAAACCCGGAAGAAGCAAGTGCCGAAGGTGAGCCTTCCGAGTCTGCAGCTTAACTTAAATCTAATAAAAAATTTATAAAAATAAAAGGAAGATATAATAATGGATAATGTTGAAAAGACAAATCCCATCGGTAATCTGATGGAAACCACCATGAAGAATGTGAAAGACATGCTTCAGGTAGACACAGTAGCAGGCGAGCCCATCACCACTCCGGACGGAATTACTCTCGTTCCCATTTCCAAAATCAGCGTAGGCTTCGGCGGCGGCGGAATTGAGCTTGGCAAGAAGAGAAGCACAGCCCAGCAGCCCTACGGCGGCGGAAATGCCACCGGTGTCAAAGTGGAGCCCACAGGATTTCTGGTGGTTAAAGACGGTGTTGTGAGAATGGTTAATGTCACACCTCCCGCATCCAATACAATAGATCGCCTTATCGATCTCGTACCTCAGGTTATGGATCGTATTGATGCATTCATCAACAACACCAATAAAGAGGAATAATCAATAAAATTCCACATGCACCGCCAAATTTCACGGCGGTGCATATTAATGCGGAGAATTTATGCAGGAAAGAATTCAGAAAATAATATCAGCCTCGGGACTAATGTCCAGAAGAGCCGCTGAAAAGCTTATTTCCCAGGGAAAGGTAACGGTCAACGGATGCGTGGCAGCTCTCGGCGAAAAGGCAGATCCTCAAACCGATGTTATAATTATAGACGGGAAAAAGCTTCCCTCATCAGAACCTGAAAAGTGTTATGTGATGCTCAATAAGCCGAAGGGATACGTAACCTCCGTTAAGGATGAGCAGGGAAGGCGCACCGTTATGGAGCTTGTTTCAGAAGTACCGGAGCGCGTTTATCCTGTAGGCAGGCTGGATATGTATTCAGAGGGGCTCCTCCTTTTCACAAACGATGGGCAGCTGGCAAATTCCCTCATGCACCCATCAGGCGAAACGGTGAAAACATACAGGGTATATGTCAAGGGCTCCGGCTTTATTCATGCCGTGTCTGTCATGACAAAGCCTATCGAAATTGATGGGCGGATGACATCTCCTGCTGAAGTAACCCTTATTGAGTCAGATGGTGATAGTGCTGTATATGATATATCCATCCACGAGGGGAAAAACCATCAGGTGAGAAGAATATGCGAAAATGCGGGAATGAAGGTATACCGCCTTGTGAGAATAAGCGAGGGTCAGCTGAAGCTTGGCGATTTAAAAAAGGGCACATGGCGTTACCTCACCGAAGCTGAAGTCAGCAGTCTCAAGGAGGAAAAGAATGGCGAATCTCAAGTGTGATGTGCTGGTTATAGGCGCAGGCGCCTCAGGGCTTATGTGCGCACTGAACGCAGCAGAGCGCGGCCTTGATGTTATAATACTGGACCCTAACAGCACACCCGGCAGAAAGCTTCGGATAACGGGTAAAGGGCGATGCAACGTCACAAACGCATGCGATGTCTCCACCGTTATGAAGAATATTCCGGGAGACGGGCGCTTTCTCTATTCCGCGCTCAGCCGGTTTTCTCCTGAGGATGTTATGGCATTTTTTGAATCCGGCGGCGTACCGCTTAAAATAGAAAGGGGAAACCGCGTTTTTCCTGTGAGCGATAAAGCAGATGATATCGCAGATTTTCTTGTAAATCGGTGCACTTTATCAGGAGTGCATTTCATGAGAACAACTGCAAAGAAGCTCAACTGCTACGGCGGCAAAGTACGCTATGTAATAACGGGAGACAACAGAGAAATAGACTGCTCAGCCGCAGTTATATGCACAGGCGGCCTTTCATACCCGCTGACGGGCTGCGATGGCTCAGGGTATAAACTTGCAGCAACTGCCGGGCACAGCATAGTCCCCACAATGCCGTCGCTTGTTCCTCTTGAAAGCCAGGATTCATACTGCAGGGAGCTTCAGGGCTTTGCTCCGAAAAATGTGGTTCTTCGCGCTTATGAAGACAATAATCTCATATACCGTGAGCAGGGAGAAATGCTGTTCACTCATTTCGGCATATCTGGACCTCTTGTTCTGTCTGCCAGCGCCCACATGCGCAATATGGATAATAGCAGCTATCGTCTCGAAATAGACTTCAAGCCTGCATTAGATGAAAAGAAGCTGGACGCCCGGCTTTTGCGGGATTTCGATGAATACAAAAACAAAGAATTCCGGAACGTCCTGCCCGGGCTTGTTGGAAAATCCATGATTCCCGTTGTAATTGAGCTCAGCGGCATTCCGGGAGACACTAAGGCAAACGAAATAACCCGTGAGCAGCGGGTTGCTTTAAGGACTCTGCTGAAGGCATTTCCGGTGAGGATAAGCGGCAAGCGCCCCATAGCAGAGGCTATTATAACCTCCGGCGGAGTAGACACAAAGGAGGTAAATCCCCGCACGATGGAGTCTAAGCTTGTATCAGGTCTCTACTTTGCAGGAGAGGTTCTCAATCTTGATGCATATACCGGGGGCTTTAATCTCCAGATTGCCTGGTCAACCGGCTTCGTTGCAGGTCAGTCAGTTTTGAAAGGTAAGGAATATGAATAACTCAAAATATTTTTCAATTGCCATAGACGGTCCCGGAGGGGCAGGGAAGAGCTCTCTTTCCAAGCGCCTTGCAAAGGAATTCTCCTTTGTGTATGTAGACACCGGGGCTATATACCGGACGGTCGGTCTTTACTGCTATAACCATGATATAGACCGAAAGGACGAAAAGGCTGTTTCAGCAGCATTTCCTAATATAAACATAGAAATCAAATACGACGACAGCGGGCTTCAGCACATGCTTCTTAACGGCGATGATGTGACCGATGCAATCCGCCAGCCGGAAATTTCAATATGTGCCTCAGATGTATCCGCCCATCCCTCATGCCGTGATTTCCTTATGAACATGCAGCGAAGCTTTGCAGAAAAATATAATGTAATTATGGACGGCAGAGACATAGGCACAGTAGTTCTTCCCGATGCTGACCTTAAAATTTACCTGACCGCCTCATCAGAGGTTCGCGCCGGGAGGCGCCTTCTCGAGCTTCAGCAGAAAGGCGTTGAAACCACCTTTGAAGAGGTATTAAAAGACATAGAATACCGTGACTACCAGGATACCCACAGAGAAACAGCACCCCTCAGAAAGGCTGACGATGCAATTCTTGTAGATACAAGTGACATAGATTTTGAAGAGAGCTTCAGAGTTCTCTGCGACCTTGTTGTTGAAAAGCTATGAGAAAGCTTATATTAGCCGCCTCGGCAGGCTTCTGCTTCGGTGTGAGCCGCTCCGTAGATATGGCGGAGAAGCTGATTGAAGCAGTTGGCAGCTGCTGCTCATACGGAGAGCTGATTCATAATCAGGATGTAATAGACTATCTCAGCGGCAAAGGTATGAAGGTCATAAACTCCGTTGTTGAGTTGTCAGAGGGAGAGCATGTTCTCATAAGGGCTCACGGACTTGCAAAGTCTGTGTATGAAGATATAGAAGCAAAGGGCGGAATCATTCACGATGCCACCTGCCCCAAGGTGAAGGCTATCCATAAGATTGTCACAAATGCCTCAGCTGAAGGCAGATTTGTGATTATAATCGGCATGCGCAATCACCCGGAGGTTGAAGCTATAAGAGGCTGGTGCAGAGAGTGTGCTGTTTTTGAAAATTCCTCAGAGCTCAAGGAATGGCTTGATAAAAACAGCCAAATTTGTTCAGAGATGCTAACTTTGGTGGTCCAAACTACCCAGACTCATGGAAATTTTAACGAATGTTCCGATTTAATAAAAAAAATGTGTACAAATTCAAAAATATTTGATACAATATGCGATGCCACTTTTACAAGGCAGAGTGAGGCACAGCAGCTTTCAACACAGTGCGATGGCATGATAGTCATCGGAGGAAAGCACAGCGCCAACAGCATACATCTTGCCCAGATTTGCGAAGAACACTGCAGAAATGTGCAGTTCATAGAGCGCGCATCTGAGTTGGATATGGAAGCTCTTAAGAGCTGTGAAGCTGTGGGGATAACAGCCGGAGCCTCAAGCCCGGAGTGGATAATTAAGGAGGTAGTAAACAAAATGAGCGACGAGATTAAAATCGAAAATTCTGCTGAGGAGATGTCTTTCGACGAAATGCTGGAGGATTCACTCAAGCCTATATATAATGGAGAGAAGGTAACCGGTATTGTAATTGCCATCAACGGCACAGAAG
>R06__coassemble_705_pt1 | contig 11954 bp, 12 predicted proteins | sample R06__metabat2_low_PE_045 | metagenome-assembled genome bin R06 | reverse complement strand
TGTATTTTGCGTTTTGTATAGTTGATGTTTTTGGGAATTCCTTATTTATGTATCATGTATTGAGAAGCACCGCAAATGCTGAACCGGGAAGAGTAGTGTCTCTGCCAACTGCTATGCGGCAGTATCTCTTCATTTCCCCTGCGGCATATCTGTCCAACAGCTCGAGCAGCGTTTTTCTGAACTCATGACTGTATGAAATAAGGGATCCCTCAGCGCATATACACATGGGCTTTTCCGGAGTTTTTCCGCTGTCCGTCAGGAGCATAAGAGCAATAATGTTTGTGCACATGCAAGCAGCTGAACGTTGGAGAATTGCTCTGCATATTTCTGATACAAACTCCATATCCTTCCGGCTGAAAATACCATGGGAATCGTTTCCGTTTGCCCACTCGTCTACTACTGAACCATCTATCTTCTGAATTCCGTCAAGCGCTTCGGGAATATTTCCCGGGAGAATTCCTTCCTCAACAGCAGCATTCAACTCAGCTCTGCAGATTATTCCCAGATATGCACCGGAAGACATTTTTTCCATAATTTTTTCTCCGGGGTTGTTGCTTTCTCTGTCTACAAGAACATCTATATCCCCCTGGGGAATTCCGTTGAAAAGACCTGATTCCAGATTGATGAGCATGTTCCCTTCTGATTGGATATTAAGCTTTCCTATGCTGCTGACGGGAACCGCCGTGCAGGTGTTTACCCCTGTGCCACATATCATACCTGCAAAGCCGCTGTATTCATCTCTTTTCAGCGATGACATTCCGCCGAACAGCGCGGCAACGGTATCATTCAGAATAACAACCTTTTTTCCGTATATGCCACGCTTTTCAAGCATAGCTATGAGAGACGCGCCAAGGTGCTTGCCCGATGAATCCTTTATTACAACCTCTTTGTCTACTCTGTTGACAATTCCGTCTATCTCAGGAGTTATTTCTACATTATATGAAAAGCAGAAACCTATAACATCTGCCTCTGTGAGAAGCGGCTCAATACTGTCTGCCACGAAGGAGATGAACTCCTCCCAGCTCACAGGGCTGCCCGTTCCGGGCATGCTGCTCTTCTTAAGATTCGTTATGATGCACCCTTCTTCGTTAAACTCCGCAAGAGCGCAGCGGTAGTTTGTTCCGCCGGCATCGATTACAACAGCCTTTTTCCCGAGAGGCAGTTCTCCGTCGCTTCTTAAATAAGTTGGAATCATAGGCATGTCTATTATGTTGCCGTTAAGCCCCTGTATCATATGCTCCCGCATCGTCTCTGCGACCTCGCATGGGTTGAAGCTCCCCGGCATCACACCATGTCTTTTAAGAAAATCCTGTGATATGCTGTTCATATAAATAAAACTCTCCCGTTTCATTTTCTTCTCAAGCTATTATAGTATCATGAATGAAATTCCGCAATACCGCATTTTTTAACTTTAGCACTTTACATTCTTAAATAAAAAGCGTAAAATAAAACTAATGTGATAACGCGCTAAATTATAAGGAGGAAATTTATGAACATAGCAAAGAAAGAACGCAACGAAGAAATGTATAAAGCGATACTCTCTCTTGAAACAGTTGATGAATGCATAAAATTTTTCGACGACCTGTGCACTATAAAAGAGCTTCTTGCAATGGAGCAGCGATATCAGGTCGCCCGCTGTCTGAGCAAAGGCATGATTTATAACGACATTCTAAACGAAACAGGTGCATCCAGCGCCACAATAAGCAGAGTGAATCGTTCTCTTCAGTATGGTGCCGGCGGATACGAAATAGCTTTCGAACGGATTGGAGAAGGCGAGTGAATTGCTACGGTCCCCTAGCGCATTGGTACAACAGGCTTACCGAGGATGTGCCCTATGGTGATTTCCTGAATTTCTATGAAAAGGAATTTTCAGAAGATGGTGGTGAGTTCCATCTGATTCTCGATCTCTGCTGTGGCACCGGCAGACTCACCTGTCTTATGGCATCAAAGGGATACGATATGATTGGTGTGGATGCTTCGGCAGATATGCTCATGGAGGCCAGGAGCTATGCCATGGAAAACGGGCTTGATATTCTTTTCCTCAACCAGGAAGCAGCTGAGCTCGATCTCTATGGAACCGTGGATGCATGCGTCTGTTCACTAGACAGCATAAATTATATATCCCGCGGTGAACTTAACTCGCTTTTCAGCCGTCTTAGATATTTTGTCAGACCTGGTGGGCTTTTCATATTCGATATCAAGTCTCCTGAATGGATTGAATCAATGGATGGTTCAACATATGTCGACGAAACGGAGGATGTTCTCTGCCTTTGGCGTGCAGATTACGACTCAGTGGAAAAATCCATATGCTATGGAATGGACATATTTTCCAGAGCAGGAAAATACTGGAAGCGGGATTCTGAATCACACATTGAATTTGCATACAGTCCGGAGGATTTGCAGAAGTCCCTGGAGGAAAATAATTTCACCGTGAAGAAAATAACCGGGGACTGCCCGCAGGGAAATCTCGGTCGTCTTTTCCTCGTTTGCAAAAGAATTTGATTATAAATAAAATTTTCTATTGACAAGTCACTTTTTTTACTGTATTATTATCAAGCTGTCACGCGGGGGCATAGCTCAGCTGGTTAGAGCACCTGCCTTACAAGCAGGGGGTCATTGGTTCGAGTCCAATTGTCCCCACCACTTTCAGCTCACAATTTATTTGCCTCGGTAGCTCAGTAGGTAGAGCAGCGGACTGAAAATCCGCGTGTCGCCAGTTCAACTCTGGCCTGAGGCACCATCTGCGGCTTTAGCTCATCCGGTAGAGCGCCACCTTGCCAAGGTGGAGGTAGCGAGTTCGAGCCTCGTAAGCCGCTCCATTTTTTTGGCGCCATAGCCAAGTGGTAAGGCAGCGGACTGCAAATCCGCGATTCCCCGGTCCAAATCCGGGTGGCGCCTCCAAACAGAAATCCTGCCATATGTTTGGCAGGATTTTGTTTTCATTTTATCTTTATTTTTTCTCTGTGACATAGTATAATGCAATGTGAATATTCGTGGAGGTTTCTTTAAATGAAAAAACCTGTTAAAATTCTTTTTATTGTTCTTTGTGTTATTTTTATAGGCGTATTTATATTCAGCGGATACACCCTCGTGTCTAAGCTGCATGAATACAAGGTTGCCGAAAACACATACGACAGTCTCAGCAGTCAGTACGTTTCTTCCTCTCCGAAACCCACAACCGATGTTAACGAACAAGTTGAAGCAGGAGAAGAGCTGGATCCTGAGGTTTGCCCTATTGAGGTTGATTTTGAGGCGCTGAAGTCCCAGTGCGAAGATATAGTCGGCTGGATTTACTGCCCTGATACTGTTATAAATTACCCCGTTGTTCAGTGCGACGATAACTTCTATTATCTGCACAGGCTTATAAACGGAAACTACAACTCAAGCGGCTCGATTTTTGTTGAGTGTCTTTGCCCCAAAAACTTTGCCGCTGAAAACACTATCATATATGGTCACCACATGAACGACGGAACGATGTTTGCATCACTCGTTAACTATACATATCAGGACTACTATGATCAGCACCCCGTACTCTATCTCATCACTCCGGAACGCAACTACAGAGTGGAAATTTTTTCCGGATATGTAACCGAGGCCACTTCCGATACATATAGGATAAGCTTCGAAGATGAGGACGATTATCAGATTTATCTCAATACCGTCAAGGATCAGTCTAAATTCAAATCCGATGTTGAAGTAACCTCAAGCAGCAAAATCCTCACCATGTCAACATGTACATACGACTATGATGATGCACGTTTTGTCGTTCAAGGCAAGCTTGTACCAATTCATTAACAGCACTGAGGATATTTAACTGATGGCAGCGAAAAGAAAGAAAAGAAAAATTAATTACGGAAAACTGGCAGCGCAGTGGATATTCGTCATAATCCTGATGGCGCTTACGGTCGTGATTTTAAGTAAACGGTCTGATGCTTTCAATGCAAACGAAGACATTGAAAGATCATCTGCTGAAATTACTGCAGAGAGCGTATCTCCCGAAGCTGTAGAGCCCGCTCCGATTCCGGAGCCTACTCCATCTCCTTCGCCCACTCCTGAACCGGAGCCTGAGATGCTTGTGCTCTCCTTCATAGGAGACAATTCACTCTGGGCAAACAGCAATTTTGTAAATAGTGAATACGGTCTGCCAAAAACCGTAGGAGACGATTACGCTTATCCATATAAAAACACAGTTCAGTATTTCGAGGAAAGTGAATTCACTCTTGCTAATCTTGAATGCACCCTTTCAGATGAGACAATGTATTCAGACCAGCAATTTTCCTTCCTTGCCCCGTCAAGATACGCGAACATTCTTGAGGAAGGGCACGTGGATTTTGTCACTATGGCTAACAACCACACAATGGACTTCTATGAAAAAGGTCTTGCCAACACGAAGGCCGCCCTGGATGCTGTGAATATTCCATATGGGAACGAGGGAGACACCCAGATAGTAACAACTCCCAGCGGGCTGAAGCTTGGCATACTCACCGCATATAATTCTTATCACCCTGAAGATAAGCTTGATACTATCACCTCAAATATAAAACAGCTTCGCAGTGATGGTGCGGATATAGTTATATGCATGTTCCACTGGGGGCAGGAGCTTTACTACTCCCCCAACGAAAATCAGACGAAGCTTGCCCATGCCTGCATAGATGCGGGGGCTGACATCGTATATGGCTCTCACCCACACTGCCTGCAGCCCATTGAGGAATATAACGGCAGGATTATAATGTATAGCGTTGGAAACTGGGTATTTGGCGGCAACACTCAGCCGTCAGACCCGGACACAGCAATAGTCCAGGTTACTATAAAGCGTGATATAGACGGAACTATAAGCTATGATGGATTCAATGTTATCCCCTGCTGCATCAGCAGCAATATAGATGGCGGAAATGCCAAAGCAAACAACACAAGCTATGATGCTTATGCAAACTACAACGACTACTGCCCTACGCCTTATGAAGAAGGCAGTGAAGGCTACTTGAGAGCAATGAGCAAGCTGATGGGCACCTTTGAGGCAAAATCAGAGGGTGCTGACTACAGCGATTACTACGCCTCCTGGGGCTGATTGATATTATGTAAACCGAATAATTCAATTCCATTATTCAGTGCGGCACGGCAGATTTCCTCCGTGCTGCACTGTTTTATTTGGGCTATTTTTTCCGCTATATAAACAAGATTGCGGGAGTCGTTCCGCTTTCCTCTCATTGGAACAGGGCTTAAGTAAGGACTGTCGGTTTCAAGAAGGAGCCTGTCCATCGGGCATAATTCAAGCACCTCAAGCGCTTTCTTTGCATTTTTATATGTTATTGGCCCGTCAAATCCCAAATACCAGCCTCTCTTAAGCAGTTCCTCAGCCATTTCCACACTTCCCGAAAAACAGTGAAAAACGCCTCTTATGTCATTGAAGTTTCGTATTATATCCATGGAATCCCCATGAGCTTCTCTATCGTGAATAATTACCGGTAGCTTTTTTCTCTGCGCAAGACACAACTGGGATATGAAAACCTCCTTTTGTTTTTCCTTATTTGATACGTCCCAATAATAATCAAGCCCAATTTCACCAACGGCTACGCATTTTTCGTGTTCTGTAATTTCATCAAGCCACGAAATATAATTCTCTGAAAGTCCTTGAAGGTTTTCCGGATGTATTCCTGCTGCGAAATATATGAAATCGTTGTTTTTTGCTATCAATTCGGCTTTCTCAGTGCTTTCCAAATCGCATCCGGGAATAATAACATATCTGATGCCGTTTTCTTTCAGACTTGAAATGAGCTCATTTCTGTCTTCATCGAAGGCCCTGTCGTCATAATGTGCATGGGTATCGAAATACATGATTTTTGTTCTCCCGTCAATATTTTTTTATGATTATACACAAAAGAAAGACCTGCCGCAAGTACTGCGGCAGGCAATCCGTGACAGTTCTTTATTTAAGGGGAAGAGCTTAAAATTATCTGATTTCGATTGATCTGCTTACCGGAACCTCTTCAGGAACCTTAGGCAGATTAAGGGAAAGAACACCATCGGTGTATGATGCTTCGATTTTATCCACATCAATCCCGGTGAGATCGAAGCTGCGGCTGTATGATCCGTAGAAACGCTCTCTCTTGATAAAATTCTTCTTCTCTTCGTCATTCTCAAGCTTGCGTTCCGCAGAAATCGTCAGACAGTCGTTTTCAATATCAAGCTTGATATCCTCTTTCTTGAAACCGGGAAGCTCCGCATTGAGCTCAAAAGCATCTCCCTTGTCAATCACATCGGTCTTGAAGGGATTAACGCTCATCTGGCGTGCCGGGGAATTGAAGAACAATTCGTCCATCTCGCGGAACGGATCATAGCTCATAGGTCTGTGCATTGGATGATTAAAAGGAATAAGTTCAAACATAATATATACCTCCAAATATTTTTTAACTTTTCAATCATTGATACATTTCTTGTTTCAATGTGTATATAAAATACCATACATTTTTTAATAAATATTGTACATATTATGAACAAACCGTGAACATTAGCACTCTTATTGTTCGAGTGCTAATTATTTCATTTCTAAAAAATATGAACGGCGCAAAGCCGTTCATTAGTTTTGTTGTGAATCAAAGAACCTTTGAGAGGAAATCCTTCAACCGGACATCCTTTGGTGAATCGAACACCTCTGATGGTGTTCCCTGCTCCAGGATTTTTCCATCCGCCATAAAAATCACTCTGTCTGCAACTTCACGAGCGAATCCCATCTCGTGAGTTACCACAACCATCGTCATCCCGTTTTCAGCCAGTTCTTTCATGACCTGGAGCACTTCTCCAACCATTTCAGGATCAAGAGCCGATGTGGGTTCGTCGAAAAGCATTACTTCGGGGTTCATTGCAAGGGCGCGAACGATTGCCACACGCTGTTTCTGCCCCCCGGAAAGCATAGCCGGATACTCATTTGCCTTGTCTGGCAGCCCAACGCGTTCAAGAAGGCTCCTGCCAATTTTCTCCGCCTCTGACTTTGTCTTAAGTCTGAGATGAACCGGTACCATTATTATGTTCTGAAGAACCGTCTTGTGAGGGAACAAATTGAAGTGCTGAAAAACCATACCCATCTTCTGCCGGTGAATATTTATGTCTATCTTATCATCTGTTATATTAACACCGTTAAAATATATGCAGCCGGATGTGGGTTCTTCAAGCATATTGAGTGAACGCAGAAATGTGGATTTTCCGGATCCTGAAGGTCCGATAATCGCCACGACCTCTCCCTTGTGGATATCGAGACTGCAGTCATTCAGGGCTTTTACCTCTCCGTCGTTATATTCCTTGACAAGATTTTTTACGGAAATTATAACCTCACTTTTTATCGCCACGACGCATCCTCCTCTCTATTGCCTCAATCCCCTTGGAAGCAGGGAAGTTAATGCAGAAGTATATTACTGCAGCGCACACATACGGTCCTAGAGAAATATATGTGGACGAAGCAATTGTCTTCGCAGCAAACATGATTTCCACCATTCCGAGAGTTGAACAGATGGATGATTCCTTAACCATTGTTACTATCTCGTTTGCCAGTGCCGGAAGAACATTCTTAATGGCCTGAGGCAGAACAACCAATTTCATGCTTGCCCAGGAGGAAAGCCCGAGAGAACGTGCTGCTTCAGTCTGCCCGATGTCTACCGCAAGAATTCCGGCGCGGAACACCTCTGCCACGTAAGCCGAACTGTTTAGTGCCAGAGCAACAACACCAGGGATGAAACGGCTTATGTCTATGAAACCGAGAATAGTTGTCCTCGGAATATATATTGCGCCGAAAAGGCCGAAATAAATTATACTCAGCTGAACAAGCAGGGGGGTAGAACGGAAAATTGCGATATACGCACCTGATATGCCCTTTACAAGCTTGTTTTTGCTCAATCTCATGATGGCAAGCAGCAGAGCCGGTATTACAGCCAATGCGACTGATACAACAGCCAACAGTATTGTATAAAGAACACCCTGCAAAAAATAAGGCAGGTATTTTGGAAGAAACGAAAAATTAAAAAACGAAGCGGGACTCATTCCCGTGAACAGGTTACTCCACCACATAAAGAAATCCTTTCATATTAAAAGGGTTTAATACGGCAATGCGTTGCCCCCGCAACAAGCAGGGACAACGCGCCGTAATTCAAGAGAGGATTCTGATTTTTATTTTAATCAGGACTCAGGTGCGTCTACGGAAACCTCCTGTGCAAGACCAAGGTCTGCCATTTCGGTTGCGGTAGCGCGGAAGTCTTCAATAACGCCAGCTTCGTTCATCTTTGCGATTGCTTCGTTAAGAGCAGGGAGAAGTCCTTTCGGGTCTCCCTTTGCAACTGCAACGCAGTATGGTGCGGGAGCTTCTTCGATAACCACTGCATCAAGCACAACGAGATCCGGGTTTGCCTCTGCCTTTGCCACTGCAACTGCACCATCGAGCACGCAGGCATCAAGCTTGTCGTATACTAACTGATTTACTATATCATCAACATTTACAACGGAAACAAGGTTTGCTCCAGGCATTTTTTCAGTCACAAGCCCCTCTTTTGTTGTGGCTGTCTGGGCACCGACTGACTTGCCGTCGAAATCGGAGAGGGATGCGTACTGATCTGCATTTTCAGCCTTGACGAGAATCTTTGCAGGAAGGTCTGAGCAGTACGGATCAGAGAAATCCGCAGCCTGCAGACGCTCGTCAGTCACTTCCATGGCTGCCATAACTATATCATAGTCTCCTTTGGAGAGAGCCGTGAGAAGATAGTCGAAGCTCATATTCTCTATCTGCAGTTCTTTGCCCATAGCCTCTGCCAAATACTGGGCTGCGAGAACATCGATTCCGCCGAATACCATCTCTCCGTTGTCGTCTGCATACATGAACTCATAGGGTGCATAGTCTGCAGATGTGCCGAGAATCAGCTTTGTTGAGTCTGCTTCGGGAGCGGACTTTCCGCATGCGCAAAGTGCAAACACCATGCACAGAGCCATAACAAGTGCTATAATCTTTTTCATTTTTTGTCTCCTTTTTATATATAGGCGAATAAAAATTCGTCTCTTATTTATGTTATGCATTATAGTATGAATATTTATTCATGTCAATACCTAAATCGCAATTAAATACTGTTCAGTGTAAAATATTTTTTTGCGCACTTATATAGTAATGTAAGTGAAAAGCACTGTTGCAAATGAATATATATTGGGTTATAATAAGAAAAAATTCATTTGGAGTGAATATTTGAATATGAGCAGTGTGAAAAATTCACATTTCATCGTGGATAACCAAATAATAAGAGAGAATATCAAATGCATCCTCGGCGAACTGATGCCTGGCTGCAGTCTCGTTCCCGTTGTTAAAGACGACGCCTATCAGTTCGGTCTGCTGAATATGGGAAGAATTATCTCTGAATTCGATGAAATTGAATATGCTGCAGTCGCCCATGTTTCGGAGGGGCTTGCTCTGAGGGAAGACGGATTCAATAAAAAAATTCTTGTGCTCGGAAATCCTCTCCCACATCTTATAGAAAATGCAATTGATGCAGGGCTTGAACTGTCTCTCTCCGGATTTGATATCATTCCCCGTCTTGTTGAAATCGGAAAATCAGCTTCGCTTCAGATAGAAATAAATTCCGGTCTGAACAGAACCGGAATTTCTCCGTGTGAGCTTGGGCCCTTTGCTGAGATATTAAAAAAGCTGCCTAATTTTATCAAAATATCAGGCATATATTCGCACTTTTCAAGCCACGGTAGCTTGGAAACCTTCAAGCGGGAATATTCTGTTTTTAAAAATGCAGTGGATTATCTTGAGGCTTCCGGAATAAGCCTGCCTATGAAGCATATATCAAGTTCTGCTTCCTTCGAGCTTTCACCGGAATATAATCTTGATGCCGTCAGAATTGGCAGAAGACTTTATATGGATGCCCCTGGAGTTTATAACGGAGCAGTTCGCGAAGCCGGCACATGGCAGGCATATATAACCGGAATATACAGTCACAGCGCAGGTGAGGCACTTGGATATGAGTCGACTTATATTCTTAAAAGAGATTCGAAGCTTGCCTCCATAAGCGTCGGCTATGGAGACGGACTGAATCAGAAGCTTGTGTCTGTACACGCTCCTGTTTTGATAAACGGCAGCCGTTGCTCCCTCCTTGCAGGATTTATGGACCAAGCAATCGCTGATGTTACCGGCATTGACTGCTCCGTTGGTAGCAAAGTAACGCTGTTCGGTTATGACGAATTTGGTAATGTTCTTCCATCTCAAGAGGCTGCTCTCCTCATTGGAGACGATGAAGGATGCGGGCTTACCTCCGCACTTTCAGGCAGAGTTGAAAGAGTTTATATTAACTGAATAATTATGCTGCCTTAAGCAATAAGAGAATATATCATCACAAGTACAGGTGAAATTATCAGCGCCGGCATATAGTTTGCAACTTTCAGCTTTGTAACTCCCAATATGTTAAGTCCCAGTGCCATTATCATCAGTGAGCCTGCACAAACAAGCTCATTTATTGCAGCTTCGCTTAATATCGGTGAAAGCACGCCGGCGAACAGTGCTATTGTGCCTTGGAAAACAAGCACAAACAGTGCAGAGAAAATCACTCCTATTCCCAGAGAGACCGTGAGCATTATGGATGAAATGAAGTCGAGGACAGATTTTGTGAAGAGCATTTCGTTGTCTCCTGTGAGACCTGCCGTGAGAGAACCGACAATCGTCATGGCCCCGATGCAGAAGAGAAGGCTTGCCGTTACAAAGCCCTGGGCAATTGATGTTTGCCCATCTCCCCTTGAAAAGCGTTTTTCAAGAGAGTCTCCCAATCTGTTTATTCCTCCGTCTATATCAAGCGCCGTTCCAATCGCAGTGCCAATTACCATAGAAAGAATAAGAATAATTGTATTCTCTCCCTTAAGCGTTCCGCTGATTCCTATATAAACCGTGCAAAGTCCTATAGCCGTCATAATGGCGCTTGTAAATTTCTCCGGAATGCCCTTTTTGCACAGGAGTCCTATTAAGCTTCCAACTATGACCGCGATTGTATTAACTGTTACACCCAGCATTTTTTCTCCTTTTGCGCAGATACATCGGTGCCGAAATACTAAGAGCCCCGGAAAGTCCTGCCGCCGCAATATAATATATTAAGTCATCTCCCGTTGGTACGCTGTATATTCTTATGGCGTTTACGCAGCGGGTTTTATAATGGTACACCTCATCAAGCTCGTATGTATTAATGGTGTAGTGCCTGTATTCATACATAGCGTCGGCAAGAACATCGATTCCCTGCCCGAAATGGTATATGTACTCTATTGCTCTATATCCGTAGTGCTGCTCTTCAGAAATATCTCCGTTTCTGTATGGAATATCCAAAAGATATTTGTCTGCCCAACCATCTGCCGAAGTAAGGCAAACAGATGTCATCCACGCCGTTTCAGGTGTTAGAGGGATATCCTGCCAACCTCCGATAGGTTCTCCACCGGCTTCGGAAAAAATACCTCTCTGAATTTTGAAGGTCACTGCGCCGGGGCGGTATTCATAATAATTGTCTCCGTCAATCCATTCTATTGATACAGTCAAGCTGGTGGTCTCTGATGGTACTTCAGGTTCCGGCACAGGTTCTGTTTCAAGTTCAGGGGCGGAATCTGCTTTCGCTTCAGGCTCCTTGTCGGATTCCGATTCTGGCTCCTGCTTTGGCTCTGATTCCGGTTCAGTCTCCGGATTTTGGACAAGCTCCGGCTCCGGTTCTATTTTTGATTTAAGTTCAGGTTCACTCTTCAATTCGAGCTCTGAAGCTTGATTGTCATATACATCTGCGTCTGAAACGTCAGTTAGGAGAATTGTCTCTTCCTCTTCATTAAGAGCATAGCAAAGTTGCCTTCCTGCTGCTGACATGGCAAGTAGGATTGCCAGAAGAAACACTGATATTCTCTTTTTGGGAATTTTTTTCATGATGTTGTATTGTACCACATTATTTTCTTTAAAT
>R06__coassemble_696_pt1 | contig 12059 bp, 12 predicted proteins | sample R06__metabat2_low_PE_045 | metagenome-assembled genome bin R06 | reverse complement strand
ATTGAAATTTGAGGAAGCTCTTCGGCTTTGTGACGAACAGGACGCAACATTTTATAAAATTATTCTTAAGCGGGCCTCAGGTTCCGATTCGAATATGAAGCTTGACCCGGCAAATGCTAATTTTCTTATGAACTACTTCAAAAAAGATTTAGGTGTTTCAAAAGAACTTAGTGATCAGCTTGGGCTCAACCTAATTGTCAGAGACTTCATTCTGGAAAATAAAGAGAAAATACTTGATTTAGAATGAATAGTCAAGAATCACACAGCCGGGATTTAAGGTTTGATTTGACCGAGAAGCACATTTGCAAATGTGGAATGGAATTGTTGCGCAAAAAGCCCATTTCGGATATTACCGTAAATGAATTATGCACCTGTGCCGGAATAAACCGATCAACCTTTTATCGGCATTTTGCAGACATGTATGACTTACGTGCAGCTATTGAAGATGAATGTCTCTCCATTCTTGCAACTGCATCCCCTCAAACAGGTGAAATACATGGGACTTGGTTATTTGCAGAAATAACGGAAAGAATGCGAAGAAGTGATTTCTTTAACAGAGAACTCCTTGAAAATCTTGATGCAACCCGAATTGCTGCAATGGCAATTGAATACTACGAAACACCTATAAAAGCGCAATGGAGGCGCATGTACTCCGACCTTTCAGAAAAAGAGATTAATTGCACCTTCAATGCGCTTATAGGATGTCTTACAGCGATAATAGATTTTTGGGTCAAAGATGGTATGCCCGAAAGTTCATCTGCTATAGATTCTGTGCTGCATCGTCTTGGTTTTCTTGGTCTGTTTTAAACCTCGTAATTTTTAAATAACTGTGTAGTATCCTGCTTGTTGTCGTCATAAAGATGTGGAAGAAGCTCTGCGAAACACATTCCGACTTCCTCACCCTTACTGTTTTTGATAACGCAAATTTCTTCAAAATATGCAAGATTGATTGCTCCGTCAACGAGCGGTGTTATTGTATAATTTTCTTCTTTCTTTCCTGGAACATATAAGTCCCATCCTGCAGACCATTTGCTACCGGCATATTCAATATATTTGTTAGTCTTCAGAGTATAATTATTCAGTCGTTCTCTCTGGGAGTCCTTTGAAATGAATGTACCATCGACATAGTCGGTTGTAGGGAATTTAAAAAGCATCATTTCTTCATCATCATAAAAGCGTAACGAAAACCATTCCCAGCTGCTGACTTTTCCGAAAGAATATGATCCACCCTGCTTGTCGAACCAGCTCTTGCCTTTTATTTCATGTTTTTTACCATTTAATACCAATGTTCCTTTTGTTGGGAGATTGGTGTATGAATAGTAATAGGTAGTCTCTTTTTCGTTATCTTCCTTGCCCATATACAGCTTTCCGTTATCGCAGTGCCAAAAAGCGCCCTTGTTATAGTCAAGCTTCACATCAATTTCAAAATCTTTATGGCGTGTTTTTATTCTCATGCCATCGCTGCATTTTAACGCAATTGCAGAATCGCCATAAGCCACGAAATCTTTTGTTACTGCAAGACTGTTCGGATCCATTGAAACCTTCTGCCGATAATAATGTCTTCCGGACTCAAGGTCTGTCAATGCCACCATTGCGAGAAACGGATTAACTCCCACGTTAATGCTGAGAATTGTAAACTGATAGGAATATTTGTGCCCTGTCTCATCCTCAAAATAACCTGTAGCGTACCACCAGTCTTTCGCGAATCGGTGAAGCAACCATTCTTCATCAAATGTGCCTAATTTGCTGATATTATATTTTTTACTTTCAATCATTTTTATACTCCTTTTCTGATTGTTTATGTGTATCTAAGTTTGAAGTATACATTATATCAAATAACAATGAGCGCTAATTTCGGTCTTTTGTCTCTTTTTGCAACATTATTCTTGAAATTGTCTCTTCACCGGAGTCTCTGCCGGCATAAGGTTGTTCTTCTTGATGGACCGTACCAGTGTTTGCTTGTCCGCGTCGTATGCCAGCTCCTTAATATAATCAGCCGCCGGGCTGTTCAGGTCATAGCCTACCGCCGTGGCGTCCCCATTATCCATAAGAGATACGGCAAACCCGCGGTCCCCAACGTTCGCGTGGATCACATCCGGTGCTGCGCTCTGCTCCACGTCTCCGCTGCGGATTGCATCGGCAAGCGCAGTATTGCGAATAGCTGCGCCGGACACACCATCGTAGATGTTACCGGTGAAGGCATCGAGGGAATAAAACATCGTTTTTTGTTGTACACTTGCGAAAATTGGTATATAATGCTTAACAACGAATTTTTTCCAAGGAGATACATCTATGGATTTTAGTAACCATGCTAATAAAATAAAGAAAACAATCATTATTCTCGCCGTGGCAGGTGTTTTATGCTTTATTGCAAACAGCTTTGTTATGACTGCTGAGATGAACAATGAATCCTTCGGCTTGGGGTCAACTGTTGCTGAAATGATTTTATGCGTCGGCGGCATGCTGTGCATTATGGCTGCAATTTTCATCTTCTTAAGAAATCAGCTTGTTTCCAAAAGTGCAAAGAACTCCGGCAAATCAAATATTGCGGATGTGGTTGGGGATATTTCTACCGTCAAACCGGACTACAGCGTATTTTCATGGATGTTCTATTCCTACAAGCTCTATCTCGGTGAAAAAGGGTTTTATATTGACTCCCCGGGCATCTGCCTTCCCTATGCTTCGGTAAAAGCTATCGGCACCATGCCATACCGGTATAAGGCCATAAACACAAGCCCCAGCGTCAGAGATTTGCTTGAAAATCCTGACAAAGCTGAGGTATTTCGCTTTCATCTCTGGTTCCAGACCGAAGACGGCGCAAAATTTTTAACACACCCCACCGAATACCATGACGCCGCAGTAATTTTGAAGCTAATTACTGACAGAATGGGGAATGCTAAATGAGAACTGTAATAAAAATTGGCACATCGACCCTTGCGTATACAGGTGGGCGTCTCAATATAAGGCGGGTTGAGGAATTCTGCAAGGTGGTTTCCGATTTAAAGAACTCAGGGCTTGATATAATACTTGTCTCCTCAGGTGCCATAGGAATGGGCTTTGGCAAGCTGAACTTTAAAGAAAAAGCTCACGATATGCCGACAAAGCAGGCAGCTGCCGCAGTCGGTCAGTGTGAGCTCATGTATACATACGACAAGCTGTTTTCAGAATACAATCACACGGTTGCCCAGGTTCTTTTAACCGCCGAGGATATTGAAGACCCGGAACGGCATATGAATTTTTCTAACACTCTCAACAGACTTCTGGAGCTCGGCGCAATTCCCGTTATAAATGAAAACGACACTGTGGCAACTGCCGAAATCGGCATTGGAGACAATGACACTCTCGCGGCATATGTGGCAGCCAGCGTAAAGGCAGAACTGCTTATACTCCTTTCTGATATAGATGGTCTGTATACCTCCGATCCTCGAAAGGATCCCAATGCAAGGCTTATCACCAACGTCCGCGAAATAACGGATGACATTCTTGAGTTTGGTGGCGGAAGTGCCTCTGAACTTGGCACCGGCGGAATGAAAACTAAGCTTATGGCTGCCTCCATCTGCATGGAAAACGGCTGCGATATGGTTATAATCAATGGTGAAAAGCCATGGCTTCTTTACGACATTGCAGACGGCAAAGAAGCCGGTACAAGATTTTTTGCAAAATAGAAGACAGGAGAAATATGTATGACGACTGCAGAAATTTTAAAAAACGCGAAAGCCGCAAAAACGTCATTGGCTCTGCTGAGCAGCGAAGAAAAAAACCAAGCACTCCTTGCAATGGCAAATGCAATTGAAGCTGAAACTGATTTTATACTTTCTGAAAACACCGCCGATATGGAGGCTGCCGGAGATACCATAAGTAAGGTCATGCTGGACCGCCTTATGCTGAATGAGGCAAGAATTCGCGGAATGGCAGATGGAATAAGGGATGTTGTTAAGCTGCCTGACCCTGTTGGCAGAGTAATTTCAGAAAACACCACTGCTGATGGTCTTCGTATAAAAAAGGTCAGCGTGCCGCTGGGCGTTGTTGCAATAATATTTGAAAGCAGGCCGAATGTTACCTCAGACGCTGCAGCCCTTTGCCTTAAGAGCGGAAATATTGCGTTGCTAAAGGGTGGCAAAGAGGCATACAGATCCTGCCATGCCATAGTCTCTGCAATGAGAAAGGGCTTGAAGAATCTTAATCTGCCCGAGGATTTTGTCAATATAATTGATGACACAAGCCGCGAAGCCGCAACCGAAATTATGACAGCCAAGGGATTTGTTGATTTGTTAATTCCCAGAGGTGGTGCCGGTCTTATAAGAGCCTGTGCAGACAATGCAACTGTTCCCTGCATTGAAACAGGCACAGGGATATGCTCCGTATATGTTGATTCAAGTGCTGATCTCGATAAAGCTCTGCGCATAATCGAAAATGCAAAGACTCAGAGACCCTCCGTGTGCAACACAGAGGAGCAGTGCCTTGTGGCCGCTGATGTGGCAGCAGAATTTCTGCCACGTCTCAAAAAGCTTCTGGTTGATAATCGAATTGAAGCCGGTCTCGACCCGGTTGAACTCAGACTGTGCAAAAAAGCCTCAGAATATATTGAAGGAACACCTGCCGGTGAAAAGGATTTCGATACGGAATTCCTTGATTACAAGCTTGCCGTTAAAGTTGTTGCTGATGTTAAAGAAGCCGTCAGCCATATCGCAGAGCACTCCACACACCACAGTGATGCTATAGTAACGGAAGACTCCTCTGCCGCCGATTATTTCACCGGGCATGTAGACAGCGCTGCCGTATACGTAAACGCATCAACTCGCTTCACAGACGGGGGCTGTTTCGGGCTCGGCTGTGAAATGGGAATTTCAACTCAAAAGCTCCACGCGAGAGGGCCTATGGGGCTTGAGGAGCTTACATCATATAAATATATTGCAGTTGGCAACGGGCATATCAGGGGGTAAGCGATATGTTTGAAAAAATCGGATTCATCGGCTGCGGAAACATGGGCGGCGCTCTTCTGAGAGCAGTAGCCGCGTCAGATGGATCTCATAAGATTTTCGTTTCAGGAAAAGGAAGTGAAAGAGCTTCCGCAGTCGCTGAAGAAACCGGTGCCTCCGTGTGCGGCAACGAGCAGATTTCTTCCGAGTGCACGCTCATTTTCCTTGCTGTCAAGCCGCAGGTAATGCCGGAGGTTTTGAAAAGGCTTCAGGATTGTTTCGCCTCAAGGAAAGACCGTTTTGTGCTTGTAACTATTGCTGCGGGGCTTTCCATCAGTGCAATTCGAGATATGGCGGGAGGATGCTATCCGATTATAAGAATAATGCCGAACCTGCCTGTCTCAATAGGTGCAGGAACGACATTGTATTGCTCTGAAGATGTCACTGATGAGGAACTCAATAATTTTCTTTCAATTATGAAGAGCAGCGGGGTTATGTGCCCTGTGGAGGAAAAGCTTATAGATGCCGGCAGCGCAATATCCGGCTGCAGCCCCGCATTTGCGTTTATGTTTATTGAAGCTCTTGCAGATGGCGGAGTTGCATGCGGTCTTCCCAGAAGCACGGCACAGCTCCTTGCCGCTCAAACTCTTGCCGGTTCCGCTCAGCTTCTGATAGAGAGCGAAAAGAATCCAGCAGAGTTGAAGGACAATGTGTGCAGTCCCGGAGGAACAACAATAGAAGGTGTGTTGACACTTGAAGCCGGCGGATTCAGATCTCTTGCGGCGGAAGCCGTCAGAAGCGCATACAATAAAACAATTAAGCTGCAGTCGTGATGGAGCAAGCCTGCTGTATTTCAAACTGCATTTTACAAGCAGCCGAAGGAGTTTTGTCCTTTGGCTGCGTGCATGTTAATTATTCCCTTTTATTAAGCTCAAGCACAATATCCATTTTTTTGACCGCACTGTATGTGCCAAACACACCTGCCGACATATAAATTAAAGTGAGAACACAGGAGACTGCAAGCACACAGCCATGGTGAACAAGTACATACTCTTCAGCTGATGAACTGATATTCAGGAAAATGGCTTTTATGACAAGAAATCCAAGCGGTGCAAGCAGGCAGGATGGAATAAATTCGGTAATAGCCTCGGTAAAAAGCATGCTTAAAATGCGGCTGTTTTCAGTTCCTATCGCTCGCAGCGTTGCAAATTCGCATTTACGTTTAGAAAAGCTTATGAGACTCATATTATAAATTATAATGAAACCCATCAGCATTGCAAAAACCGTAAATATATAGCAGGGAATATCAAGCTGGTTCATTGTTTCCTCTGCGCAAGCTCGGATATGACTATAGTTCAACGCCTGCAAAAAGGAATCATATTCCGATACCGCAGCTGTTAAATCACTCCAGCTCATTTCGGCTCCAAGATCAGCCGCAAGAGCATTTTCCTCATAGCCCAAGTTTTGAAATGCCTCCGGCGACAGATACTGCGTAGAGCAAAGATACTGCCTCGTTATATCCTGCACGAGAAAGCTTTGCCCTTTAATTTCAATATAATCACCGATTTTAAGACTATGCCGGCGTGCAAACCCCTCTTCCAGAATTATGCTTGACGCATCGTCAGCCCAGTCGGCAGATTGAAGGCGTGTGGCTTCACCATCGTACATAATGTCATACTGATACCCTGTAATAACATTTTCAAGATTGTCCATCTGGCTCATCTGCTGTATATCATTGCTCTCGTCAGCAAAAACCACAAAATCTAAACTGAATCTTTCGTTGAAGGTGTAGTCGAGAGCCTCGTTCTTTGTTGTCACAACAGCCATTGCCAACATGGTAAGCAGCATGCAGGCAAACATGCACAGCGCTGTCACAAGCACACGACCGCGGTTGCGGTATATCATGCCGATGGCAAGCTTATTAAACGGATTACATTTTATTTTTTCAAGTGCAGTCGGAATAGTGCCGTCGTCCGCGTTTTCCTCTCCTCCAAAAGCTGCAGCTGGTTCAATTTGGGAAATTTCACCTGATGATATCAAAACCGCTGCGCAGGAAAGCAGATTTACTCCTATGACCGCAGCAAGCACAGATGGGATGCTTCCGTCATAGCATACATAAGGCAGATAATAGTATGACTTGTAGATATTCATAATTACGCCAAGCAGCAGTGCTCCGATTATAATCCCAAGAACAGTTGCAACTGCGGAAATAAACAAACTGTAAAGCACAAACACATTTCTTACATCCGCTTTGCTGTAACCAAGAGCCCTCAAGAGACCTATGCTTCGGAAAGATTTTCTCACAATCTGGCACATAAAAACAACTGCAAAAAGCAGACCGATTGCACTAATAACAGCCGGCAGATATGTTGTAAGCGCCCTCGCCCCGTCTACTGACTGGGAAATTTGATTATCGACGACTGAGCCTTCGTATTCATCCAGCGATTTTATGTTTTCTTCTCCAAGAACAGCGGTTATTTCTGCCTTTACAGCGTCGATATCCGCATCATCAGAAAGCAGCAGGCGTATATTGTTGCTGCAGCCGGAAAAGCCGGTAATTTCGCCGCACAGATTGTCTGAAAAGTATATGTATCCGTAGTCTGTCAAGTCATACCATGAGGCAAATGTGAGACCAACTCCGATAGTTTCAGGGTTTGAAATTATGTCCGTGACAGTGTAGCTTTTATAACCTGATCTTGTTTTTATCTTAATATCGCTGCCCTTTGAAATATCATTCCTTTCAGCAAAAAATGCCGATACCATAACCGAGTCTTCTTTCGGCTGTATATTGCATTCCTCGATTGGGTCAAAGCTCTTCCATCTCGAGTTGTTTCCATGAAAAAATGCGCCCATAGTAACTCTTGTTCCATCATCAAGCTCTACGACAACGTTGCTGAAAAGCCGCATAGAAACTGCTTCCACACCATCAATGCTCTCAATTTCTTCACGGATAGAGTTATTCGTACCATACGTGACGGCGCACAGATCAAAAACATCATACTTGCCGAAGTATGTGCCTATTGTTGCATCAAAGCTGTCTGCAAAGAATATAAGCATAACAAGAAGTGCCACTATCATGGTGTACATCACAAGCAGCGCAATTGACAAAGCCTTGTTTTCTCTGATAACAGAAACGCTTAATTTTCTCATCAGAACACGTCCTTTGCACACATCGGGCAGGGATTGAATTTTTCTTCTGTAATTTCACCATTGCGCATAATTATATAGTGGGAAGCTATTTTCAGGAAATCCGGATTGTGTGTGACAATCACCAGAGGAATTTTATGTTGTATTGAGATGCGTTCAAGTATGGCGACAACTTTCCCGGAATTTTCCGTGTCGAGAGCTCCTGTCGGTTCATCACAAAGAAGCATACCGGCATTTTTTACAATTGCTCTTGCGATGCATACCCGTTGCTGTTCACCGCCTGAGAGCTGCCGGGGATATTTTCCGCTCATTCCTTCAAGCCCTACAAGATTGAGCATTTCCGATGGTGACATGGCATCTTTCGTGAGCGTAGCGGCAATATTAACGTTTTCAAGTGCAGTGAGTGATCCAAGCAGATTGTAGTTTTGAAAGACAAAACCCACCTTGTCGCGCCGGAAACAGGTAAGCTCCTTATCTGAGTACTGTGAAATGTCTCTTCCTTCAAAAATGACGGAACCCGCATCAGGGCGTTTCATTCCGCCGATTACATTAAGAAGGCTGGATTTGCCGCTGCCGGATTTCCCCATAATAACGGTAATACCACTGCTGAAAATATCCATGCTCAAATCCTTTACAGCCACCGTTTCAATGGTACCATTATGATAGATAACGCTTACATTTTTTATTGAAAGAACCGATTTTTCGTTGCTGTTCATTGCCGTTCTCCTTGTATTTCCTCTATACTGATGCCGGATGTGCGTACCGTTTCTTTCCACTCAACATCCTTCATGAAAAAGGTCTCAACCGCAAAAATAAAAGAAAGAAATACCCATATTGGAAACAGAAGCACAGCCGCAATATTTTCCGAAAGTGACATTTTTCCCTTGCAGACCGTTTGAAGCGCAAAAGATATCGTCACTGCAATATACAAAATGGCAGCTGAAGCGGCAATAATAATATCCGAAGCACGTACACCTATGCAAATCGCCGAAACAAGCCACAGCATGAACCCCAGGAATGTGAGCACGCAAACCGGATTCATACAAAGATCCATAAACTGCTTAAAACCGCTTATACCCAGCGAGGGAATCATCCGAAAAAGCTTCATTCCGTATTGCCGGAAACACTGCGTGTCGCCCATGGACCACCGCCTGCGCTGCGTCAGGGCTTCATGGAGCGTAACAGGCATCTCAGCATATATAACAGCGGCAGGAGCATAGACCATAACTGCTCCCCTCATGACCATGCATGTTGAAAACTCAAAATCCGCAGCCTGTGATTGATACTGTTCAAGGTTATCTGCGCATTTCATTCTGCAGGCATAGCCTGACCCGTAAATATTGACCGGAAGAAAAAGATTGTTCATCGCTCTTGAATTTCCCTGCATAACAACCGCATAAAGCATTCCGGACAGACGACTGATTATATTGGCTGAGTAATTTTTTGCTGAATATTTGCCAGAGACAATGTCGGCGCCGGTATCAAGAGCATTATTGATTTCTTTCAGAAAATTTTTATCTGCAAGGCAATCCGCGTCAAGGACCGCATAGTAATCGAAAAAGCCTGGAAATTCGCTATTTATCATATCCAAGGCATACTTCAGAGCATATACCTTTTTCTTTTCACGACCATTATTTCTTATGTAAACCTTCGCGCCGTGTTCTTCAGCAATAGTGGCAGTATTGTCCGTGCAGTTGTGAGCTACTACAAAAACTCTATAGTTTTCTCTTCCATAATTCTGGCGGTTCAGACTGTCGAGCAATTGCCCAATAACCCTTTCCTCGTTTCGTGCGCAGACGATAACCGCAAACCGACCCTCCCGGTCTGCAACGGGATAGTTTCTGTCTTTTTTTAACGAACCCGCTGTATTGACAGCTGCAAGCCACAGAATATAGATTGACAGCAGCATAAATGCAAAAATGGATATGTCTAATATAATTTTCATAGCATTAAAATGGAGAATGCATTTTATTGAAGTAAAACACCTTCTCTGTTGGATTTTTTATATTTATTTGCAGGATGGTTTGATAATAGCACAACTCAATTTTGTATACAACCATTTTTCACCCATAAAATCAGTGTGCAGCCAAAGGGACTTTGGCCTTTGGCTGCAGTTATATCTATTATTCTCAGCTTCTATTTGGAGTGGGAAGAAGCTTCTTTGCGAGATCCTTGAACACGGAAAAAATCGAACTTGATCCGGGGCATAATGTATCAAGTGCCAGGCTTACTGCTTCGCTCGCCACATCTTCAGCAACCTTTGAAGGATTTGAATCTTTTCCGCTCAAATGCCGCACAACGTGGTAAATTGTTGAGCCGAATGGAATCGCATGTGATACTGTTTCAAGTATTTTCTCTTCAGTTTTGCTGTCGATCAGATGCCTGTCTCCGGGTCTGCCGTCAGGATCCTCATGATATTTTGCATCAGGTCTGATTGCGGCGAGCGCTCCCAGCTCTACTGAAAAGCTTTCTTCTGCAAACTCTTCCACAGCTTCAATTTCATTCTCTGACTCTGCCTCCTGGACTTCGTTTTCAATAAGGTCCTTTGCATTTTCTTCTTCAAATCCGGGGAACTCTTCCGGAATTTCGCAAGCCGGTGCATCATCGGGAATTTCTTCTATGACATTCTCAGTCAGTTCTTCCTGTGCTTCTTCCGGGTCATTCTTCGGGATGTCTTCAGCTGTGCTGCACTGTTCCGGTATAGGAGCATCTGGGACATTCTCCTCTGTCAGCGGGAAATTTTCACAAACTGCTTCAAAGGTTTCGGCAGCAGAATCTGCCTGTTCATCCGAAATATAAATATCGTCGCCACAAAGATCTGCGAAAGACGCTGTCATTGGCTGCAGCACACCAACTGCAATTATAACTGCTAAAATAAATGCGGAAATTTTCTTTGTTGTAGCATTATTCATTTCTGCCACCTCCTTTTATCTGTTAAGCACCGCAATGCTTACATGAGTATATACGCTTCTAACAGATTAACGTTGCAGAGAATTTAATAACATTCTAAAAAATCTTTGTGCTCTGCATGGTAAGCAGACTCTTGTCTGCGGTTGTGAACCTGTCTCTCCGCACGTTTGCCTTTCCAATCAGAATGGACTGCAGCCGGCGATGGCAGATGCGATTAGTCTGTGCCCTGCTGAATTTGGGTGAATACCATCGTCACACAGCAGGCGTGTATAGTTTGGAGTCGACAGAAAGCAGGATGTGATATCAAGCACCGGCACACCGGCCAAGCTGCCGACTTTGAATACAAGCAGATTAAACATTTCATGCCAATGCATAAGAAGCGATATATCGCCCTGAAGCCAGTCAAGAATTAATTGGGAGTTTCTGCCACGGGTGATGAAATTGAAGTATTTATGAGCATCAATCGGCGGCAGAGATAGCAGATATATCTGCTTGTTAAACTCCTTAAGGTGATTGATGCCTTTTATATACTCATCGATGAACACTTCAGGCACTGTTTTGCATCTATGCTCCGCCAAAGGCATTTCAGAAATGCTCTGCCAGTCGTAATCACAGTCATTGCCTCCAAACAGCAGCAAAACAGTGTCATATTCAGTGCTTTGCAGATATTTTTCAGAGCGGCATATTGCTTTATCAAGCCTGGAAATTGTGTTGCCCATCTGCCCCTTATTTTCTATATGGATGTTCAAATTTTCTTCAAGGATAGATGTAAACCTTTCCTGAAGCAGATGGTATTGATCATCCTGATATGAAACTCCCTTTATAATAGAGTCACCAAAAGCCAATATGTTTTTCATATCTCACCTCGCTATATCTGGTATTTAAAACAAGATATGCTATTTTTTGATATTTGTCAATAGAGTTTTTCTTTTTAAATATTTCGATTTTGTGAATTATATTGACTTTAAAGTGGGAATAAATAGGTAATAAAAAAGCTGCCTCATGTTTATCATTGGCAGCTTTTTAAATTTATTAAGGAAACCGCAAAACGGCGGACTATACATCAAGAGATTTTGCGAGTTT
>R06__coassemble_669_pt1 | contig 12359 bp, 11 predicted proteins | sample R06__metabat2_low_PE_045 | metagenome-assembled genome bin R06 | reverse complement strand
GGGATTTTAACCCCTGAGTGCTGCCCCGGCTGCATAATACAGCATTTGCATAAAGAAATCAACACTAAGTATTGTTCACAATTTCTTATTTTTTTGTTCTGTTGTTTTTGTCTCAGCTATGATATAATAATGTTTCAATAATTTTGCAGACAGGGAGGGATGATTTTGGAAAAGCAACACGGAAAAGCTGCCGGGAAGGTGGCACTGAAGACCGCCGATATTGCTATTGAAACCGGTTCCTCGATTATACTTACCATACTGAAAATAACAGGCACTGTGCTGCTTGTTCTGCTGCTTTCGGGCCTTATGTTTGCATGCATATTTGCATACTATGTCAAAACCTGCCTGACGCCGGAGCTGGATGTCTCTCTCGATGACTACAGGCTGAATCAGTCCAGCACACTGTGGTACGAGGACGCCTCCGGAGAATGGCAGGAGCTTGTTATGCTTAACGGGCTTGAAAACCGCATATGGGTTGACTACGACGATATTCCCGAATATATGGAGCAGGCAGTCATAGCAATCGAAGACAAAAGATTCTATGACCATAAGGGCGTTGACTGGTACAGAACCTCCGGCGCTTTTATAGAGATGTTCATTACCATGCAGAACAGCTACGGCGGGTCGACAATAACACAGCAGCTGATAAAGAACATCACCGGCCAGGATGAGGTAACAATCCAGCGCAAGCTGACCGAAATATTCGGAGCACTTGAGCTTGAGAAAAAATACGACAAAAAGGAAATTATTGAATGGTATCTGAATGCCGTATACTTCGGAGAGGGTTGCTACGGAGTCCAGACCGCCGCTCACACATATTTTGCAAAGGACGTATCCCAGCTCAGCCTGGCTGAATGCGCGGCAATCGTTGGAATAACCAACAAGCCAACATACTACGATCCGTTCTATAACGAAGAGAACAACAAGGAACGCCAGGAGACGATTCTGAGAGAAATGTATGATCAGGGCTTTATAGACTATGAGCAATACTGTGAAGCCGTGGCGGAGGAGCTTATATTCTCCAGAACACCTGATGATACAAAAACTCAGACAATATATACATACTATGAAGAGGCAGTTATCAGTGACGTCATTCAGGATCTGATGAAGCTGAAGGGTATAAGCGAATCTGCCGCCCGAACCCTGGTCTTCAACGGCGGATACCAGATATACTGCTGTCTCAACCCGAATATTCAGGCATGTGTAGACAATATATATCAGGACCTGAGCGCAATCCCCTCGACATACGATACCCAGCAGCTTCAAAGTGCCATAGTTGTTATGGACCCATACGACGGAACGGTGCTTGCTTTATCCGGCGGCGTGGGCGAGAAGTCAATAAACTTCGGGCTGAACAGAGCAACCGAAACAAAGCGCTCTCCCGGCTCCTCCTTCAAGCCCATTGCCTCATATGGCCCGGCAACCGAGCTGGGATATATAACTCCCACAACCCTCGTCAACGACTCCGCAGGAATAACACTTAGCGGAACAGACTGGTACCCCAAAAACGATGACGGCGGAAACTATGGAATACTCACCATATTCCAGGCTCTTCAGTATTCTCTGAACACGGTCGCCGCCCAGATAGTAGACAAGCTTGGCCCTGAAACCTGCTACAATTACCTGATAAACAAGCTGGGCGTCACGAGCCTTGTGCCGGACGACTGCTCATATGCGCCTATGGCTCTGGGTCAGCTGACCAACGGAATAACCGTCAGAGAAATGGCAGCGGCATACTGCTCCTTTGTCAACGACGGAGTCTTCACATACAGCCGCACCTATTCTCTCGTTAAAGACCGTAACGGAGACATTGTTATGGACAATTCCCCCAGCACCATACAGGCATTTTCAGAAAACACAGCCCATATTATGACATACATGCTGGAAAATGCCGTTGAAAACGGAACCGGCACCGAGGCTGACCTGCACAACATGCCTGTTGCCGGAAAAACGGGAACCTCCGGCGAATATAAAGACAGATGGTTTGTGGGCTGCACACCTTATTACGTTGCAGCAGTCTGGACCGGGTATGACATACCCGCAAAAATCAATGTGTCAGGCAACCCGGCGGCAAGACTTTGGAAATCGGTTATGCGCCCTGTTCACGAAGGGCTTGAATACAAATCCTTCACATATCCCCTTATAGGCGGCAATACAGGTGTTTTCGGCATAACAGAGGAAGATCTTCAGGTCACAACAACCACCACCAACGGGGATGATATCATAGCAGACAGCATCACTGATTTTGATACATATCAGCAGGATCCCTACACTCAGTATCAGCCCCAGTCGTCCACCGGCGGCGTTATAATAATTGGTTGACAAAATTATTAATATATGTTACATTTTAGTGACAAAATGGAGGATAATATTATGGCTAAGGTTTTGGAATATAAGGGTCATCCCCTTAAACGCAAAGACAATCTTATTTTCTACGGAAGCTTTGCAGACAAATACATCGTTCAGTTTCAGATTCTTGAAACGAAAAAGGTCAAGGACCTTGATGTGGCTTCAAAGGTTTCCGTTCAGCTGCAGCTGACGGATCCCTCCGTTAAATCCAGAGACAGAGTTGTTAAAAAAACAGAAAAGGACAGTCTTTACGCCGCGATAGACGTGGGCACCGTATGGCTTGACCGTGCTCTCGCCGCAGAGTGAAAGGAAATTTAAACTGCAATGTTCAGGAAAATTTTAAAAACAGTTGTTGTTTTTATACTGGCATTATCAATGCTTGCTGTTCCTGCCTTTGCCGATTACGGAACAATAACAGGAAGCGGCGTCAACTTCCGTGAAGGGCCCGGAACCGGATACAACGTAATAGACTGCCTGCCCAAGGGCACAGTCGTGGCAGTCAACGGGCTGTATGACGGCAGCTGGTATTCCATAACCTATAACGGAAGAACGGGTTATGTGTCCTCAGGATATATAAGCATAGGTAGCACCAGCTCTGCCGGCACTCAGACTTCTTCCGGCATATCTCAGGGTGTTATAATAATCGGGCAGGGATATTCTTCAACGGCAAGTGAAGAGGAAGAGGTCACTTCGACCCCGGTCTCAACGCCTGCGCCCACACCAACTCCGACTCCCACGCCCGTTCCCACTGCCACCCCGCAGGTGACATACGGCTCATCAGGAGGAACAATAATAATAGGCGGGCAGGGGTATTATTCCGTCAGCACTCAGGAAGGCAGCTCTTCCCGGTCAGCAGACTCCTCTGAGCAGGAGAGCAGCTCACAGACTGAAAGCAGTGCCCAGACCGGAAGCACCTCATCAAATACCTCCGGTATCAGAACGGGAGTTATAACCGGTGACTATGTGCGGTTCCGCACAGGTCCTTCCACCACATACTCCATCATCAACACATACAACAAAAACACGCAGGCGGTCATCCTTGATGTTTCCGGAGACTGGACCCGGTGCACAATAGACGGAACAACCGGCTTTGTATACTCAAAGTACATTCAGGAAAACACGGCGGCAGCCGTCTCAGCCGCTGCATCAGCAACCGCGACCACAAGCGAGATAACAGTTACCGAAGCCGAAGTCAAGGAAGCTTCCGAAACAGTGGCAGCAAATTCCAAGGCGGGATATATAAGCGGGAACAATGTGCGTTTCCGCAGCGGCGCATCGCTGAGCTCCGATATAATCGGAGAGTTCTTCTTTGGCAATGCAGTTAGCATAACCGGTGTTTCCGGAGACTGGACGGCTGTTTCTGCAGACGGAAAGAGCGGATATGTATACAGCCAGTATGTGAAGGAAGGAACATACACCGTTCAGAGCACCTCAGAGAGCACTGATACCTCCGCAGCCTCAACCCAGCTCGCAAGCGGCTCAGGCGCTCTGGTGGCAGCCTATGCCTGCACCTTTGTGGGAACACCATACTGCTGGGGCGGAACAGACCCGTCCACCGGATTTGACTGCTCGGGCTTTGTTTACTATGTATATAAGCAGTTCGGCATAGAGCTTAACAGAGTTGCTGCAGACCAGGCTCAGAACGGCACGGCAGTGGATGCATCGAATCTCCAGCCGGGAGATGTGCTGTGCTTCTATTCAAGCGGAACTTATATAGGGCACTCCGGTATCTATATAGGAGACGGAAAATTTGTCCACGCGGCATCCTCAACCACAGGTGTTATAATAACGAGCCTTGCCGGCAACTACACATCAAGAGGCTTTGTTGCCAGAAGAATAATAAGCTGAGAGGTAAACACATCAAAATGGACGAAAGCATGCTTTTCGAAAAGAAAATATCCGGAGAGGAAATATTCTCCGGCGTGATTCTGCATGTTGTTAAAGATAAGGTGGAGCTTCCCAACGGGAAAACATCCTCCAGAGAGCTCATAAGGCACAACGGGGCAGTTGGAGTGGTGGCGATGACAGAGGATGGAAGGGTGTGTATTGAGCGGCAATACAGATACCCCATTGACCTTGTTATCACTGAAATCCCTGCCGGCAAGCTGGACACTCCTGATGAAGACCGGCTGAGCGCTGCAAAGCGGGAGCTGAGAGAGGAAACGGGGCTCACGGCAGACAGCTGGGACTTCCTCGGAACCTGCTATTCAGCCGGCGCATATACAGACGAGAAGATTACCCTCTATCTTGCAAGAGGGCTGCACCAGGGCGAGCAGCAGCTGGACGAGGGTGAATTTCTCAATGTTGGCTACAAGCCTCTTGATGAGCTTATAGAAGACATAATGAACGACAAAATACCCGACGGAAAAACCCAGATTGCTCTTCTGAAGACTGCGGAATTCCTTAAAAGAAAACAGATGTAACTCATAAAACATGCCGGCTGCAATGCAGCCGGCGGTATTTTTTTATTCGTATTTGAATTCGCTGGGAACAGAAATTGCCGCATCCATCATCTCAGGATGTTTGAAAAGATGCTTCACCAGCTTCAGACTTCTGGCAAAATAGAAGCCGTCTGCAATGCGCTCGTCCACGATGCAGCCCAGATCCACAACATCCCGAAGCTGCTTTGTGCCGTCTTCCATCACCCTCTCCTCCTTGCGGATTATGCCCAGAGTTATGAAGAAGGAATTTGTGCCGTAGTTATTCAGGTGGTGGTATACTGCAGGGCATTTTACAGAGCCCAGGTTGCTGAAGAAGGCAGTTGAGAAATTCGGGTCTCCGTCCTTCAGAGCCTTTGGTACAAGGCCCCAGAAATCAAGCCAGCGGACAATGCGCACTATAAGCATAAGAAGTATCCGGGGGATTTTTGCAAGAGACTCAAGAACGGCATCGATTCCGCCGGTTGCGCTCTCGCTTTTCTTCATTTCTCTGACTTCCCCTGCTATGTGATAGCTGAGTGAATCAAGAGTGTCTTCATCCTTCGGCACGAAAAACATCAGCGATTCCTCTGACTTTTCGGTGAAGCGGCGGCGCGCCACAAAGCTGAGAGATATTTCAAACCGCTCATACATTCTGTGCCCCTGGATATAGCGGTTCATTCTGGGCCGCTCATTAATCATTTTGGCAACCGCAAAAAGGAGGCAGTGGAAAACTGTGGTTTTATAGTCCGGGTGAGCGAGATTTTTCTTTTCTATGTATTGCAGCAGCTCCGTCACGTCAAGCTCATCGTTGAGATATGCCTCATTGTCTGTGCGGTTTGGCATAAGATGCGCCATAATGGTCTGGAGCGGCGGCGTCTCTCTTACCCAGCGGGCATCCTTCTTGTCTCCCCATCTGTGCTTGTATCCGTTCTTTTCAACTCTTGCCATGTCTGTTCCCTCTCTCTATTCTCTCTTATTTTTCAGCAGCTTCTATAACCTGAATCCACTGCTCTGCGTTTTCATTTGTTATATATACACCGAAGCCCTGGTCATAAAGGCCGTCTATTTGGGTGCCGTTAAGCATGCAGTCTATCATCATATCACCAACCTCCGGCAGGAAGTGGCTGGGGTCGCGGTAGTAATCGGAGTTGCGGGTTATGTCGTTATAGCCGCTGAAGTTCCAGTATGGGGTTATTTCAGCAAGCCTTCTCAGGAAATCTATGTAATCAAGCTCCAGGGAAAATTCATAGGTTGCATAGTGCATTGGGTTTGTGAACACAATAAGCTCTATGCCGTTTTCATTGCACAGCCCGGCAATTTCTCTCACTGTTTCAAGGCATTCATCCATCATGAAGGTGGGACCCACATACGGAGAGTCTTCGAAGCTGTGTGTGCCCACCTCCCCATAGCTTATCTGGGCGCCCGTTTCATAGAAGCACTCCGCGTATGACTCGTTCGGAGTGTGGCTGTTTATAACCGGAAGAGACTGAAGGGCGACTGCAGGGTCAAGATACATGGTTATAAACTTCACCGGGTGCGACTTCAGATATTCATAGGGGGCATATGTCTGCATGCTTTCGTGGAGAGACGGATCGTTCATATAGGAGGCACTGTCAAGCGCAATAAATACTCTTTTCGGAACTATGCCCTTTGAGAGCATGGTTTTAAGATTGTTCAGATGCTCCTCCGGCATTCCCTGGGGATACCACATATTATAGCAGTGCTCTCCCATTTTCTCAACATTGAGAAAGCCCGCTCTTGACGAGCCGAAAAGGAATGAATCGAACTTATCCGGGTTTTTGAGGATATACGTCATTTTAATATAGTTGCTGTTCGCCTCAACTCCGTTGTCTCGGATGCTGAAGGGATGAAATACGCTGTATGGGTCTATGGCATAGCATATACCGAATGCCACAAGTGCGATGAAAAGGGTGAAGGCAAGCAGGACTGCAATAAATCTCTTCATAGCTCTCCCTCCTCAGAACTGGAAATATACGAAGCTTACACCGTCTGTGCTGTGCATGAGCAGTATCACCAGAACAAGCAGAACATAAACGGAATAGCGCAGCCATGCCTTTTTGTGGCTTATAACGTCTATCACATCATAGTCAAGGCTGAAGTAATCATAGAATGCCAGAGGCAGCACATAAACTGCCACCTTCAGCAGTGTGGAAATATCGTTGAGCCCGAACTCAGCCCAACCCTTGGGGAAATACGTGAGAGGATGGAAAATCCCGGTAAACACATGGGTGAGCACATAAACTGCATCGTGGCAGGTCTGGGCTCGGAAGAAAACGCCGGTGGTCGTGCAGAAGGCAAAGATTATCGCCGCTCTAATCCACCACTTGACTGTTCCCCGCTCCTTGCAGGGCTTTATATGAAACACATCATCAAAAAGCTGACCCAGCCCGTTTATGCCGCCCCATGCCACAAACGTCCAATCTGCGCCGTGCCAGAGACCGCTCACAAGGTTTGTGACCATTATATTGAAGTATTTTCTCGGCCTGCTGCAACGGCTGCCGCCCAGGGGGAAATAAACATAGTCACGGAGCCAGGAGGTGAGGGATATATGCCATCTGCCCCACATCTGGTTGACGCTGGTTGAGAAGAAGGGGCTTTTGAAGTTTTCCATAAGCTCGATTCCCATAAGCTTTGAGGCACCCCTTGCAATGTCTGAATATCCGCCGAAATCGCAGTATATCTGGATTGAAAACAGAAATACCGTTATGAACAGCACAAAGCCGCTGTATGAATACATATTTGCATATATGGAGTCTATCATAACTGCCAGGTTATCTGCGACAACCATTTTCTTGAAAAAGCCCCATGCCATCAGCTTCATTCCGTAGGCTGCCTGATTATAATCGAACCTGTGCTCGGCTTTTATCTGAGGGAGAAGGTTCGCGGTTCTCTCTATTGGCCCGGCGACAAGCTGGGGAAAGAATGATACGAAGGTTGCGTATATGCCGAAATTTTTCTCTGCCGGGACTGTCCCCCTGTATACGTCTATGACATAGGCAACCGTCTGGAAGGTGTAGAAGGAGATTCCCACCGGCAGAAGGAGCTTCAAGGTTACGGGACTGAGCTGAATTGCGAATTTTGAAAACAGCTTCGTCACCTGCTCGAAGAAGAAGTTAAAGTACTTAAACACGAACAGCACTCCCAGGCATATAACCAGAGATACCACAAGTATAAGCTTCTTAGATGACTTTTTATCTGATTTCTCTATTAAAATACCTGCGAAATATGAAACCGCCGTTGTTAACAGAATGAGGAAGACATACTCAGCCTTCCAGCTCATATAGAAATAATAGCTCGCTGCCAAAAGCAGAACCCACCTGAAGCGGTGAGGCAGGAGCCAGTATAAAGCAAATACTATCGGGAAAAATATTGCGAACTGGTATGAATTGAACAGCATAGCCTTCTCCTTGAAAATATTCGGTCAGCGTTCTTAAAGCGCGTGCTTCGGTATTATACCATACTCTCCATCAAATGTCTTGTTATTTTTTCCTAATGATTATACTTATTATCAATACATTTTGGTAAAAAAATATATTGATTTTCAGCCATTCGAATGATACAATTCCACCATCACTTTTTATTTTTTAATGATTTAAACTATTGAGGTAAAGAAAATGGAAAACAGAGAAAAGCTCGGAAGCCGCTTAGGCTTCATACTTCTCAGCGCGGGCTGCGCAATAGGCTGCGGCAACGTATGGAAGTTCCCCTGGATGACCGGTCAATACGGCGGCGGCGGATTTGTTCTTATATACATCATCTGCCTGCTTGTTCTCGGTCTCCCCGTCATGGTTATGGAGTTTGCCCTTGGAAGAGCTTCCCAGGCAAGCCCCGTCAAAATGTATCAGAAGCTTGAAAAGCCCGGTCAGAAATGGCATATTCACGGATATCTGGCGCTGTTCGGCAATGTATGTCTCATGGCGTTCTACACCGTAGTCACCGGCTGGATGATATACTACTTTGTCAAGTTCCTCACCGGTCAGAACCAGGGTCTCGGTTTTGTGAGCATGATAACAAATCCGGGTGTCAACGTGACGTATCTGCTTATTGCAGTTGTTCTGGGCTTCGGCATTCTTTCCTTCAATCTTCAGGGCGGCCTTGAACGGGTGACGAAATACATGATGCTCATGCTGTTTGTTCTCATGATAGTTCTGGCTATCCACAGCGCAACTCTCGATGGTGCCAAGGAAGGTCTTGCATTCTATCTTGTTCCCCAGTTTTCAAAGATTAACGGCAGCGTTATTGTTGGTGCAATGAACCAGGCGTTCTTCACTCTCAGCCTTGGAATCGGCTCAATGGCAATTTTCGGCAGCTACATAGGCAAAGACCGTTCACTCATGGGTGAGTCCGTCAATATTATCGGGCTTGATACCCTTGTTGCTCTGCTTGCCGGCTTCATTATATTCCCCGCATGCTTCACATATGATGTTGAGGTAGGCGCAGGTCCCTCCCTCCTGTTCGACACGATGGCAACCGTGTTCAACAATATGGCAGGTGGCAGATGGTGGGGCACAATGTTCTTCCTGTTCATGGTATTTGCAGCTCTCTCAACCGAGCTTGCAGTTTTCGAGAACATCCTTGCATGTGTCCGCGAGATGACAGGCTGGAACCGCCCGAAGGGATGCGTTGTATGCGGAATATTCATATTCCTCGTCTCCCTCACAACTGCTCTGGGATACAGCGTGTTCTCATTCCAGCCCTTTGCAGATGGAACCGCATGGCTCGACCTGTGGGATTTCCTCGTCAGCACAAACCTTCTGCCTCTCGGCTCTCTTGCTTTTGCCCTGTTCTGCTGCAATAAGTTCGGCTGGGGTTGGGATAACTTCATGGCCGAAGCAAACGAGGGCGAAGGTCTCAAGGTTAAGAGCTGGATGAAGCCCATATTCCAGTATGTTGTTCCGATTTTCATAATCGTTATCTATGTTGTCGGTCTCACAACCTTCAGCTGGAAGTAATATACAATAAATTTTCATAACCACAAAAATCCGGACTTTCATGTCCGGATTTTATAAAAAGGAGGAAGATTTCAATGGCAAATGCACTTGACTACATTTACTGGCGCGGTGATTTGAGCTTTGCTCAGTCGCCCTTCAACAGGATTGATTATCTTATATGCTCCCAGATGGCGGCGCCTGATTATTCCGGGATTATTGATGCAGAAGGAGAAGGAGTAACTATCTCAGAGGTTGAGAAAAAGTATTTCGACTCATCTGATACGGCGCAAAGAAACCTTGGTGTGCTCCAGAGCTCCTATGTGCTGCCCACACTGCATGCCCTTGCCGGCTGCGTAAGATATGCCGATGTTAAAATGGCGCACTATGTGAACCGCATCAGCAATGAAAACGAGGAGCAGTTTTCTGCGGTGACCTTCCTCCTGCCGGACGGAACACTCTGTGTCAGCTACCGCGGAACTGACGACACCTTCATCGGCTGGAAGGAGGATTTCCATCTTGCCACAAGAGAGCATGTGCCGGCGCAGAAGGATGCTCTTGATTATCTTGTTGAAGTCGCTTCTGTTTTCAGCGGTGATATAAGAGTATGCGGTCATTCAAAGGGCGGAAATCTTGCAGTTTATGCGGGCGTTATGGCGCCTGAGGAGCTGCAGGGCAGAATAATCTCAATATGCAGCTTCGACGGTCCGGGATTCCGCACCGAATTTCTTGAATCGGAGCAATATAAAGCAGCCGAAGGCAAGATTCAGACCGTGCTTTCCCAGAATTCCCTTGTGGGGATGCTGCTGCACATGGCCGGCACACCGGTTATTGTTAAGACTAATATCTCAGGTCCCATGGCTCACGACGGATTTTCCTGGGAGGTTCTGGGCACTGAATTTATCAGATGCGATGAATTGAGCGATGGAAGCAAAGCCTTCCGGGATGCGATGGCATCTACTCTTGATGCCATGAACACCGAGGAAAAAGAGAGCTTCGTCAATGAGCTGTTCGACAGCTTTATGGCAGGAGGAGCCGAAACCATAACCGACTTCACGGATTTCAACCTCTCCAATGCGATCGAAGTGGCAAAATCCTTCCGCAGCGGGAAGGAAGTCAACCGCTTTGTGCTGAACGTCATGGAGGCAATGAGGAAATCATACCGGCAGCAGATTGCCGAAGACATAACGGAAAAAACCGCAAAGATAATAAACCATCATATTTCGTCGATTTGACAGTTGCAATTCAAATGCCGATTTTGTATAATCACAGTGTTAGTGGCAACAACAAATAATCGTAAAGGAGAAATTCAAAATGTCATTTTCAGAAGCTGTTAAAACCTGTTTCAGCAAGTACTGCTGCTTTGAAGGCAGAGCAAGAAGAGCCGAATACTGGTGGTGGTTCCTGTTCGAATCCATCGTAATTTTCGTAGTATCCTTCATAGCCGGTCTCTTCCTGAGCGAAGATGCCCAGCAGACCGTCACCAGCATTCTGAGCCTCGCGCTTCTGCTCCCCTCTGTCGGTGTTGCAGTGCGTCGTCTCCACGACCTGGGCAAGAAGGGCACATACTATCTGCTCGTCCTCATTCCCGTCGTTGGTGCAATCATTCTTTTCGTCTGGTATGCAAAAGTCGGCCAGGCGGGAGAGAACCAGTTTGGTCCCGATCCCCTTGCAGAGTAATATTTGCTGATAATCAAAAACCATCCCAAAAAGGGATGGTTTTTTTATTTGCGGTGGCGGAGCGAAGCTCCGCTCCGTCTTCGCTATTTCTTCAAATGCTCAATTCTGTCTTTTGTGAAATTGGCGATTTCAACCCAGAGAGATTTCAGCTGCTTCTTGTGTGAGCACAGCTTTTCATTGCAGTTTGCGCAGCTTAAGTATGCGTTTGTATTTTCAGAGAAACGCTCCGGGTGCCTGAATATTGTAATCTCCCATCGGAAGAGGAGTATGACCGCCATAACCAGGAGGCTCCATGTATACCAGCTTTTAACGAAGAACAGCGGTGTGAACATCATGGCGTAGTCCCAGTTATATATTCTGCACACGGCACAGCATCTGTTTTTGAAAAACCATGACTGGAACGGGCAGAAAAACAGAATGCAAATAATATCGCACACGGAGTAAAATAGGCAGATAAGCAGCATGACTCCGTCGTCAATAATCCCTGATATTTTTAACGCGCCTATAATTCCATTTAATGTTACCCACAAAAGAGCCACAAGCACAGTAGCATTATTGTCGTTAAACTGGACATCCGTGTTGCCTGTTTTAATATAGTTTCTGCGGAACTGCTTCTGGCAGCCCGGGCTTTCAAGCCGGCTTGGGAAAAAGCGGGTAAGCATTTCAATAGCGTATACCATCCAGACAATCACCAGATAGCCTTTTGAAAACGGAATTTGCCTGATGCCCTGCTGAATAGACATTATTTTTTGGAAAACATATAAATAAATGCCAATAAGGAATAGACTTCCTCTGAATATTAATCTGAAATAGTGGAAATAACTTACTGCTGAGTATTTTTTGCCTTTCATTAGCAATTTAATCCTTTCTGCACCGCGCCCTGCGCAAAATCAATTTTAAATCAGCCCCCCTATTGGAAAGGATAAACCCATGATTTCGCAAATGGTCATCCGCCTGCGCC
>R06__coassemble_664_pt1 | contig 12421 bp, 12 predicted proteins | sample R06__metabat2_low_PE_045 | metagenome-assembled genome bin R06 | reverse complement strand
ATCCCCAACTCCCAAAACCGCGTCTATTTCCGGCAGCTCCTGGAGAATTGAATCCTTATACCGCTCGGAAAGGCACCCGGTGACGATAATTTTTCCCTGCCATCCGCTTTTCCTGAGCTCTGCTATTTCAAGGATTGTATCTATTGCCTCGCTTTTGGCATCGTTTATAAATCCGCAGGTGTTTATTATGACCAGCTCTGCCTCTTCCGGACTGGGCACAAGCGCAAAGCCTGCTTCGTCCATAAGATAAAGCATCTGCTCACTGTTAACGAGATTTTTGGCACAGCCAAGTGAAATAAGAGAAAAAGTTTTTTCCATCAGAAGTCCTCTTCTGTATATCTTTTTAAGGCGGAGCGTATCTCATCCCAACCGTATCCGCGCCTGTATAGGGCAGCTGATATTTTCTGTATCTGCTTTCTGTCTGTCGGGTCCTTAAGGCGTGAAGAAATAAATTTGTCTATTTTATCATCGCTTTCCGGCATGGCTTCCAGAGCTTCCTCCCATAAGTCTCTGCTGATGCCTCTTCGGCTCAGCTCGGCGCGAATTTTTCCGATGCCATAGCCCTTGGAGGCATAATGCCTGACTATTGCTTCGGAATATTCCGCGTCGTTCATCATTCCCAGCTCATAAAGCCGGGAAACTGCGAAATCAGTGCATTCTTCGTCATAGCCCTTGCGGAGCAGCTTCTCTTTTAGCTCCTTGCCGGACATCTGCCTTACTGACAGAAGCTCCGCACCCTTTTCCACACACAGATGCTTTGCCGAAAGCAGGATGAATTCTTCAAGCTGCTCATCGTCGATGTCTCTGCCGCTGAAAATCCGCAGGTCTGACACCGCAGAGAGAGTGGAGCGGATTTCCCGCCCGTCTTCAAGGTGAACCTTATATCGCCCGGGGGAGGTTTCCGTAATGGCTGTTATTTCCATTATCAGCCTTCGTCGAAGTCCTCTGCGCTTACATCTACGGGCCTGCCGGCAACCGGAGCATTTTCAGCCTCAGCCTTTCCCTTTTGGGTCAGCTTCATGGCGCTTTCCCTGACCTGTGCTTCTATTGTATCGCAAACATCGGGATTTGCCAGCAGATATTCCTTAACACCGTCTCTGCCCTGAATACGCTGCTCATTGCAGGTAAACCATGCACCTGCCTTGTCTATGATTTCAAGCTTAACTGCCATATCCACAATTTCGCCAATCTTGGATATGCCCTTGCCGTATACTATATCAAATTCAGCCTCTCTGAAGGGTGGTGCAACCTTGTTTTTAACGACCTTTGCCCTTGTTCTGTTGCCTATAATCTCTCCGCCTACCTTGAGAGTTTCAATTCTGCGGACGTCGATTCTGACGGAGGAGTAATATTTCAGAGCAAGTCCTCCCGGAGTGGTTTCAGGGTTGCCATACATAACACCGATTTTCTGGCGCAGCTGGTTTATAAACACAACCGTGCAGTTATTTTTTGAAATGGCACCTGCAAGACGCCGCATTGCCTGCGACATAAGCCGTGCAAGAGCACCGACAACTATGTCTCCAACCTCACCATCAAGCTCTGCCTTCGGGATAAGAGCGGCAACTGAATCTATGACGACGACATCAACTGCAGATGAACGCACCAGAGATTCCGCTATGTCGAGCGCCTGCTCACCGGTATCCGGCTGAGAGATAAGCAGATTGTCTATATCGACACCGAGTGCACGGGCATATGCAGGCTCGAGCGCATGCTCAACGTCTATATATGCAGCTTCTCCGCCGCTTTTCTGTGATGACGCAACAATGTGAAGAGCGAGTGTGGTTTTACCGGAAGCCTCCGGCCCGTATATTTCAATTATACGCCCCTTCGGAACACCGCCGATGCCAAGAGCAAGGTCAAGAGACAGAGACCCTGTGGAAAGAGCCTCGACGCTTATTGGAATGTCTTCTCCGAGACGCATTATCGTCCCTTTTCCGTAGTCCTTGTTTATCTTTGCTATTGCGGTTTCAAGGGCTTTCTTCTTTTCTTCATCTGATACGGAGTTTCTAACCGGTGTTACCGGCGCCTTTTTTTTCTCTGCCATAATTTTATATCTCCTTTTTCTTATTAACGAATCAAATGCGGCCGATTACGACTCTGTCTACTCCGATAGTGTCTCTGCGGGTGCCGACTGAGCTGAAGCCGCTGTTGCGCAGCATTTCGCACACTGCCTCTGCCTGCCCTTCTCCGACCTCAAATAGTATATATCCGCCGGGGTTCAGCAGGACTCTCCAGTGCTTGATTATCTGCCTGTAGAATTCCAAGCCGTCCTCTCCGCCGTCGAGGGCAATAAGCGGTTCATAATCACGAACAGAGCTGTCCAACTCGGAAATTTCCCCGCTTGTGATATAAGGAGGGTTGGAAATTATCATGTCGAAGCTTCCGATTGCCAGAGGGGGAGCAGCGCAGGCATCTGCCTGCATGCATATGGCGCGGGAAGACAGGTTGTTTTTTCTGATGTTTGTTCTGCATACATCAAGAGCCTCAGGGCTGATATCAACAGCCACAAGCCTTGTTGCCGGCATTTCATGGCCGACTGCACAGGCTATGCAACCGCTTCCGCAGCACAAATCAAGAACTCTTGCGTCCATTTTATTTCCGGTCAGGAGCTCTATTGCCGCGTCTACTATTATTTCCGTGTCTATTCTGGGTATAAGAACATCCTGATTTATATACATGGGGAGACCGTAAAACTCCCAGGAGTTAGTTATATATGCAAGGGGCTCACCCTTAATGCGGCGGGAAACATATTCCATTGCCCTGTTTTCAATTTCCTCTGTGGTGTATAGCCTTATATCACGCAGAAACTGAGACAGATTTTTTTCAGCGGCGCACGCCAGAAGGTATTTGGCTTCAAAGCCGGCATTTTCAATGCCCTTCTGCCGCAGTATATTTCTGATTGAAAGATATATGTCGTTATATGTTTTCAAATTTTAAAGACCCCACTCGTCGCTGCCCTTTTCCTCGGGGATAACCAGTTCAATTGCCCTTATTGCGCACTCAATCATTGAATCGTCAGGCTCATAGGTTGTTATGTGCTGCAGCCATCTGCCGGGAAAAGTGAGAATTCTTGAATGCGCATTGTGGTTAAGACCGCACCAGCGGTTTATTTCATTGCTGTATCCAAGCACGACCGGGAGCAGCAGAAGATGATATCCCATGCGGGCAAAGCTGTTCGTCGACTTCACAACGGAGTTTACAAGTATGCTGACAAATACAACAACAAGCAGAAAGCTGGTTCCGCAGCGGGGGTGAAATCTCGATTCCGGGCGGACATTGTCTACCGTCAGTTCCTTGCCGTGTTCATAGCAGAATATCGTCTTGTGTTCAGCCCCGTGGTATGCAAAAACTCTGCGCATCTCCTTCATGGAGCAGCACAGCTTCATATAAGCAAGCAGGATAACAACCTTAACAAGACCCTCACTCAGATTTCTTGCCACATAGCTTTCTTTGATTCCGGGGATAAAGCCCACTATCAAAGCCGGCAGAAAAACAAACAGAAAAAGTGAAAGCGCAATACCGAGAACAACTGCAACACCTATTATAAGCTTCTTTGCCTTATCTTCGGGGAAGTGAGCTGTTATCCAGCGGTCTATTGCGTCTGGCTCCTCCTGTTCTTCCTCCGGGAGAATTTCTGCAGAGTATGTGAGGGCGTTCATGCCCTTAACGAGAGAATCTACAAAGGTGACACAACCACGTATGAAGGGAACTCCGAACACAGGATATTTGTCTTTAAGGAGAGTCAGCTCCTCTACCTTTTCGATGAGTCCGTCTTTTCCTCTGCACACAATGGCCTGCTTTTTCGGACCGCGCATAAGTATGCCCTCCATGAGGGCCTGACCGCCTATTGAGGTTTTAAAACCTCCACTGCTGTTTTTAGTCATCAGTAACTCCAAAGTAATTGATGTTTAATGTTTTATTTATGAAAAAGCCTGCTGTTCAGTCGCTGCTCATAGGAAGCTTCACAGTAACAATGCAGCCGCCTCCGGGCGCATTTCCGATTATCAGCTCGCCGTTATGGCGCGTTACTATCTCATCGCACACGGAGAGACCTATTCCGGTTCCCCGGTTTTTAGAGCTGCCTTTGTAGAATTTTTCTTTTACGTGGGGAAGCTCGTCATCAGGAATTCCGTGCCCGTAATCTCTCACGGTTATGTATACGAATTTTCCATCGTCTCGGAGCGACACATCAATCTTTCCGCCGTCTCCGCCGTGCTTTGCAGCATTGTTGAGGAGATTGAGGAATACCTGCTTTAGCCTTTCCGGATCTCCGGGAATAAGGGGAAGCTCATTTTCAGGGGAATCATATTCCAGTTCAAGCCCTGCCTGCTTCATGAGCTCTCCGTATGTGAAGAGAGCATCCTCAAGCTCGGCGGCTATGTCTATAAGTTCTATTCTCAGATTGAATCTGCCGTCCTGGATTCTTGTGAATTCCAGAAGCTCGGTAACCATCTTCGTGAGACGTTCCGCTTCCTTTGATATTATGGTTATTCCCCTCAGAGAGTCGCCCTTCACAGCCTCGTCGTATGATATGGTTTCTGCCCAGCCTGTTATTGCAGTGAGAGGAGTGCGCAGCTCGTGTGATATCTGGGAAATAAATTCTGTTCGTGTCTTTTCAGCCATTGCGATCTTCTTTGACATTTCGTTTATGGAGTCAGTCAGGTCGCCTATTTCACTGTCTGTTACTTTTTCTTCCTGGGTGCCGTATTTTCCATCTGCTATCTTCTTTGAAAATCCGGTGAGCTTTTCTATGGGATCTGTTACGAAGCTTCTGAACCACAGATTAAGAAGAATTATATAAACGCACATTACTGCAAGGACTATAACGGCTGAAAGCACGTATCCCTTAACTACCATCCACACACCCAGCAGAAGGAGAATAAGTGCGGCGATTCCCGATACCAGCAGCTGATTTTTCAGTTTATACAGCATGAATCCTCAGTAACCCCACTTATAGCCATAGCCCCACACCGTGGTGAGAAATTCAGGCTCGGTGGGATCCTCTTCAATCTTCATGCGAAGTCTTCTTATGTTTACATCGACCGTTTTCAGCTCGCCGCCAAAGTCAGTTCCCCACACTGCGGCAAGAATATCCTCTCTGGACATGGCTTTCCCCGGATTTTCCATGAAAAGCTTCATGAGAAGATATTCTATTTGAGTAAGCTTTAGCCGTTCGCCGTTTCTTTCAAGAGTGCGGTTTCGTGTGTTGAGAATAAACGGACCGCTTCTCAGCTCAATAGATGATTTTTCCTCTTCGTCTACTCCGAGACGCCTTATTAGAGCGTCAACCCTTGCTGTGAGCTCTGCGGGGGAGAAGGGCTTTGTCATATAGTCGTCTGCACCAGTCATCAAGCCGGTTACCTTGTCTATTTCCTGGTTGCGGGCGGTGAGCATTATTATTCCTATTTTTGAACCTGAGGCACGAATCCGGCGGCAAACCTCAAAACCGTCTATATCAGGGAGCATAACGTCAAGAAGAGCAAGGCAAATATCGGGATTTACCCTCAGCTTTTCCAGAGCGACTGACCCGTTTTCAGCTTCAATAGGCTCGAAACCGCTGCGCCGCAGATTTATGACGACAAAGCTGCGGATATTGTCTTCGTCCTCAAGAACAAGTATTTTTTTCATTTCTATCTATTCCTTCCCGTGAGAATGTTTCAAATTACAGTAAAGCAGTTATAATTTCCCACCAGGATTATATCATAACTTTTACAGAATTGGTAGACTTGGTTTTCATATTTGTAAAAAATAACTACAAAAATAACTATAAAATATCAAAGACCTGTGAGATCAAAAGCAGGTATCATTTCATCGGTGGCAGATTTTGTATCCTGCCAGAACCCGTCCTGAATACCCCGCAGCTTCATGTAGTGAATAAGAGCCTCGTTCTCTTCCTCAGTGACGCGCCTGTTCAGCTTCGGGATATTCACGCAGTCGGGCATGGGAGTGTACTGGCTCATGAGAGAGAAGAGAACCGAGCGGGGAGGAAAGCTGTCTGCAATAAAATCTATCACATTCATTGAATTTTCCGTTTCACCGGGAAGAATCAGATGACGCACAAGAACGCCGGAGAGCAGCATTCCGTTTTCATCCAATGTATAGCTGCCTCTCTGGCGGAACATCTCTTTTATCGCAGCTTCGGCAACCTCAGGATAGTCCGTTGCGCGGCTATAATTTTTTGCCAGAACGGAATCGGAATATTTAAAGTCCGGCATATAAATCTGAACGAGACCCTCAAGCATTTTCAGCGCTTCGGCTGATTCATATCCCGAGCTGTTCCACACAACGGGAATATCGAGACTTATTCCGGCAAGAGCCTCTGCCACAGGGCGCACATAGTGGCTGGCAGTCACAAGATTTATATTGTGAACCCCCTCATCTCTGAGACGCAGCATTATATCCCCAAGATCATGGGGGGTTACCTGCTTTCCGCCGGTACCCCTGCTTATCTCATGGTTTTGGCAGAAGACGCATCTCAGATTGCATCCGGAGAAGAAAATGGCGCCGGAGCCTCTTTCGCCGCTTATGCACGGTTCTTCGCCGAAATGAGGAGCCGCTCTGTATATGTGGGGGAGGGAAGGACTCATGCAGAATCCGGCGGGAAAATCCGCCCTTCGGATGACATTGCATTTTCTTGGGCAGTCGCTGCATTTATATTCAGAAATCATGGCATAAAAATTCCTCAGTTAATTAATTGACATGGTCAAAAACAACAAAAAAGTGTCTTAAACGGCAAGGATTATAGACCATATTTGTGAAATATGCAAGAAATCTATTTTTTACAAAAATAGTGCATGATTTTTATAAATTTTGTGCTAAAATGTTTCCGTTTCATATGATTTGTTAATATTTTTATTATTTATTAATTTATGGAGGGTATAGCATGAACTACAGCAAAAAGACAGTAAATGATGTTGATGTTAACGGAAAGAAGGTCCTTCTCCGCTGCGATTTCAACGTTCCACAGAACAAAGAGACCGGCGAAATCACAAGCGACAAGCGTATTGTTGCCGCACTTCCCACGATTCAGTATCTTCTTGATAACGGTGCAGCGGTTATCGCCTGCTCACATCTCGGAAAGCCAAAGGGAGAATGGAAAACAAAGCTGACTCTTGCACCTGTGGCAGAGCGCCTTTCACAGCTTCTTGGCAAGGAAGTTGTTTTTGCAAAAGACATCATCGGAGAGGACGCTCAGGCTAAGGCTGCAGCGCTTAAATCCGGCGAAATCATGCTTCTTGAAAACCTCCGCTTCGATATCCGCGAGGAAAAGAACGGCGAGGATTTTGCAAAGGCACTTGCAGACATGGCAGATATTTTTGTTTCAGATGCCTTCGGCACAGTTCACAGAGCACATGCCTCCACAGCCGGTGTGGCAGCATTCCTCCCCGCATACTCCGGAATTCTTGTTGAGAAGGAGCTTTCCGTTATGGGCAAGGCTCTTGATGACCCGAAGCGCCCCTTCGTTGCAGTTCTGGGCGGAGCAAAGGTATCAGACAAGATAAATGTTATAAACAATCTGCTGGAAAAGGCAGACACCATCATAATTGGCGGCGGTATGGCATATACCTTCATGAAGGCACAGGGATACAGCATAGGCAAATCCCTTCTTGAGGAAGACCGCATAGACTATGCGAAGGAAATGATCGCCAAGGCAGAGGAAAAGGGCGTAAAGCTTCTCCTCCCCACAGACAATTACTGCGCTTCTGAATTTTCAGCAGATGCAGAGCCGATTCTCGTCAAGGGAGACATTGCCGATGATTTAATGGGCATGGATATCGGCCCGGAGACCGTCGAGAAATTCGCAGAAGCAGTTAAAAATGCCGGCACTATCGTATGGAACGGGCCTATGGGTGTCTTCGAATTCGATAAGTTTGCCAACGGAACAAAGGCAATGGCAAAGGCCATTTCAGAATCAGGTGCAATAACAATAGTAGGCGGCGGAGACAGTGCAGCTGCAGTTGAAAAGCTTGGCTTTGCAGATAAAATCACCCATATCTCAACCGGCGGCGGAGCATCTCTGGAATTCCTTGAAGGCAAGGAGCTTCCGGGTGTGGCATGCCTGCTGGACAAGTAATCTGTTATCACATATTTTATAATAAGGAGCATTTATGAACACAAAGTACCGCAAGACAGTTATCGCCGGCAACTGGAAAATGAACATGCTGGCATCAGAAATTAAAACCTTCATCCAGGAGCTCCATGCCGAGCTTCCTGCACAGAAGCCCTGCGAGATAGTTCTATGCACACCGGCAGTGATGCTTCCTGCTATGATTAAGGCGGGAAGAGAATGCAAGGTGGCAGCAGGCGGGCAGGACTGCTCAAAGTTTGAAAAGGGTGCATACACCGGCGAAGTTTCAGCCCTTCAGCTTGCGGATATAGGCGCAAAGTACTGCATAGTCGGGCATTCAGAGCGCAGGCAGTACCATGCAGAGTCAGATTCTCTCGTGAATGCAAAGGCTCTTGCTCTTATAGAAAAAGGAATCACTCCAATCATCTGCGTGGGCGAGAGCCTTGAGCAGAGAGAGATGGATCTCACAATGGAGTATGTATCATATCAGGTTAAGGCAGCTCTCCACGGCATAACAGCAACCCAGCTCCGCCATGTGATAATAGCATATGAACCCATTTGGGCAATCGGAACCGGCAAAACCGCAACAGCAGAACAGGCAGAAGAGGTCTGCCGTGAAATCCGTGCCGTTATCCGCAAGGAATACGGAGCACGCCCTGCACGTGCAGTAAGCATTCTCTACGGCGGAAGCATGAACGCAAAGAACGCTGCCGAGCTTCTGGCTCAGCCTGATATAGACGGCGGACTTATAGGCGGAGCATCACTCAAGCCGGCAGACTTTGCGGCAATCGTGAAGGCAACAATGCAGTAATGAGCAGAAAAGCAGTACTTATTATATTAGATGGTTTCGGCATCGCGCCTGAAACCGAAGGAAATGCCATATTCAAGGCGAAAACACCGAATTTAGACAGGCTTTTCTCCACAAATCCGGTATCTCAGCTTATGGCGTCAGGCCTTGATGTGGGTCTTCCTGAGGGGCAGATGGGCAACTCAGAGGTGGGGCACACCAATATCGGCGCAGGCAGAGTTGTTTTTCAGATTCTCCCCAAGATGACGAGAGACATCGAAAGCGGTGTGTTCTTCCAAAATCCGGCATATATAAAGGCTATGGACGATGCGAAGAACAGCGGCAAAGCTCTTCACATTCTGGGGCTTCTTTCAGATGGTGGAGTACATAGCCACATAAAGCATATATTTGCCGCACTCGACATGGCAAAGCAGCGTGGTGTCGAGAAGGTTTATGTGCACTGCTTCCTGGACGGGCGCGATGTTGCACCCACAAGCGGAGCGGGCTTTGTTAAGGCTCTTAACGAGAAATGCGCCCAGCTCGGCAATGCAAAGATTGCCACAATCCAGGGCAGATTCTGGGGAATGGACAGAGACAAGCGCTGGGACCGTGTTCAGCGTGGATACAATGCAATAGTGAGTGGCGAAGGTCAGGCAGATACAGATCCTGTTCATGCTGTTGAAGCAAGCTATGAGACATACGATGCAGAGGGCGAAAAGTATCTGACGGATGAGTTTATGCTTCCCACCGTAATCGATCCCCAGGGTGTGATTAATCAGGGAGACAGCGTTATATTCATGAACTTCCGGCCGGACAGAGCCCGCGAAATGACATGGGCACTCAATCTACCTGAATTCGATGGGTTCGATCGGAAAAAGACGGTCTATCCTCTTTCTTACGTATGCACTGCCCAGTATGATGAAACTCTCACCCTTCCCATAGCATATCCGCCTGAGGTTATAGAGAATACACTTGGCGATTATATAAGCTCACTCGGTCTGAAGCAGTTCCGGGTTGCAGAGACAGAGAAGTATGCCCATGTAACCTTCTTCTTCAACGGCGGCGTTGAAAAGCAGTGCGAAGGGGAGGAGAGATGCCTTGTTCCCTCGCCGAAGGAATTCGCAACCTACGATCTTGTGCCTCAGATGAGCGCAGAGAAGGTTGCCGAAAAGTGCATCGGGGCGATAGCGTCTGATGAATATTCGCTTGTAGTCTGCAACTTCGCAAACTGCGATATGGTGGGGCACACAGGAGTTATGGAGGCTGCAGTCACTGCAGTTGAAACCGTAGATTCCTGCATGGGAAGAATTATGGAAGAGGTTTCAAAGCATCCGGATACAGTTCTGGTTGTAACCGCGGATCACGGAAATGCAGACTGCATGTTTGATGAAAACGGCAAGGTGAACACAGCCCACACAACGAATCCTGTTCCGTTTGCCGTCTGCATGGAGGGAATTTCCCTTGAAAACGGCCGCCTGGCAGACATTGCACCCACGATACTTGATATTATGAATCTTTCACAGCCGGCAGAGATGACGGGAAAATCACTTATTAAAAGATAATATTTATTGCAAGGAAAGGAAAAATATGACTTATACAACAGAAGTAAACAATATGTGCCCTGTTGCAAAAGGCGCATATCATGGTCCTGCACCGATTCCCGAGGAGGGAAAATGGGTTCAGGCAAAGGAGCTTTCGGATATTTCCGGTTTTACACACGGCATCGGTTGGTGCGCACCTCAGCAGGGCGCATGCAAGCTCACTCTCAATGTTAAGAACGGCATTATCGAGGAAGCACTGGTTGAAACTCTGGGCTGCTCCGGAATGACCCACTCAGCCGCAATGGCGTCAGAAATCCTCATCGGAAAGACTATTCTCGAAGCTCTCAACACAGACCTTGTGTGTGATGCAATCAACACTGCAATGCGCGAGCTGTTCCTCCAGATAGTATATGGCAGAACACAGTCTGCATTCTCTGAAGATGGTCTTGCAGTAGGCGCATCTCTCGAAGACCTTGGAAAGGGTCTCCGCTCCCAGATCGGCACAATGTTTGCCACAAAAGAAAAAGGACCCCGCTACCTTGAGCTCACAGAGGGCTATGTAACAAAGCTTGCTCTCAACAAGGAAAACGAGATTATCGGATATGAATTTGTAAGTCTTGGTAAGATGATGGACTTCATAAAGAAGGGTATTGATGCAAACGAGGCTATGACAAAGGCCACCGGTCACTACGGCCAGTGGGATGCAGCCGCAAAATACATCGATCCCCGCCAGGAATAATTGAGAGGAGGATATAGAAATGGCATTATTTGAAAATTACGACAGACGCATAGAAAAGATAAACGCGGTCCTCTCTCAGTATGGTATTTCTTCCGTCGAGGAGTGCAGAGAAATCTGCAAGGAAAAGGGCTTTGATCCTTATGAGATCGCTGCAGGTATTCAGCCCATCTGCTTTGAAAATGTCCGCTGGGCATACTGCGTGGGCGCGGCAATTGCAATTAAGTCCCAGGTTAAAACAGCAGCAGAGGCTGCAAAGATGATAGGCATCGGTCTTCAGAGCTTCTGCCTTGATGGTTCTGTAGCAGAAGACCGAAAGGTCGGTCTCGGCCACGGCAATCTGGGCGCAATGCTTCTCAGCGATGAGACAAAGTGCTTTGCCTTCCTGGCAGGTCATGAATCCTTTGCAGCTGCAGAAGGCGCAATCGGCATTGTTAAGAATGCGAACAAGGCGCGCAAGGAGCCTCTCCGTGTTATTCTCAACGGTCTCGGCAAGGATGCAGCCCAGATTATTTCCAGAATCAACGGTTTCACCTATGTGCAGACACAGTTTGATTACTTCACCGGCGAGCTGAAGATAGTTAAGGAAATTCCTTACTCCGAAACTGAGCGTGCAAATGTACGCTGCTTCGGCTGCGACGATGTTCGCGAGGGTGTTGCAATTATGCATCACGAGGGCGTTGATGTTTCCATCACAGGAAACTCCACCAACCCCACCCGCTTCCAGCACCCTGTTGCAGGCACCTACAAGAAGGAATGCATTGAGCAGGGCAAGAAGTACTTCTCAGTTGCCTCCGGTGGCGGCACGGGGCGTACTCTCCATCCTGATAATATGGCTGCAGGCCCTGCATCCTATGGCATGACTGATACAATGGGAAGAATGCACTCCGATGCTCAGTTTGCCGGCTCCTCCTCAGTTCCTGCACACGTGGAAATGATGGGATTCCTCGGAATGGGCAACAACCCGATGGTCGGTGCCACAGTTGCGGTTTCCGTTGCTGTTAACGAAGCACTGAATAAGTAATATCAGCATGTCGATTCCGTCATGGCTGTGCGCTTTGCCGCTTCAAAGGAAAATGTGCCCACAGCATCTTCCGATAAGAGAATATCTTAAGCGCGTGGCGGAAAAATTTGAATCATAACAATATAAGAAATCGGGTAGGAGGCTGACTAATAGTCAGCCTCTAATCCGATTTTAGAAGAATTTTCTTGCCAAACCTCTTGAAAAATGACGAATTTATTAAGGAAACCGCAAAACGGCGGACTATACATCAAGAGATTTTGCGAGT
>R06__coassemble_644_pt1 | contig 12566 bp, 13 predicted proteins | sample R06__metabat2_low_PE_045 | metagenome-assembled genome bin R06 | reverse complement strand
GGGAAAAAGGTCAACTTTGTCAACTTTGTCAACCTTGGCAACCGAGATTGACGTTGAAAAACAGAATATGATTGAAATTATTGTTTTAAGTCCTGCAGTTAAGCGCTGCAGGGCTTTTATTATTTGCAATTGTCAAAATTAAAAATAATTAAAGTCAATTAATGCTTGCTATTACTAAAATAAAAGCAATTGTTAGTTGACCAATACGGTTAATTCTGTTATGCTTGCTACGCAATCATAAATTGCCATATCCAAAAACTGCGCAAGCAGTAATTTACAATTTAAAGAAAGGACGAATTATATGGAAATTAATGATTTTATTAGTCGCCTGGACAATGTGAAGAAAAGCGGAAAACAGTATTCTGCACGTTGCCCTGCCCACGATGACACTCACAACAGTCTTGCCGTTACAGAAGGCAGAGACGGAAAAATTCTTGTTCACTGCCACGCAGGATGCAGTGTGCAGGAGATAACAAGTGCCATGGGGCTCACCACAAAAGAGCTGTTCCCGAACAACGGTTTTAATTCAACGGTTGTTCAATGGAATAATGCTCCAGACAGGAAGGAAGCAGAGTATTATTACTTTGATGACGATGGGCAGCCCATATTGAAGAAAAACAAAATGAGGAAGGACGACGGCACCAAGTATTTTTACTGGGAGTATCTTGAAAAAGGAAAATGGAAAAAAGGCAGAAACAAGATTACTCCTCCGCTTTATAACCAGAAGGTTATAAAAGACAGTAAGCAGGTATTCATCGTTGAAGGAGAAAAAGACGCTGATACCCTGAGAGAGCTGGGCTATGAAGCAGTTTCTCTTGCCGATGGCTCATCAAGCAAATGGACGCCGGAGTATACAGAGCTTTTTAGAGAGAAAGAAGTATACATTATTCCTGACAACGATGAGACGGGGAGAAATTATGCTTCAATGATTGCCGGCAATATTTACGGCACAGCTGACTTTGTAAAAATAATTATGCTAAAGGATATCTGGGCAGATATTCCGGAGAAGGCAGATGTCAGCGATTACAGGCAGAGGGTGGACAGTGAATCTTTTATAATATCTCTTGCTAAGCTTTTCAGTAAGACAGAGGAATGGAATCCTGCGGCTGAATCGGAACACAAATTCGTTGCCAAGACAGCAGACAGCTTTGAAGACGAGGAAATAAAATTTGCCTGGGATCCATATATACCGATAGGTGATTACACTGTTCTTATGGCAGAGGGAGGCATGGGAAAAACGATGCTGTGCTGCAGAATAGCTGCGGACATATCAAATGGAACAGCCCTCTTTGGCGACAGATCAATGGAAGCGAAAAAACCTGAAAATGTGCTGTTTATTTCTGCAGAGGACAGAGGGTCACTTATTAAGAAAAGACTTGAAGTCACAGGATCTAATTTAAAGAAGATTTATATTCTTGATTGCAACGCAAGCGTTGATTTAAACTTCGGAGAAGGCTTTGAAACCTTCCGCGAAACGGTTAAAAGATATAAACCTAAGCTTGTGATAATAGACCCGTGGCATGCCTTCGTAGGTGCCAACGTTGATATCAATAAAATCAATGCGGTAAGGCCGATTTTCCAAAAGCTCGCTACTCTTGCAAAGGAATGCGAATGCGGGATGCTTCTCGTCTCCCACGTAAACAAGAAGCCTCAGGCGGATAACGCAAATAACGCAGCCTTCGGTTCAGCAGATTTTATAAACGCAGCCCGTTCCACTATCCGAGTTATAGCAAGCAAGGAGCCGGGGAAAAAGGATTACAGAATTCTTGTACACACAAAGAGTAATTATGCCGCGTGTGGCAAGTCAATTGAGTATTGCATAACTAAAGAAGGCGGAGTGAAGTGGGCTGGCTTCAGCGACATAACAAAGCAGACGCTGGAGGATTCAGCAAGGCACAAATGCTCCCCCGAAGAATATCTCTCCCTGATGAGCAAACATGATGACGAAAGGGACAAACTCATAAAAGCTATAGAGGAGCTTTCGCAGGAAGGAAAAAATATTAATATAAGCTATGAAGAAATGAAGGACAGATTCGGATACGGAATTTTCGGTTCATACCAACCGAAGAAAGCGTTGGAGGACATAAGCTTTGACCTTACATGCAGATTTATTACTCTGGATTTGGGAAAAAAGGTAAAATACAACGGCAAAACTGTGCACGGATTTGAAATACGAACCTATGAAGATGGCGACGAAGACGAGGATAAAGGAAGTGAAGATACAGCGTGAATGTCTTCTCAGGTTGACAAAGTTGACAAAGTTGACCTTTTTCCCCAACATATAAAAATGTCAACCTTCAAATAATTGTTGACAGTTAATAAAAAGAGATATAAATTACCAGTTGCGGGGAAAAATAATCAGTAAATTAATATTTGCAATATAATTGGAGAAAATATAGTAATGGCAAACAATAAAAGCGTTCTTGAAACAGAAAAAGAAATGCTGCCGACAAAGCTGAGAAAGCTGCTTGAGGAATCGAAAATGACCCAGACTGAGCTCGCCGGCAGGCTCAATATGACAAGGCAGAATCTTGCAGGCTATCTTAACGGGCAGATTAAGGTGATTCCATACGATAAAATAGTAAAGCTTGCGGAAATATTCGGGGTGTCTACCGATTATCTGCTCACAGACATACAAACCAGGTCGCCGGATATGAGCATGCGCACAGCCGTTGAAATGACCGGGTTGTCTGAAGATTCAATTCAAATGCTGAATACAGCACCCGCCGGAAGGGTAATAGAATTTCTGCTTCACGATGGAAACGATATTCTGTGGCAGAATCTGAGTGGCTTCCTGGGAACAGCTCTTCCGCAAAGGGAGGAGTATCTGGAAATCGATGCCTATAATCCTGAAATAAAAAAGACATCTGATGCCGAGGAACCATGGCAGCCAAATGTCTATAAGGTTAAAAATACTGAAATTGTTGAGCAGGTTCTGCTAAATGAGATTGTTAAAAACCTGAAGGAATATAAGAAGGGCTACTACAGTTGGGTTCTGGAGCATTATTCTGAGCATTAGAAGAAATCGCAAAATAAGTCAAGGTTTAACAATTTATTAGGTATTCAAGAGATGAAAATTGTGTTATACTGACCTCAGAGAAAATTATTGGAGAGTGGATTTTAATATGTCAGATTACAGAAGATACAGAGGAAAGCGGCCAAACAATAAAAAACCGAATGCCGAAAATGCGGCAAATAAAGCGAACACGCAGGCTCCCCATCCGCAGTATGAGAACGCAACGGTCCTTGAAATGGCTGTCGAAAAGAAGCTGACCGAGGAAACTCTCGTGAGAGCAGTGGGCATATCCTGGAACAAATATGCGTGGTTTGCCGAGCGTGAAGCATCTCTGCAGGAGGGAAGCCCTGAATACATTGCTTGCTGCGACAATACCGATTCATGGGAAAATGAATACCTTAAAATGACAGAAAGGCTCAAAGCCTTCATCGGGCTTGACGGTAATTCGCCCTTTGCCCTTCCTGAGCTGACGATACTTATGAACAAATACGGATTTGAAGATATCGACGGAACCTGGAGAAAAAAACAGTCGTAAGACGTTTTGAAAAATATAACAGAAAGGAGAATTCTAATGGCAGTTTTTAAAGACACTCTGGGAAAGGATTTCCTTGAGAAGTACGACGGAGTAAAGCTCTTCGAGGAGTTTATGCCCAAAGTAGCAAAGATGCCCAAGATGCTATACAAGCCCTACTACAACAAAAAGGCAGGGGAAGTCGTAGACGTGGCAATCAAGCTGGGCAAGTGCACAAAAGAAGAAGCAGACGCACTTGAAAAGGCCTTTAATGAGCGCTACGGAGACAAATAAGTCAAAAAGCATATATATTCACGAGCTCCCGCCGGATTTACAGGCGGGAGCTTTAAAATTATTCAATTACCTTGCTTTCCCATTTATGACCGAGATATCTGGGAATGAAAAATGCCATACGGAAGAACCAGTCGACTATCCATGCAACCCACACGCTTATAACGCCATAACCAAACCCGAGAATCAGAACATAGCTCAGCCCAACACGGCATATCCACATGGAAATTATTGCTATCCACATGGCAAACTGCGAGTCGCCTGCAGCTCTCATGGCTGTGTTCAGCATAAAGGCAAGCGGCCAGAGGAAAATGGAGGAAACTGCGTGCAGCAGCATGACCCAGGAAGCAAGGCGGGTTGTCTCTCCTGCCACTCCATACATTTTGCAGATGAGCGGGATTGCCAAAATCAAAACAGTGCAGACAATTCCCTGATAAATGTATGTTTTCTTGATCAGATAGCGGGTATAGAATCTTGCCTGTGAGAAATCGCGGGAACCGGCACAGCGGCTCACAATGGCGATTAGCGCCGAATTTGCAGCCATCCCGATGACACAGTGAAGGGAACCGACCGTGTTTCCAATAGCATTTGCAGTTATTGAAGAAGTGGAAAGAGTGGAGACAAGGCTTAGAAGAATAATTTTTCCGAACTGAAACATTCCGCCCTCTATGCTGTTGGGAATGCCGATGGTAAAAATGTGCTTTGAAATATGCCTGTTGAAACGGTATGAGACTATGCCCCGGAGATTAAGTTCAAAATCCTGCTTCATCGCCATAGCTGTTATTATTACCATTGCGACAGCCCTTGAGACGAGCGTGGGAATGGCAACGCCCGCAACACCCAGCTTAAAGACATAAATAAGGACTGCATTTCCGGCAATATTAATGGCGTTCATCAGAAGAGAAATGCGCATCGGGGTTCTGCTGTCGCCGACAGCTCTGAAAAGGGCAGCACCCCCGTTATAAAGCGCAATGAAGGGGATTGAGTACATGACGATGCCATAGTATATGCTGCAGCTGCTTCTCACACTCTCATCTGCCCTGCCGAAGAGAAACTCAAGTATTTCCAATCTGAAGGCAAGGAGAAGCGCTGTTATTATAACCGATAGGACCGCCAGTATAACCATCAGCTGCTCCGCGGCAGACCTGGATTCCTTCCGATTTCCCATACCGAGATACTGCCCCACAACCACTGCACCACCTGCTGCCAGAGCAGTGAAGATGTTGATCATAAGCACACTTATTGAATCAACAAGAGAGACTGCAGAAACTGCAGCCTCGCCGGCACTTGACACCATAACCGAATCCATAAGCCCCACAAGGTATGCCAGAAGATTTTCAGCTATGAGAGGTATAAGCAGCGCCTTAATATCAGCTTTTGAAAAGAATTTGCCCTCGAACATTTCAGCTCCATAAAAATACCTCTGCAATAAGCAGAGGCGTCTATCTTATTTCAGAAGAAGTATTGCTATAAAGACCGCAGCGCCTGCAACCAGCATGATGATTCCGCCCCAAAGCCCCGGCTTTTTAACATTAAGCGGAGTTATGAAGCATGCCCCCATGACGGCTAAGAGAATAGTATATACAAAGGGAAAAGCGTTGCCAAGCGCTTTTTCAAAGCACATGAGGAGCGGAACAAGTATTGCGGAACTGGTTATTGGCAGCCCTGAATACATTTTTCTGTTCTCACTTGTGGCTTGCTGGCGGGTTTCTTCGGTTACATTGAAATAAGCAAGCCTTATAAGGCCGCAGAGAACAAACAGCGCCGCGATGGCAAGCTGCCATATTTTTCTCCCGCCGACGGAAACTGAAATAACTGCAGGCAGAACGCCGAAGCATACGATATCACTGAGAGAGTCCAGCTGAATGCCGAAACGCTTTTCTTCGTCTGTTCTGTCTTTCTTGGTGCGGGCAACCTTTCCGTCGAACATGTCGCAAAAGCCGGAGAAGAGAAGACACATAACAGCCCCACGCACGTTTCCGCCAAATGCAAGGAATATTCCGCACACGGATGAGAGAAGACCGATAAAGGTCAGCCATACGGTATAGTTATAATAACCTAACAAAATAAACACCTTTTTCAAATTTGTTGCAGCCATCATAACATATTATAAGCATTTAAGCAAGCAAATAGCGCGATTAAATACTGTTGCCGTTCAGAAATGCAGAAACCAGCCGGTCTCCGTTATAAACAAGCTTTAAAGAGAAAAATTCGCAGGATTGGCTGAGCAGGCGGAAGAATATTTTGTCGCCCTCCCATATGGGAAGCGCTTCCACCTGGTCAACCGGAAACCATTCAAGTGAACCCTCGTCGCATTCATGCTTCGATACGGTTAGACAATCTTCATCGCTGCAGGAGGCTGTGAACAGGTGCATATATTCAGTGCCCCATTCATCGGAAACGAAGGTTACTATGCCTCTGAATTTCCATTCGTGCAGGGCAATGCCGGTTTCCTCCAAGACCTCGCGGAGCATGCAATCCTCAGGGCTTTCACCGTCTTCAAATTTGCCGCCTATTCCTATCCATTTGTCCTTGTTTTCATCGATTTCTTTTTTTATTCGGTGGAGCATGAGGTATTTTCCGTCATGCTCTATATAGCAGAGGCAGGTATTTTTCATCATTACATTTCTTTCTTTTTGGTTATTGACATAGGTTTAAGAGATTATTTATAATGATTTTATCCTAAAACTAAAAATTTTCAACAGAAAGGTGATTAGATATGAGCGAAAATATTATATTCTGCTATTCCGGAAGCGGAAATTGCCTGGATATTGCAAAAAATATTGCAAAAGAGCTTGGGGACACGGATATAGTAATGATGCGCAGAGAACCTAAGCTGAAGAATGCCCTGAGAGCCAAAACAGTGGGATTTGTCTTTCCATGCTATGGCGGGGGGCTTCCCGGTGATTACGAGAAATGGGTAAAGAATCTGATGGTCGGCTATAATGCTTATACATATGGCGTTGTAAGCTACGCAGGGTATAAGGGAGTGGGGCTCAGCAAGGTAAACAAGATAATTCCGCTGAACTATTGGAACGGAATTTCTCATAACTGCTCCTGCATATGGCTTTTCCCCCATAATCTTATGCTTCCGGTTATGCCCACAAAGAAAGCACAGGAAAGAAGCGAAGCACTGGCAAAGCAGATAGCAGCGGATGTAAAAAATCGTGTGCAGACAGAGAAAAATGTTCCGAAGAACGTCCTTAATGCGGTTGAAAGCGCAGTATGGCCGAAGCTTGCAGTGAAGAAAGCGGCAGATTTTTCCGTTAATATTCAGAAATGCATAGGCTGCGGCCAGTGCGAGAAGCTGTGCCCGAAGGGAAATATAAGCCTTGTAAACGGAGTTCCCGCATTTGGAAACAACTGCATTCAGTGCCTGAGCTGTCTCCAGTATTGCCCGAAGGAGGCAATCGATGTGGGGCAGCCTGCAAAGCGCAGCCGTTATCACAACGCGAACGTAACAGCAGAGGAACTTATGCAGGACATCATTCACATAGACTGAAAACAATAAATAAAAAAGAGAGACTGCGGCAAAACACAAAGCCGCAGTCTTTTTTTATACGCGATTATACATAAAACACGATGAACAGGAGAATATGGAGAATTATCATTGATATGATGCCAAATTTACCGAAGCCATATGTCCATACCTTTTTCACCTTGCCGTCGACCTCGAAGGTTTTGATTTCAACATAGGGAACAGGAGCTCTTCTGTACCATCCGTTTACGGTAACGGTTTTGTCAAAATAGTCAGGGGATTTGAACAGGGCAAAAATTTTATTCAGAACACCAATCGGCTGATTATAGTCAAGCATCATAATACCGGTTGAATCTTTTATAACAAAATCCTCATTGAAAACGCAGCCCGGATTTCCTCTTCCTATTATTGTGCCCTTTACCTCACAGGGAACGGGAGTGATTCCGGAAACATCAACAACACCAAGAAGCTCTCTCACGGAGTGCCGTTCATCCATGCCCTTGAGCGGGTGCTTATACAGGAACTTCACGAGCAGCAGGACCCATGGAATAATGAAATAGAGCGGGAGAAATTCGGGATTGTTTGCGGAAAACACAAGCGCAAGCACTGCGGCAGCCAAAAATGCGAAGGAGGGGATTGAATCTATCAGCAGATCTCTTGCAAAATTGCCCACAACGCCCTTCGGCTTTTCAAGATCAAAGGTTATATATCTTTCCTGGCCATATTCGGGGCAGTAATCGGATATTGCAAGAATTCTTTTTGCAATGAGCGGATGAGTTGAAAGAATTTCGTATACCTTTGCCCAGGTATTCCACATATCCCACTTCATGGCATTCTGAATATCGGAGCGGACAGCTTCTGTATCTCCACCCACACAGCATATAGCCAGCTCCTTGCTCGTTTTTCCATCTGCAATTCCAAGGGGATTGGGGGTGGTTACGGAGTGCTTGTTTTCGGTTTCGGTTTTGCCGGTTGTGGCGAGACCGTAGCCGATTGTCACCAGCGCGCTTGCAAGAGAGGAGGGATTTTTCGTTTCTTTGCATGAAAATTCATCCGCGTAATATTCTCTTGTTCTGCTGAGCCAGAGGATTACCAACTGGCATATGATATAGAGCACATATGCAATAGCACCGATGGCAGCAAATCCCAGCTTCGCGTTTCCACTATTGGAATCAGAACTGGAAGAGGAGGATGACTTATCATCGTCGAGCGCGGCATCCATGCATATTTCGAATATTCCATAAAGAACGAGAGGAACAACCTGCACTGCAGTCATTACGAGCATATCCCTGTGCACAACGTGCCCAAGCTCATGCCCCACAACAGAAATAACCTCTTCCTCGGAAAGAAGGTCTGTCACACCGCGTGTTATAATAATTCTGGCATCGTTTCTGAATCTGCCGTATGTGAAGGCATTGGGAGCACCATCGTCAATAAAGCCGATTTTCGGATGCTTCATGTTGTATTTTTCGCATATCTGATTGATAAAGGAATCGAGATACTCAGGGACCTCATAGCTGAACTTGGCGTCATAAAACCATTTCATCGTCAGATCTGTGACCCATGGGCTTATAAGGAACTGAATTATGAGTATAACTATTGATATATATATACCCGGAAGAGCAGTACCCTCGGTGAGATAGCTGATCAAAATTACAATTGCGGCAAGGAGCCCGTAAAGCCCGGTAATCGTCAGCAGAGAGACCATTGCAAGATGTTTTTTCATATGCTTTCCTTTCTGATTGTATTTTTCGTTATGCCATAATACACGCTTTATTGTGCCATTTCCTGTAAAGCAGGGAAATTACCCAGGTGAAGCCGTACATTGCGATGAAGGAAACAGGAACCATGTAATATCTACCCCCAAAGGTGAACCCGTAAAAGTCAGACCATTTTTTAACAACAATTACCATGGCAAAATACAGCCATGAGTAGATGAAGGTGGGAATCATGGCAAGAACCTGCTCGCGTTTTCCGAGAATATGCTTCCTCTCAAGAAGAACTACGGAGATTCCGGCTAAAACGGGATTAAGGAAATGAAAGAAGAACATGTCTCCCCGGAAAAATCTGAAATAGCTGTATCCCATCATAACCTGCATTGGGGCGAGGAAAACAAGAACTGTGATGAAGGTGAGACCCACTGCGCAGGCTGCCGTGAAATGAAATACCACTGCCCAGCGCGGAAGAAGGAAGCTTTTTTCAAATGCATTGTTTACAGCAAAAACAAGAACCACAAATGAAGCAATTCCGCAATAGATATTGCTTAGAGTGGTGAATGCTTTGAGATAGCCTGTGCCATACATCGCTTCACCGACTTGCCCCTGCCCGGCGCCCTTCGTGAGCCCGTTAACAGCAAGAATAAAGGTTGATACCACTAAAAATAAATTTATAATGAGTATCGCGAGATTATATTTTCGTTCTGTATTCATAACATTCAAAAAGACACAATCGCCTTAACTCCCTCAATTCTTATGACTGTAACCTTTGAACCGGCAGGGATTATTATTTCATCATCGGTGCTCCGCGCAGTCCAGATATTGCCGCCTATAGATACGGCTCCCTTGCCGGAAATATTGTCTATCTCTTCTGTTACAAAGCATTCCTTGCCGATTATCATGTCTGCATTAGTGGGCTGAACCCTGCTGTTGACATACTTTTTGATTAAAGGCTTCGATACAGCAAGAAAAGCTGCTGAGGATACTCCGAATATTGCAAACTGCAGCCACACAGGCGCATGCAAAAGCGCTGCTATAAGGGAAACCAGCGCTCCGAGAGCAAACCAGATTGAAATAAGACCGGGCACAATCGCCTCGAGAATAAGCAGACCGATCATCAGAACAAGCCAGAACACATTCATATTTGAAAACAGCATCTTATCATCACCCCATCTCATCATTTGTTCTTTCATTATAGCATATCTCATAATTATTGAAAAGATGCTGATTTTTTCATTGCAATTTATATCTTCGGTTGCTTTCGCGCCAACAAATTAAATGTTAAATCTTGCATTTTAAACGATGATATGGTATTTTATATGTAATATTTGACTATTTATTTTATGAGGGTTGAGCATGAAAATTCAAAATGATCTAAATAATACTGCCGTTCTCCATGAGATTGGCGCGCGCATTAGGCGGCTGCGGATTGATTCAGGAGTTACGCAAGCCGAATTCGCAGAAAAAGCCGGCCTCTCTTTGAGGACGATTTCACGCATAGAAAGCGGTGAAGATACTCAGTTCAGTAATTTGGTCCGTGTTCTGCGCTGTGCGGGGGCGCTTGAAAATCTGAACCTTCTCCTTCCGGAGGAACAGCTGCGCCCGTCACAGATGTTTAACGGGGAAACACTCCGCCAACGTGTTACAAAGTATCGCACAGCTTCTGGAAAATCAACTGAATGGAAATGGGGCGATGAACAATGACAACTGCCGCACGAGTTGTGCTTTGGGGCTCCGAGATTGGCACAGTATATCTTCCTGAGAACGCTGCGTACGCTTCATTCGAATATGACAAAAGCTTCCTGCCCAGCGGGATTCAAGTCTCGCCTGTCGTTATGCCCCTCACATCACAGATTTATTCATTTCCGGCGCTTCCGATTGATACCTTCCATGGCTTGCCGGGGCTATTATCAGATTCCCTACCGGACCGATTTGGAAACGCGGTAATCAACAGCTGGCTTGCACGCCAGGGTAGATCCCCGGATTCTTTTTCTGCCATTGAGAGATTGTGTTATACCGGCCGGCGTGGAATGGGCGCCCTGGAATATTACCCAGCCACAGGACCACAGGCGGAGAAAGATGAGCCCCTTGATATAGCAGCTCTTTCTGAGCTCGCATCAGAGATTCTATCTTCCCGCGAAAGTGTTCATATTGATTCCGGCAACGGCGACCTTGCACAAATTCTGCAGATTGGTACCTCTGCAGGAGGCGCCAGAGCAAAGGCGGTGATAGCATGGAATGAAAAGACCGGCGATGTACGCTCCGGCCAAATCAATGCAGGGCCTGGATATGGCTACTGGTTGATTAAATTTGATGGAGTTCGGAATAACGGAGACCGGGATATAAAAGATCCGCCAACCTATACCCGCGTGGAATACGCATACAGCCTTATGGCGAAAGCTGCCGGAATTACCATGAGCGATTGCAGGCTCTATAAAGAAAACGAAGCATTCCATTTTATAACACGCAGATTTGATAGAGATGCAGTCTCAGGAAAAAAGATTCATATGCAAACTCTCGGCGCTTTGGCTCACTTTGATTTTAATTCACCTGGGGCATACAGTTATGAGCAGGCAGCTTCCGTTTGCCGGCAGATGAACCTTGGAAGCAGAGATTTGGAACAACTGTTCCGAAGAGCAGTTTTTAATGATTTTGCCAGAAATTTTGACGACCATGTGAAAAACATTTCTTTTCTCATGGACCGCAACGGGCGCTGGAGCCTTTCCCCGGCTTATGACATTACCTATGCTTTCAAGCCTGGTAACCGATGGCTCGGCAATCATCAGATGAGCATCAACGGAAGACGTAACACCATAGCCAGGAATGACCTTGTCAACTGTGCACTGAGTATGGATATTTCTGCAGGAAAAGCGGAAAATATTATGGAAGATATTCGCGCAGCACTTCGGCGCTGGCCTGAGTTTGCCGAAGCAGCTGAACTTCCTGAGACCGTTTATGAAAGGATTTTTGCAGAGCTTGCTCTCTCTTTCTAAAGATTAAGAACTTTGCAATTTCATTTTCTACTGCTGTATGGTAAACTTAAGCTATGAAAACTGACAGTGATTTTATAAAGAGAATAGAGGACTTATATTCCCGGAGCGAACGAAAATCAGAGCTTTGCTCGACAGGATTTCTCACACCTGCCGAGCAGTATGAGCTTAGCCTGTGGCTTGATTGCCATAAGGATGCTAATGTTATCATTTCAGGCGGGGCTGAAACAAATGAGAGACAGGCAGCATTCTTCCTGCCCTGGTATATTGAAAAAGAGGATTTTTCAATAGATGGATATATATGCGCTGTTAAAATTCAAAGCTTTTTTGGAGAACCGGGCCACCGGGACTATATGGGCTCTGTGCTTGGCCTTGGAATTAAGAGAGAATGGATAGGCGATTTTATAGTAGACGGGGGCTCGGCATATGTATACTGCCTTCCAAGTGTGAAGGATTATATCCTGAATGATCTGAAAAAGGTTGGGAGCTGCGGGGTGAAGGCAATGGAAATCTCTCTCGAAGATGTTCCTGCAAATGAGAGAAAAACAAAAAATATAAGCTTCAC
>R06__coassemble_638_pt1 | contig 12647 bp, 13 predicted proteins | sample R06__metabat2_low_PE_045 | metagenome-assembled genome bin R06 | reverse complement strand
GCATAGTACTATAAAAACGAAGATTTTTTAAAAATATTTGTGGTAATGCACTACATGTTGTGGTATACTATTTCAGTTAAAAATGAAAATATGGAGGCTGCAAAACATGAGATGCCCTTATTGCGGTTATGAAGAGAGCAAGGTTATAGATTCACGCCCGGCGGATGGAGGAATGGCAATACGCCGCCGCCGCGAATGCATAGATTGCAAAAAAAGATTCACAACATATGAGACAATGGAAAGACTTCCGCTTATGGTTGTGAAGAGAGACGGAAGCCGCCAGGGATTCGATAAGATCAAGGTTATAAACGGAATCGTGAGAGCCTGCGAGAAACGGCCTGTTCATCTGAGCCAGATTGAAGGCATAGCTGATGCGGTTGAAACAGAGCTTCAGAGCCGGGCAGACAGAGAAATCAGCACAGTTGAAATAGGCGAGATGGTTATGGAACGTCTTATGGACGTGGATGAGGTCGCCTATGTGCGCTTTGCTTCGGTATACAGAAGCTTCAAGGATATAAATACATTTATGCTGGAGCTCTCCAAGCTTATTGCAAAGAGCAATGCCCGGGCAAGCGAAAAAGAATGAAAACAACAGTATGCGGTGAAGAGGAGCTGCTGCAAAGAGCAGCCGAACACATTGCCGGGGCAGTTGAGAATAAAGCGGATTGTGTTCTTGCCCTTTCATACGACAGAACCCTTTCGCGCCTTTACGCGGAGCTTGTTAATCTGCTGAAGGAAAAGGGCACCAGCTTGAAAAATACCTCGATATTCCTCGTGGCAGATTTTGAGGATATGCCTGTGCTGGCAGAACGGATTAATCACGAGCTTATCGAGACAACGGATGCGGATGAAAGCAGCTTCTTCAAAGTAAACCGTGATAATTTTGAAAATTATGACTCTCTCATAGCGCAGAAGGGCGGAATAGACCTTGCAGTGCTTAATCTGGGCTATAAGGGGCAGTTCGGCTTCAATGAGCCGGCGACACCATACAGCAGCCTAACCCACAGGCAGAAGCTGACCGAATCAAGCACAAGGGAATTTTCACCCTTGAAGGACGGGCTGCCGGAATATGCATATACAATGGGAGTTAAAACCATTGTGGGGGCAAAGGATATTGTAGTTGTGGCAACTGGGGAAGATAAGTCGGAGGCTGTATTCGGCATGCTGTATGGCAGAGACGACAGCACAGTACCGGCGGCATTTCTTCAGCTCCCAATTAATGTGGAGGTCTATGCGGATACCTGCGCGGCTTCCAAACTTTAAATACAGGAGACTAATCTGATGGGAAAATATTTTGGAACAGACGGCTTCAGAGGCGAAGCCAACTGTGATCTGACGGTTGACCATGCATTCAGAATAGGAAGATATCTCGGCAACTACTACTCAAGCAAGGCCCACAGGGCAAAGATAGTTATAGGAAAAGACACAAGAAGATCAAGCTACATGTTTGAATATGCTCTGTGCGCAGGCCTGACGGCATCCGGCGCAGACGCTTATCTTCTACACGTCACATCAACCCCAAGCGTTTCCTTCATCGCCAGAGCAGATGATTTCGACTGCGGAATTATGATCACAGCCAGCCACAATCCTTTTTATGATAACGGAATAAAGCTTATCAATGCTAACGGCGAAAAAATGGAGGAGGACGTGCTGGCGGGGCTCGAAGGATTTTTAGACAGCAATGAGGAGCTGCCATATGCCCACAGAGAGCAGATAGGCTGCACTGTGGATTATTCCTCAGGACGCAACAGATACATAGGATATCTTATATCCCTTGCCACCAGATCATATAAAAATTACCGCGTGGGTCTCGACTGCGCAAACGGAAGCACCTGGCAGATGGCAAAGAGCGTTTTTGATGCCCTGGGGGCAGACACATATGTTATCGGAAACAGACCGGACGGGCTGAACGTTAACGTAGACTGCGGCTCAACGCATATAGAGAATCTGCAGCAGTTCGTTTTGAGCAATCACCTGGACGTGGGCTTTGCATTCGACGGAGATGCAGACCGGTGCCTGGCTGTTGACGAAAAGGGCAACGTAATAAACGGAGATAAGATAATGTATGTGTGTGCAAAATACATGCAGGAGCGGGGCACTCTCGGAAACTCAAAGGTTGTTACGACAATAATGTCCAATATGGGGCTATACAAGGCACTTGATTCATTGGGCATCGGATATGAAAAAACAGCCGTGGGAGATAAATATGTGGCTGAGAATATGAAAGAAAACGGCTATCTCCTTGGTGGAGAACAGTCGGGGCATATAATATTCGGGCGACTTGCAAGCACAGGAGACGGAATGCTCACAGCCATAAAGCTTATGGAAGCAATAACGGAGAGCAAGCAGCCCCTTTCAGAGCTTGCATCGGGGATGACAATGTATCCACAGGTGCTTAAAAATGTGGTGGTGACAGACAAGGACGAGGCATTGAACTGCGAAGAGGTCAGAGCAGCAGTGGAGAAGGCTGAAGAGGAAATGGGAGAATTCGGAAGAGTCGTTCTGAGAAAGAGCGGAACGGAGCCGCTGCTGAGAGTCATGGTTGAAGCCACAGATCAGGAAATCTGCGAAGAGAAGGTAAACAAAATCATCGACGCAATGAAGGCTGCGGGAAAGCTTATAAAGGTGAAATAAATGGTTGAAATAGAAGAGCTTTACAATCTCAGTAAAACAATAGCGGCGCCGGTATTTCAGGGAAAGAAATATCCCTGGGAGGTCCTGGGGGAAATAAAGGATTATATCTTCCGCCTTGGAGAGACGCTTCCAGCCGATGAGTTCGATAATCCGAGTGAGGGCGTATGGATTGCGAAGGATGCAAAAATATTCCCGTCTGCATATATCGGGGCTCCCTGCATAATTGACCACGGTGCGGAAGTCCGCCACTGCGCTTTTATAAGAGAAAGCGCGATAGTCGGGAAAAACGCCGTTGTGGGCAACTCAACGGAGCTTAAGAATGTTATACTCTTTGATAATGTTCAGGTGCCCCACTACAATTATGTGGGCGATTCCGTTTTGGGATACAGGGCGCATATGGGCGCCGGCGCTATAACCAGCAATGTAAAGAGCGATAAAACACCCGTCGTTATAAAGGAACCGGGAAATTATCACGAAACCGGCAGGAAAAAGGTGGGCGCAATGCTTGGAGACGATGTTGAGGTGGGGTGCAACAGCGTCCTCAATCCGGGGACGGTCGTTTGCAGAAACAGCAACATATATCCCACATCCTGCGTAAGAGGGGTTGTACCTCCCTGCAGCATCTACAAGGCTGAGGGAAATTTGGCAGAAAAGGAATAGAAGCTGATGGAAGGTGCTGTTTACGAAAAGGTTGATATAAAGGTTCTGATGCTTTATATCCTCAACAGACTGCCTGAGGCAATAGAAAAGGACTGGTTCAGTGATATCTGCTACGACAATGGAATAGAATATTTTGATTTTGCAGACTGCCTTTATGAGCTGATAGAATCAAAGCATATAAGCGATAAGGATGATGAGCTGCGTATAACAGACAAGGGCAGAAAAAATTCGGAGGCTCTTGAGAATACACTGCCATATAACGTGAGAAAAAGAGCAAACGATGCGGTGAAGCCCGTGGCAGATGCTCTCGCCAGATACAGCAATATAACCGCCGATATTTCTGCAGACGGAAACAGCATACATCTTGCCCTGTCAGACGGAATAGGAAGTATAATTGATATGGAGCTGTTCTGCGGAAGCCCGGAGAAGGCAAAAAAAGTAAGAAAAAACTTCAGAGGAAATGCTGAAGAATACTATAAAAAAATCATTGAGATGCTTTCATAATGCACCGGAAAGAAGCCTTATAAGATGAAGACATTTATCCCCGAGGGCTATAGGAGCCCGCTTTCAATATATGACACACAAAAGGCAATAGGACTGCTGCACAGGCTGTTTGAAGACAGACTGGCTGCACTGCTTAATCTATACCGCGTTTCCGCGCCTATTTTTGTTGCCGAAAATTCAGGACTTAACGACAATCTTAACGGATATGAAAGACCTGTCTCCTTCGACATACTGCATGCGGAGCAGCGGGCAGAGGTTGTGCACTCTCTTGCAAAGTGGAAGCGCCTTGCACTGAAAAGATACGGCTTCTATCCCGGAAGAGGCATATACACAGACATGAACGCAATACGCAGAGATGAAGATGAGCTCGATAATCTCCACTCCGTATACGTTGACCAGTGGGACTGGGAAAAGATAATCCTGCCTGAAAACAGAAATATAGACTATCTCAAATCCACGGTTATGGATATAGTGACTGCCATTTGCGATACGCAGGATACACTGCAGTCAATTTACCCCGGTCTTCAGAAAATAGAAAAGTTAGACAGAAATGTTGCCTTTATAACCTCTCAGGCTCTTGAGGATATGTATCCGGAATACACATCAAAGCAGAGGGAAAACGCATTTTTAGAGGAGCATCACACAGCCTTCATAATAGGTATAGGCAAAACGCTGAAATCCGGAAAGCCCCACGACGGCCGCGCTCCTGACTATGATGACTGGGAGCTTAACGGAGACCTGCTATTCCGGTTTGATACCCTGGGGTGCGCCATGGAGATTTCCAGCATGGGCATAAGAGTGGATCAGGAGGCGCTTGACCGCCAGCTCAGCCAGTCAGGCTGCGACGACAGGAGAGAGCTGCCGTATCACAAAGCGCTTCTCAACGGAGAGCTTCCGCTGACTATCGGCGGGGGAATAGGTCAGTCAAGACTGTCGATGCTTCTGCTGGGAAAAGCGCACATCGGAGAGGTTCAGGCCTCTGTGTGGGACAGCGAAACAGAGAGAATATGCGCAGAAGCGGGCGTTGTTCTGCTTTGAGCGTTTACATATTTTTAACCAATAACTGCAGGCAGATTATATAATTACCACATGAAGAAAAACAACAGGGGGTTTAAACATGAATAAAAGAGCACTTGTAGTCGAAGATGATTCAAATATTTCAGAGCTTCTCAGACTGTATCTTGGAAAAGACGGCTATGAGGTTATGCAGGTTTCAGACGGGGCAAAGGCTGAATCTTCGTTTGACCTTTTTGCACAGGATGTTGTCATCCTGGATATAATGCTTCCCGGCAGAGACGGATGGCAGATATGCAGAGATATCCGCAAGAAATCCTCTGTGCCTATTATAATGCTCACCGCTAAGGGCGAAACCTCAGACAAGGTATCAGGTCTCGAAATGGGCGCCGATGACTATGTCACAAAGCCCTTCGAAATAAAGGAGCTGCTTGCAAGAGTTCATGCGGTTATGCGCCGCACCGATGCCGATGCACCAATAGACAAGAAGCTGGAGTTCGACAGGCTGGTTATAAATCTCGATTCCTATGAGCTTATAGTAGACGGAAACAAGATAGACACACCGCCCAAAGAGATGGAGCTTCTGTATCATCTGGCATCCTCTCCCAACAGAGTGTTTACCAGAAACCAGCTTCTGGATGAGGTATGGGGCTTCGACTATTTCGGAGATTCAAGAACGGTTGACGTTCACGTTAAACGTCTTCGCGAAAAGCTTGAGGGCGTTTCTGATAAATGGTGCCTTAAGACAGTATGGGGTGTGGGATATAAATTCGAGGTCGCTGATTAACGCCTGATGAAAAGCATATACCTAAGAAACTTCATATTCATGACCATTATGGTTGCTGCCTGCCTTCTGATGATTGTTTTTGCAATCGTAGGGCTCGGGCAGAACTATGTTGTGACGGAATATCGCGGGAATATGGAAAAAAGTGCGGCAGAGGTTTCCCACGCGGCTTCAGCTATAGCAGACACGGAAACGCTTGACAGCTGGAGCCTGAGCATGATTCTTTCTTCAATATCAAAGGCTACGGGGAACCACATAATGGTTGCCGATTCCGGTGGGCGCATTGTCTGCTGCTGCGACGGATTTCCGGTGTGCAGCCACATGGGGGCTGAAATCCGGGCAGATACCCTTTATGAGCTGGCGCTCCAGGGAGAATACGAGGAAAAAAGCACCCTTGACGGAGTTTTGAGCAGCGAAAGCGATGTTATAGCCGTCCCGATAGACAACAGCGAAGGCACGGCAATTATAGGCTTTGTTATTGTGAGTGTTATGAGAGATGAAATATTCAGCTCATGGAACACATTTATGTGGGTTATTTCTGCTGTTATTCTCATAGCCTTCATAGCCGTTCTTGCATTTTCGTTCATGTATTCAAAGGCAATGGCAAAGCCGCTGGACGAAATAGCAGCGGCTTCGCGTATGTTCGCAAGAGGCGACTTCTCGGTGAGAGTAAAGGAAACAGAGGATCCCGCCAACGAAATGGGATCGCTTATCGTTTCGTTTAACAAAATGGCGGATTCTCTTGAGAATGCCGAAAAAAGACGAACCGAGTTCATATCAAATATATCCCACGAGCTTCGCACTCCCATGACCACAATTTCCGGCTTCGCAGACGGAATACTTGACGGTACGATTCCGAAGGAAGAGCAGAATAAATATCTCATTTCAATAAGAGATGAGACAAGGCGGCTGGCAAGGCTTGTGAGAAATATGCTGGACGCATCCAAAACAAGTGCAAATGCGACGGATCCCAGCCGGAGAACGGTATTCGACCTGACGGAGCTTGTTGTGCAGACGCTGCTCAGCTTTGAGAGCAGAGCAACGAAGAAGGGGCTTGATGTTGACCCTCAGTTCCCGGATAACACAATAATGGTCAGGGCAGACAAGGACGGAATAACACAGGTTATATATAACCTGCTGGATAATGCGGTAAAATTTGCGCATCAGAATACATGCATCACACTTCGCATCTATAAGGACGAGGATAAGGCATACGTTTCCGTTAAGGATGTGGGAGAGACGATTCCGCCGGATGACCTCCCATATATATTCGACAGATTCCATAAATCAGATAAATCCAGGTCTGTGGATAAGGAAGGCGTGGGGCTCGGGCTTTATCTTGTGAAGTCAATTATAAACGGGCATGATGAAGACATAGGAGTCAAGAGTGAAAACGGAGAAACTGAGTTTGTTTTCACACTTCCTCTTGCAGAATAGAAAACAGGAGATTAAATGAGCGACTGGTACAACAGCAACAGCAGCTGGTATGCTCCCCTTGAAGCTGAAAGCACGGAATTAAGGGGCACCGGAAAAAACGAAAGCACTGAGAGAGGAAGCAAAAAAAGAAAGCGTTCCAGAATAATAGGACTTGTATGCCTCGGCGCAGTCGTGGCGGCAGGAATTCTGTTTTCGGGCTTTAATAAACAGTCCTTTTCATTCAGCTTCACCTACAACGGGGATACGACTGAATTTTCAGGGGGCAGCGGAAGCTTCGATATTCCCGGATTTTCAATTGTTCCCGGAAATAATGAAGATTCCGAGGAGCTGCCGAGCACAGCGCAGGAATTTTTCGACAGCTACTACACAAGCGTGGATACCTCAAAGGCAAATGTGAACATTCCAAAATATAGCGGCAGGAGCGAATTCACACTTGAGCTGCAGGAGCAGCCCGACCGGGAAATGACGCTTCAGGAGCTTTATTCCCAATGCGTCCAATCAATAGTTTCAATCGACACATATCAGGATGAGGCTGAATACGGAATGGGTTCAGGGGTCGTTCTGAGCAGCGACGGACTTATCCTGACGAACACTCATGTGGTTGATGAATGCACACGTGCGGTGGTTGTTATGGCAGATAACAGCGAATACGAGGCGGAGCTTATAGGCGCTGATGCCATAAGCGACCTGGCAGTGCTGAAAATTGACGGGGCAGAGCTTAAACCTGCCGCATTCGGAGACAGCTCACTTCTGATGGTGGGGGATAAAGTGGCTGCAATAGGAAATCCCCTTGACAGCTCACTCAGACTCACCCTGACAGACGGAATAATCTCCGCTATTGAACGGGGAATAGCATATAACGGCAGAAGCATGACACTTCTTCAGACCAACACAGCTCTTAACTCCGGGAATTCCGGAGGTGCGCTGTTCAACATGTATGGTCAGGTTATAGGGATAACAAACATGAAAATGTCTACATCGGCATTTTCAAGCGCAGCCAGCATAGAGGGTATAGGCTTCGCAATCCCGTCAACAACAGCGAAGACAGTTGTGGAGGCGCTGCTTGAATACGGTGAGGTAAGAGGAAGACCGTCAATCGGAATTACCGTCGGGGCAATACCGGCAGAGGCAAAGGAAAGCTACAATCTCCCGGACGGGCTTTATATATCGGCAGTCAGCGAGGGCTCGGATGCTGAAAAGAAGGGAATAGTGCCGGGCGATGTGCTGATTGCAGTGAACGGGCAGAATATAACCACTGCGGATGAGGTCAATGAAATCAAGAACGCTCTGCAGGTGGGAGACACGATGACGCTTTCAATCTGGCGGAACGGCGTTATAAGAGATTATGTCATTGAACTGAAGGACACAAACGAAATTTACTGATGACAGACAGAAGCACTGCGGAAAACGCAGTGCTTCAAAAGACGGAGATACAGAATGGAAAAGAAACAGTATATAGAGGCAGGGAAAATAGTCAACACCCACGGTGTGGCAGGAGAGGTCAAGATTGAGGTGTGGCTGGACAGCCCGGATTTCTTCAAAAAATTCAAAAGAGTTTTCATAAACGGGAAGGAATATAAGGCGGAGGGCTATAAAGCTCAAAAGGGCTTTATAATAGCAAAGCTTAAGGGAGTAGACGACGTAAATGGCGCAATGACATTGAAAAATTCCATCGTTACGATAGACCGAAAGGATGTGAAGCTTCCTAAAAATTCCTATTATATATGCGACATAATAGGCTCAGACGTGATTGATGAGGAAGGCAATAAAATCGGCATTCTTGAGGAGGTCATGGAAAATCCTGCCCAGCCGATATACGTTGTGAAGGGGGAGAAGGAGCATCTGATTCCCGGAATACCGGAGTTCATTCTTTCGGCAGACCCGGAAAGAAAAATAATCACGGTGAGACTTATCGAGGGAATGTGACATATGCGTATTGATATAATGACTCTCTTTCCTGATACTGTGAATGCGGTTCTCCACGAAAGCATAATAGGCAGAGCCGCAAAAAAAGGAATAATCGAGATTAACTGCATACAGATACGGGACTACACCGAAAACAAGCAGAAGCAGGTGGATGATTATCCCTATGGCGGGGGATGGGGCTGCGTTATGCAGGCTCAGCCCCTTAAGTCATGCCTTGACGATGTGATGAAGAAAGCAAGGGAGAGCAATCCGGATTTCCGCTCAAGGATAATATATCTTTCGCCCCAGGGGAAAACATACACCCAGGAGACGGCAAAACGTCTTAAGAACGACTACGACCATCTGGTGCTTGTGTGCGGGCACTACGAGGGAGTAGACGAGAGATTCATCGCCAAATGTGTGGACGAGGAAATTTCCATAGGTGACTATGTGCTCACCGGGGGAGAAATAGGGGCGATGGCGATCGCAGATTCCGTGTGCAGGCTTGTTCCGGGAGTTCTTGCGGACGAGGAGTGCTACACCGGAGAAAGCCACTGGAGCGGGCTTCTTGAATACCCCCAGTATACAAGACCTGAGGTCTGGGAGGAAATGGCAGTACCCCAGGTTCTGCTGAACGGAGACCATGCGAAGATTGAGACCTGGAGAAGAAAGGAGCAGCTCCGCAGAACGAAGGAAAAACGCCCGGATATGTTCGAAAAACTGGAATTTACAGACAAGTCGGATATAAAGCTTCTTGAGGAGCTGAAAAAGGAAGAATCAAGGCTGAAGCTGGATAAACCCCTTTCATACAGGCAGGCTGCGGCCGGCGATATAACCGAAATTATGGAAATAGCCGGGGAAGCCAAAAAGCTTCTTAAAAGAAGAAAAATCGACCAGTGGCAGGGGGAGTATCCCACAGAAGAAATTTTCCTTAATGACATAGAAAACGGAGAATGCTATGTCGTTCTCCATGGCGAAGAGATATGCGCCTTCTTTGTTCTTGCAGACCGGCACGAGGACTGCTATGACTATCTGACAGATGGTAAATGGGCAGGCACAGACAACTACTGTGTTGTTCACCGGGCTGCAGTAAGAGACGGATACAGGGGAACGGGAGCTTCCGCGTATATGTTCAAATGTGCTGAAAAACGGGCATATGAGCTGGGAAAGCAAAATATAAGAGTGGATACTCACAGAAAAAACAAGGCGATGCAAAAGCTTCTGAAGGACTGCGGATACAGCTTCAGAGGAAACGTGAATGTAACCTCGGAGCCGGGGCACGACCCGGCAAGGCAGGTCTTTGAGAAAATACTTAAGGAGAAATGATATGGCAAAACCGATAATATGGACAGTTATTGCCGCTATAGTAATTGCACTGACTTTAATGAGCGGCTACACGGGAATATGGGCATATGTTATGATACTCACTGCCGGAGCCTGTGCCGTAATTCAGTGGATGGTTTGGAAGAAATTCAAATGAAGCTGACAGATTACGGAGAAATTCAGGAGCTTCTGCTAAGGCACGGGTTTCGCTTTTCAAAATCCATGGGGCAGAATTTCCTCACCGCAGACTGGGTTCCGCAGCAGATAGCCGATGCAGCGGGGCTTGATGAAAACACAGGCGTTTTGGAAATAGGCCCCGGAATAGGATGCCTGACGGAACAGCTTTCAAAAAGAGCGGGAAAGGTTATATCCATCGAGCTTGACAGGTCACTTATGCCGCTGCTGTCTGAAACGCTGAGCGGGTGCGAAAACACAGAGGTAATCTTCGGCGATGCACTGAAGCTTGATCTTAAGGAAATCGCGGAAAAGGATTTTGCGGGATTAAAGAGCATTGTGTGCGCAAATCTCCCATATAACATCACCTCACCCATACTCACAAAGCTTATTGAATCAGACTGCTTTGAGAGCATAACCGTTATGATACAGCGGGAGGTGGCGAAAAGAATCTGCGCCGGGGCAGGGGAGGAGGACTATAGCGCCTTTGGAATATTCGTGCAATGGTATATGAAGGGGGAAATTCTCTTTGATGTTCCGCCGGGGTGCTTTGTTCCGCAGCCGAAGGTCACATCCTCGGTAATTCGCCTCACAAAAAGGAATGAAAGACCGGCTTCAGTCAAAAACGAGGCATTAATGTTCTCTATTATACGGGCAGCCTTCAACCAGAGAAGAAAGACGCTGGTGAATGCGGTCAGCTCAAATATCGGCAGTATAAGCAAAGAAACTGTTATGAAAGCTCTTGAAAACTGCGGTTTTGACATAAAAATTCGGGGTGAGGCACTGTCTGTTGGTGATTTTGCCCTAATTAGCGACGAAATTGAGGCAATTCAGCGCAGTTTTTTGTGATTAAAATGTATTGATTAAGAAATAAATTTTGTGATATTCTAACCAATGGTCTGCTGGGCAATGCCGCAGCGAACCGTTTGATATTATGTTTGTTTAATAACATTTTTAATAGGAAGGGTATAATTCGATGAGTAAAAAGTATGTTTATCTGTTTTCCGAAGGCAATGCCGGCATGAGAGAGCTTCTCGGCGGCAAGGGCGCAAACCTGGCTGAAATGTCCAATATCGGTCTTCCGGTGCCCCAGGGCTTCACAATCACAACTGAAGCCTGCACCCAGTATTATGAAGACGGCCGCCAGATTAACGATGAAATTATGGAAGAGATCATGGCAAACGTCAAAAAGATCGAAGAAATCAACGGCAAAAAGTTCGGCGATTTAGAGAACCCGATGCTGGTTTCCGTTCGTTCCGGCGCACGTGCATCAATGCCCGGCATGATGGACACCATACTCAACCTCGGTCTTAATGATGAGGTTGTTGCAGCAATGATCAAGGGCAACCCGGATCCCAAGTTCGAGCGCTTTGTATACGACTCATACCGCCGCTTCATCCAGATGTTCTCGGATGTTGTTATGGAAGTCGGAAAGAAATACTTTGAAAAGCTCATCGACGAAATGAAGGAGCGCAAGGGCGTAACTCTCGACATAGAGCTTGACGCAGCAGATCTTAAGGAGCTGGCAGAGCAGTTCAAGGCAGAATATAAGAAGCAGCTCGGCGAAGAGTTCCCCTCAGATCCTATTGTTCAGCTCAAGGAAGCTATCCGCGCTGTATTCCGCTCATGGGATAATCCCCGTGCAAACGTATACCGCAGAGACAATGATATTCCCTATTCCTGGGGCACTGCTGTTAATGTTATGCCCATGGTATTCGGCAACCTGAACGATAATTCCGGAACAGGCGTTGCATTCACACGTGATCCTGCAACCGGCGAAAAGAAGCTTATGGGTGAGTTCCTCACAAATGCACAGGGTGAAGACGTTGTTGCAGGTGTTCGCACTCCGATGCCCATTTCCCAGATGGCAGAGAAGTTCCCCGAGGCATATGCAGAATTCGAAAAGGTATGCAGCACTCTCGAAAACCACTATCGCGACATGCAGGATATGGAATTCACCGTTGAAAACGGAAAGCTCTATATGCTCCAGTGCCGTAACGGCAAGCGTACTGCCCAGGCAGCTCTCAAGATAGCATGCGATCTCGTTGACGAAGGCATGATAGATGAAAAGCAGGCTGTTCTGATGATTGACCCCCGCAACCTTGACACACTGCTTCACCCCCAGTTCGATGATAAGGCACTCAAGGCAGCAACTCCTCTTGGAAAGGGTCTCGGCGCATCTCCCGGAGCCGCATGCGGCAAGGTAGTCTTC
>R06__coassemble_603_pt1 | contig 13021 bp, 12 predicted proteins | sample R06__metabat2_low_PE_045 | metagenome-assembled genome bin R06 | reverse complement strand
ATGTCGTTCCGGCAAATTTGTTGTTGACTATCGCCTTGAATCTCTACTTTTGAAGCAAAACTTTAAAAAATCCACGGGCTGCGCGGTCGCAGCCCGCTTCGTCTATATACGGGAACTCAAAGATTTTCTGTAAATCGAAAATTTTTTTGTCTCTTTTAGTAGTGAATCATCCTACGAAGTTCAAGTGTCCTTTTGTACTTGCATTTGAGGTCCATCCCGAAAACATCACCGCATTTCTCTAATACATCATCATAATAGACAAGCTGGATGCTTATAAATTCAAAATTGACGAATGGCTTATGGCGGATAAGAAAGCGCCAGGAAAACAACGTCACACCGCTATTATTGGTTCGTTTGGGCAATGTACCGAGAATCATGTGGCGTGGTGCTGATGTAAATTCCGGACTGAAAGCTGCACTCTCACAGTGAAATAGCCGCACTGTACCGGGGTTTTAGCCGCACTGTAACGGTGAAATTGCCTCACGGCTCTTAAGCAGCAGGCTTCAGCATAACGCTGCGGTATTTTGTCATAGTTTCGTCACCACACGGGTGACAAAATATTTGGCTAAATCCGTCGATAAATGAGGTTTTGTCACTTTTGTCATTTTGTCACCCGTGTTTTTTTGTTTTTCTCCGCAGAAGTGAATATTCCTCTGCGGCGGAACGTGAGAACATCAAATCTGACGTCGTATAGTTATGCAGGTTCTGCTCCGCCCACAGGGCAAGCTCATTAGCCACACTAATATCGGAGCTTTGAATGATTGCTCTGCTTGTGTGCACCTGGTCCCCGCGGCTCACACTACTGAAAACTTTTGTGCTATAACCAAAAACTTTTCAGTAGTAGTGAAAATATCCTTGAAATCATAAAAAGTTTGCAGTAATATTACAACAGAGGAGCGTGATAAACATGATTATCCGTGAACACTACATTGAACAGGTACGACCTTTTTATGAGTCCGATTTGATTAAAATTATTACCGGTATCCGGCGATGCGGAAAATCCGTTATTCTTGAGCAGATTATGGCTGAAGTAAATCTCAAATCAGAAAATGTTCTCTACATGAATTTTGAAGATAAACTCACAACGTCGCAAATTCATGCTAACGGGGATCTGCTTGATTTCGTTCAAGCGAACAGAAAAGAGGATAAACTGTATCTTTTCCTTGACGAGGTTCAGGAGCTTGACGGTTGGCAGGAAGCCTGCAAAACGCTGCGTTTGCACAATATTTCTGTATTTATCACCGGATCAAATTCAAAACTGCTGTCAGGAGAATTTACAAAGGAGTTGAGCGGGCGGTATGTGTCTTTTCGTGTGCGCCCCTTTGTATACCGTGAGCTTACAGAATACGCAGCACAGCTGAACAGGAAAATTTCTGTTTCAGACTATCTTGTTTGGGGTGGATTTCCCGGAAGGCTTGAACAGCCGAATGAATCTGCACAGCGCAGATATCTCACCGACCTGGACAACACAATTGTAATCAATGATGTAATCCGCAGATATAAAATACGAAAAACAACCCTGTTTATTTCTCTGGCAAATTATATTCTGCGATCAAATGCAAGAATTTTTTCGGCCAATTCTATACACACCTACATTAAGCAGGAACACGACAATTGCAGCGTCAACACAATTATGAAATATCTTTCTTACCTGGAGGAAGCATATATCATAGAAAGCATTTCCCAATATTCAACAAAAACAAAACGTGAACTCTCCTTTTACCGGAAAATATACAATGCAGATGTTGCCTTTAATTCTCTGCGCTGTCCGGGTAACCGTTATGATTTAACCCACAATCTTGAAAATATTGTTTACAATGAACTTCTGTATATGGGCTATGAGCTTTCTGTCTATAACAGCAAAGGGCGTGAGGTCGATTTTCTTTGTGAGAAGGACGGCAAAAAATATTTTGTACAGGTTGCATACAGCGTTGCGGAAGAACAAGCCTATGAGCGGGAATTCAGCGCATTTGCGGATATAGATAATCTTTCTCAAAAAATACTGATTACAAATGACGATGTCGATTATTCCACCAGTGCTGTCAGGCACATTAAACTGGCCGACTTTCTTCTTATGGAGCAATTGTAATCGTTAAAAATGTGCACACCCATCCGCACTTTTTAACGATTGAAAACGATTCATCTGATGCACCATGTGAGCCAATATGTGTAACCGAGATGCAAATATTTTCAATAACGAAAACCCTGTTAACGTTCCTGGTCTGATTTATAGAGATCGGAACATTAATAGTGTTGCATATTGCTCCATTGCCTTATAGCCTGGAGCGGCGGCAAAGTCTGCAGGCTGGAACTCAGATATCCCAATTATTAAATTTGCGGTTAAACCGACAATCAATCATTGGTTTAACCGCAAATTATTTCATATCTTTCTTATAGCAACACTGCCGTGAAGATCACTTATTGGAAACGGCATAATTCCCCGCTCGCTGCAGAATTCATCTACTGCCTTTCCCGCTCCGGTGTATTGCATTGAATTCACATCATGCACCATTATAACGCCTCCTGAGCTCAGCCGATCATAAAACAGCGGGAGTGCAGCAGCAGTGGGCGCATATAGGTCGGCATCAACAGAAACAAAGGCATACATTGCTTTCGCAGCCTTCTCTGTGAAAGTGTCCGGAAAATATCCAACATGGAATTCTGCTCTTTCCGGATATGGGAGCTTCTCTCTGACGAGCTCCTGGCTGGTTTCCGAAAAATCTCCAACTCCTGCCCGGGAGTAGCCTTCTCTTTTTTCTATATCAACATCCCTGCCATTGAATCCTTCGAACGTATCAAAAAGATGCATTGTTCTGTCTGGAAATTCATGATTTATATGCCTGGCAAAATCTCCTCTGAAAACTCCAAGCTCTGCCACGTCTCCAGGAATATCGCATTTTTTTATTTGCTCTGCCAGAAGGCGCATGGTAGCAATCCGTGTATCAAATGTTTCAACACACGCGGGTTTTATTATTTCCCCCTCAAATCCCAAAGATATTATCTGCTTCTCCATTTGAGTGGCTCTCTCCTCGTCAAGAACGCAGATACAGCAGCAGTCCGGTTTCAGTCTGAAGCTATTCTCCGGTGAAAGAATAGGTATTCCCAGAAGCTCCGTGCCCCATTTCCTTTCAGCATTATCGGCAAAACATAAAACCGAATAATCGGCTCCCATAAGTCTCGCCAACATGGCGCCGTTCTGCCCCGCGCCAAATAAAACAACCGTTTTCATATTCACTCTCCCGGAATTTGCGTTTATTATCCGTCATACATTGCCGTGTGCCTGGTAATGTTTCTTCATTGCGTCAAATGTCTCGTCGCTGATGTCGTGCTCCATCTTGCACGCATCTGCAGCTGCTGTTTCTTCATTAACGCCAAGCAGCACCAGAAACCGCGTTAGCATCGTATGGCGCTCATAGATTTTTTCCGCAATTTGCCTTCCTTTTTCGGTAAGAGCTATATAACCATCATTATCTACTAAGATATATTTATCCGCTTTCAGTTTTGCCATAGCCCGGCTTACCGCCGGTTTTGAAAAATTCATATACTCGACGACATCAATGGAACGCACAGTATTGTTCTTTTTTGACAATATCAATATAGTTTCAAGGTACATTTCGCCTGATTCTTTAACTTCCATTTCATCACCTCTTTGTTTATGATACCATAATATTTCTCAAGAATCAATTAACCATTATTGTGAAAAATAACTTGATTCAGAAAGTAATTGATGTTACCATAATGTTCATATGATATTGGGTGAGGTACCACGATGAACCAGTCACTTGCTGATAAGAAAAAACAAATCAGAATAGACATGGAATCAGAAGCCAACAGATATCTTGTCGGCGCCCTCCTTGCAATTGTCCTTGCCATGTTTGTTGTTTTCATTCTGAATGAGTTTGAAATTTTTGAGCTGAACAAAATTCTTGTCCGCGCCTGCACAATTGTGAGCTTTGCAACATATGCCGTTCTCAGTATGATAATACGCAGCAAAAAATTTGCTTCATCCCCGTCGATTAAATTTGTAATAATGGGAACCACTATAGCGATGGTTTTCTTTATTGCAGTAATGCTGAATATCAATGCAACTCTTATTCTTGTTGTCCCGATGCTCCTTGCAACCCAGTATAGTTCATACAGCATAACGCTGATGGCAATATGCGGATCTGTCTTATCTTCTTTTGCTGCTCCTGTATGTGCCTATTTGTTAAAAACCTGGAATTACAAATTCCTCTCCGGATACCTTGAAACCGTCTGCGGTATTTCTATCACTGGCACAGGCACGGCTGCATATACCACATGGCAGTCTGTTGGCAGAATACTTATGTTTCTCGGTTTTCCGCAAGTCCTGGCAATCATGGCTATTGGGGTTATAATACTTGCTATAACGAAAAGCAAAATTGCCAACTACAAAAATCAGCTTCGTGTTCTGGACCTGTCCGAACACCTTTCCGCAGAGCTGGACAGGGTCAACCAAATAAAGAATCATACCATAATTTCATTCTCAGATCTCATAGAATCAAGAGATAGCAACACCGGCGACCATGTACGGCGCACGAGTTCTGTGGTTAACATAATGCTGGGCGCAATGCTTGCTGATTCCGAATTTCAAATAGATCAGAATTTTGCCGAAACTGTCGTAAAATACGCGCCTATGCACGACATAGGAAAAATTGCTATAGACGACAGCATACTTCGCAAACCCGGAAGGCTCACAGCCGATGAATATGAAATTATAAAAACACACTCTGTTAAGAGTGCTGAGATAATCAGGCGGATTCTTGAAGGCGTCGAAGATGAAAATAATATTCAAATTGCCGCAAATCTTGCTCTTTATCACCATGAACGTCCTGATGGAACAGGTTATCCTGAAGGTCTTAAAGGCAGCGAGATACCCCTTGAAGCCAGAATAATGGCAATTGCCGATGTTTATGATGCTCTTGTCAGCGAGCGCTGTTATAAGAAAGCTATGAGCTTTGAAGAGGCTTTCAATGTTATCGAGGAAGGCATGGGCACGCAGTTTGATGCTTCCTTGAATCCCTATTTTATATGCAGTCGGGAACAGATTGAAAAATTTTATCTGGAGTAAGCAATCTCTCAATCTCAAATTACGCAAAAATATCGCTGCCTTTGTTTCCTGTTTAATCAGGTTCAAAGGCAGCGTTTTTACGCAATTTCTCTGTTTTAATGAATATCTCCCGTTCGAAAAATTTTCGGTCTCAAAGGAATCTCGCAAGCAGAGCCTTCAACTTTTTCACATCAATTGGCTTTGCAATATGCTCGTTCATTCCGGCTTCAAGAGCTGCTTCCCGATCTTCAGCAAAGGCATTCGCTGTCATGGCAAGAATAGGAATCTTTGATATTTCAGTCCCCATAGCTCTTATCTGTCTTGCTGCCTCATATCCATCCATAATCGGCATCTGGATGTCCATAAGAATCAGATCGTAATCGCCTACCTGTGCCTTCTTCATTTTTTCAACGGCAATTGTGCCATCTTCCGCCACATCAATAATAAAACCGTTCTCCTCAAGGATTTCTTCTGCAATTTCACGGTTCAGTTCATTATCCTCAACAAGAAGTATTCTCTTTCCGGCGAAATCATATTCAAACTCTTCTATCTCAACTTTTTCATTTTCTTTACTGAGCAACCTTCCGAGCACTTTTTTCAAGTCGGAGGGGAACAGCGGCTTGTTTACAAATGCTGTAACTCCTGCTTCTCTGGCCTCATCCTCAACATCTGACCAGTCATATGATGTCAGAATAATGATTGGATCATCGTCACCTATAACCTTTCGGATACGTCTTGCCGTTTCGATGCCGTTCATATCCGGCATAAGCCAGTCTATAATATAAACCTTGAACAGATCTCCCATGCGATAAGCAGCTTCAGCTCTTATCACAGCTTCCTTGCCGCTGGTGCACCATTCATATCGCATGCCGATATCATTCAGCATATTTGACACTGAAAGGCATGTGTTAGTATCGTCGTCAACAACCAGCCCCCTGAGTCCCTGCAGTTCAGGTATGACAGCTGCTTCCTTATGTCCTTCCTGCAGTTTGAAATCAAATGTTACAATTGTCTCTGTCCCCTTGCCGAGTTCGCTCTGAATATCAATCGTTCCGCCCATCATATCAACGATATTCTTCGTGATTGCCATGCCGAGCCCTGTGCCCTGAATTCCTGAAACAGTTGTGGATTTAACACGGGTAAAAGGATCAAATATAGTCTTCAGATATTCCTCTGTCATTCCCATTCCGTTATCCTTTATACGGAATTCATAGGTGGCATATCCGTTTGCCTTCACGGTCTTTTCAATAATGCGCATGGAAATAGTCCCACCCGTCGCCGTGTATTTAATCGAATTGGACAGAATGTTAAGAAGTACCTGATTCAGGCGCAGCTTGTCGCAAATTATGTTATCGTCATTAACATTAACAGTATCAATAAAGAAATCATGTTGCTTTGAATGGATATCCGCCTGCACAATATCCCTTAGCGTGTGAATGATTTCCGGGAGATTCTCCTCTTTCTCGTTCAGATTCATCTTTCCGGATTCAATGCGGCTCATATCCAGAACGTCATTAATGAGAGACAGCAGATGATCTGATGACTGGGCAATCTTGGAAAGATAATCCTGCACCTGCTCCTTGTTGTCGATATGGCTTGCTGCCAGACCGGTATATCCGATGATAGCATTCATAGGCGTGCGGATATCGTGTGACATATTGTTGAGGAACGTGGTCTTCGCCCTGTTTGCAGATTCCGCCATGGATAGTGCCTCTGCAAGCTGTTTTTGCTGCTCTTCAAGCTGTGTTTTCTGCTCTGCAATCAGCTCATTCATATGCATTTTCTCTCGCTGCTGAGAATCCACAGAAGATATACCTACCATGGCGATTTCCGGTTCGCCGTTTGCGTCATAAGATATAATATGGACCTCGCTCTTCATCCATATATAACCTCCGCCATAATTAGGTGAGCGGTAGAAATATTCTATGTCATTATCCTTGCGGAGCATAGCACGGGTAGCTTCTGGATTACCATAAACATCTCTGAAGAACACCTTATCATCACCCTGCAGGTTTTCAGAGAACGCAAGCATGGTCTCCCTCCATGGAACGGTCTTGCCCTCGTACTTTTTAAATCCTCCGGTACCCTTAAGTATTTTCATGTTATTGCCGTTCAGTTCAACAATATATAACCCGAAGTAATTATTCAGAAGAGACACCCTGGCTTTTTCCATCAGAATCTCAGTATCTCTGGCCTTCATACCCAGGATAATGGTATCCGGCTGGCCTGTAAATATAATGGACATCTCATGCCAAAGAACTTCACCATTAATCATCGCCCTGTATCTGACAATATAGGTTGCTTCATTGGCGATTCTTCCACGGATTCTGTCATAGTCTGTTTCATCCAGCATCAGAGCTCTGTCTGTCTCCAGGACGTCTCCCTCAATGTATTTTTTCATGGCCTCGCTGAAATTGCTGTCGGCATACCTACCATGGATATCCGACTTGGATTTTATAACCGTATATGTATCCTCTGCCATATTCACGACATACACAGTAGCATAATGCTGCACCATCGCATCAAGAAATTTATTGTTTCTGGTAGCTGCTGCCAGCTTGTCCTGATACTCCCGGCGGTCAACTCCCATTGTATCCATAAGGCTGAAACCGAGGCAGAATGTGGCTACCGTGCCGTCATCATGTCTTGACAGCACATAGCATGTAACGCTTATCCACTTGCCCTTCTCCACATTGGTTGACTTATATGAATAGCTCTGCTTATCCTCAACAGAAAGTGTCTGCTGAATAAAACCGATATCGCTCATGCGCATAAAAAATTTCTGTGGCTCCCCCTCAAAGGATGCAGCAAATTTTCTCATAGACTCAACATAGGGAAGGACTTTCCCTGTTTCGCCCACACTGAAAAACGGAGAATCTTTTATAACCTTTACACTTAAAGTATCCAGGTCGACAAAAAACATGCAAAAATAATCTTCATAGATTTTTTTGCGAATCTGATCCTCCAGGATTTCTATATCCGCCTGCACAGTGCTTTGTTCATCTGGCTTCATATACTGTTTTTCAAAATTACTGTCCATACTGTTGTCTCTCCGAATGCTCATATAAATTTTGCTATTACTGTTTTAAGTTCATCAACCTTTATGGGCTTTGCCACATGGTCATTCATCACAGGTCTGCTGAAAAGGTTAAGGAAATTCTTTTGCATTTTTCATCCTTCACATAGTAATCAATCGACCGCTACGTAATTGGTTGCCATTGTAGCACAAATTTAAACGAAATTCTATATGTTATATATGGGAATGAGATTTTTCTCTATTGATACATTAATCCCGGCATTTTGACAATATCTCTGCCGTCATCAGGCATCTTGAGATTTCCCATAAGGCTGCCATAGGTAATGGCGCATTTTCCGTATCTTGTTCGTATATCCTCAATCGCATTCTGTATAAGTTCACGCTTTTCATGCTTTTCATTGTCAACAAAAAGGTCCAACTGTATCGGAAAGCTCTGCGGTATCAGATCAATCGCCCTAACGCACACCGCTCTAACCTTTTTATTCCACTCGTAACGTTCTTTGAAAAGCCTGAACGCACCCGCTGCAATTTCAGACGGCAGCTGTGTTGCAAGCAGCAGCTTCCCCTGATACTGGTAATCGCTCAGGTCATTGCACCTTACCAATATTTGCACTCCATTTGCTGCAAGCTTGTGGATTCTCAGCCGATGTCCTACGTCCTGGCTCAGTTCAAGCATAACCCTCCAGACTTCCTCCGGAGTATCCAGATCAGCGGTGCAGGTTATTCCGTGACCTATTGTCTTTACGGGAGAAACGAAATCCTTGCCGGCAACTCTTGAGGTATCCAGGCCGTTTGCGTTCCTCCACATGTATATTCCATTTATTCCGAGTAGCCTGTGCAGAAACTCCGGATTTGCCGTAGCAACATCTCCAAGAGTGTGAATGCCGTAATTATTAAGCTTGCGCATTGTGGCTCTGCCTATATATATCATTTCATCTGCTGCAAGCGGCCATATAAGTTCTCTAAAGCTTTCAACCGGTATGTCTGTGATGGCATCCGGCTTTTTCATATCCGACCCCAGCTTTGCAAAAACCTTATTGAAGCTGACTCCTATACTGACTGTGAGTCCAAGCTCCTCCTTAATGGATTTTCTTATAGATTCAGCGAGCTCATGAGCCGATCCGAATCTGTATAAGCAATTAGACACATCAAGCCAGCACTCATCCATTCCGAATGGCTCCACAAGGTCTGTATAACGGTAATAAATGTCATGGGCAAGCTCACTGTATTTGAGATACTGATCATAATGCGGTGGCACGAGAATCAGCTCCGGGCATTGCTGTTTTGCTTCCCAGTTTGCCATACCGGTCTTTACGCCGGCTTTTTTCGCAAGTTCTGACTTTGCAAGCACTATTCCGTGCCTGCTCTCAGTTGAACCGCACACGGCAATTGCCTTGCCCTTAAGCTCCGGATTCAGCATCATCTCGACCGATGCGTAAAAGCTGTTCATATCGCTGTGTAATATTGCTCTGCTGTCCATATAATCTCCTTCCATCTAAGGAAATTATAATATATCTTATTTTGCTATATCAAGGTTGGATTTGTAGCATTTTAAGCATAACATGATTGACAACCGGTGTATTCCCTTATATAATTGCATACAAAGGAAAATGATGGAGGTGCACCATGGATAACAGCAGATATTTTTTTGATGCTGCCGCAGCACGGTCTGAAAATCTCATAGGGAGAAAATTGCAGGAGCTAAGGCTCGGCAGAAAATTCAGCCTTGCCGGGATGAGCGCATATCTAAAATCCCATGGGCTTAACGTCAGTCTCAATGCCATTAACAAGTGGGAGCTCGGTCTTGCCTCCCCCAATGCCTATCAGCTGATAGGGGTTTGCACAGCCTTTGGGATAACTGATTCTGTTGAATACTTCACCGGGCAGCAGCTGCTAAATGACGATGGCAGAAAAAAAGTTAAGACCTACAGAGACGATCTTATAGCCTCCGGAAATTACAAACCGGAAAGTCCTGAAAACGAAATAATATATATTTACATGCCCGTAAGCCTTGTTCCTGCATCTGCCGGTACCGGTGATTTTCTTGATGACGAGAATTTTGAAATGCTGCGTTTCCCCAAATGTTCTGTCCCTGCTGGAGCGGATTTCGGCGTAAGAGTCGATGGAGACAGCATGGAACCCGTTTTCAACAACGGTCAGATTGTCTGGATTAAAAAATGCGAAAGCCTGCGTCAGGGGGATGTGGGGCTGTTTATGCTGAACGGCAACGGCTACATAAAATCCTACAATGAACAGCTGCCTGAAAATGAAGAGGATTATGCGGATATAAACGGAGTTGTCCGCATGCAACCGAAGCTTGTTTCATATAACGAGAAGTATCTGCCCATAGTTGTGGGACTTGAAGATAATTTCAGAATATTCGGAAAGATTCTGTGATTTTACTGTTTTTTAGGTTAATGGAAGGGAGTATAAATGTTAGATACGGTTTCCAGAGTATATGAACTGATGTATATATATGGTCTGTCGCTGATGGAACTGTGTCAGCGTTGCAATATTCATCATTCCACAATTACGACAACCAAAAAACGGGGCGGTCAGCTTTCGCTTGATACAATAAAGCGAATTTGCGACAGTCTTGGTATCACAATGGCGGAATTTTTCATGAATCCCGAAGAAGAAATGAGGTATAATATTGACTGGAGAAAGAAGACTGCCGGTTAAAGTATATGTGCAGGTGCTTGCCTCTTTTGATGAAGCCGGCAGATGCATGCCCACCGCAATTATCTGGGAGAATGGGCATACCTATATAATAGACAAGGTCACCGATATAAGGCAGGCTGCGGCTATGCGGGCTGGAGGTCAAGGAGACCGCTATACAATATGGATTAACGGGCAGCAAAGCTATCTGTTCTTTGAACGCAGCACTAATCTGTCCGGTTCTGTAATCGGAAAATGGTTCGTTGAACGAAAAATCGCATAAAAAATCCGCATCACCTATGTATAAGAACAAAGGTGATAACGGATTTAACAAAGCTATCAAAACTTATCGCAATTCAGTAAAAGAGTACTATCTTCACTATTATCGCGATAGTGAAGATAGATTTCTTTTTTATCTGCGATTCATATAGTCATTGTCTACTGCATCCTTCCAGCTGTCATCAATGCACGCGTGATGGCGTTTCATAGTGATTGCTGCATTGACTGATTCATACATGCTCTCATTGCCGCGGTGATCCTTGCGATAGTTCGCTGTACGGCGGTTTTCGATGCCTAATCTGCCCGCAGTCTCGACTGCATCGATGTCAGCGCCGAGGAAGAGGAACTCCCATCCGTACTTCTCCTTCTCATGTTCAACCATGCGCTTAACCTCGTCGGAACTATAGTTGCGGCTTGAATTCTCATAGCCGTCTGTAGTGATGACGAAAAGCGTCTTCTCGGGCACATCCTCCGGTCGGCTATAGTGGTGAATTTTTGCAATGTGTTGTATGGTTCTTCCCATTGCATCGATGAGTGCTGTGCATCCGCCTACTCGGTAGTCGTTCTCAGTCATCGGATTGATTTCATTGATATCAATTCGGTCGTGCAACAGTTCGTAAGAGGTGCTGAACAAAACGGTCGTGACATAGCACTTGCCATCTTCCTTCTTCTGCTTCTCAAGAATGGAGTTAAAGCCGCCAATGGTGTCACCCTCGAAGCCTGACATGGAACCTGATCGGTCAATGATGAAAACGAGTTCTGTGATGTTGTTTTTCATGTTAATTCCTCCTAAAAAATCATGGTCATATGATAACTCATTTTCAAGGATAAATGGTATCCTGCAAGGAAACCTCATATTTAATTTTCAGAAACCGATTACCTGTTGGTCATACTCGAGCAGAACCTCGTTTAATTTGAAGATATCATATTCACCATTTTCGATGAACCACCTGATAATAAGATCAAATACGTTGCTACTTGTCAGTGAGTAACCTGCCTTTTCAAACATTTCTTTTGCTTCGGTGAACGGGAGTTCCAATGCGAATACATAGCCGGTTACTGTGGCCTTAGTTGGGTGATAGTCTGGATTGTTCTTAATTTTTGAGAACACGCTTCTGGTCGATAGAGCACGGTTATAGCACTCGGCATTTGTCATCCCTCTCTCTCCAATTTTGCGTGCAAGCATTTCAGCAAAGCTTTCGTCAAGTTCTCTCAAATATAAATTATCCAGATAATCCTTGAGAGAGTACGACACTGCTGCATCTTCCAATTTATTAACGTTCATTTGTGCCGCACTCGGACGCCAATAATCTGAATGGTAAACCGGCGTGCAACTGTGGAATTCATCAGCCAAGCTGCCTTCAACATAACGTCTGACTTCTTCGAATAGCTTTACCCCGAGATTGTATGTATGACTGCGGTAAGCAACGAGGTATACTGTCATATCATGCTCAGAGAGAAATTCTTCTATGGCCGCTTTCGCAATTTGCATTGCATCATCTTCGGGAAATCCAAATGTCCCTGCAGAAATGAGAGGAAATGCAATAGTCTCGCAGTTGTACTCCAATGCAAGTTCCAGTGAATTCCTGTAACACGAGGCCAGGAGTTCTTTTTCCGCGGGATTGCCGTCGCTCCAGATTGGACCGACAGTGTGAATTACATACTTTGCGTTAAGATTACAGCCATCTGTGATTACTGCCTTACCGACGTCGCAGTGCCCGATTTTCATACACTCTAATGAAAAATCATAGCCTGCCGCCTCGTGTATCATTCGATCCACGCCGCCACCTCCGGACAGGTAAGTGTCCGTCGCATTGACGATGGCATCACAATGCATTCTTGTAATATCACCTTTTTTCAAATATAGTGGCATCAGTTTTATTCCTTTCAATTAAGTTGCTACCGGCTTTACTGATCGGGGTGTGGTAAATGGTAAAAGAAGAAACAGCAAATCAATACATTGTATCAACTTACTGTTT
>R06__coassemble_596_pt1 | contig 13123 bp, 11 predicted proteins | sample R06__metabat2_low_PE_045 | metagenome-assembled genome bin R06 | reverse complement strand
ATTATGTGCTCCTTGAGTCTGCCGTTAAGCCCGGAAAGTCGCTGAAGCTCCCCTTCCTTTATGCTTGAAGCCGGTATTTTTGTCCACAGCTCGACTATTCTCGCCAGATTATCCTCGGTGAGCTCCGGTCTGCCAAGTCTCTCAAGTTCGGATATCTCGGCTTCAAGCTGCATTTCTCTGCTGCGAAGCTCCGCAATTCTGGCATAACGTCTGTCCAGCAGCTCTTGAACGGGTTCTTCGGTTTCGGGTATAGGCTCGCTCTGAAGTGCTTCTCTTTCAAAACGAATGTTCTCAAGATCGGCTTTCGCCGCCATGCACCTGTTTATATTCCGGTCCTTGAGATTCACATCCGAGCACGCCTCATCAATAAGGTCAATCGCCTTATCCGGAAGGAAGCGGTCTGTTATATAACGTTCGCTCATTGTCACGGCAAGGCGGCACATTTCCTTTGGAATTGAAACCCCGTGGTAATCTTCGTAGTAATGTGCTATGCCCTCTATTATTTTAACGCTATCTTCAATTGACGGTTCGCTCACCGTCACAGGCTGGAAGCGGCGTTCAAGTGCCGAATCCTTTTCAATATGCTTTCTATATTCAGTGAATGTGGTTGCACCTATAACCTGCACTTCTCCCCTTGAAAGAGCCGGCTTGAGGATATTAGCCGCATTCATTGAACCCTCGGCATCTCCCGCTCCCACAATGCTGTGTATTTCGTCAATGACCAGAATTATATTCCCCTGCCTGCGAATTTCCTCTATCAGGCCCTTCATTCTGCTTTCGAACTGACCTCTGAACTGCGTTCCGGCGACAAGTGAGGTCAGGTCAAGCAGAAATACCTGCTTGTCTGCAAGCTTTGCAGGAACCCTTCCGTCGACTATGCGCTGGGCAAGCCCCTCAGCGATAGCAGTTTTTCCAACGCCGGGCTCACCTATAAGGCATGGATTGTTTTTCTGCCTCCTGTTGAGAATCTGGATAACCCGCTCAAGCTCCTCCTCTCTGCCGATCATGCTGTCAAGCTTTCCTGCGGCAGCTCTGGCTGTGAGATCTATGCAGTAATTGTCCAGCATTTTGTGCTTTGAAGCCTTCGGAGCTTCCTTCTTGCTCTTTTCGGCTCCTCCTGCTTCACTCTTCTGCTGTCTGGGTGGAGGTCCGCCGAAAAGCTTACCGAAGAACGGGAATGTGGCAGTATGCCCGTCGTTGTCTGATGAATCCTCCTGCGGCATCATTTCCTCCATGCTGCTGAGATAATTCATAGCCTCGCCTGTTATAGAATCGATATCATCATCGGAAATTCCAAATCGGTTCAGAATATCGTCTATCGGCTTTATGTTGAGCTCCTTTGCGCATTTAAGGCAAAGTCCCTCCTGCTTTGTTTCATTGTTTTCTATTTTTGTTATAAATATAATCGCCGGATTTTTTCCGCAGCGGGAACATAATGCAGGATTCATTTCTTCTCCATATATCTTAAATTAATGTTTTTGTTATAAATCTGAAAGCCAGGAAAAATCTCACCATTGCCGTGTCGTCTGCCGTGTCCTTGCCTATGACAAGCCCCATAAAGCCCAGCACCCAGCAAAGAAGCACACAATAAAGGAAGCCCTTCATAAGTCCCAGCGCCGAACCGCCGACTTCATCTATTATGTCTATGTTAGGCAGCTTGAATTCAAGGTTGAACAGGTCCAGCACAGCCGTGAGCAGAATTAGAATCATGATAAACGCCAGGGTAATGCATGCCACATAAGCAACTGTATTGCACACAACCACTATAACTGCTTCTGTCATAGAAACCTGATTTGTATCCGCATACGTTACGGAATCACGTGCCATTTCCTCTGAAACATCCCGGTAAAAGCCTATGTCTCTTATCGCCTCGTATGCATAGTCGTATCTGAGCGAGCTGTCCTGGGCTAAAATATCATTCAGAGAAAGGTCGCTGTCTTCATATCCCAGCTTCTGAAGAACATCATCAGTCGTGCTTTCGGAGTCTATAAACCCGCCGATAAACGGATTTAGAGCCGGAACAAGCTCCTTTGAATAAGCTGAAGATAAAGCATTGGCAATTACGAGCGAAAATATTATGGACACAAGCCCGGCTATGCTCCATATAAGTCCCTTTTTAAATCCGCCCCATACGCACAGAATGAGTATTATAAGCAGCGAAAGATTAAGTATAAGCTTCATTCATTCACCTCATCGTTTTAGTCTTTGAACATCTCCCCAACAGCTCCGTCATACCATACTCTGTTCATATAGAGTCCCTGGGGAGGCATTGTCGGGCCTGTGAGTCGCCTGTCTCCCTTTTCCAGCAGCGACGGAATATCCTCCGGGATAAGCTTTCCATATGCAGCATAAACCATCGTGCCTACCATTGCCCTGCACATATTATAGAGAAATCCGTCTGCACAGATGGAGATTGTGATTATATCCCCTTCTTTTTCGGCAGTGCAGGAATAAACCGTTCTCACAGTGGTCTTTGTCTCCGTCCCTACCGACCTGACAGCTTTGAAATCATGAGTACCGACAAACGCAGCCGCAGAGCGCTCTATTAACTCCATATCCAGCTGCTGGGGCCAGAAGCAGACTCTGTCTGCCAGGAAGGGGTCTCTTATTCTGCTGTTGAGTATTTTGTAGATATACTCTTTTTTTATGCATGAGGATATGGCATTAAAGTCATCAGGTGCTATGCACGCATCCGAAATGGAAATATCATCCGGCAGTCTTGTATTAACTGCAAGCGGCAGCCTTTCAATCGGAATCTCTGTTTCTGAGCGGAAATTTGCGCAGTAACGCAGGGCATGAACACCGGCATCAGTTCTTCCGCAGCCGGTAACTCTGACATGCTCGCCCGTCGCCTTTTCAAGAGCTTCCTCCAGCGTTTGGGCAACAGTTAGATCATTTTTCTGAATCTGCCATCCGTGATATCTGCTTCCGTCATATCTTAAGCGCAGCGCAATATTTTTCATATTCCCTTATTCTTAAGAAAAACAACAAGTGCAACAACAAGTGCTCCGAGTATCAGTGCAATAAAATCTCTCCCGCACATCTTAAGCTGCTTCATTCTTGTTCTGCCTTCTCCCCCGTGGTAGCATCTGCATTCCATAGCCACTGCCAGCTCATCTGCCCTTCTGAACGCCGAAACAAACAGAGGAACAAGAATGGGGATAAGCGCCTTTGCTCTTTTAACAAGCCCGCCGCTTTCAAAATCGGCGCCTCTCGCCTTCTGGGCAGACATTATTTTGTCCGTTTCCTCAATGAGAGCCGGAATAAATCTGAGTGCCATTGACATCATCATTGTCATCTCGTGGACAGGCACCTTTATCTTCTTCAGCGGATTGAACAGCATCTCCATTCCGTCTGTGAGGGAAATCGGGCTTGTTGTGTATGTCAGCAGAAATGTTCCGGTTATGAGAAGCATAATTCTGAGAATCATCTTGAAGGCCTTGGATATGCCCTCCCAGGTGATTATCCATCCCGGCAGAACCGGAGTTCCATCTGTATAGAACATATTAAGCAGCGCTGTGAACACGATAATAATAATCATCGGCTTCAGGCCGTTGAATATATTTTTCAATTTAATATGAGAAAGTGCCATGCAAATTATTGTTATTACAAGCATCGTGCCGTATGATATCCAGCTCTCTGCCTGGAACAGGGCAATTATAAAAAGCACCACGAGAATTAGCTTTGTTCTTGGGTCAAGCCTGTGAACAATGCTGTCTCCGGGGAAATACTGCCCCAAGGTTATATCCTTCAGCATCCTTCGCTACCCCCTTCAGCAAGAATAGCGCCAAGGAGCTGATTATGTGTATAAACAGGTCCTTCAAGCTTAATACCCATTTCTCGAAGCTTCATGAAAATCTCTGTGGATTTTGGAACATCAAGTCCTAAATCCTTCAGTCTTTCCGGCTCTGAAAAAACCTCCCGGGGAGTTCCATCCATTGCCACAGCTCCGTTGCTCAAAACTATAAGTCTGTCTGATATACGGGCCATATCATCCATATTATGGCTCACGATTATGACCGTTGAACCTGTGCTTTCTCTATAGCTGCATATATTACCCAGAATCTGCCTGCAGCCCTCAGGGTCGAGTCCCGCGGTTGGTTCGTCGAGGATAAGGATTTCCGGGCGCATCGCGATGACACCTGCGATTGCCACCCGTCTCTTCTGCCCGCCGGAAAGCTCAAGAGGCGACTGATCAAAAATCTCCTCTCCTATTCCCACAAAGCTTGCAGCTTCTCTTACTCTTTCGTCTATCTCCGCATCATCAAGGTTCATATTTTTCGGCCCGAAGGCTATGTCTCCATAGACAGTCTCTTCAAAGAGCTGATATTCAGGATACTGGAAAACGAGACCGACTCTGAATTTAACAGCCCGTCTACTTTCCTTGCTCTCGTTTATATCACTGTCTCCCACATATACCTTCCCGGATGTCGGCTTCATAAGGGCGTTAAGATGCTGAATAAGCGTGGACTTTCCGGAGCCGGTGTGCCCAAGAAGACCCACCAACTGCCCCTGGGGGATGGTGAGATTTATATCATTAAGCGCGATTTTCTCAAAGGGCGTTCCTTCGCTGTATATATGGCTTAAATTCTCAATTCTGATGTCAGACATTTTCGTATCCTTTGTTACTTAATTGCTTCTGCAACCGCACTGCAGCACTCGTCTATTGAGAGGAGCTCTGCAGGAATATTGAAGCCCTTCCTGTTAAGATCATATATAAGTCTTGTGGTTTCCGGCACCGATAGCCCTTCGCGTTCCATCTGCTCAACCTTCGCGAAAACCTCTTTTGGTGTTCCCATATCCACAAGAGATCCGTTAGACATTACAATTAGCTTATCTGCACCTATGCACTCATCCATATGGTGCGTTATAAGAACAATTGTTAGACCCTTGTTGCGGCAAAGGTCTGTTATGGTTTCTATAACGTCATTTCTCCCCTGAGGATCCAGCATCGCAGTTGGCTCGTCAAGGACAATTACCTTCGGCTCCATTGCTATAACACCGGCAATGGCTACTCTCTGCTTCTGCCCACCGGAGAGAAGATGGGGAGCATGCTTTGCCATATCATACATTCCCACTTCCTTCAGGGCTCTGTCTACCCGTTCCCTTATCTGTTCAGATGGAACTCCAAGATTTTCCGGTGCAAAAGCCACATCGTCTTCTACCACATTTGCCACAATCTGATTGTCCGGATTCTGGAACACCATACCCACATTGCGCCGTATCTCTAAAGTGCTGTTTTCATTGGAAGTATCCATCCCTAAAACAGTCACTTTTCCTGAGTCCGGAACAAGAATGGCATTCATATGCTTTGCCAATGTTGATTTTCCGGAGCCGTTATGCCCCAGGACCGCCACAAAGCTTCCTTCCTCTATCTCCAGAGAAATACCGCATAAGCTTTCCAGCTCGTCTCCCGGATATGTGTAGTGAACATCTTCGAATTTAATTATACTCATATTATCTTTCCCAGCGGCATGTAGCCCCGCATGGCAGAATTAGCCCGCTGTCTGTCACCGGCAGGCCCAGCTCCTGAGCCTCGCTCCTGCCGCCGTATTTTTTAGTGATTATGCTTTCGGTTATATATGAAAGAACTGATGGTGAAAGCCCTGTGGTGTATGAATTGATAATTACGAAAAGCGGGTCATCCGAAAGAACCCCTGCACATAGCGATACGAATGGCCAAAGATTCTGTTCAAGCTTCCATACCTCGCCTCCCGGTCCTCTTCCATATGAAGGAGGGTCCATGATAATTGCATCATAGCGGTGGCCTCTGCGGATTTCACGCTCCACAAATTTTGCACAGTCATCTACAATCCAGCGGATAGGCGCATCCTCCAGCCCTGAGGATTTGGCATTTTCCTTTCCCCAGGTGACCATTCCTTTTGCAGCATCCACATGGCAAACCTTTGCGCCGGCCTTTGCGCAGGAAACTGTTGCAGCACCGGTGTATGCGAAGAGATTGAGAACGCTTATTTCCCGCCCGGCATTGGAAATCTTTTCCGCTGCCCAGTCCCAGTTGCATGCCTGTTCGGGAAATATTCCGGTATGCTTGAAGTTCATCGGCTTCACATTGAAAGTCAGGTCACGATATTTTATCTGCCATGCTTCCGGAAGCTTATTCCTGTTCCATGCGCCGCCACCGGTTTCGCTTCTGCGGTACCGTGCATTGCATTCAGCCCATCTGAGATCCTCCCTGGGTGTTTCCCATATTGCCTGAGGATCAGGACGCACAAGATAATAATCGCCCCACCGTTCTAATTTTTCGCCATTTGAGCAGTCAATCAGCTCAAAATCCTGCCACTTATCGGATATCCACATTTTGCTCTCCATGCTATCACAATAATTCAAGATATAATACCATTATTTGTTAACGATTGCAATAAAAACGTTATTTCCATCAAAAAAGCACCCTGCGGGTGCTTTTCTGTTCAGTCTGTTATTCCTGTTCCGGCATCAGAGTTATTGCTTTCAATCGGAGGCTCTGCAGGCTCGTCAAAGCGTGCAATTTTTCTTGCAGGGCGTTCTATTGTCGAATCATTGGCTGCCTTTTTTGCGTCCTTTATGTATGACGGCATAAACTCGCCATGCTCGAAGTAGTAATTGAAGCCTTCAGAATCGATGGTTTCATGCTCAAGGAGGTACTCCGCAATGTCTTTGAGCTGGCTGCTGTGCTCAGAAAGAATCTTTTCACACTGAGCTGCCGCCTTGTCGAAAATGCTCTTGACTTCTTCGTCAATCACACCTGCAGTCTCTTCGGAATAGCTCTTTGTCGTCCCGAAATCCCTGCCGATGAAAATACTGTGATCAGAGCTGTCATAGGAAATCGGGCCCAACTTTTCGCTCATGCCATATTTCATAACCATATCCCTTGCGGTCGCGCTGGCCTGCTGGATATCTGCAGATGCTCCTGTTGAAATATCGTCAAGGAAAAGCTTTTCTGCAGTTCTTCCGCCAAGAGCCATAACAATGCTCTCGAACATCTCTGCTCTTGACTTGAAGTTTTCAAGATCCTCCTGCGGGCGGAACAGCGTGAAGCCTCCTGCAGCCCCTCTGGGAATTATTGTTATATAATGCACGGGATCAACATTTTCAAGGAATTTTCCTGCCACCGCATGACCCGCTTCGTGGTATGCAGTGAGCTTTCTCGCCTTTTCAGACATCTTGCGGCTTTTCTTTTCAGGTCCCATCTGAACCTTGAGTATAGCCTCATCGATATCTTCCTGGGTAATGAATCGGTCTTTGCGGCGCACAGCAAGAATTGCTGCCTCATTCATGAGATTTTCCAGGTCAGCGCCGGCAAATCCTGGCGTTCCCTTTGCTATGCTGTTAAGATCCACATCCTCAGCCAGATGCTTATCTCTTGCGTAAATCTTCAGTATTTCCTCTCTGCCGCGGATATCCGGGAGCCCGACATAAATCTGGCGATCGAAACGCCCCGGGCGAAGAAGCGCATTATCAAGGATGTCTGCGCGGTTTGTTGCCGCCATAACTATGACACCCTGATTATTTCCAAATCCGTCCATTTCAACAAGAAGCTGGTTGAGAGTCTGCTCACGCTCGTCGTGACCGCCGCCCAGACCCGAACCTCTCTGGCGACCTACTGCATCGATTTCATCAATAAATATAATAGCCGGGGAAGCCTTCTTGGCCTGTTCGAACAGGTCTCTCACTCTTCCTGCACCAACGCCAACATAAAGCTCCACGAAATCCGAACCGGAAATTGAGAGAAACTGCACATTTGCCTCTCCTGCAACAGCTTTAGCAAGCAAAGTTTTTCCGGTTCCCGGAGGTCCAACAAGAAGAATTCCCTTGGGTATTCTTGCTCCCATTTCAGTATATCTCTTGGAGTCCTTGAGAAAATCGACTACCTCTGCCAGTTCAGCCTTTTCCTCTTCGCAGCCGGCAACATCCTTAAAGGTTTTTTTGTTTTTCTCGTCAGATCCGTTTCTGGTTCTGGCTTTTGAAAATCTGCTAAACCCTCCGGGACCGGCGCCGCCTGCTCTGTTCATCATGCTATACCACAATGCCATTGCGATAATCATAATGAGAAGGTATGGCAAGAAGCTTGCCCACCATGGAAGAGTAAATCCCTCTGTGTAGTCAAATTCCTCTATTACGCCGCTATCGTACTGCTCCCATATCAGTTCATGAAAGTCTTCATAAAATAGATTGAAGCTGTATATATCGTACGTCATTTCCTCTGTTGGAAGGTCCGGATCATCGGTTCTCACCTGAAGAATTATTGTATTACCTTCCGTTTTGAATGACTGCACCTGTTCTTCCTTGAAAAGGTCAACAAGAGCTGAGTATGTTTCGACCTGGTTTGCAGGGCTTTCTTCATTCATTGTGAAAATAATAGCTACCAGAATTACAGCCAGCAGAATATAAAATCCAATATCTCTTGCCTTGTTACGTTGGGGTTTCAAATATTTTTCACGTCCTTCCGGGAATTTGAAAATTTAAATTAAGAAATTAAGAGTAAATCTCCGGTTTAAGAATGCCTATGTATGGAAGATTTCTATATTTTTCATCATAGTCCAGCCCATAGCCCACCACAAACGCATCCGGAACGTTGAAGCAGTAGTAATCGGCATATATATCCGCTTTTCTCCTGGCAGGCTTATCCAGAAGAGTCACTATTTTAATGGAAGCCGGTTCTCTCACAGACAGATATGATTTCAAGTAATTCAGCGTTACGCCGGAATCCAGAATATCCTCAACAATAATCACATCTCTTCCGCATATATCCTGGCTCAAATCCTTGTTTATCTTAACAGCTCCGGTGGAGTTTGTTCCCTGATAAGAGGACACTGCCATAAAATCTACAGAGCAATTGACGCTTATATTGCGCATCAGATCTGCCATAAAAATGAAGCAGCCCTTCAGCACTCCAACAAACACGGGCTCCTTTCCTTCATAATCCTCGGAAATCTTTTTCCCGATTTCGGCGACCTTCTCATCGATTTCTTTTCTGCTCAGCAGAACGCGTTCAATGTCGTTTTCCATCACTTACCTGTCCTCCGGAATTTCTTTTACTGTTATTTTAACTGCTTTATCACCGGGGCAGGGTATTGAACGTTCTGCCTGGGCTAACCTGTAGATGGTGAGAATTCCCTTGCCATCTCTGAATATGGGGCATAAATCTCGTTGTTTTTTTGTGTATTTATGCTCAAGAAAAAGCTGCTTCGCAGTTTTGGTGCAGCCCCTTCCATGTACTCTCAGCTTATCTCCCGGTTTTCGCGATGAGCATACGAGCACTCCATGTATTTCATCATATTTTAACCAAAAAGTGTTTAACAAGTCGTGAACACTTTCCGGATAAGCACATACTTCGCTGCTTATTTCCAGTCCTGCAGACGGAATGCGTTGGGTTTCTCCGATATTTATAACAGTTTCAGGGATAATATTTGTTTCATCATCGTTGAAATAAATTCTCCCCTGTTCCTTTCTTATTCTGCGCCCGGGAATATCTGCATATGCAAGCCCTTCAGCGCAGCAAAGCTTCAGAATAGAGTCAACATGCTCCATGCTGATTCCGGTACCCAATATTTTTCGAATAACTCTTGACGCAACTGATTTGTGTATTTCAGCAAGTTCTGAGGAGGGCAGAGACTCACCATCGTAGTATTTTTCCAGAAAAACATCTGCCTCGGCAGAAATATAATCATCATCCGACTTCAGAAGGGTGCAGGTTCTCGAAACCGCATCCGTCAGCCCGGGATTTATTTCCTTCAGCACCGGCATCACTCTGTGGCGTATCATATTTCTGCTATAGTCATCTGAAAGATTTGTGCTGTCCTCAACGTGCGGCACTCCGTTTTCCCGAAGATACTTCTCGATATTCTCTCTGCTAACGGATAGCATAGGTCTGATTATATTCCCCCGTCTGGCAGGAATCCCCTGAAGTCCTCTGTTTCCTCCGCCCCTGGCAAGGTTAAACAGCACAGTCTCCACGTTATCATCGGCATTATGCGCTGTAGCAATCAAATCGCATTTCAGTTCACATGCAGCTTTTTGAAGGAAGCGATATCTCAGAATACGGGCGGCTTCTTCTGTGCCGATACCGTGTTCTTTTGCATATGCAGGAACATCGCCATGACCCGTAATACACACTATTCCCTTCTCTTTGCAGAATTCCTCGACGAACTGTGCATCCCTGAGTGCTTCTTCTCCCCTTATTCCATGTTCGAAATGAGCGGCAAAAATTTCAATCTGCATGGCTTCTCTGTTTTTTTCGAGGAAGGAAAGCAGGCACATTGAATCGGCACCGCCGGAAACTGCGCACAGCAGTCTCGTTCCTGCCGGGATAAGCTTTTTAAAGCCGGTTATATCAATAATCGTCATCACGCCTGCCTTCATACGAAGTAAAGGACGTGTATTCCGGCATCCAGTTAAGCTCGGCAGTTCCTGTTTCGCCCTTTCTGTTTTTAAGGACTATTGCCTCTGCAAGATTCGGATTCTCACATTCCTTATTGTAATAGCCTTCCCTATATAGTCCTATTACCACATCTGCATCTTGCTCAATTGCGCCGGATTCGCGCAGGTCTGAGAGCATAGGACGCTTATCCTGTCTTGATTCGGCAGCACGATTCAGCTGAGACAGGCAGATAACGGGCACATTCAGTTCCTTTGCCATGATCTTCAGCATGCGGCTCATATCTGAAACTGCCTGGGTTCTGCTCTCGTTCGACCACATGTTCTTCCCGCCTGCAGACTGCATCAGCTGCAGATAATCTATCACTACAAGCCCCAGGTTTTCCACGCGCCTGCAGGCTGCATTCATATCTGAAACGGAAAGCGTGGGATTGTCGTCAATCAGAATGTCTGATGAGCTCATTTCCCGTGCTGCTTCTCCCAGCTGCCTCCAGTGATTTTCAGTAAGCTGGCCGGTGAGCAGATTGTTTGATGGTATCATTGCCGCCTTTGACAGAAGTCTGGTAGTCAGCTGTTCTCTTGACATTTCAAGAGAGAAAACAGCTACCTTCTTCTTCAAGGTCATTGCAACATACAGTGCTATATTAAGAGCAATGCTTGTTTTTCCCATTCCGGGTCTCGCAGCAATAAGGATAAAATCGGACTTATTCAATCCGAGAATCATTCTGTCCAGATCCGGAAGTCCGGTTGAGAGACCTGGTATTTTGCTGCCGGATTGGGAGCTTGCCTCGATAATGTCTAAAGTTCCGGGGATAACGTTTGAAATTGGCATCAGTCCGCCCACATTTCTTCCCTGGCGGACATCATATATCATTCTCTCCGCTATTTCCAGAACCTCGTCGGCCTCTCCGGAATCTTTTCCAACCATTTCGGTAATGCTATTTGCAGCTTCGCCAAGTCGCCTCAATACAGCCTTATCCTTGATTATTCTTGCATATTCAAGAACATTGGCGGCAGTCGGCGTTCCGATCATAAGATTGCGTATGTAGGTTTCACTTTCATCCTTGTAAGTTCCAAGGACCTTCATACGTTCGATGAGAGTTACCGCATCAATTCTTTCCGCATAGCCGAAGGAAAACATATCATAGATTGTTTCATAAAGGCTTTTGTTGAGCGGATCGTAAAAATCCTCTCCCTTGAGCTTTTCGATGACATCTGCAATACATCTCCGGTCTATGAGCATGGAACCGATTACGGACTGCTCAGCCGCATCTGAATGAGGTACTTTTCTCCCTAACAGCTCATCCATAATTATCCTTCAACAACGAGAAGATTTATATCTCCTGTGATTTCATATCCCAGCTTTGCCTTAAGGCTGTAGGTTCCGAATGATTTAATAGGGTCTCCCTGAACTATTCTGTTTTTCTCAATACTAATACCGTGCTGCTCCTTAAGAGCGTCTGAAATTTCCTGAGATGTCACTGCTCCGAAAAGCTTTCCGCCGTTGCCGGCTTTAGCCTTCACCAGAACCTGTACTGATGTGAGCTTCTCTGCAATTTCCTTTGCTTCAGCCTTTTCTCTTTCAATCTGTGCCTTTTTTGCCTTTTCCTGGAGCTTATAGGTATTCAGATTATCAGCCGTGGCTTCTTTTGCAAGTCCCTTGGGAATCAGGAAATTTCTGGCATATCCGTCTGACACTTCCTTCAGATCTCCCTTTTTTGCCTTTCCCTTTACATCCTCTAAGAAAATAACCTTCATTTTTATATCCTTCTTTCTGAATTATTTATCAAGATAATCGTCTATAGCTGCATAAAGCTTTCCGACCGCCTCCTGAAGGGTTATGTCGTCCATCTGGGCTGCAGCTGCCCCTCTGTTTCCGCCCCCGCCCAGCTTGTCCATAATAATTTGAACGTTCAGCTCTCCGATGGACCTTGATGAAACAAACACTCCTCCGTTCACATTCGGAGCTATCACGATTGAGGCCTCCACACCTGATATGTTAAGCAGCTCGTCTGCTGCCTGAGCCGCCACAATTCGGTTCTGCGGTTCTTCCGGAACAGCTATTGCAATGTTCCGATAAAGCTCAGCGCATTGGAGAATCTTATATTTTGAAATAGTGTCTCCCATTTCATTCTGCAGAAGCTTCTTTACCTCTGCTGTATCCGCGCCGCAGCGCCGCAAATATGCGGCAGCATCAAAGGTTCTCTCTCCGGTTCTTATTGTGAAGCTTTTTGTATCAAGAACGATTCCGGAAAGAATGGCTTCTGCTTCAGCCTTTGTTATATCGCTTTTTTCAGTCAGCTCCTGGATTATTTCGGTTATGAGCTCGCAAGTGCTCGACGCATATGGCTCTATAAATCCTAAAGCTGCATTGTGGATATATGTCGAAGAAACACGGTGATGGTCAATAACCGCCACTCTGTTGCAGGCATCGAGAATATCCGCATTTTCAATCTGCTCAGGTCTGTTGGTGTCAAGTATGACCAGAAGTGTGTGCCCGTCTGCTTTGAGCATTGCTTCCTGAGGAGATATGAAAACCGACCTGTATTCCGCCTCCTGCTTCATTCTGGCAAGCAGCTTCTTGGCAGCATTATTATCTTCGTCTATAACGATATTAGCTTTAATTCCGGCTTTCCTTGCAAGATAACATATGCCCACGGATGCCCCGAGCGCATCTAAATCTGCGTAACGGTGCCCCATATTAAGGACTCTTGAAGAATCTCTGATCAGTTCATTGAGAGTGTTTGCC
>R06__coassemble_581_pt1 | contig 13354 bp, 11 predicted proteins | sample R06__metabat2_low_PE_045 | metagenome-assembled genome bin R06 | reverse complement strand
GACCTCCAGATTGCGAACCTGGCGCTCTCCCAGCTGAGCTAATAACCCTTAAGCGCTGATATTATAACATAAAACTTCAAAAAGTAAATAGGGAATTTAGTTGTTGAATATATTCAGTATTTTTGATAGAATAGCAAACTAAGAATAAATAAAAAATATAGAGAAGAGTATTGAATATAATGGCTAATGAAACGGAAAGAAAGTGGAGGATATTATACGATATACCGGCATTTCATAAGGAGCTGGAGGCTGCCGGCTTTAATCCCCTACTTTCAAGAGTATTATCACTAAGCGAAAATCTTAATACAATAGACGATGTGAGAGAGTTTATGTCCTGCGATTCAGGCACCATCCACGACCCGATGCTCATGAAGGGGATGAGCGCTGCTGTCACCAGAATAAGACAGGCTCTTGACCGAGGCGAGAAGGTGGGTGTATATGGTGACTATGATGTAGACGGAATAACCTGCACATGTCTTCTCAGCAGTTATCTCAGCGATTTGGGACTTGAATGCGAAGCGTATATTCCTGACCGCAACGATGAAGGATACGGGCTCAACTGCGGTGCCTTAGATAATTTCAAAGAAAAGGGCATTTCTCTGGTTATAACCGTTGACTGCGGAATAACTGCAATTGAAGAGGTCCGTTATGCCTGCGAGCTGGGCATAGACATGATAATTACAGACCACCACGAATGCAAGGATTCCTGCATTCCGAATGCTTGCGCCGTGATAGACCCGAAGCAGCCCGGAGACACATACCCCAACAGCAATCTTGCAGGTGTAGGAGTGGCATTCAAGGTTGCCTGCGCATATGAAGGAAACTCTTCCACCATACTTGATAAATATTCAGATCTTCTTGCTATAGGCACAGTAGCTGATGTTATGCCACTTATTGGTGAAAATAGAGTTCTGGTCCATCTTGGAATAGAAAAACTCCGGTCCAATCCCCGCCCTGGAATTTCTGCAATGCTTGACGAGGCCGGCTATGAAGCGAAAAAGCTGACTGCCTCCTCAATAAGCTTCACAATTGCTCCCAGGCTCAATGCCGCCGGCAGGCTGGGTGTTGTATCGGTCGCTCAGAAGCTTCTTATGAGTTCAAGCATCAGTGAGGCAGCCGAATTTTCCAATGAACTGTGCAGACTCAACAGAGAACGCCAAAATATTGAGAAAAGAATATGGACCGAAGCAGACAATCTTATAAAGAATACTGGGAATCCGCCTGAGGTTCCAATCGTTCTCAGCAGGGAAAACTGGGAGCAGGGTGTCATTGGAATAGCAGCATCGAGACTTTCAGAACAGTATTCACTGCCAACCATAATGATAAGTATAAATGGTGATGGCATTGGAAAGGGATCCTGCAGAAGCTATGGTGGGTTCAACCTCTTTGAAGCTCTATCCGCCTGCTCCGATTATCTGATAAGCTACGGAGGGCATGCGCTTGCTGCAGGACTGAATATTCACAAAGATAATATAGCCCCATTTCGTGCCGCACTTGCAGAGTACTACCGCAGGTGCCACCCGGAAGGCATCGAGGATATGGACTGCGGAATACATATCAGCGATCCGTCAATTCTCACAATAGAAAATGTCCGTTCCCTTGATCAGCTGGAGCCCTTTGGAAACTGCAACCCCAGACCACTTATGTGCATGACTGGCGTTACCCTTTTAACCGTTCAAAATGTGGGAAGTGGAAAACATCTTAAGCTTAGGGTCTCCTCAGAAGGTATTGAATTTGATGCCATATTCTTTGGTCATAAAGCCGAGGAATTTGGAATTGAAGCCGGAAACCGCGTTGATATATGCTTCACTCCACAGATAAATGAATTCAGAAACGTCCAGTCCGTTCAGCTTTCAGTGAATGCCCTGCGCAAATATGAAACGTCATTATGCGAGGATATACTTTCAGGAAGTTTCCGTCACATCGGCGTGGAAAAACATTTCCGCCCGCAGCGCCGGGACTTCGTCAGAATCTGGAAAGCCCTACCTCCCGGTGTAAAAATCAAGAATGATGTTCAGTCACTGCTTGATGACTGTCCGGTTGATATGTCCCCTGAAAGATACTGCATTTCCCTCATGACTCTGCTTGAAACCGGGCTTCTATCCGGGCCTGATGGGGAAATATGGGGTGCAACCAGAGTAACCGGTCATGAAAAGGTTGACCTTGAATCAGCGGAAATTATGAAAAAGCTTAAGGAAATTTCTGATGAACGATGAACTGCTAGACAATTCAATAAAGACTTCAGAGCCTGATGAGATGTTTTCTCAGCTTCTGGAAAATATTGCCGCCGGTTCTCATCCGATGGATACGGAACGTATTACCGCTGCTTATCAGCTGGCAAAGTCAGCCCACGACGGTCAGCACCGCAAAGACGGCTCGCCTTATATAACCCACTGCATTTCAGCTGCAAATATATGTGTTGAAATGGGTCTGGATGAGGATTCCGTCATCGCAGCACTTCTTCATGACGTGATTGAAGATACTGATGTAAGTCATGAGGAAATTGCTAAGGCGTTTGGTTCCACCGTTGCAGATATTGTTGAAGGCGTCACAAAGCTGACCCGTGTGCAATACACCAGCAAGGAAGATGAGCAGATGGAAAATCTGCGAAAAATGCTTCTTGCAATGTCAAAGGATATCAGAGTTATTCTGATAAAGATTGCAGATCGTCTTCATAATATGCGCACAATGGACTACCAGACTCCGGAGAAGCAGCGATCTAAGTCTGCTGAAACCATGGAAATCTATGCTCCCCTTGCCCACAGGCTGGGTATGCAGAGAGCAAAGTGGGAGCTTGAGGACCTTTCCCTCCGTTATCTTGACCCTGATGCATATGACGAAATAATCAGCTCACTTCAAGGCAGAATGCAGGATTTGGAAGTCTTTATGGCGTCTATGGAAGAAAAAATAAGGAGCAATCTTGAGTCCAACGGAATTCATTCAACCGTATACGGGCGCATAAAGCATGTATATAGCATATACCGCAAAATGTTCACCCAGAAGGTGAATCTGGACGGAATTTTTGATCTCTGTGCTTTCCGTATAATAGTAGACACACTTCCGGACTGCTATAACGTTCTTGGTATTATCCACGAAATGTTCAAACCTGTACCGGGAAGATTTAAGGACTATATATCAACACCAAAGTCCAATATGTATCAAAGTGTACATACAACCGTCATCGGGACAGAGGGAATTCCCTTTGAAGTCCAAATACGAACCTGGGAAATGCATCAGACCGCCGAATACGGAGTTGCGGCTCATTGGAAATACAAGCTTGGAGATGCAGCGTCAAACGTCAAAACCGGCGATGAAGACAAATTTGGTTGGGTCCGCAGACTTCTTGAAAGCCAGCAGGAATCAGATGCTCAGGACTTCTATCACAGTCTGAAAATAGATATGTTTTCAGATGATGTTTTTGTCTTTTCTCCTAAAGGTGACGTTGTGAACCTGCCTGCAGGGGCAACTCCAATCGACTTTGCCTATGCCATTCACTCAGATGTTGGAAACAATATGGTGGGTGCTAAGGTGAACGGGCGGATTGTTACCTTCGACTATTCTCTTCAGAATGGTGATATAGTTGAAATCCGCACCTCCAAATCAGCTCCAGGTCCCAGCAGAGACTGGCTGAATATTGCGAAGAGCGGTTCTGCCAGGACAAAAATCAAGCAGTGGTACAAGCGCGAGCGTCGTGATGAAAACATCCTCCGCGGCAGGAATATGCTCGAAGACGAGCTGCGTCACCTTGGAATAAGCTATGACGAAGCCCTTCAGGAGGATACTGTTGCACCTATACTGAAGCGTCTCTCCTTTGCCTGCACAGACGATCTTCTCGCCTCTATAGGCTATGGCGGAACAGCAACCCAACGCGTCGCCAACCGACTCAGAGATGAGCTGAAAAATGCAAGTACCGAAAGAAAGACAGCCTTAGACAAGGTCACAGAGGCAGCGGAAAGAAGAGAGCAGCAGGCCGCCAAGGATAACCGCAAGGCGGTCAACGGAGTTCTCGTTGAAGGATTAGACAACTGCCTTGTGAAATTTTCGAAGTGCTGCACACCTGTCCCGGGAGACGATATAATCGGCTTTATAACAAGAGGGCAGGGTATTTCGGTCCACAGGAAGGACTGCTCCAACTACCTGAGAAACATAAGCCATCCGGAAAATGTTGGTCGCTGGATAAAAGTCAGCTGGGCTGATAATGTCACAGACATATTCACGACGAATCTGATTGTTTATTCCACAGACCGGAACGGGCTTATAATGGATATAGCCACCGTTCTCAACACACTAAATGCAAAAGTTCGTTCTCTCTCATCAAGAGATATCAACAATGGCAATGCCCGCACAGATATAACACTCGAGGTTCACAGTTCAAAGGATCTCAACTATATAATTGGCAGACTTAGCTCCATAAACGGGGTTACTGAAGTAAGCCGCAACAGCACCGGTATACTGGACTGAATTTAGCAGAAATTACGGAGGAATAGCAATGAGAGCTGTCTTAACACGTGTTGATTCGGCGTCGGTTGAAATCGGCGGAGAAATAAAAGGAAAAATTGGAAAGGGATTTCTCGTCCTTCTTGGTGTTCACGAGGAAGATACTGAAGCCGAAGCGCTGAAGATTGCAGATAAAATATGCGGTTTGAGAGTTTTTGAGGATGATGCCGGCAAAATGAATCTGAATCCAATTGATGCAGGCGCCGCTGAGCTTCTTATAATAAGTCAGTTTACTCTGTTTGCAGACTGCAAATCCCGAAGACCCGGATTCACAAAGGCGGCACGACCTGATAAGGCAATACCTCTCTATGAGCTTGTAATTTCAAAATGCCGTGAAAAGGGGTTCAACGTTGAAACGGGAGAATTCGGCGCGGAAATGCTGATTGATTCCCGAAATAACGGCCCTGTAACAATTATTCTTGACACTAAGGAGCTATGATATGCTGATAAAAACCCTTACTGTCGGTCATCTTGACACGAACTGCTACATTGTAACAAACGAAAACACTCTTGAGTGCATTGTCATTGATCCGGGCGCTGAAAGCAATACTATTCTTAACTATATTGAAGACAATCATCTCAAATGCGTTGCCATAATGATAACTCACGGTCATTTTGATCATGTTGGAGTTGCCGGCCGCATACATGAGGAAACGGGTGCATTGATATATATGAACTCCCGAGACGATCACCGCAGCATGGCCTCTCCGCACTTCCCTCTTTCACTTCCTGATGGCTCGGTAAGCTACGACGACGGAGATGTTATAACTGCAGCCGGGCTCACCTTCGAGATTATCGCTACTCCCGGGCACACTCCCGGCGGGGTAACTCTGAAGGTTGAGGACGCTCTCTTCACCGGAGACACGCTTTTCCGCGGAAGCTGCGGAAGAGTTGACCTCGACGGAGCGGATCCCGATGCCATGATGAACTCTCTAAAGCGCATATGTGAAATAGATGGTGACTACGAGGTTTATCCCGGGCACATGGACTGTTCCACCCTTATCCGCGAAAAAACTTTCAACTACTACTGCAGAGCTGCAATGAAAGGAGAAAGTCTGTGAAAGAGCCTACTCTTGTTATTCTTGCCGCCGGTATGGGAAGCCGTTTCGGAGGTCTCAAGCAAATAACCCCGGTTGATGATTTCAACCACGCAATAATAGATTTTTCCCTTTATGATGCATACAGAGCGGGTTTCAGAAAGATTGCCTTCATAATAAAGCATGAAATAGAAGAAGATTTCAAGAGCTTCATCGGATACCGCATGGAAAAGCATTTTGATGTAAGCTATGTATACCAGCAGCTGGACGTGCTCCCGGAAGGATACACAGTTCCTGAGGGAAGAGTTAAACCCTGGGGTACAGGCCACGCTGTGATGTGCTGCAAAGGCATCATAGACGGCCCTTTTGCTGTTATCAATTAAGACGATTTCTATGGTCCTTCTGCATACAATGCACTCTATAGCTTTCTCACCTCCCCTCATCCGTCAAATGAGCATGCGATGATTGCATACCTCCTCAAAAACACCGTAACGGAAAACGGCTATGTAGCAAGAGGCATCTGCACAGACCGTGATGGTTTTCTGACTGATGTGGTTGAGAGAACACATATTGAAAAGCGCGGTGGCAATGCAGAATTCACTGAGGACGGAGAAAATTGGAGCTTTCTCCCCGGCGAAACCCTGGTTTCTATGAACTGCTGGGCATTCGGCAATTCTCTGCTGGAGGAGCTTGAAAAGCATTTCCCATCCTGGCTCGGTGAAAATCTTCCAGTCAACCCGGTTAAATGCGAGTATTTTCTCCCCACGGTTGTTAATTCGCTTATAAAAGAAGAAAAAGCCACTGTCCGCCTACTTAACTGCAGTGAAAAGTGGTATGGTGTAACATATAAGGAAGACCTGCAAAGCGTTTATGATGCAATACTAAAAATGAAAGAAAAAGGGATTTATCCCATGGAGGAATTGTTATGACTGTCCTTGTAACAGGTGGCGCAGGATATATCGGCAGCCACACTTGCGTTGAGCTTCTCAATCTCGGCTATGACGTTGTTGTCATAGATAATCTTGTAAATTCCTGTGTGAAGTCTCTGGAACGTGTCAGAGACATAACAGGAAAGAATCTGACCTTCTATCAGGAGGACGTGCGTAACAGAGCTGTTCTGGACAGTATTTTTGAAAAGCACGATGTCGGGTGTGTAATTCATTTTGCCGGCTTGAAAGCGGTGGGTGAATCAGTTCAGATGCCCCTTGAATATTACGACAACAATCTTTTCTCAACTGTTACTCTTTGTGAGGCAATGAGAGACCACGGCGTCGGCAACATAGTTTTTTCATCCTCTGCTACCGTGTATTCCGGCGATAACGAAATGCCCCTGCAGGAGATTTCAAAGACCGGAATGTGCACCAATCCATACGGATGGACTAAATACATGTGCGAGCAGATTCTTCGTGACACTGCAAAGGCGAACGGCAACTGGTCGGTCACACTACTGAGATACTTCAACCCAATAGGTGCCCATCCCAGCGGGCTTATAGGTGAAGACCCCAGAGGTATACCGAATAATCTCATGCCTTATATCTCACAGGTTGCCGTTGGAAGGCGTGACCATCTCAATGTATTCGGGAACGACTACAACACTCACGATGGAACAGGTGTGCGTGACTACATTCATGTATGCGACCTTGCTTCCGGCCATGTTGCCGCAATAGACTACATGAGAAACCATAAAGGCGAAAATGTGTTCAATCTCGGCACCGGAACAGGCTACAGCGTTCTTGACATGGTGAATGCCTTCGAGCGTGTTACCGGCAGAAGCGTTCCCTATGAAATAGTCGACCGCCGCCCCGGGGATTTGGCAACCGTATATGCAAGCCCGGATAAAAGCGCAGATATCCTGGGCTGGAAGGCCAAATACAATCTCGATGACATGTGCAGAGATGCTTGGAACTGGCAATCTAAAAACCCGATGGGCTATTCGGAATAAAATACAGCAGAATATAAAAAATCAAGGTACCGGATATGAAGAAGCCGGTACCTTTTATTATTTTATGCAATATACTGGGAAATAACCGGGGTTAAAACCATATCTGTGAATTCTGAGCACCATTTCATAACGTTGAAGTCAGTCTCATGCTTGCACTGGAAAACAGTAGAGCCCTGAATTGCAAACATGATGAATTTGGAAAGGGCATCCACCGGAGTATCCTCAGTGAGCTCCCCCCTATCCTTTGCACGCTGAAGTGTCTTTGCAATAATGCCGATTCCCTGATCCATTTTGGAATAGTCCCCCGGTTCAATGCCGCTGCCGGCAGCATTTTGAATTGATATGCGGGCAAACTGTATGTTGAAACGGTCTATAAGCTTATACCATTCAACAACAATACTCTTCAGTCGGTCCATCACCGGCAAATTTTCATATACAGCGGTTTTCTTTTCTAGTCTTTCGTATATGGATTCACACAACTCTCTTGTGACATCATCCTTTGTCGCAAAATAATGATAAAACGTACCCTTTGCGACTCCGCAGTATCTGACTATATCATCAACCTTAACATTGTCATATCCGTTTTCGCCGATAAGAATCCGCGCCGCTTCGATAATGCTTTCCCTTGTCTGAGCTGCCTGCTGCTCTCTTTTTGTCATAAAAACTCCTGCCTGATTTATTTTTACGGCTGAACCGGCTTAAGTATACTATTATTCGTCTCCGCAGTAAAGCTGAAAATTTTTACTGCATACATACCCTATAAGCCTAATTCCATAGTTTTCTGCAGCAATCAATGCCTCGCGGGTTGCAGTTGTATATGAGGCTATAAGGCTGACCTTGAGATTTGCTGCCTTCTTCACCATATCCTCACTTATACGCCCCGTAGTCACGAGAAGAGTATCTTCCGTGCTGATGCTATTTAGCAGGCAGCCTCCTGCCACTTTGTCTATAGTGTTGTGCCTGCCTATATCCCCGCAGAAAATCAGCATCTCCTCAGGATTGAAAAGTGCGGAACAGTGTATACCCCTGATGGGGGCATACCTTTTTGCCTGTTCCTCAAGCTTCTCTACACAGGAAAGAATATAATCCATATCATACTGCACTTCAGCTGCAGATTTCTCCTGCAGGACTCTGTTCCCCCGGCTTGCTCCGGCAAAACCGGAAAGCCTTACAGGAATACCCGCAGGGGCTGAAAATTTCTCAAGAAGGATTTCAGCACAGCTGTGATCTGAGGTAATGATAACATCCTTTATATCCGTCAGCGAATCTATATATCCCTCGTTATATAAATAGCCGTATATCAGCTCCGGAAGAAGCTCGTCCGTGCATATCAGTCGTTGGACTGGGATGCCGTTTATTATTATCGAAATTGTATGCTCACCTGGCAGCGGAAAACTCATAGTTATATCAGCCTTTCAGCAGACCTCTGGCTTCCAGATCGTCTGCAACATACTTCAGATTAAGTCTCTCCAACGTTTCTCTTGTGGGAACACCGTCTATCCAACCGCGCTCCTTGTAGTAGTCCGCTCTTGTGGCTTTAAATCCTTCAGGGTCTGTGAACAGCACACCGTCAGGGTCCTTACGTTCGAACTGCATATCCCAGAGAGTATCGTAATCTCCGCCCCAGAAAGGATCAACCACCGATGTATAACCATCTCGCACCCAGATTGCTCTGATAAGATTTGTGATTCTCTCTCCGGTCTCTACGCACTCTTCGTATGACACCTCATGGCCAAACACCTGTGTGAGGAATTCGCTTGCTCCGTTAGGTGTGTGATACATGAAGAAATACGGGTCGCACGGAAATTTGACCGATCTGTTGGTATATGCCGCAAGACCGTAGCTGCCGTTGTTCAAGGTGCCTACAGAGCAGATATGCATTGAATCCATGGTGGAGCAGTAGTTTTCATGCATAATAACAGCGTGGGCAACCTCCGGCCCCCAATAATGGAGATCGAGAATCTTATTTGCACCCTCGCCGAGCCATTTTTCTCTGACCGCATCAGGCGTTCCGCTGGGGTACTTGACCATTCTTGACCACATAAATTCAGGTTCGGAGCCTGTTCTGTCTCCAAGGGCAGTATAAATTGACCTTCCCGGATTTGGAACATACTGACCGTGACCATTCTCAAGGCATCCCATATTTCCGGCCTTAGCGTAGATTCTGTGGTAGATGAACATGATGTCTTTTCTGTTCTCACCGAACTCCTCATGCTCATAAATATACTGCGTTGCATACCTGAAGCCCTGAGCCATAATATTTCCGAAGCCTCTGCGGTAGCTTACATCCAACAGCATCTGCTCAATAAATTCATCCGTTCCGAAATTCTCCCACTTCCAACCGGTGTTTTCGTTTGTGAGGATTCCGAAAAGATGTGCCTGATAAAGCCAGTCACCGCCCTGGAGAGAACCCTCAATGTGCTCAGTTTCATCGAATTTTCCCGGAACGCCATAGAGAGGTGCAAGCTGTGAGAAGTCGTTCATGTTCAGTCCGAGATCGTCCAGAACCTGAGCGTATTTATAGCTGGTGAGGCCGAGCATCTTCTTCTGGAATTTGTTGTGGATAGCCTCGCCTGTTGCAAAGCCTATGTTGGAGGCGCAAATTACACTGGAATCCTGCTGGGATTTATCGTGCCAGTTGTATTTGGTACGGCAGAAGACAAAGCAGCTTTCACATGCATTGGGTTTAATTCTGACTCTGCCGTAGCGTGCCATCTCACGAAGCTGAGTTTCCGCACCGACTGAACCATAGTTGCAGGCTGCCGTTTCCTCCCAGGGAGCGCCTATTACCTCCTGCCCCATAACAGTTCTGTGTTCGTCTATCTTTATTGCCTCGGTAACCGCTCTTTCGCGGTTGAGCGCCAGCAGCCCCTCCGGGTTTGCCACCTTGATTCTGCCCTTGCCTGTTACCACAACTGCCTTCAGATTTTTTGATCCGAAAACTGCTCCGAAGCCGCCTCTTCCGAACACCTGGTTGCTTGCAACACTGACGACGGAGGAAACCACTTGATTCTCACCCGCCGGTCCTATGCACGCAACAACAACATTATGCCCGTGCCGCTCGCGCAGCATCTCTCTGGTGTTCCTCGTTGTTTTTCCCCAGAGATCGCGGCCGTCTCTGATTTCCACATGACCGTCGCATATCCAGAGATATACCGGATGCTCAGCCTTACCTTCTATAATAATAGCATCGAATCCGGCTCTCTTCATAGACGGTGAGAAGTTGCCGGTTGTGGAGTGGGTAAAGGAATGCACAGGATACCACACAGGAGATTTTCCTGCAAGAGAACCCTTTCCGCTGCTGTTTGCGCCGGTACCATTGAGAGGTCCTGACGTGAATATCAGCTTATTTTCAGGGTCGAAGGGCTGAACCTCAGGGCCTATCTCCTCCCAATAGATTTTTGCTGCAAGACCTTTCGAGCCGAGAAAGCCTTCAACATATGTCTCTGTGGGGAATATTGTATGTTCACCTGTGGTGAGATTAACTCTCAGAATGTTGCCTACATATCCATACTGTTCCATTATAAGTCCTCCCCTCTGTATCCGCTCTGTACGCCCTCTTCGTTTGTGAAGTACTTCAAAGCACCGAATGGGCAGGATTTAACGCATTCAGGATCTCCTCCGCAGAGGTCGCATTTGATAGCCTTTTTCTTGAAATCGTCCCATCTTATTCTGGATGGTGTGAATGGGCAATGCTTAATGCATTCCTGGCAGCCTATGCAGAGATCTTCGTTGATAACCCTCGCTCCGGTTTTCGGATCTACGGAAATTGCGTTGCAGGGGCAGTAGCGCATACACTGAGGATCTGTGCACTGGAGACACACCTTTGCCGTGTTATCCCACTGATCGAAATCGTAGTTGTCTACACGGATTCTGGACAGATGGGGAGCCGCAACTCCCTCGTGCTTAAGAGAGCATGCATACATGCAGCTCATACACCCGGCGCACATTTTCTCGTTGACGACGAGAATTCCCTTTGACATTGGAACCTCCACGGGAAGTGCGAAGGATTTCTTTGAAGCGCTTGATACCGGTCTCTTTGCTGACTTGTCTATAGTTATTGCTTTCTTTGGGCATTTCAGCTCGCAAGTACCGCATAGTATGCAGGCACCCTTGTCTACACTCCAGATGCCGTTTTCTCTGTCTACGGTGATTGCACCTACCGGGCAGCTCTTTGCACACAGCCCGCAGTGCACACAATCATCGCTGATATACGGAAACGCATCTGTTTTCTTATTGTTATCCGCCATTGTTTCCTCCTTGTATCTGAATTTTTTAATTGGTAGTGCTGAATCAAAGTCATTGACTTTAAGTCAATTATATATTTCTCGGTTAAAAAGTCAACTTGTAATAAAAAAATATACGGATCTTAAATGCCGGCACATCTAAGATCCGTATAAATAGCAATACAATATATTTATATTATATAGTCCCTGAGCATGGTTCTGAAAATATAATCCGAATATTTTTCGCCCCATTCAATAGGATTAAAGCTGGTATCATCAGAACAGTAATATGAAGAAGCACCATGCATCTCCATGCCAATGAGAAGTCCCAGAAAATCAACAGGGGTATCTGAATTGAGCTCCCCATTCTCAACAGCCGCCATTAAGCAGCTGCTCACAAGATTCACCTCATAATCTATTCTGTTGGCAGTAGTGTCTCTCTCCCCGCTCATAGTTGTTTCGATATAATATCTATATATCTGTTTCATGGTATTGCGCCCCTGTTCGGATACAAATCTTAACCATTCAGTTATTATAAAGCGCAATTTTTCAAGAGCAGAATCTGAATGAAACTCTTCCAGCTGTTGTTCGAGTTTTTCATGTATGTTCTTCGAAAGCTGAAGCAATATCTCATCCTTGTTTTTGAAATAAAGATAGAATGTGCCCGTAGCAACTCCGCATGCATCTGTTATATCGTTAATTGAAGTATTACTGAAGCCTTTTTCTTCTATGAGTTTTTCCGCGGCAGACAGCAAATTCTTTTTTGTTTCAATTGCCTGTAGTTCTCTTTTCGTCATACATATACTCACTTTCAACAAATCATGTGGATTATATACGGCGTTTATTGATTTGTCAAATAACAAAAATTTAAAATAAAAGCTAATCCTATTCTAAAATCAAATTGACATTTTATTTGCAAGCTTGTATACTGAACTAAGTTCAGTGAGTTTCTCTCAGTGAGCAGCACTCACCAAATTACAAAAAAACTTAAAGGAGTGAAAGAAAATGACTGAACAAGTCAAGAAGAAAGACTGGGTGTTCATTATAGGCATCCTTGTTCTCAGTGTTGGAATGCAATTTGCAAACTACGGAAATGCAATATGCATGTCAGGAGACGTGACTCGTCTTAATGCAATGCAATATTATGTGCTTATTTCGGCGTTGGGAACTCTCGGTATGATGCTTGTGCTGCCGATTATCGGTCAGCTCACAGCAATTCTCGGCATGCGCCTTCTTATCATCATCGGTGTACTAATCCAGATGCTTGGGCGACTTATTATGATGTTTTCCGGCAGTTGGGTTGTATACGCAATCGGCGTCCTCGTGCAGGCAATCGGAGGTGGCTGCTATATCTCCTCGGCATATGTCAATATGGCGAGTGCAGTAGACAGATCTGAAGCGGCAAAATTCTTTGGATACATTGCAGTAGCTAACTCCATTGGTGCTCTTGTAGGACCTCTGGTTGTCAGCTTTCTCTATTCAGCCGGCGGTATTTTAACAAAGCTGGCACTTGTTTCTTATCTGCCCTTCATCATCATCGGTCTCATTATGATTTATAAGCACTGCCCCTGCGAGCGCACATCTAAGTCTGGTGCAACCTTTGATTATCTCGGTCTGATACTGACTGTTGTAGGTGTTGGCTGTCTGGTTAT
>R06__coassemble_578_pt1 | contig 13384 bp, 13 predicted proteins | sample R06__metabat2_low_PE_045 | metagenome-assembled genome bin R06 | reverse complement strand
GTTCGTCAGTCCTGCAGAGCTTTAACGTCTGTTACCTGCGGGATATTTTTAATTATTTTTTGAAGTTCTTCACCGGATATTTTCTTTGTCGCTTTTAAATTAAGAAAAGCACTGTAATAAAGTCCCTTTTCCTTGTTTTCCGACGTTGTAATTTCTATATCAATTATCTTGCAGTTCTTTTCATTAACGAGCAGGATTATTTCGTTAATTGCGCTCGAGGCGGTGTATTCAACAAAAATGTTGATTTCCCTGTAACCATTATCTATTGCATATTCAAGCCTGCTGAGCACCAGCTCTGCAAAAAGTATGATAATAACAGCAACAACGGCACATTCAATATATCCTGCACCGCAAGCGAGACCTACTATCGATGTTGTCCACAATCCGGCGGCAGTTGTTAGTCCTTTTATTCTTTTATTCTTTGAAACAATTATTGTGCCTGCGCCGATGAAACCGATGCCGGCAATTACCTGTGCTCCAAGTCTCGCTATGTCTGTATACAAGTGCATAACAAGAAAAAGGTACTGACTTGTCAGTGTTGTCATTGCAGCGCCAAGGCAAATGAGTATATGGGTTCTGAACCCGGCGGGGCGGCGTTTATACTCTCTCTCCATTCCAACGGCGCCGCCGCAGATAACTGCCAGGATAAGCCTTGTCACAATAGCCGCAAAACTCATACTTCTTGCAAAATCAAATATTGAAAGCATAATACCATCACCCCTTAAATTTCATCAATTGAAACAACGCCTTCAACAGCAGAGAGCATTGCAACTACGTTTTCATGCATGAGCCTTGATGGAAGGAGAAGACACATAACCGTTCCTGCCTGTATATATTGTTTATCAGAACTTTCGTCACGGTCAATATCAAGAACCTTTATCTTATTCATCTTCATAACTGCTATGACATTTCCTATATAATCCATGCTTTTCATTGCTATATTAATATTCATATATCTGCTCCGGCTTAAAAACTTATTTTCAATTGCGGGAAGCATTGTCATTATAAGCAGAATCAACAGAAAGCATGCCATGACCCCTTCGTAAAAGCCTGCCCCGGCTGCAAGACCCATGCAGGCTGATGCCCATAAACCGGCAGCAGTAGTAAGTCCTTTGACCTCCTGGTGCGAAGTCACTATAATGGTGCCGGCACCCAGAAATCCAACTCCGTTTATTACCTGTGCTCCGAGCCTGGAAACATCAGTTCTGATTCCGATAATTTCTGAGATTGCGTTCCATTCTGTTCTCAGCATCATATCAAGATACTGGCTCAAAACAATGGTAAGCGATGCTCCAAGGGCAACCAACATATAGGTTCTGAAGCCGGCGCCTCGTTTTTTTCTCTCCCGTTCCAGCCCAATAGCGCCTCCGGCTAAAGCTGCCAACAGGAGTCTTAAAACCATTGAAGCAAAATTCAATTGTCTCAGATAATCAATCACAACATCTGTCCTCCACAAATTATATTATATTCCCAGCTGCTAAAATAATTTGTAATTTTATATCTCCCTGCAGATAATTGTCAAGGTTGTTGACAGTAAAAAGCAAAAAATTGACTACATTTTTTCTTACTATCGGTTGCATATAGTCTGTTTTTTCATTATAATATGTCTTTGCAACAAAGCCGATTTTATAATACTACTGCAAATAATTTAATTTGGAGGTATATATAGTATGATTATGGATTGTGAAAAGTACGCAGGCAAATGCGTATGTGGAAAAGAGCATAAGCTTGAAACAAAAAAGGTTGTAGTTGAATATAATGCCATTGCAAATTTTGAGCAGTATATGGCAGAGGTTGGTCTGGCAGATAAGCGCAGGGCAGTTGTTTATGATGCAATGATTTACTCAATAACCGAGGGTAAGCACATTGCCATCGACACTGCAAGAGGCGACCAGGAGATAGTGCTTCCCAATGAAGGTCTCCGTGCTGAGGATGTCCTTATTGAAGATATGATGAAAGGGCTCAACAGCCCCGAGGTTATTATTGCATATGGTGCCGGCACAATAATGGACTTTGGCAGATATCCTGCATACAAGCTGGGCATACCCTTTGTGGCTGTTCCGACTCTCGCTTCCTCTGATGGTTTCACAGCAGCAATATGCTCCGCAATAATTGACGGTCAGAAAAAATCAACCTCTATGTGCTCCCCCACTCTGGTTGTTGCAGACCTTGATATAATAAAGGGCGCTCCGAAACGCCTTGTTGCGTCAGGCATAAACGATATTCTCTCAAAGTATATTTCAATAGCTGACTGGAAAATAGCAGCTCTTGTTTCCGGCGAGGATTTCTGCCCTGTAATATGCGGGCTTGCTCAGGAGGCGCTGGACATTATGCGCGCTGCCGCTGATAAATACGCCTCCACCGGCGAGATAGACCACGAAGCAATGACAATGGCACAGATGAAATCCGGTCTCACAATGCAGCTCTGGGTCAACTCCCGGGCAGCCTCCGGAGCCGAACATCTTATTGCCCACCTTGTTGAGATGCATCCTCCCCGCTTTGAAAATGCAGAGGGCATACATGGTGAGTGTGTGGGCGTTGGAACCTTCCGCTGCGTGCAGGAATACCACAGAGTTGCCGCACTGACTCCAAAAGCGAAGGCCTTTGAACCACTCAGCTCAGACTGGGTCATGGAAAAGTTCGGTGCAAGGCTTTATGACGGAATCATGAAGGAAAATGAAAACGATGTTTTGGCAACCTTCGACCCCCAGAATATCGTTAATCACTGGGATGAAATTAAAGAGCTTATAGCAAAAATTCCCTCTGTTGAAGAAATGGAAGCGCTCTATAAGGCATGCGGCTGCAAATATCTGCCTGAGCACATCGGGATTGACCCTGCACTGACTGATGAGCTTCTGCCAATATCCGCTGCAATCCGCAACCGCCTCACCTTTGCCAGAATGTTCAGAGTCCTGGACTTCGTGGGCGAATAAAAATTTTTCAAATCTGCATCCAAAAGCAATAAAATTTGAAAAGCAATTCCCTGCCGTTCAAAATATCGGCAGGGAATTGCTTTTGCGGTTAAAGCCCGACTATGTCTTTGATTCTATCGAAGAAGCTCTGGATTGAAGTCACAACCTTGCGCACGGTCTGCACAAAGCCCACTACCTTCGTTTTTGCATCGGAAACCTTGGTTAGCGTGCCCTGAACCTCCTGAACCTTTGAAAGAAGGGCATCAGTGTCCAGCCCTTCAAGGGATCGGCACAGGGATATAAGCTGTGTTATCTGCTTGTCTGTGAGCGTCACATTATATTGCGCGGCAATCTGGATTATTTCCTCCCGTATTTCCTCGTCAGTCATATAGTCGCGGGTATAATCCAGCATTTCCTTTAAATCGTCAACAAGACTTGAGGCATCAAGGCTGCCGATTGTCTTTGCCAAATCGCCGGTTATAGTGAGCTGCTGAGTTGAAATAAGCTTATCTGTATCGTCTATTTTTATGCCGGTTAAATCTTCATACGCCCAATAAATTCCTGCGAGAGCCGCGGTCCCGCTCACTTCTATGGGGGCTGCAACAACTATTTTTGCGTCCGTTATTCCGGCTGATGCAAGAGCACTTATATACATTTCAGGTGTTACCCATCCTATGTTGCTCGTTACAACATCCATTCCTGAGCCCTCTGGAAGGAGTTCAAGATAAACGCAGGAGATTGATCTCGTGCCTATTATTGAACTGTCTACATATCCGTCCAGGTAATAGCGCTCGATTCCGTTTGTCATCGTAAGCTGTGTGACTGAGCCCCGCTGAACTCCGAATGCCGCATAAACTGCATTCACCTGGTCCTCCGTCAGGTCTGCACCTATGACAGCCCTGCAGTTACCCTCTGCGTGTGCCGCCGGAATGGGAATCAGCGCGAATACAAATATTACGCACAGCAAAACAGAAATAATCCTTTTCAAGTAATCATCCCCTTTCAGGTTATGCATAATAGCACATAAAAGGCGAAAAATAGAGACTAATTTGTAAACAAGCTGAAATATTTATTCCTCTATGCAGACTATTTTCTTAACCTGCTCCGGCAGAAGCTTCACAATCTGCCTGTCGTATGTTATAAAGCCGTTCAGCTCGTCCTCCACATCAGTAAGCTCTGTATATATGCTTGCTGCAAGCCCTTTTTGTATTGCAGGCTTTATCTCGCGTGAATACAGCTTCTCCAGTGCCTTTGCAAAATCCTCTGCATTTTTATAGAGCCTGTATCCGAAAAGCTTTGAACTGAAGCAGTGCCCTTCTATCGGGAGACTGTATCCGCCAAACTCAGAGAGAATAACAGCTCTCTTTTTTCTGTCTCTTCTGAAATGATACGGGCGGAAATAGACGTGCCAGCTTCTGGCATCACCCGCCCCCTGATCGTGCCAGCCTGAGGCATGATCTATAATGCGGCTTGTATCAAGAGCTTTAACAAAATCATATGCTTTCACAGCATCGAACTGACCCCACCCCTCGTTGAAGGGAACCCACAACCCTATGCACGGGCAGTTATAGAGATGCTCTATCATCTCCTTAAGCTCTGAATAATACTCGCTTCTTCCAGCCTCGTCAGCTCTTGCAAAAAGGCGGTATTTATTGTCTTTGAGATGGATATTGGTGAAAAGAGGAGCGGTTATCAGAAGCTTGCTGTATATTCCTCCCCCATTCATCATATCCTGCCAGACTATCATTCCCAGGCGATCGCAGTGATAATACCATCTTAAAGGCTCCACCTTTATATGCTTTCTCAGCACATTGAAGCCCATATCCTTTGCAGTCTGAATGTCGAATACAAGCGCCTCATCGGTTGGGGCTGTATACATTCCGTCTGACCAGTATCCCTGGTCAAGAAGGCCATTATGAAAATATGGTCTGTTGTTGAGGAAGAACCGTTTGATTCCGGTTTCATCTGTATCAACTGAAAATTTCCTCATGGCAAAATAGCTTTCGACTCTGTCTTCTCCGCAGACAACAGAAAACGGATAGAGCTTCGGGTTTTCCGGCGACCAGGCTTCAAAATTCGGAACAGGAATCAGTGCAGGGAGCTTATATTCCTTTCCTTCAAAAATTGCAAAGGTCTCGGCGTTCCCGCTAACGAAAGCTGCTATGCTCACCGATGAATTATCAAAATCCGGCAGAATTTTAAGGCTTTTTATATAGCAGTCAGGAACGGCTTCCATCCAGACCGTCTGCCATATTCCGCTCTGCGGAGTATACCATATACCGCCGCGCTTCGTTGTCTGCTTGCCGCGGGAGTGATACCCCGTGTCTGAATCGTCCTGCACTCTGACAACAATATCAAGAAATCTCTCTTCAGCCGCGGCTCCAATCTCTGCAGTAAAGGGAAGATATCCTCCCACATGCTTCACAAGACTTCTGCCGTTGACAAACACTTCCGCTTCATTGTCTGCGGCGCCGAAGTGGAGCAGCAGCCTTTTTCCTATAAATCTTTCGGGAAGTTCAATGCTTCTTGAGTACCAGAGATACTCCCCCGGCTTCAGACTTCTGTTTACTTCTGAAAGCTCTGTTTCAGGGGAAAATGGAACGACAATCTGCCCGTCGAACTTATCGGGCTGACAGGCAGATTCAGTGATTGCATAATCCCATTTTCCATTAAGACAGAGCCAACCCTCCCTGACCATCTGCGGTCTGGGATATTCAGCAAGGGGACATTCCCTGCTGACTGAATCCGTCCATGGTGTTTTCATATTTAGAACATCCCCGGAAATCCGCCGATGCCCATACCGGACTGAAGCTTTGACATTGATTCGCCGGTTTTTTCGTCGCTTGCCTTCAAAGCGCCATTTACTGCAGTAAGGATTAAATCCTGAAGCATCTCCACATCCTCCGGGTCAACAACCTCCGGATTGATTTCTATTGATTTGAACTGACGTGTTCCTGAAACCACCGCCTTAACGGCTCCGCCTCCGGCTGTGAATTCAAATTCAGAAGACTCAAGCTCGTTCTGCATCTTAAGAAATTCCTGCTGCATCTTCTGAGCCTTTCTCATCATGTCCATCTGGTTTCCGCCGCCGGAGTATCCTCCCCTATAACCGCCTTTTGCCATTTTTGTATATCCTCCAAATTTAAATTATTTACTTTGATCTGTTAACGAATCTCACTTCGCTGAATTTTCCCAGGTCTTCAAGAGACGCTTCCGGATTTCTCTCGAATGCAGGTTTGCTTAGCACATCAAATTTAACCGTCACCGGATGACCTGCCAGCTCAGAGGCAGTTTTCGCAATTTTGCTTTTTACTTCTTCTCTGTTTAGTCTTGTTATATAGAATTCATCCGTTAGGCTTATATTAAAGCTTTCTCCGTTCAAATTTCCCTTTGCATTCGCCAGATATGCATTCATTTCCTGGGAAAGAACCGGCTTTATCCTGGTGCAGAAGCTCTTCCAGAATTCTGAAGAAGCTGCTTTATCCGGTGCAGTCTCTGAAGCTTCCTTTTTCGAAGACTCCTCAAGCATTTCCAGTTTTGAAATAATTTCCGGCCTGTCTTCGGATATTGGATTCATTTGTTCATACTGCGCTATATGTTCCGATTCCGGATTTATTCCTTTATCTTGTGCAATCTGCGGATCCATCTGAAGCGGCTGCCGCATCATAGTGGGTCTCCCCTCTTCAAGGGCCGAAAGCCTTGCTCTTATGTTTTCAAGGCTGTTTCCAAGCATGCTGTTGCTCAGTGATATTATGCAAAGCTCCGCCGTCATTCTGGTATTCAGCCGGTCTCTCATGGAGCTTTGCGCCTGCTGCAGTGTATCCACGGCACAGCTCAGCTCCTCGGCTGTCATGGCTCGGGCAAAATCTGAAAGAACCTTTCTGTCGTATCCGCCGTATATAAGCCCTGAGGCATTTTTAGGTGCCACCTTGACCATCAGAATGTCTCTTGCAAGGCTGCTCAGTTCCCTTAGCACAACTGAAGGATCCTTTCCGTCCTTCCACAGGGTGTTGAATTCCAGCAATGCGGCCTCCGTGTCGTGTTCCGCGATTTTTGAAAACAGCGAAACCGTCCTCTTATTTCCTGCAAGACCGACAGCTGAATATACTTCATCCTCTCCGATTGAGCCGCCGCCCGCCGAGCACTGATCCAGCATACTCAGCGAGTCTCTAACGCTCCCCTCACCGAGACCGGCAATAAGCGATGCAGCTTCCTCCGTCAGGCTGATGCCTTCTCTATCGGCAATTCTTTCAAGATATGCAGCAAGCTCGCTGTTGTCTATTCTTCTGAAGCTATGCCTCTGGCATCGGGAAAGAATCGTTGCCGGCACCTTCTGCAGCTCTGTGGTTGCAAGGATGAACATCAGATGCTCAGGCGGCTCTTCAAGGATTTTCAGAAGCGCGTTGAAGGCGCTGGTTGAGAGCATATGCACTTCGTCTATTATGTACACACGTTTCTTAACTGACGCCGGAGAAAACACAGCCTCGTCTCTCAGCGCGCGCACATTGTCTACGCCATTATTTGATGCAGCGTCCAGCTCCACAATATCAAGAACAGAACCATCAGCTATACCGCGGCATGCGGCACATTCACCGCATGGATTACCATTTACCGGGTGTTCGCAGTTAACAGCCTTCGCAAGGATTCGTGCGCAGGTGGTTTTTCCGGTTCCTCTCGTTCCTATGAATATATAAGCATGAGACAAATGACCGGTCATCACCTGATTTTTCAGTGAATCGGTTATATGCTTCTGACCTATAACATCGTCGAATGTCTGCGGTCTGTATTTTCTGTATAGGGCCTGATACATAGCTCCCACCCCGTTAATGTTAATAAATATTGGCTCTTTACAAGACTGTACACCCTCGATTGAATGCTGCCTTACGCCCGTTACTCCGGTAGCCGGCTCGAATCCGGCGACCTCACGGCACACGGAATGCACCGCTTAATGCTGCTCGGTTCCCCGCCTGACATGGTTCACGGGATTCCGTTGCGCGAGACCGGATTGTCAACACTGCTTGCCAAAGGCAGACGACACAAAACATACCCTCTCTTGGGGATTAATCCCTGCTATAGCGGATTGCAGGTTACAGGGCACCGCTGACTCCCCGACTAGTACAGCCTTGTAAAAAGCCACTTGGATATTTTACAACATTACTTCATCGTTGGCAATAATTTTTTTAATATTTAAAGCAAAAAGGCTGCGATATTTCGCGCAGCATCTTTAAGCTCTTATAATCTTGATTCTCGCCATTGACATGACATGAAACCATATTGAAAATAGTCAATACAAATCGATGCGCACAGGTTTAAAGTTAACATAATCTGCCGATACTAATTTGAACAGAGTGCCGTCTCGCCAGCCGTTAAAGGCGCCTGAGCAGCCCTTCCCGTGAATATGACCGTAGCAGCACAGTCTCACCTCATATTCCTTTAAAAGCTCCAATATACCATCGCATCTGTATCCCTGATAAACAGGCGGATAGTGCAGAAAAACCAGCTTTTTTCGTTCCCCCGCCATATCCAGGGAATTTTTCAGCCTGCCGATTTCCCTTTCCATAATTTTTTTATCATGGGCTTTGCCGGTTTCCTCCTCGAAGAACCAGCCTCTTGTTCCGCAAATTGCATACTCTCCATACTCAAAGAAATTATTATGGAGTATATCTATTGTTTCGATACCCTGACGTTCAAAGAATTCCTTTGTTTTCTTGACGGTGCTCCACCAGTAATCATGGTTCCCCTTGAGGATTATCTTCCTTCCGGGGAGAGAATCTATGAATTTGAAATCCTCTGCGCACTCCTCTATTCCCAATCCCCAGCTGAGATCTCCGCATATCACAGTCACATCATCTGCCGTGAGACTGCTGAAGGACTCCTTAAGTTTTTCATCGTGGCTGTTCCATTTTTCTCCGAAAATATTCATGGGCTTATCAGTTCCCAGAGAAAGATGAAAATCGCCTATTGCATACAAGCTCATTTTATTCACCGGAAAGCGCTATCTGATATAGTTACCAGAAAGCGTCATCTATATGATTGATTTTAATTTCTCCGCTGCCTGCCTCTGTGTATATCTCTATCACATCAAAGCGTGGCTGGAGCTCAGTTTCGTTGCAATACAGCCAGTATTCGGCTGTTTTTCTTATTTTTTTCTGCTTTGCAGGAGTCACGAATTCCGCAGCACTGCCATGCATATCGTTTTTTCTCAGCTTAACCTCTGCAAAGACAAGATACTTCCCGTCTTCGGCTATAATATCCACTTCACCGAACCGGCACGTGAAGTTTTTCCTGACGGTTTTGAAACCCAGGCTGTTGAGATATTCCTCTGCTTTTCTTTCTCCAAAGCTGCCAATTTCTCTTTTTTCCATATCAGTGCATCTTTCTCAGAAAGCTTGGTCTGTGTATCGGGGAAGGTCCGTATTCTCTCAGCGCCTGATAATGTGCAGCAGTGCCGTAGCCCTTGTGTTTATCAAAGCCGTATTGTGGATATATCTCTGCAAGCTCCAGCATGTATCTGTCTCGCGACACCTTTGCGAGAATCGATGCAGCGGCAATATCTGCACATTTCGAGTCTCCCTTCACTATTGCGGTGCTGCTGAATTTTATCCCCTCTGTTCTGTTGCCGTCTATAAGGCACAGCTCAGGCTGCGGCGAAAGCTTTTCTATCGCTCTGTTCATTGCAAGGTATGTGGCATTTAGAATGTTCAGCTCCTCAATTTCATCAACAGTTGCAAAAGCAATGCCGTATGAAACCGCCTTTGCAGTTATGATGCCAAAAAGCTCCTCACGCCTTTTTTCCGAAAGCTTCTTGGAGTCATTAAGCCCGGGAATTTCAAGATTTCTTGGAAGAATACAGGCTGCAGCGCACACAGGTCCTGCCAGCGGGCCGCGCCCCGCCTCGTCTACTCCGCAGATAATATCTATCCCCTGGTCGTATATTTCGTTTTCAATAATCCATAGGTTTTCCATATAAGCAAAATTCAGTCTGCCGGAAGCTCAAGACTCAGCCTGCCAAGCTTTCCTTCATGATATTCGTTGAGAAGTGTGTGTGCCATACGGTCTGTGTCGTACTCTCCGCGGGAAATCAGCATTCCCCTCTTTTTTGCAGCCTCCTCAAGAAGCTCAAAGCCGTTAAGACTCTCATCCGGGGTGAATTTATATCTCTCCTTTATGGCATCCGGGTAAAGCTCTCTCAGCCGCAGCATGAAATTTGCAGCCAAAGTTTCCACATCAAAAACATCGGTTTTTATTGCATTGGTGACTGCCAGAAGCTCCCCTACCTCCTGGCTGTCGAACTTGGGCCAGAGAATTCCCGGAGTGTCCAGCATGTCTATTCCATCCCCTATGCTAATCCACTGCTTCCCTCTCGTGACTCCGGGCTTGTCTCCGGCTATTGCAGCTTTTCTGCCGGCGACCTTGTTTATGAATGTGGACTTTCCCACGTTGGGAATGCCCAGAATCATTATTCTTATGGCTCTTCCCTTCTGGCCTTTTTCCTCATAGGATTTTATTTTGTCTTCCAAAAGTGTGCGTACTGCAGGGACAAAGGCGCTCACTCCCTTTCCGGTCTTTGCGTCTGTTTCTATGACGCAGGCGCCTTCCTTCTCGAAATAAAGCCTCCACCGTGCAGTTGCAGCCGGGTCTGCCAGATCAGTTCTGTTAAGCACCACAAGCCTGGGCTTTCCCGATGCAAGCTCTATTATATCCGGATTGCGGCTTGCTCCCGGTATGCGGGCATCCAATATTTCGCATATAGCATCCACCATGGAAAGATTTTCCTCTATCATCCGGCGTGCCTTCGTCATATGCCCGGGATACCACTGAATATTTATTCTCTCGTACTGATTTTCCATAATTATGTAAACTTGGTTATGTTAAACTTTCTATGTAAATTTTATTTTGTTAATCTTTATATGTAAATTTTATTGTGTTAATCTTTATATGTTATTTATGTTATGTCTCTGATTATATGTTAATTTATCGGCCCCATATCGTTTGCAGGAAACAGCACAAAATAAGCCTTTCCGATTATAAGTCTGGAATCCACCATGCCTATTTCAGATTTTCTGCTGTCTGTGGACATATTGCGGTTATCTCCCATGACGAAAACGCAGTGCTCCGGAACCGTCTTGGGACCTATGAAATCCAGCTTGTTGTATGTCAGGTCTGCTATATAATCCTCGTGTATCTCTTCTCCGTCTACATAGACTATGCCCTTTTCAAAGTCCATGTTTATTTCCTGACCTTCAACTGCGATTACTCTTTTTACAAGCGCCTTATTTTCGTCATAGCTGTCCTTCTTCAGGATGACCACATCCCCCTGCTTTGGGGTATAGAATAAGCCTGAAACCAGCATTTTATCCCCGTCGTTGAGCGTCGGGTACATTGATGTGCCAACCACATCGATAACCTTGAAGAAAAACAGAAATACAAACACGCATAATATAAGTGCCGCTATGAAGCACTGAATCCACTCGTATGTGCTCTTAAGCTCTGCCGCCTGAATTTCTTCAGGGGTTCTTGTGTCTTTTTTTCTTCTGAATAATGCCATTTTTCTATCTCCTTATCATAAACGGAATCCCGTATCTGTATGGCGAGGATGAATCGTCGCTCTCTATTGCCTTCAAAATTCCGGGAACATCGGAAACCGTCATTCCCGCTAACATATCAATTCCCATATCCAGAAGCTCCGGGCACAGTGGCACTGAAGGGCCCGTCAAAACCTTGTATGCACCGGGACACAGCTCCAGAAGGTGCGGAAGCGTTTTGTTAACAAGGGTGCTTCCGGTTATAACAACAATATCACACATGGGGAGAATATAATCGCATGCGGAATCGGGATAATCACCGGGCTGCGGATTCCGTTCGAGAATATATGCATGCGCTGCCATTTCCGCCGCTTTTTTTGATGTCTCTCTCAGGTGGCCGATTACGCCAACGGTTTTCCCTGAAAAGTCGAGCTCATCGGAATAATGTGCATCAAAGGGGCGGAACGCGCCTAAGCTTTTTATTCTTTCTTCTGTGTTGTAGTATGCATTCACCGCAGCGCAGCCGAAGGATGCCTCTGAAAGATTCCAGCTTTTCGAAGCCGCAGCCGCTTCCCTTAGACTTATATTTTTCATGCTGCCCGGGAGCATCGGGGGCACGGTATTCCCATCTGTGGTCATGGCAATTCCGCAGTGCTCCCCGGCTGAAACAAGAGACCAGTGGGAATCCGCTGCGGTGCCGTCTATCTTCGCATCCGTGCAAATGCCGGATACAAGCATATCGTAGATTTTAAAAAAGTCATTTTTCATGGTTCGTATTATATAAAAAAAACAATAATTTGTAAAGTGATTGGGCCGGCTGCGCCAAGCATAAATTAATGAGTCATTTCAGCACAATTTTCTTGAGCAGTGCTGTATTTTGTGGTATAATGTTAAAAATTGTGTGCATATTGGGGGAAGTGAATGAAGTTGAAAAGATATCTGCCGTTTATTATGGTTTTAATATTAATTATATCCCTTATGATGCCGGCAGCATATGCCGACACGGAGCACGAAAATTTTGTCGCCACTGAATATAACGACACTAACGGTCTCCCAACAAGCGAGGCAAATGCCGTCATCCAGTCAAGCGATGGATATCTCTGGATTGGAAGCTACGGCGGGCTGATACGCTACGACGGAACTAATTTCATAAACTTCAGCTCCGAGCTTGGGACGGCATCGGTAAGATGCATATTTCAGGCGTCAGACGGGTGCATGTATATTGGAACCAACGACAACGGAGTTTTTGTATTTTATGAAGACAGCTTTTCAAAAATAACCTCACCGGAGGGAGGAACCTTCAGCTCAATTCGAGGCTTTACAGAGGATTCATCCGGAAATATCTATGTTTCAGCCTCCTCGGGTGTTGCCATAATAGAAGATGATGCTCTGCAGGAAATCAGCTTCACAGCTGAGGCAGGAGAGCAGTTTTTCTCAATAGCGGCAGACGGAGCGGATAATATCTGGGTGGTGTCCGGACTGGGAAACACATATGTCTTATCCTCCGGTGGGCGGCTTATCCATTGCATCCATCCCGAGGAGCTTTTTTCCGAAGGTCACGCAGGTGCTGTCGCTTATTACGACGGAAACATCTGCGTCGGATCAAACATGAACGAAATTGCCTTCATTTCAGATATGGTTCTGGACTCTGATTTTTCATATACCTCAAAAGTTCTAAACACAGGCGATGTAAGCCAGATAAACTCCCTGACGGCAACAGACGACGGAAAACTCCTAATCTCTGCCCTTTCCGGCTTCGGATATATCAGGCACGATGAAAGTGCAGGCAACCGCCTTCCCTATTGTCTCATAAGAGTTGATGATTATTCAGGCTCATCGGTAATCGACGCCAATTCAGCTTCATCTGACCATGAAGGAAATTACTGGGTTGCCTCCGGAAATTACGGTCTTGTGCGTTTCACCTCCAGCTGCTTTGAAAGCTGCAAT
>R06__coassemble_538_pt1 | contig 13822 bp, 13 predicted proteins | sample R06__metabat2_low_PE_045 | metagenome-assembled genome bin R06 | reverse complement strand
AGACGGCGAAAAAGAAGAATATGCTAACACGCTGCAAGCCCTGCTGGATGGTAGTCTCTCTGCTGCTGTCCATTGCGCTCTGGGTTTACGTTACCTCCACAGAAAACGACGACGCAAAGCAGACATTGAGGGGAGTCAGGGTGGAGCTGGTTGGCGAGTCTCTTCTCAAAGACAGTAAAAATTTGGTGGTAACAGACCTGAGCACCAACACGGTGAGCGTAGAGATATCCGGCCCCAGAAGAATTGTCACAGCTCTTAACTCCGATGACCTGACAGCCCAGATAGACGTGAGCAAGCTGAGCCAGGCGGCATACGCCTCGGTGACATACACAGTAAATTATCCCAACGGCACTGATACCTCAAAGCTGAAGGTCAACCGAAAGGTTCCTGAAACCGTGAACTTCATGGTTTCAAAGATAAACGAGAAGTCGATTCCCGTTCGGGGCAGCTATAACGGAAGCACGGCAGAGGGCTTCACTGCTGAAAGCCCGATTTATGAGCCCTCCACCATCACAGTAAGCGGCCCTGAAACATATCTGAAGGACATAAGCTATGCATGGGTGACCTTCGGAGACAGCGAGATAGACAGCACATATTCCATAGAAACCGGCTTTACGCTTATGAATGAAGAGGGTGAACCCGTCAAGACAGACGGAGTCACCTGCTCAACAGACATTATTCTTGCAACCCAGCCGATTCTCGAGGTGAAGCAGCTGAAGCTTGATGTTAATCTCATAGAGGGCTCCGGCGCAACGGCGGAAAACACTATGATAACAATAGAGCCCGAGACCGTCACCCTGGCGGGAGATTCCGCAGTGCTGGGTGCAATGAACAATATCCCCGTGGGAACGGTGGATCTGAGAAGCTTCAAGGTGAATAATGAATATACCTTCCCAATTACCTTTGATAACTCTCTCAAGAGCCTGACGGGAGAAACAGAGGCTGTGGTCAAGGTGGAAATCGTGGGGCTGAGCACAAAGACCTTCAAGGTAACCGATCTCCAGGTTTCCAATATGACGGAGGGCTATACAGCCGAGGTGATAAGCAAGAGCCTTGAGGTTATAATAAGAGGAACCGAAGAGCAGCTTGCCCTGATAGATGCAGCCAACATAAGGGCAGTAGCAGACATGACGGATTATGAGATAACAACCGGCAGCATCAATCCTCCAGTTAAGATATATGTTGACGGAGTGACAGACGTGGGTGCTGTGGGCGAATACACAATAAATATAGACATAAAGAAGGCCGCATAATGACACAGGATGCTATAGTACTCAAAACCTTCAGCAACGGTAAGGCTGAGGTAGCCGTCACCAGGGGGACGGCGTGCGGGAGCAACTGCGGAAACTGCGAGTCCTGCATATATCAAAATGAGCTGCACACCGAAGCAATAAACAAAATCGGAGCGGCTAAGGGGCAGAAGGTGGTCCTTGAAAGCAGGAGCGCGCTCATATACAGGGCTGAGTTTCTCGTTTATATTCTGCCCATGCTTATGCTTGTTCTGGGTTATGTTCTGGCATATACTCTCGGAGCAGGAGAGGGCTTGTGCATTCTTTCCGGCTTCGGAGGGCTGCTTCTTGCAGTGTGCGTCCTGGTTATAAGCCAAAAAAACAAAAAGGGTATAGTCCACGTTATAACAAAAATCAGGGAGTGAAATTTATAGTATGAATGAAATTAAAAGCATGACCGGATACGGCTGTGCAAAGGGTATTGCCGCAGGCTTTGACGTGACGGTTGAGCTTAAAAGCGTGAACAACAGATATCTTGAAACCTCGGTAAGGCTTCCTCGAAGCTTCATGTTTGCAGAGGAAAGCGTTAAGGCTGCAGTGCAGAGGCATATAAGCCGGGGTAAGGTGGATGTGTTCATAACAATAAACGCAGGCTTGGTAGATGATGTAGCCGTGAAGCTTAACAGGCCACTTCTTGAAAGCTATATCTCTGCAGTTAAGTCAATTTCAGAGGAGTATTCGCTGAGCAACGACCTGACTGCACTGAGCGCCGCCAAATTCCCCGATGTTCTCACCATAGAGCGGACCGACCTTGATGCCGAGGCAATTTCCGGCGGAATAGCTTCCGTCCTTGAGGAGGCACTTGTTGACTATGATGCCATGCGGCTGAGAGAAGGGGAGAAGCTGAAGGCTGATATCATCTCAAGGCTGCTCACCATAGAAAAGCTTGTGGGCAAAATTGAAGAGGAAGCGCCCCGGACCGTGGCTCAATACAGAAAGCGCCTTGAGCAGAAAATCGCAGAGGTTCTTGCTGATTCAAATATTGATGAAAACAGGATACTTCAGGAGGCTGCAATATATGCAGACCATATAGCAGTGGATGAAGAGACGGTAAGGCTCCGCAGCCATATTTCCCAGCTCAGGTCAATGATGAACGGTGGCTCTCCGATAGGCAAGAAATCAGATTTCCTCATCCAGGAGTTCAACAGGGAAGCCAACACCATCGGCTCCAAATGCCAGAATTCAGACATTGCCCATGTGGTGGTTGACCTGAAATCCGAAATCGAGAAAATCCGTGAGCAGATTCAGAATATCGAATAGGGGCGGAACATGAAGCTTCTTGGAATAGGTTTTGGAAATTATGTGGCACCCGCCCATATAATCTCAATCGTAAGCCCGGAATCTGCGCCGATTAAGCGGATGATTCAGGACGTGAGAGAGAAGGGGCTGCTTATTGATGCCTCCTTCGGCAGGAGCACAAAGTCTGTCATAGTGACGGACAGCGGAAATGTGATTCTCTCCGCTCTTGCTCCGGAGGTGCTTTCAGGCAGACTCGAAACAGGCTCTGATAATAAAAATTCAGTTGAAAGTGAGTAATAAGATGGAAAAAGGCAAGCTTATTGTGCTTTCGGGGCCCTCCGGGGCAGGAAAAAGCACTGTAGTCAGCAGGGCAATGGAGGGGAGAAACGACTGCTGCTTCTCAGTTTCGGTGACGACCAGGAAGCCGAGACCTGGCGAGGTAGACGGAAGAGAATATTTCTTTGTTGAACCCTCCGAATTCGACCGTATGGTAGCGGAGGATGAGCTTTTGGAGCATGCGGAGTATGTGGCAAACCACTACGGAACTCCGAAAAAATATGTTCAGCAGAAGCTTGAGGAGGGAATGAACGTCATTCTCGATATAGAGGTTCAGGGAGCCCGTCAGGTTCATGAAAAAATGCCAGAGGCTGTGGCGATTTTTATAATTCCGCCCACTCTCGAAGAGCTTGAGCGCCGCCTTGTTTCAAGGGGGACAGAGACTCAGCGTGCAATCGAGGCAAGGCTCATCAGGGCGCGCCAGGAATATGCCGAAGCCGATTTTTATGACTATATAATAATAAACGACGACGCAGACCTTGCTGCAGCAGAGCTTTCCTCCATCATAACAGCAGAACGCTGCCGCTATGAAAACAGGAAAGAGAATTTAATAAATAAATAAATATATAATTAATTTTAGGAGATTAAATAACATGATGCTTTATCCACCCGTGGCTGAGCTTGTTGAAAAAGTGGGCAGCCGCTACCAGCTTGTAAACCTTGTTGCCAGAAGAGCAAGAAATCTTTCTGCTGAAGCAACCGAAAAAGAAGAGCCTCTTGAAAGAAAGGCTGTTTCCATGGCAATTGATGAGGTATACACAGGAAAGCTTTCAATAAAGTAACCGGTCCATGGCTGATGTTATCCTGAAAATTGCGGTTTCATCCGCCACATACCGAATAGACAAGCCCTATGAATATATAGCCGATGGAGAAACGGCGGCAAAAGCAAAACCGGGTTGCCGTGTGCTGGTTCCCTTTTCCAGAGGAAACAGAGTTTGCGAGGGCATAATCCTTGCCCTTTCCGATTCCTCTGAAAGAGGGGAGCTCAAGAGCATTATAAAAGTAACCGACGATGAGCCGGTGCTCACAGCCGAACAGCTTCAGCTTGCCCTATTTATGCGGGAAAGATTCTTCTGCACCGTTTATGAAGCTATTAAAGCTATGCTTCCGGCAGGCTTATGGCTGACCCAATCCGGGAAAACAAGAGTTAGAGACAAAACCATAGAAATCGCTGTGCTTTCCGTGGGAAGCGACGAGGCAATAGAGCTTTCAGCCGAAAAAAGGAGAAAAGCTCCCCACCAGGCAGATATCCTTTCAGAGCTTGCTGATTTTGGCGAGCTCCCTGCAAGAGAGCTTCTGGAATTTACCTCAGCCCCCAGAACGTCACTTAAAGCTCTTGAAAACGAAGGACTTATTGAGCTTAGAAAACGTGAAAAAATCAGAAGACCTTCCTTCAAAAGCGGAGAACGCTCAGAGCTGCCGCAGCTCAATGAGGAGCAGAACAGCGTATACGAAGGGCTTATGAAGAAGCTTAGCAGCGGCAAAAGCTCTGTTTCTCTCCTTCAGGGAGTGACGGGCAGCGGCAAGACTTCGGTTTACATAAGACTTATAGACTCTGTCCTCAAGGCAGGGAAGGATGCAGTTCTTCTGGTGCCTGAAATTGCTCTCACACCCCAGATGCTGTTCACATTTTCATCATATTTTGGTGATAATATAGCAGTTCTACATTCAAATCTTAGCCCCGGCGAGCGCTATGACGAATGGAAGCGGGTTAAGGGCGGCAAGGCACATCTTGTTATAGGAACAAGAAGCGCAGTTTTCTCCCCTGTGAATAACCCGGGAATATTTATAATAGACGAGGAGCAGGAGGAAAGCTATAAATCCGAAAGTTCTCCCCGATATAATGCCGCCGAGATTGCTATGTATAGATGCTTCAAGGCAGGCTGCCCCCTTGTTCTCGGCTCGGCGACACCCTCGCTTCAAAGCCGATACAATGCTGAAATTGGCAAATACTCCCTCTTCCGGCTGGATCGGCGCTATAATGAGCAGCAGCTGCCTGAAGTGAGCATTGTTGACATGCGAAGGGAGCTGCGCTCGGGAAATATAGGGAATATCAGCAGCTATCTCAAATCGGAGCTTGCCAAAAATATCGAGGCAGGGGAGCAGAGCATTCTTTTCCTCAACAGAAGAGGCTCAAATAAGCTTATAAGTTGCGGAAACTGCGGCTTTGTGTATCAGTGCCCCAACTGCAGCGTTTCCCTGACGTATCACGGAGTGGGCAACAGGCTCATGTGCCATTATTGCGGATACACAAGAAAACCTGATAGCGCCTGCCCTGACTGCGGGGCACCGCTGAAGTATATCGGAGCCGGAACACAGCTTATTGAGGAGGAGCTTGGCCAGCTTTTCCCGGGAACTGAAATAATAAGAGCCGATACCGATGTGATAGCTGCAGGCAGCAGCCATGAGCAGCTCTTCGAAAAATTCAGGCTGCAGAATATCCCGATTATGATCGGAACCCAGATGGTCACGAAGGGGCTGAATTTCAGCAATGTGACTCTTGTGGGAGTTATATCAGCAGACCAGAGCCTTTATTCCGGAGACTACAGAGCCTCTGAAAAGACCTTTTCCCTCATAACCCAGGTGGTTGGAAGAAGCGGCAGAGGCGAAAAGGCGGGCAGGGCTGTTATCCAGACCTTCACGCCTGATAATGAGGTTTTAATTCAGGCGTCCCAGCAGGACTATGATGCATTTTATGAGTCTGAGCTTGAAATACGAAGGCTCCAGAACGCTCCCCCTGTTTCAAACCTTATGGCAGTGACTGTTTCCGGCTTGAGTGAGGTGTCTGTCATAGAGGCTTGCCGCTATGTGAGGCTGAGACTCGAATTTCTTTCAAAGGAAATAAATAACATTCATTTTCTCGGCCCGGTTCCCCTTGGCATTGTGAGGATGAACAACCGTTTCAGATACAGAGTTTATATAAGATGCATTGCAGACGGCAAAATAAGAGAAATACTCTCCACAACAGTGATTGAGTGATGCTCAGACAAGCGGTTCAGGGGGCTGTCCTTCTATGCAGACAGCGACCCTTCAGATTAAATTTAAGGAAGTAATTAAAATGGCATTAAGAAATGTGCTCACAACAGAGCATCCCAATCTTTATAAAACAAGCAGACCTGTGAAGGACTTCAACCCCAGACTTCACCAGCTTCTTGATGATATGATCGAAACATTAGAGGTTCAGAACGGCGTCGGTCTTGCAGCGCCCCAGGTGGGTGTGCTGAGAAGAGCCTGCATCGTTCTGGAGACAAATGTTGAAGAGGACGAGGACCCATATGTGATAGAGCTGATAAATCCCGAGATAATAAGCTGCGAGGGAGACCAATACGGCTCTGAGGGTTGCCTCAGTGTTCCGGGAGAATACGGGCTTGTGCACAGACCTTTAAAGGTAACCGTCCGTGCCCAGGACAGAGACGGGGAGTGGTTTGAATACGACGGCGAGGGGCTCACCGCAAGATGCTTCTGCCATGAGCTTGACCATCTTGAGGGAATACTCTTCACCTCCGTTGCAGACCGTATGCTCACAAAGGAAGAAATCGAAAGCGGAGATTATAACTGATGCGCATTGTTTTCATGGGGACTCCGGATTTTGCACTCCAGTCTCTGAAAAAGCTTTATGAAGAAAAATTTGATATTGCAGGAGTATTTACCCAGGCAGACAAGCCAAAGGGCAGGGGAATGGAAATGACCTGCTCCCCGGTGAAGCAGTTTGCCCTTGACCATGATATTCCCGTTTTTCAGCCTGTGAAAATGAGAGACGGCACTGCTCTTGAAATGCTGAAGAGCCTTGAGCCTGATATTCTGGTTGTGGTGGCATACGGGAAAATCCTTCCTGACGATATTCTGGCCCTTCCAAAATTCGGCGCCGTCAACGTTCACGGCTCCCTTCTGCCGAAATACAGGGGAGCTGCGCCCATTCAGTGGTCAGTTCTCAACGGAGATACCGTCACCGGGGTTACCACAATGTATCTTGCCTCAGAGATGGACACCGGAGACATTATATATACCGACACCACGGAAATAGGGGAATACGAAACCTCAGGCGAGCTGTTCGACAGGCTTTCGGTCATGGGGGCAGAGCTCCTTGTTAAAACCCTGAGAGACATTGAGGCCGGCACTGCGCCGAGATCTCCCCAGAACAACGAAGAGGCAAGCTATGTGACCATGCTTGATAAATCCATCTGCCCCATAGATTTTAATAATACACCGCGGCAGGTTCTCAAGAAGATATACGGCCTTCAGCCGTGGCCTGTTGCCACAGCCGAAATTGGCGGGAATACCCTGAGGATTTTTGCCGCTCAATACAGCGATGAGAAGACTGACAAGGCGCCCGGCTCGGTTGTCTCTGCAGACAGCGCAGGAATTCTTATGGCATGCGCTGAAGGGGAATGCCTATGCCTGACTGAGGTCCAGGCGCTGGGAAAAAAGCGGATGGCAGCCGCGGACTATCTCCGGGGTCATCAGCTAAAAGCGGACTGATTATGGCATCTGATTCAAGAAAAGCGGCATATTCCGCCATCACAAGGTGCCTTAAGTCAGGAGGCTGGTCCTCAAGAACAATAGACTCCGCAATAAAAAGCTTTCAGCTTGAGGGGAGAGACGCCGCGCTTTCAAATCGACTTGTTTTGGGAGTGCTTCAGAACACCACCCTTCTTGACTATTATATCGATTTCTTTTGCAGCAGCCCTGATACGCTTCAGCCTGAGGTCAGAAACATAATGCGCATGGGAGCGTACCAAATTCTCTTCAGCAGCAAAATTCCGCCCCATGCGGCGGTCAATGAAAGCGTGGAGCTGTGCAGAGAGGTTAAGCTTTCAAGGGCATCAGGGCTTGTGAATGCGGTTTTAAGAAAAATCGCCGCAAATAAGGAAAAGCTGCCGGAAATTCCCGGAGAAGGAACGGCAGAATATCTTTCAATAAAATATAGCCATCCTCTGTGGCTGGTCAATCGGCTGGCGGAGGAATACGGCTTTGATAAGACTGAAGCCTTTCTCAGGGCGGACAATGAAATTCCGTCAACAGACATTCAGGTTAACATAACACGGATTTCACCTGAGGCTTACTGCCGCCTGCTTGAGGAAAGAGGAATAAAATATTCTGCTGCTGAAAATCCTGAATCACTCACCTTGGATTTCGGCAGAGTGACTGAGCTTCCCGGCTTCGACGAAGGCTTTTTCTATGTGCAGGATGCCGCAGCCCACTCTTCCGTCTTAATGGCGGATATAAAAGAGGGAATGACTGTTCTTGACGCATGCTCTGCCCCGGGAGGAAAATCCTTTGCAGCGGCAAATATGATGAACTGCAGCGGAAAAATTATTGCCTGCGACATACACGAAAAGAAGCTTTCCCTCGTGAGAGCATCGGCAGAGAGGCTTGGAATTAATATAATCGAGACACGGCAGGCTGATGCATCGGAATATAATCCTCAGTGGGATTTGCTATTTGATGTGGTTATTGCAGATGTGCCCTGCTCCGGAATGGGCGTTATTGCAAAGAAGCCTGAGATAAAATTCAAAAAGGAAGAAGAGCTTTCCTCTTTGCCGGCTATTCAAAGCAGGATTATAGAAAATCTTTCCCGCTATGTTAAGCGGGGAGGCACTCTTCTATATTCAACCTGCACCGTGTTTAAGGAGGAAAACGAGGAAATAGTAAAGAGTTTTCTCGATAAAAACAAAGAATTTGAGCTTTCCTGCAGCAGGCAGTTTCTCCCCGGCACAGAGTCGACGGACGGATTTTATGCTGCAGCTTTAATAAGAAGGTAACTATGAAAAAAGACATCGTTTCCATGCTCCCCAACGAAATAGCCGCGGATTTTGCTGCTCTTTCACTTCCCGCCTTCAGGGCAAAGCAGGTGGTGGAGTGGCTTTCAAAGGGTGTGTCCTCCTTCGGGGAGATGAGCAATCTCCCTCAAAATCTCAGAACAGCCCTTGAGGAGGAATATTTCATATATAGGCCAAAGGTCCTGAGAAAGCAGACCTCGAGGATAGACGGAACTGTTAAATATCTCTGGGAAATGCAGGACGGAAACGCTGTTGAAACAGTTTTGATGCTTAATAACTATGGAAACACGGTCTGTGTTTCAACCCAGGTGGGCTGCAGGCAGGGCTGTGCCTTCTGCGCCTCCACCATAGGCGGGCTCGTGAGATGCCTTGAGCCCTCAGAAATTTTAAACGAGGTTATGTGCACGCAGCTTGAGTCCGGGCTTAAAATTTCCAATATAGTGCTTATGGGAATAGGTGAGCCTCTTGATAATTTTGATAACGTGATGAAATTTCTCTCCCTTGTCAACGACCCGAAGCTTATGAACATAGGCATGCGGCACATATCACTTTCAACCTGCGGAATAACAGAGCGCTTCGATGACCTTGCGGAAAGAGACCTGCAGCTGACCCTTTCTGTCTCTCTCCACGCCCCTGATGATGAAACCCGCTCCCGTCTTATGCCGGCAAACAGGGGAAGAGGTGTGGATGAGCTTATGGAGTGCTGCAAAAGGTATTATGAAAAGACCGGCAGGCGCATATCCTTCGAGTATGCTATGATAGACGGCATAAACGATACTGAGTATCACGCCCGACTCCTGGCAAAAAGAGCAAAGCAGGTGGGAGCCCATGTGAATCTCATTGCCCTCAACCATGTGGAGGAGAGAGAATTCAAGCCCTCAACCTCAGGGCATATGAAGGCGTTCATGAAGCTTTTAGAGGAGGAGGGTGTCAACGCCACACTGAGAAGAAAGCTGGGCAGTGATGTGGATGCCTCCTGCGGCCAGCTGAGAAGAAGGTTCGAAAGGAACAGGAAAGAGAGCACTTGAAATACTACGGAATTACAGACAAGGGACTTGTCAGAAAAAACAATCAGGATTCCTTCACCGTTATAGAGTGCAGGCCGAAAAACTGCCTTATTTTCGCCCTGTGCGACGGAATGGGCGGGGCAAAATCCGGGGAGATAGCAAGCGAAATATCAAAAAGAGCTTTTTCTGAATATGTTTTCGCAAAGCTGACCTCACGGATTGTGAAGCATCCGGACTATGGTGATGTGCTTAACAGGGCGTGCCAGGAGGCAAACGGCGTTGCCTATGAATACTCCCTGTTCGACGAGGAATTTTTCGGCATGGGCACCACAATCGTCGGCGGAATTGCAGAAAGCAGCGGCAGGGTGTCTCTCGTTAGCGTGGGAGACAGCAGAGCATACCTTGTTTCCCCTAAAAAGAAGAAAATAACCCAGATAACAAAAGACCACTCCATAGTCCAGGAGCTTGTGGATTCCGGTGTAATAACAAGGGAGGCTGCAAGGACCCATTCCCAGAAGAATATCATCACAAGGGCGCTTGGAACTGAAGACACCGTTGAACCGGACTTTTTCCACCTCAGCCTGAAGCCCGGTGAGTCCCTTCTTCTCTGCAGCGACGGGCTCACGAACTATGTTGAGGAGGAGGATATTCTGAAATCCTTCATTATATCAGATAACCCGGAGGAGCTTTGCAAATCCCTCCTTCGGAAAACCTACAAAAACGGCGCAGGAGACAATGTGACCGTTATCGTGCTGGTGAACAGATGACTTATGATTATGCTGAAAACTATATAGGGCAGGTGCTTGACGAGCGCTATGAAATCCTTCAGCTAATAGGCGAGGGGGGAATGGCGTATGTTTTCAAGGCTCTCGACCTGCGGCTTGACAGGTATGTGGCAGTTAAGCTGATGCGTGAGGAGCTTGCAGATGATATGGAGTTTAAAGACCGTTTCATTGCCGAATCCCATGCAGTCGCCATGCTGTCCCATCCGAATATCGTGGGTGTGTTTGATGTCAGCCATTCAGAGGATAGGGAATATATCGTCATGGAGCTTATCAACGGTATAACTCTGCGGCAGTATATGGCGAAAAAGGGCACTCTCACCTGGAAGGAGACTCTGCACTTTGCCCGCCAGATTGTTTCTGCAATAAACCACGCCCATCACAACGGAATAATCCACAGAGACATAAAGCCCCAGAATATAATGCTTCTGAAGGATGGAACCATCAAGGTGGCAGATTTCGGCATTGCTGCCCTTGAAAATGAAATAACCGACGGCAGCCAGGCGGTGGGCTCTCTTTGCTATATTGCACCCGAGCAGCTGAGAGGCGCTGCAGCCGATGCGGTCAGTGACATATATTCCATAGGAGTAACTCTCTATGAGATGCTGTGCGGTGAAAAGCCATACACCGGAGAGACTCCGATTGAAATAAGCCTCAAGCAGTCTTCAGGGGAGCTCACACCGATTCAGGAGCTGAACGCTGAGGTCCCCGAGGGGCTGCAGCAGATTGTCCTCAAGGCGATGGCAACAGACCCTGAAAAGCGCTATGCTTCAGCTCAGGAAATGCAGGAGGCACTCGAGGAATTCACCTCCGATTATCTCAGAAAGGATGCAGCTGAAAAAGGCGAAAATCCCCTTAAAATACAGGTCACCCCGGAGGTTAAGCTTTCCTTCGTTGAGCTTTTAAAATCAAGAAGAAGGGCAGGGAGAATCAGCTTTGCCTTGGGAAGCTTCGGGCTCATGACGGCAGTGCTTCTGGTATTCATATTTCTCTGGAACTTCTGGCTGGGGGACGTGTTTTCCGCGGCAGACAGAGTGGAGCTTCCAAATTTCGTTGGATACAGCTATGATCAGCTTTCCTCCGATGTTCAGTTGTGCTCCAGATACAACTTCAAGGTCAAATACATAGTAGACACTGAAAGCGAAAGCGGGCTTGTTCTCTCCCAGGAGCCTGACGCCGGCAGAAGCCTTATGCTGACGGCAAATGGAATTGACGTTCAGCTGTCTGTCAGCACGGGATACATTCTGGCTGAGGTTCCTGATGTTGTGGGTCTTGACTATCGGGAGGCGTCTCTTAAAATTCAGAATGCGGGCTTCGAGGTTGAGATAGACAACGTCATGTCAGACACAGTGGAGAAAAATCTTGTCATCAGCTCAAGCCCCATGGCAGGTGAGCAGATAAGCGCAGGCTCCACCGTATACATAGATGTCAGCGGCGGCACTGAAATCACATATATAAAAATGCCGAATCTGATTGGTCTCACGGAGGATGCGGCAATAAAGAAGCTGCAGGCTGCAGGGCTCACCTATGAGGGAAGCCAGCGCCAGACCAGCGATTACGAGGCGGGAACGGTTATATCCCAGAGCATTGTCGCCTTTGCAGAGCTTGAGGAGCGGTCGAAGATATCCCTTATAGTGTCAGACGGACCTGAGCCTGAAATAGAGGAGCCGGAGGAAACACCCCAGATAGTAATCAGCATTCCCTCAACTCCTGTAATACCCCAGTCGGGCGGGGAGATTATAATCGGATGAGCAGGGGAGTTATTATCAAAGCCCTCAGCGGCTTCTATTATGTGTATGCTTCCGGAGAGCAGATAAGCTGCAGGGCAAAGGGGAAATTCCGCCATTCCGGCGAAAGCCCCCTTGTGGGAGACAGGGTTGAATACAGCCTTAATCCCGGGGGAGACGGTGTGATTGAAAGCATTCTCCCGAGAACTAATTCCTTCATCCGCCCCGCGGTTGCCAACATAGATGTGATGGTTTTTGTGGCGTCCTGCGCAAAGCCGGTGACAGATCCGTTTCTGATAGACCGTGTGTCTGTAATCGCGGAAAACAGCGGCTGCAGCTTTATAGTGTGTGTCAACAAATGCGATCTTGAGGATACCTCAGAGCTTCTTTCGATTTATCGCGCTGCAGGCTTCACCTGCCTTGAAACAAGCGCCGTGACGGGCACAGGTATACCTGAATTAAGAAAGCTCCTGCAGGGCAAAATAAGCGCATTTACAGGCAATTCAGGCGTTGGCAAGTCCAGCCTTCTCAATGCACTAATGCCTGATTTCAATATCGAAACTGCCGAAATAAGCGACAGGCTTGGCAGGGGCAAGCACACCACAAGGCATGTGGAATTTTATCCCATGGATGCCTCCTCGTATATTGCAGATACTCCCGGCTTTTCCTCCTTCGAGCTTCAGATGGTGGACGACATATCATATGAGCGCCTGCCCTATTGCTTCCCGGATTTTGCCGATTATCTGGGAGACTGCCGCTTCAGCGACTGCCGGCATATAAACGAGCCGGACTGCGCCCTGCTTTCAGCTCTTGAACAGGGTAAAATCATGAAAACCAGGCACGAATCCTATGTTAAGCTTTATGATATCGTATATAATCATAAGCCCTGGGATTAATTTATCTTGTAACATTTATTTTAATGTGTTAAAATCCATATAATCTATACTATTCAGGGGAGTTTAAAATCATGTCAGGACATTCCAAGTGGCATAACATCCAGAAAACAAAGGGCGCGGCAGACGCAAAGCGTGCTCAGGCATTCACGAAAATAGCCCGTGAAATGATAGTCGCAGTGAAGGAAGGCGGCGGCGGAGATCCGCGAAGCAATTCCAAGCTTGCTGCAGTTATAGCAAAGGCAAAGGCTGCCAATATGCCGAACGATAATATCAAGCGCACTATAGACAAGGCACTGGGCGCCGGCAACACGGATAACTACGAAAAAATCACATATGAGGGCTATGGCCCCAGCGGAGTTGCAGTCATAATCGAAACGATGACTGACAATCGCAACCGCACCGCAGGAGAGGTCCGGCACCTGTTCGATAAATACGGCGGAACAATGGGCGTTGCAAACTGCGTCTCCTGGTCCTTCGACAGAAAGGGTGTCATAGTAATAGACAACGAGGACGAAGAGCTTGACGAAGACACTGTCATGATGGATGCTCTCGACTGCGGCGCTGCAGATTTCGAGCCTGACGAAGCGGTGTTCACCGTATACACCGCAGAGGATGATATAGCCTCCGTTTCCGATGCCCTCACCGAAAAGGGATATAAGCTTCTTTCAGCCCAGGTTGAAATGATCCCCCAGAACGGATACATCAAGCTTTCTAATGAAGACGAGATTAAAAACATGCAGAAGATGCTGGATCTCTTCGAGGATAA
>R06__coassemble_523_pt1 | contig 14118 bp, 12 predicted proteins | sample R06__metabat2_low_PE_045 | metagenome-assembled genome bin R06 | reverse complement strand
GATTAAAAAGTATGGCACGTATAGCCGGCGTTGACCTGCCCAAGGACAAGAGAATAGAAATCGGTCTTACATATGTCTATGGAATCGGCAGCACTAGCGCAAAAAAGATTCTGGAACTCACAGGCGTAAATCCTGATACCAGAGTAAAAGATCTCACCGAAGAGGATGAAGCAAAGCTTCGTGAATGCATCGACAAGAACTTCATAGTTGAAGGTGACCTTCGCCGTCAGACAGCACTTGATATCAAGCGCCTGACTGAAATCGGATGCTACCGCGGACTTAGACATCGCCGTGGACTTCCCGTTCGCGGTCAGAGAAGCAAGACCAACGCACGTACCCGCAAGGGTCCGAAACGCACAATTGCAAATAAGAAGAAGTAAGGAGGGATATGAATTATGGCAGCAAATACTAAGAAAAAAGTCCGCACTCGCAGAAGAGAGCGTAAAAACATTGAAAAGGGTCAGGTTCATATCAGCTCTTCCTTCAATAACACAATGGTTACCGTAACCGATACACAGGGCAATGCCATTTCCTGGGCATCCGCAGGTGGTCTCGGCTTCCGCGGAAGCAAAAAATCTACCCCCTTTGCAGCATCTGAAGCTGCAGAAACAGCCGCAAGAGCAGCTATGGAGCATGGCCTGAAGACTGTTGAAGTCTTCGTCAAGGGGCCGGGCTCAGGTCGTGAGGCTGCAATTCGTGCCCTGCAGACAGCAGGACTTGAAGTAACGATGATCAAGGATTGCACTCCCATTGCACATAACGGATGCCGTCCTCCGAAACGTCGTCGTGTATGATCAGAAGGAGGTAAAATAGAATGGCAAGATATACTGAAGCAGTATGCCGTCAGTGCCGCAGGGAAGGCCAGAAGCTTTTCCTTAAGGGTGACCGCTGCTACACAGATAAGTGTGCAATGACCAACAGAGCATTTGCTCCCGGTCAGCACGGACAGGGCCGCAGCAAGAATTCCGAGTATGGGCAGCAGCTCCGTGAAAAACAGAAGGCAAAAAGATTTTACGGCGTTCTTGAAAGCCAGTTCAGCAGCTACTTTGAGATGGCAGAGCTCCGTCCGGGTCAGACTGGTGAAAATCTTCTTTCAATCCTTGAAAGCCGTCTCGACAATGTCGTGTATCGTCTCGGTTTCGCAATGAGCCGTGCCGAAGCACGCCAGATGGTAAGTCATGGACACATTACCGTTAACGGCCGCAAGGTCAACATCCCCAGCTACCAGGTAAAGCCGGGAATGATAGTTGCTCTTAAGGAGAGCAGCCGCGGTATTGAGAAAATTAAGGCCAACATTGAAGCAAACGCATTCCGTCCTGCTCCGAAATGGCTTGAGTATGACAAGACAAACAATCTTGCAAAGGTTATAGCAGTTCCTGCAAGGGATGACATTGATCTCCCCATCGAGGAGCACCTTATCGTCGAGTTGTACTCCAAATAACACACCCTCAATCTGGCAATTCAAACAACAGCACGCGTTTTATATACGCGGAAATAATAAGGAGGGTTATATATATTTATGGTCGAAAAAAGCAAGATTAGTTTTGACATGCCGCACATTGAGTGCATTGATCCTCTTGCGGATCCGTCCTATGGCAAGTTCGTGATTGAGCCGCTTGAACGTGGATACGGAACGACCCTTGGAAACTCACTTAGAAGAGTGCTTCTTTCATCTCTCCCAGGTTATGCAGTAACAAGCATAAAAATACCCGGAATTCAGCATGAATTTTCAACAATACCCGGAGTCAAGGAAGATGTGACCGAAATAGTTCTTAATGTTAAGAGCATTATTGCAAAGCTTAATTGTGATGAACCAAAGACGGTCAGGATTGAAGCACGCGGTGAAGGCGTTGTAACAGCAGGAGACATACAGCCTGATGCGGAAGTCGAAATTATTAATCCAGAACAGCCGATAGCTACTCTGGGTCCTGATGGCTATCTGACCATGGAGCTTGTTATTGAAAAGGGAAGAGGATATATCTCTTCAGACAAGAATAAGTCTCCCTCAATGCCAATCGGAACAATACCCGTCGATTCCATATTCACACCTGTCCTTAAGGTTAACTACACAGTTGAAAACACCCGTGTTGGCAACCAGACGGACTTCGATAAGCTGACCATCGAGGTGTGGACGGATAAGACAATGTCAGCGAAGGAGGCACTCTCATACGGAGCAAGAATTCTTCGCGAACTCTTCAAGTATTTCGAAGAACTGTCTGAGACAGACAAGGAAGAACAAATAATTAGTACTGAGCCTGTTGATGAACCCGATACAGCATTAAGCATGACCATCGAGGAACTTGACCTTTCAGTGCGCAGCTTCAACTGTCTCAAACGCGCTAATATCAATACTGTAGCCGACCTGGTAAGCAAGACCGAAGATGAAATGATCAAGGTCAGAAATCTTGGCCGCAAGTCATTGGAAGAAGTTAAACTTAAGCTTCAGAATTTGAACTTGTCCCTGACCAATGATGAAAACCAGTAAGAGCTGACAGAAGGAGGAAATGCAATTATGCCCGGAACAAGAAAACTTGGTAAAACAACTGCACAGCGCAAAGCAATGCTTCGTCAGCAGGTAACAGATTTTCTCGATAATGGTCGTATGGAGACCACTATCACACGTGCGAAGGAAATCGCACCTCTGGCAGAGAAAATGATTACTCTTGGTAAGGCAAAGGATCTGGCTTCCTATCGCCAGGCTCTTGAGTTTATCACCCGCGAGGATGTAGCCAAGAAAATATTCGATGAAGTTGCTCCCAAATATGCAGACCGCAACGGCGGATACACACGTATCACACGCATCGGTACACGCCGCGGTGATGCCGCTGAAACAGCAGTTATCGAACTTGTCTGATTAAACAAGTTAATTAATATAAAAGCACAGGGAAATCCCCTGTGCTTTTATTATCTCCGATTGACGGAGGTAATTTAAAAAGCTATAATGTAATAACAAAAAAGATAAGGAAAACAGAGCTTGAATACCAATTGTAATAAAAACAGAATAATAAAGATAGCCGGGCTTTTATTTGCCTTGCTGCTCCTAACATTTATGCTTTCAGGAATAACAAGAGCAGTATTTGCACCAAAGGATATAAATTACTACGAAAATCGCGGCGCAAAAAAAATCGGTGAACTTACTTTCAAAACATATATAAACTCCGAATTTCAAGATAGCATGGAGGAAGCGCTTGCAGATCAAATACCCTTTGCGCAGCCGATGAAAAAGCTGTATAACACTATAAATTCAAAGCTGCTGGTTAAAGCCCTTCTGAATAATATAGAAAAACATCCGGAAACATTTTTTGAATACAATGGAATGATTTTTTATGACGGATACATCCTGTGGGTTCCTTTTAATCTGGATGACTGCAGAGCTGAATTTGAGGAAACAGCAGAAAGCATAAACCAAGCAATGAAAAACAACCCGGAAACACCCTTTTATATTTATTATGGGGAGTCAGACTCAATAATCGACTTCAGAACCGGAGAAAAGACTCCTGTTTATGAATATATAAGGTCATTGCTGGATATATCAGATGAAAATATATCAAGATTTGAAATAAATGATTTTGAAACATACAGTGAACTGTATTACAAAACAGATCATCACTGGAACTACAAGGGATCATACAAGGGGTATACTGAAGTCATGAAGCTGCTTGGCTGCGAGGATGAACTTATGCAGCCGCTTGATGAAATAGAACTACCGTATTACAGGGCGGGTAGCAAGTCAAAGGAATGCGGATTGACTGAACTGAAGGAGTACTACACAGTTTATAAATTTGAATATCCGGATTACGGAGTAAAATATGGAAACGAGGAAGAGATAATTTCCGGCGAGCTGCAGGATTTCTCATATGAGCTTTTCTACGGCGGCAATTATGGAACAATTGTTTTAGACACGAAAAGACCGGAAAAAGAAAATATAATAGTAATAGGCGATTCCTTCGACAATGCAATTTTAAAGCTTGTAGCATCGCATTATAACAAAACAATATCCATCGATATGCGCAATCTTGACCTGCCGGAGGGGCAGAGCTTAAATATAACCGACCTTATAAGAGACAACGATGTTGACAAGGTTCTTATTATGGCAAGCCAGGTTGTATTTTCAAGCGGCGAGTTTATTTTGGAGAGTTAACGGGTAATGGTATTCAGCAGTCTGACATTTCTATTCTTCTTTTTCCCTGCCGTATTTATTTCATATTTCATCATAAAAAACCGCAGATGGAGGAATACAGTTCTTCTGATAACATCCATGCTGTTTTATTCGTGGGGCGAACCAAAAAATATAATTCTCATGATTATTGCAAGCCTTGTTGCATATTTTGGCGGTTTACTGATAGACAGAAACGAAAAAAGCGGGAAGCTTAAAAATAAAAAATTAATACTGGCAATAACAGTCGTTTTGCTGCTCGGGAACCTGTTCATATTCAAATATCTAAACTTTGCGGCAGACAATATTATGGCATTATTCGGAAGGAAATCCGAGATAAAAAAGATTGCGCTTCCAATAGGAATAAGCTTCTATACATTCCAGATTCTCTCATATGTTATAGATCTGAACCGCAAAAAAGTAACGGTCCAGAGGAATTATTTCCGCCTTCTGCTCTACGTCAGCTTTTTCCCGCAGCTGATAGCCGGACCTATAGTTAGATACCAGACCGTTGAGGACGAAATAACAGAAAGAACCGAAACACTTGATGATATATTATACGGATTCAAACGCTTTATTTTAGGGCTGGCAAAAAAGGTTATTCTTGCAAACAATGTTTCTGCAATGGCTGAGCTGATTTACGCCGGTGATCCTGCAGTATATGGAACAGTGCTTTATTGGATTGCAGGAATCGCAGACATGATACAGATATATTTCGATTTTTCAGGTTACAGCGATATGGCAATCGGAATGGGAAGGATGTTCGGCTTTCATTTCCTTGAAAACTTTGATTATCCCTATGTTGCAACATCGATTACGGAATACTGGAGAAGATGGCATATATCACTTGCAACCTGGTTCAGAGATTATGTATATTTTCCACTTGGAGGAAGCAGAGTAAGCATCGGGAAATGGATATTCAATACACTTCTTGTTTGGGGGCTAACAGGCTTATGGCACGGAGCGGAATGGACGTATGTTTTCTGGGGCTTGTACTACGGGGTGCTGCTTGTGCTTGAAAAAAAGTGCTTTGGCAGATATCTTGAGAAACTGCCAAAGCTTATACAATGGTTTGCTATAATGTTCCTGGTTCTTATCGGTTATATCATGTTTAATGCAGATAATGTGGAGCAATTTGCATATAGGATAACACATATGTTTGTCTATACAAAAACAGACTGGCTTGGAGTTGTATCATCAAATCTTGATGTATACAAGCTGTTTATATGGATTCCGCTTGGAATACTTTTCACATTCCCTGTAATAAACTATTCCGGAGCAAAGCAGGGGAGTACTCTATCAGCGGTATTGAGTTATGCACTTTATGTTGCCCTGTTTGCCGTATGTGTTATCTTTCTGCTCAGCACCACATACAATCCGTTCCTGTACTTCAGATTTTAGTATGAACAGACAAGCTCCCCATCAGAGCAATCAATAATTATGGTACTGCCGGATGAAATGTCACCGCTGAGAATGGTCCGGGCGATAAGAGTTTCAACTGTGCTCTGAAGATAACGGCGAAGGGGTCTGGCGCCGAAGAGAGGATCAAATCCGCAGTCAATAATATGCTCCTTCGCACTATCAGTAACAATAAGACCAAGACCCTTATCAGAAAGACGCTGCCTGAGAGAACTGAGCATAATGTCGACGATGCCATTTAAATTTTCCTTTGTCAAAGGGCGGAACATAATTGTTTCATCAAGGCGGTTAAGAAATTCAGGGCGGAAGGTCCTTCTTAATTCAGCCATAACAGAATTTCTCGCTTCAGCGCTTATATTGCCGCTTTCGTCAACACCTTCAAGAAGGTACTGACTGCCAAGGTTAGATGTGAGAATAATGATAGTGTTCTTGAAGTCAACGGTTCTGCCTTGGGAATCAGTGATACGGCCGTCATCAAGAATCTGAAGCAGAATATTGAACACATCCGGGTACGCTTTTTCAATTTCGTCAAACAGAACAACACTATATGGTTTGCGGCGGACGGCTTCGGTTAGCTGGCCGCCCTCATCATATCCAACATATCCCGGAGGCGCCCCTATAAGCCTTGAAACGGAGAATTTTTCCATATATTCTGTCATGTCAATTCTCACAATATTATGCTCATCGTCAAAGAGACATTCAGCAAGAGACTTCGCAAGCTCAGTTTTTCCCACACCTGTTGGGCCGAGAAACAGGAAAGAACCAATCGGTCTGTTGGGATCTGAAATACCGGCGCGTGATCGGATTATAGCCTCGGTAACATTTTTAACAGCTTCGTCCTGACCCACAAGGCGTTTGTGAAGATATTCGTCGAGATGGAGGATTTTTTCGCGTTCTCCTTCCATAAGTCGGGAAACCGGGATGCCGGTCCATTTAGCGACAATTGAGGAAATTTCCTCCTCCGTTACTGTATCGTGAACAAGTGTATTAGCACTGCGCGACTCAGCAGAAGCTTCTGCATCCTTAAGGCGCATTTCAAGGGCAGGAAGGTCAGAGTATTTCAGCTTGGCAGCCTTTTCATATTCATAGCTAAGCTGCGCATTTTCAATATCTGAATGAATTTTATCGATTTCGGCTTTAAGAGATTTTACTTCATCGACGGAAGATTTTTCTGCATCCCAGCGCGCCTTCATCTCGTTGAAGCAGTCTTTCAGATTTGAGAGCTCCTCTCTAAGCTTTTCAAGTCTTTCAACAGAAAGGCGGTCGTCTTCCTTTTTGAGAGCCATTTCTTCAATTTCAAGCTGCATAATCTTGCGCCGGATATCATCAAGCTCAGATGGCATTGAGTCAATTTCCGTTCTGATAAGTGCACAAGCCTCATCAACAAGGTCAATGGCTTTATCAGGGAGAAACCGGTCAGTTATGTAACGATTTGAAAGAGTTGCTGCGGCAACGAGCGCACTGTCGTGTATTCTGACACCGTGATAAACCTCATAGCGGTCCTTAAGACCACGAAGAATAGAAATTGTGTCCTCGACTGTGGGCTCATCCACCTGGACGGGCTGGAATCTGCGTTCGAGAGCGGCATCCTTCTCTATATATTTTCTATATTCATCAAGTGTTGTTGCACCAATACAGTGGAGCTCACCTCGTGCAAGCATTGGCTTAAGAAGGTTCCCTGCATCCATGCTGCCTTCTGTTTTCCCGGCTCCGACTATCGTATGGAGCTCATCGATGAAAAGTATGATACCACCTTCACTTTTTCTGATTTCATCAAGAACAGCCTTAAGTCTTTCTTCAAACTCACCGCGATACTTTGCGCCGGCGATAAGCGAACCCATATCAAGAGAAAAGATGGTTTTATCCTTCAAGCCTTCCGGAACATCACCACGAACTATCCGCTGCGCAAGACCCTCAGCAATTGCCGTCTTGCCGACTCCGGGCTCGCCAATGAGCACGGGGTTGTTTTTTGTTTTACGGGATAGAATTCTGATGACATTTCTTATCTCAAGATCTCTTCCGATAACAGGGTCAAGCTCATTTTCCCTTGCACGTTTAACAAGATCTGTTCCATATTTAGAAAGCGCATCATAGGTGCTCTCAGGATTATCACCCGTTACAGGAGAGGACTTTACCTTTGAAAGCGCAGAGGTGAAGGCGGATTTCGTGATACCGTGATTATCAAATATGCGTTTAATTGCTGCGGTAGGGGCAGCAAAAATTCCAATCATGAGGTGCTCAACTGAGAGATACTCATCACCCATGGACTTTGCGGCCTTTTCGCCTGCTGAAAGGACTCTGCTTGCTTCAGAGGATAAATATACGTCCGTTACGTTGCCGACCTTTGGAAGAACAGAAATGGCAGAATCAAGCTCGCTTAAAAGCTGATTGCAGTCAACTCCCATTTTCGTGAAAAGTGACGGAATTAAACCACCATCCTGATCAACAAGAGCATAAAGAATATGCTCCGGCATAATATAATTATTGCTGTTTTCCTGAGCCATAGACTGCGCGGTCTGGATGGCTTCAATAGTTTTCTGTGTGTAGTTCTGTGAGTTCATAGAATAGCCTCCTTTGGAATATCAGATATGAACAGGCGCTTTAGTCATGTGAGAGTAGTATGCCCCTTCAACTGCGTGGGCATCATATCTGCCGGAAAGAAAACCCTTCATCAGTGTGTCAAATAGTCTGATATAATCTGAAAGAGCTGTGGCAAGCTCGTCAGAGGTGCAGTCTCTGTCCGGGATGGAAATGCTGCGTGTAAATTTCCCGTCATAGAGAGAGTAGCTGATTTTTGAACCGGTGAGCGGGAATAGATGAGCATCCTCTATGCTTTTCCAGACGCGGAAAAATTCTGCCATTGCAGAAATAAGAACATCAGACTGGGTTCTGAACATGACGGAAAGCTCCCCGAGGTAATAGGACTGCCCCTTAAATAGCTCGACTTCATACTTGATAGTCGGTCTGTATTTATATTCAAGTGAGCTCTTAAGAGACATAGAATATGTATGCGGTGCAAAGAATGGCACAAGATCCCGTGAAGGAATCATAATTTGCTCGATTGCTGAAAGCACATCGTTAATACGCCGCTCAGGGGTCGTATAATTAACATATTCCGCAAGGATTTCATTAATAAGATTTGATCGGTTAGTTCCGAGCTTGTGGGCAAGAATATCCACTTCCCGCACAACTTCATCATTTAGCATAAGACTGTATAGGGTTTTCTTCATAGCGACACCTCTTAATTTGTTCATGTCTATATTATAATACGCGCAAGAACAAAAATTGTTACGAAATTATATATAAATTATATAACAAATTATATTAAATGCAAGCGAAATTATTAATAGTCTTGAAATTTGCTGATATATGCTTTATAATACCAAAAGTTATGGAGAGCTATCGAAGTGGTCATAACGGCCCCGACTCGAAATCTTATCGGGCGCCGGCTGTTTCATCCGCGGAAAAGCCTTGATTTTCAAGCGTAATCGCAGGTTCAAATTTCATATTTTACTTTCGTTCTTGCCTGTTTTTCTTGCATTTTTCCGGAGCGGAAAAACAGTGAGATATAAATGGAGAGTTGTCCGAGTGGTCGAAGGTGCAGCACTCGAAATGCTGTAAACCGAAAGGTTTCTAGGGTTCGAATCCCTAACTCTCCGCCAAAAATTCCAGTCAGGAAGCGGGTCTCCGCCTCCTGCTGTTTTTTTTTAGAGCCAGCAGTTCACCTTAAGCCGTTTACCAACGGAAGTGACCGCAGGCTGGATTTTTGTCTTTGCCCTGTCCTCCGCGACGATGGTAAGCTTTCCGTCAATCTTTGCCTGTGTCACAATGTGCCGGATAGTGATGGTATTGCGTCTTTAAGTCTTTCGCTTTTAAGACCTCTCGCTTTACTCTTTCTATTTCCTCCTAATTTCTTTTGCAGTGAAGGTCCCGGCAATGATAACTTTAAATTTAAAAGAATGCGCCCATGTGTATCCGAGTCGCTGTGCATTTTTTCGGCTTTTTTCAATAACTGCTGGCAGAAAATGTTTACATTTACACGATGTTGTGGTATTGTTCCTTTTGAGGAGGGTGATTGCATGACAGAGTATTTATCCGTTACAGAATATGCAAAACTTCACAGCAAGGATCCAGGTAATGTTCGAAGGCTTCTTGCTTCGGGCAGGATAGAAGGGCAAAAAGCAGGGAATCAGTGGATTATTCCCAAGAATGCTCCATATCCTCCTGATAAAAGAGAAAAAAGCGGGAATTACCGCAATAGGAGAAAACGGATGAACTTAAATAAAAACAAGGAATTAATGATAACGCTTTCAAATCTAATTCCGCAGCTGCACAGCATCTATGGTGATATGCTTACTGAGGTCATCCTATACGGTTCCTATGCAAGAGGAACGCAGAGCGATGAATCCGATGTTGACATTGCAATTTTTCTTACAGGCACTCCATCTAAAATTGCCACAAATGCAATGATTAACTGTGTTTCATCGTATGAGTTGGAATGTGGTAAGGTTCTTTCCGTTATCGATATTGAAACCAGGAAATATAATCAATGGAAAGATATGATTCCATTCTATAAGAATATTCAGAAAGAAGGGATTGTATTATGGAAAGCGGCGGCGTAAAAGATTTATCAGGATACAGATATGAAAAAGCAGTTTCCAATATCGATGTAGCCAAAATGCTCTTTGCCTCCGGAAATTACGATGTTGCTCTCAACAGAGCCTATTATTCGGCGTTCGACGCCATGAGAGCAGTAAACGCATTGGACGGATTTGACAGCAGCAAACACAGCGGCGTAATTGCCCATTTCAATCAGGAATATGTCAAAACCGGGAAATTCCCGTCAACGACTTCCGGAATTATACGCAAAGCTTCAAGACTGAGGGAAAAATCCGATTATGAGGATTTTTACGAGCCCGACCGGGAAGAAACTTCTGATGCCATTATAAGTGTTGAAGTATTCTTGAATGATGTTGAAGCATATCTCAAGCAACATGGAATTTTATAATAAACCGTATGGATAATTGCTATTACAGAAAAAACGCTGCTCCTGAATCCGAAATTAAAACGGAAACAGGGGCAGCGCTTACATATTTACCAGTTTACCACACCAGATCCTCTGCCGTAATCTGCGGATGTTTTTCCGCAAAAATTTGCAGTCCCTGATTCAAAGAATACAGCCCGTTAAGCTCTGACAGCACCTTTCCGGCGTCATTAAAAGCTGTATAATCTGCATCTGTGATAAATTTTTCATTCAGGGCTACAAGGTATTCGGTGTCATCCTCCAGTTCCTGATTATTCTTCACAAGGCACACATAAGGGTAGGGGCCGTAGTTTTCAGCGTCAAATGTGGATTCTCCGGTATCTTTGTCTATAAATCGGTCTGAAGGGTCAAACCCGGCATCGGTTATTGCTTTGATTTCATATCCGGTCATATAAATTGCGCAGGGATTAACTGCGCCGTTTGGGAATATTGTAGTGCTCATACCCACCTCTAAGGTCCCTTTATATACGACGGAATTGCATACGGATGCTCCCTTCCAGGGGGGAAGCGGATTATATTCCGTGGCGTAGGGGGCAATTGCCACATCAACACGGTCGTCAATTCCGTTTTCTGCAAGAGTTCTGTCGATTGCTTCGGCAGAGGCTATTGCAACAAGCTTAGCCGTGTTTTCGTAGTCAAGACCTTCCGGGAATTCGGAAAGAATCTGCGTTTCCCGGCTCAGATGTTCATCATTGCACTTTTCGAGGGTTGTGAATATATCCTCAAAGCTGCCTTTCCCTGCAATATAATTATTGATGACCTCACCTGTAATGACGATGGAGTTTGTATCAAAGCTGTTATAATACCAGGGCTGGATAAAGCCTGTTTTTATGCTTTCGTTGTAAGACGAATAAAGGCGGTCATCGCTTATTTCATAATTATTCACGGAAACATAGCTGTCTTTGGAAATACTTGAAATAAGAGCTGTAGCCTCGTCCGTAGTCACAAATTCAAGGATTTGAAATACCTTTTGCAGCTTTTCAGACTCTTCCGGCGCCTCAAGCGCTTTATTTACATACACCCAGCAGTTATCATAGTAGGTGTAGCAGTTATTGGCGCCGTCCTCGGAAATCCAAGGTATTGTCTTATAAGTGTCGTGAAGCTCTTTTCCGGTTTCATTGCCCTCGTCGTCATATTCCGGACCGTCATAATGATCAACCGAATTCAGAATGCTGAACCAGAATAGCGCTCTCGTTTTCATGAATTCGTCGTTCCCACCCCAGTCCTGGGTGTGGAAAACACCCCAAAGACCTGCCTCAGTCCATCTTTTAAAATAATCGGAGGCCTTCATAAATTCATCTGCGGATTCTGTGCCCGCCTGGAACGCTTCAAACCAGCTTGTGCCATCAGTTTTGGAAAGCCATTGGGCACCCATCAGATGGAAGAGCAGGTTGAAACCATGCCCGGTAGCAGCTCCGTCAGTGACAGCGAATTTGATGCCCGCTTCATCGCATTTTGCCTTAAGCTCCACCATGTCCTCAAAGGTCTCAGGAAGCTCCCAGCCCATCTCGGTCAGCAAGGTTTCGTTATAGGTTATGCCTATGAGCTTGGATGAAATCGGCAGCTGATAAATCGCACCATCCGCCGTTATGCAGTTTGAAAGCGTTGCCTGCGTATATTCCGATGCAACGGAGGAGCGGGACAGGAGGTCAACGCAGCTGTCCTTCAAAAGTGCGTTATCAGTCTTTGATGCGGTAAAGACAATGTCCGCCGGAAGGTCCTGATTGGCAAAATACAGCTTGGTCATGCTGGAGGAATCACAGCTGTTGTGGTAGACAAATTCAACTTCGATGCCGAGCTTTTCCTTTATCATCTCCGCAAGCTGTGTGTAATATGCCTCCCCGTTGCCAAGTGTTATAAGCATAGTTACGGGACTGTTGTCCTGCGCAATCTCCTTGCTGCAGCCGGTGACGGAAAATACCATAATAAGCGCCAGCAGAACCGCGATTACTTTTTTCATTTTTCCAAATGCTCCTTCCTTACATGGCATGCAATTGTTCTGATTACCAAGTCTATATTGATCGGCTTTGACAGGTGGGCGTTCATGCCCGCTTCCCAGGTAGCCTTGATATCGCTTTCAAAGGCATTGGCTGTCATTGCAAGAATGGGAATATTCTTCGCATCTTCACGGTCAAGAGCCCGGATTGCTTTTGCAGCCTCCAGCCCGTTCATGACAGGCATCATCACGTCCATAAGAATCACGTCAAAAGTATCGGGAGCATTGCCTTTGAAGAGATTCAATGCCTGAAGACCGTCCTTTGCCTGTGTAATAACTGCACCGGCATCCTCCAGCAGCTCGCAGGCAATTTCCATATTCAATTCGTTGTCCTCTACCAGCAGCAATTTCACGCCGGTAAGATCCAAATCGCCGGAAATGAGAAGCTCTTCCTCTTCTTCAACGGTATTTATTAGGAAAGGAACTGTAACGGTGAATTTGCTTCCCTTTCCAAGCTCACTTTCAACCTCGATGGTTCCCCGCATCAAATCAGTCAGCTGCTTTGTAATCGCCATTCCAAGACCTGTGCCTTTGTATTCGGAACGGGCACCACCCTCATCCTGGGAAAAGGGATCGAATATTTTATCCAAAAATTCCTGCTTCATTCCGATGCCGGTATCCTCTATTTCAAAGCACAAAAGCACTTTTTCCCCTGTGACCTCTTTTTCATGACAGGAGAAGGAAATCGTTCCACCGTCCTTCGTGAATTTCACGGAATTTCCCAAAATGTTGATGAATATCTGCCGCAGGTGCAGCTCGTCTCCAAATACGCGGTGATGCACACAGTCGATTTCGGTTTTCAGTTCCAGGGCTCTTTCTGAAATCTGCCCCATTATAATGCTGCAGCAATTGTCGAAAACAGTCAGGATATCAATGGGCTTGGAGGCAATTTCGGTCCTGCCGCGCTCAATTTGCGTCATATCGAGAACATCGTTAATCAGCGAGAGCAGGTGCGCAGACGCCCCCTCAATTTTTCCGAGGCATTCCTTCGTTTTAACCGGATTTCCGGGAACTCCCTTGGCAATGGCTGTCATGCCGATTATGCCGTTAATCGGAGTGCGTATATCATGGGACATATTGGATAAGAAGTCGCTTTTTGCCCTGGTTGCACTTTCCAGGTCGCTGTTGAGCTTCGTAATTTCCTCGTTGGATTTCAGGATTGCTCTGTTCTTGTATGTTGCAACCACAAGATAAACCACGGCAACGCCGAGCAGGACAAATATAAGCGCAATATACAAAATGATTCTGCCGAACGCATCGCCGGATACATCATTCAAGTACTTTGACTGAACAATAAAGCTAACAGACCAGTCCTTTGGCGCAATAGGAGCCGAGCAGAAATAATATTCCTCTCCGTTAATATTCAGCGCAACGACAACCGTCTCCTGATTACGGCATGACTGCACCAGTGCTGCCGGATCCTCGCCGTAAACAATCTTGCTCTGGGAAAATTTCGGATAAACATTATAGCCGTCTATCACAAGCCTAATTCAAAAGCTCTTA
>R06__coassemble_487_pt1 | contig 14557 bp, 14 predicted proteins | sample R06__metabat2_low_PE_045 | metagenome-assembled genome bin R06 | reverse complement strand
TAATAACAGTGGAATGCCGTAAGGAAAAGAATCTGCCGGATATGGAGAGCCCGTACCGCAGGCTCAAGGAATACTGTTACGGAAAAATAAAGATAGTCACATACACAAAGGATAATATATTATGAGCACAGCAATTTGCCCCGGAAGCTTCGACCCGATAACCTTGGGACATCTCAATATAATAAGGCGCGCATCAAAAATATTCGACGAAGTGATCGTGTGCATAATGCACAATTCCTCGAAGACAGCTCCAATGTTCACAGACGAGGAAAGGGTGGACATGGTGAGGAGATCCGTCTTAAAATACCCGAATGTAAGAGTCGAGTGTCACGAAGGACTTCTGGCAGAGTATGCAAGAGGCTTTGAGGGTGCAGTTATTGTTAAGGGACTGAGAGCAGTATCGGATTTCGAATACGAATTTCAGATGAATCAGGCAAATAAGAATATAAACCCCGAACTTGAAACAATGTTTCTCACCGCAGATGGCAAATACACATTTCTCAGCTCGTCTATAGTTCGCGAAATGGCAAAATATGGTGCCAGTCTGAAAGGAATGGTACCTGATGAGATAATAGAAGATATCGAAAATAAAGCTAAATTATGGGGGAGAATATAATGGATAACGGCAATGATGTTATAGAGCTGCTGGACATACTGTATGGTATGGTTAATGAAGCCTGGGGAGTGCCTCTCGGAAACGACAAATGCATAATAGAAAGAGAAAAGGCAATCGACATTATTAACGAAATTAAATCGAATCTGCCCACATCAATTGCAGAGGCAAAGCGCCTTGTTTCGGCAAGAGATGAGTTTATAGGAAACGCAAAGAGAGAGGCTGAGTCACTGCGCAAAAATGCTGAGGAACAGGCTTCAAAGCTTATCGATCAGCAGGAAATTATCCGCATTGCCAATGAGCGCAGCACTGAAATGATTACAGCGGCAGAGAAGAAAAGCAATGAGCTCAAGCGCATTGCCGGCGAATACGTGGATGAGATGATGCGCAAGGCTGAGGAATGCCTAAACTCGGCACTCACAACCGTGAGAAACACACAGGGCGCCTTCAGATCCAGCGGAGTAGCCACTTCAACGGCTGCAAAGCAAGGCGCAGTCCCGGCCGCGAAGGCACAGACAAAGACTGAGGAACGCCAGAAAATTTCCGGAGACATACCTCTGGGAGATGATTTCGACGACGAGGACTCCTGGATAAAAAAATAATTTTCAACCGCAGGAAAAAGTTTACATAAATTGTTACAAAATGCTTTCTCTGACTTAATGGAAGAAAAACACAACAGCTTGTAGATGCCTTTTGCTTGAGGATACAAGTTAATGTGCCGGGTATCTTCCGTTAGTGTTTTGAAAGCACTTTTTAACGTCAAATATCCACATAAAAACCGAAAAATCGCCCCTAAAAATGACAAATTTCAACAAACAATTTCACTTGCAAATTATTATGTAACCCAATATAATGTAAACATAATAGAGAAAGAGGCGAAGTGAAATACGATGACGGGGACGTATAAGCATTCTTTAGACAGCAAGGGGCGTGTCTTTGTGCCTGCCAAGCTTAGGGAAGAGCTTGGGGACATATTTTACATCACAATATCAGGTGAATCATATCTGTGTGCATACAGCGCGGAGAACTGGAATTTTATAAGCAGCAGGATTGCCGCAATGCCATACAGCAAGCAGAAAAAAATGCGGCCAATGTTTGCGTATGCGGCAAGATGTGAGACCGACCCGCAGGGAAGGATACTTATTCCGCAGAATTTAAGAAATTATGCCGGAATGGAAAAGGCAGTTACCGTTATAGGCTGCAATAACCATGCGGAGCTTTGGGCTTCAGAATCATGGGACAGTAGCTTTGAGACAGGAGCCTGGTCGCAGAATTTTGCAGAAGCTCTGGAGGAGCTTGAATTTTAATATGGAATATGCAGAACATAAATCGGTGCTCCTTAATGAGTGCATTGAAAATTTGAATATAAAGCCCGAAGGAGTATATCTTGACGGTACGCTGGGGCTTGGAGGGCACTCATATGAGATTGCATCAAGGCTTGCAGGTAAAGGCGTTTTGATATGTATAGACAAGGATGATTTTGCCCTGCAGTATGCCTCCGAACGGCTTGCGGAGTTCAGAGAAAGAATAATATTTGTTAAGGACGACTTCAGAAATGCGGCTTCTGTGATAGAAAATGCCGGAAGAGGACCGGCAGACGGACTGCTATTTGATCTGGGTGTTTCATCTCCCCAGCTTGACAACGCCGATCGCGGATTTTCATATATGCTCGATGCACCGCTTGACATGCGCATGGACACAAAATCTGCACTTACAGCAGAAACGGTCGTTAATTCCTGGCCGGAGGACGAGCTTGTGAGGATACTTTTTGAGTATGGCGAGGAGCGTTACGCGAGAAGAATTGCGGCAGGAATCGCAGAAAGAAGAAAAAATATACCGATTGAGACTACACTTGAGCTTGTTGATGTGATAAAATCATCAATGCCCTCATCTGCGCTGCGAGAAAAGCAACATCCTGCAAAAAGAACGTTTCAGGCAATAAGAATAGCTGTTAACGATGAGCTTGGCGCGGTTACAGAAATGATGGATACTGTGCCTGACGTTATGAACAGAGGAGGGAGACTTTGCGTGATAAGCTTCCATTCTCTCGAAGACCGCATAGTTAAGACAAAGATCGCCTCCAGAGAAAACGGCTGCACATGCCCGAGAGAGGCACCTGTGTGCACATGCGGGTTTGTGCAAACACTGAAAAATGTTAGCCGCAAGCCGATTACCGCATCGGAGGAGGAACTGAAAAATAATCCGAGGGCAAGAAGCGCAAAGCTTAGAGTTGCAGAAAGAGTGTGATACATAGATGAAACTCAGGGATATTCTTAAAGACGTTACTGTGCTGAATTTTTCAGCCGATATGGAAACGGAAATAACAGGTATATGCTATGATTCAAGAAAGGCAGAGAACGGATTTCTCTTTGTGGCTGTAAAAGGGTTTGAATCAGACGGCCACAGATATATAAAAAAAGCAATTGAGCTTGGAGCACGGGCTGTTATATGCGAGGACGTTCCGGAATATGATGTTCCGTTTGTTCAGGTTGAAGACAGCAGACTTTCATTGGCACTTGCCTCATGCGCATTCTATTCATACCCGTCAACGGAAATGAAAGTTATAGGTGTAACCGGGACAAGCGGAAAAACAACAACAACGCACTTGATAAAGCACATGCTGGAGTCACAGCTCGGGGCAAAGGTTGGACTTATAGGTACCAACGGAAATATGATAGGGGAGGAGCATCTTCACTCCGAGCATACAACTCCCGAAAGTCTTGAGCTTCAGCAGCTGTTCAGGCAAATGGCGGATGCAGGCTGCAGCTATGCAGTAATGGAGGTTTCCTCCCATTCATTGACGCTGAACCGGGTGGCGGGAACTGACTTCAGCACGGCGGTCTATACTAATCTTGCTCTTGACCATCTGGATTTCCATCATACCATGGACGAATACGCTCAGGCAAAGAGAAGGCTGTTTTCAATGTGCAGGAAGGCATGCTTCAATCTGGATGACTCCAGGGGAGAGTTTATGATTGCAGGTGCCGGGTGCCCGTATATCACAAGCTCGCTGCGCTATGAAGAGGCGGATATAAGGGCGTGCAACATAAATCTATCGGCAGCTGCAGTGGATTTCACATGTGAATATGATAATAAATCCGTTCAGATGCATCTTGGGATACCTGGATTATTTTCAGTGCATAATGCGCTGAGTGCAGTTTCAGCATGCATTTCGGAAGGAATGAGTCTTGAGCAGTGCGCTGAAGGACTGAGCACGGCAAAGGGCGTTAAGGGAAGAGTTGAGACTGTTCCGACTGACGGTGATTACACGATAATCATTGACTATTCCCACAAACCGGATTCTCTTGAAAATGTTCTAAAAACATTGAGAGAAGTAACTGCCGGAAGGCTTATAACACTTTTCGGATGCGGCGGAGACAGAGACAGAACAAAACGCCCGGTTATGGGAAGAATTGCGGCGGAGAATTCAGATGTTGTTATAGTGACAAGTGATAATCCGCGCACGGAAAAGCCGGAAGCAATTATTTATGAAATTGTTGAGGGACTGAAAAACTGCGAAAAACCTTATAAAATCATATGTGACAGAATAGAAGCCATTCATTGGGCTATTGACAATGCAGAGCCTGGAGATGTAATATTATTAGCCGGCAAAGGTCACGAGGACTATCAGGTTATCGGCCATGAGAAGCATCATATGGACGAGAGGGAGATAGTTTCGGAATACTTGAAAGAAAAGGGATCCTTATGACTATTAGACTGATTGCATGCTTTATTCTTGCTCTGGTTATTTCAACCTCCTTCGGAAGAGTATATATTCCCTGGCTCAGGAAACAGAAGGCAGGGCAGGAGATAAAGGAAATAGGTCCGGCATGGCATATGTCAAAAAGCGGTACTCCAACAATGGGGGGAGTCATGTTTATTCTGGCAACGGGCATTGTTATATCAATAGACGGGATGCTCAGCCATGATATAATCAATCTTCTCATATTTGTGTTCGCCCTTTTCTTCGGAGCAATCGGCTTTCTGGACGACTGGGAAAAGATAAAAAAGAAACAGAATCTCGGACTTTCGGCACTCGCTAAGCTGATTCTCCAGATTGGAGCGGCTTTCATATACCTTTATGTGATGAGAAGACTCAACATTCTGAGTCACGAGCTGTACATTCCTTTTATCAACAAAGCCTTTTATGTTCCGGGATGGTTCTATTATCCGCTGCTGGCATTCATCGTTGTGGGAACAGTAAATTCCGTAAATATAACAGATGGCATAGACGGACTTGCCAGCGGGACGACGATTCCGGTGCTTCTTTTCTTTGTGGCATTGGCATGTGTAGGCTGCAATTTTCGTATTGGAGTTTTCGCCTCGGCACTTATCGGCGGTCTGGTAGGTTTTCTATACTATAACTACAACCCTGCAAAGGTGTTTATGGGTGATACAGGCTCACTGTTTCTGGGCGGCGCGGTTATAGGACTTTCAATAGCTGCCGATATTCCCCTGGTAATGATAACGTTAGTGATAATATACATAATAGAGACGCTTTCTGATATAATCCAGGTGTGCTACTTCAAGCTCACTCACGGCAAACGGGTATTCAGAATGGCACCGTTCCACCATCATCTTGAGATGGGCGGATGGACCGGCAAAAAATGGAAGGAAAAAGAAATTTTTTATCTTTTCACCGGAGTTTCTCTTTTGTTTGCCATCATTTCATTTTTCGGAGTTTATAGTAAATTCCAATAAAAAAGAAGACGGGAGAATCAGCCCGTCTTTTTAAGTGGGTGAAATTTGTATGAAGTTTATATTTACATGCGGTGGAACAGCGGGACATATAAACCCGGCGTTAGCTGTTGCGGGAAGACTGAAGGAGATTATTCCAAACTGTGAAATTCTGTTCATAGGTGCCGCAGACAATATGGAAATGGACCTGGTTCCGCTTGAAGGCTATGAGATAAAACCGGTTAAAATAACTAATATAAGCCGAGAAATCAGCCTGAATGGTCTTGCGCATAATATTAACACAGTTAGGAATGTTCTGACATCCGAAAAGGAAGCAGAGAATATAATCAGGCAGTTTGCTCCCAATGCAGTAATAGGGACCGGGGGATACGTATGCTATCCGGTTCTGAAGGCTGCACACAGGCTTGGAATACCAACAGCTGTTCACGAAAGTAACGCCGCTCCCGGACTTACAACAAAGCTTCTTTCGGGCATTGTGGACAGAATACTTGTGGGTTTCGAAGGGTGCGAGAAGATGTATCCGAGCTCCTGCCAGGTTCAGGTGACGGGGACTCCAGTGAGAGGAGCATTTTCCCTGTATACGAAGGATTCTGCAAGAAAAGAAATGGGAATTCCGGATTACGAACCGCTGGTTGTTTCAATGTGGGGTTCGCTTGGAGCACAGTTTATGAATGACACAGTTGCAGAAATGGTTCCGATAATCTGCGACGAGGCTGATTACCGGTTCATTCATGCGACAGGAAACAGATATTATAAAAGCTTTATGGATAAGATATCGGTTACTTGCCCGAACTATGCAGCTCTCGGTGTTGATATAAGGGAATATATCCACGACTCGGCACGTGTTATGCAGGCAGCGGATCTTGTTATATGCAGGGCTGGAGCATCAACATTGTCTGAACTGACTTATATGAGGAAGCCGGCAATAATAGTGCCTTCTCCGAATGTTACAGGAAACCATCAGGAAAAAAATGCAAGAGTTCTTGAAAAGGCAGGAGCAGCAAAAATCTTTCTTGAGTCTGAGCTTAATGCAAGGATTCTGTTTGATGAGATTGAAGACCTTCTTGATGACGGAGATGTCTTGTATGACATGGCAGAGAACATGCAGAATCTTTCATATGAGGATGCTGCAGATAAAATATGCAGCATTATTCTTGAGATGATATAAATAATGTGCTATAATTCCTAATCATTTTGAAAGGCAGAGAGTTATGTCATTAATTTCCGGCAAAATTCAGCCGGGCGAGGATAAACGCAGTGAGTTCATGCAGCCGCGCAGGAAAAGCAGCCTGAGCGGTCCACTGACGTTTTTTATACTGATAATAGCCGTTATCTTTGTTTTGTCAGTTCTGTTTCGTGTTTCATCAATCAGTGTAACAGGAAACACACACTACACAGATCAGGAAATTATAAACGCGATTGAAATAGAACAGGGAGATAATCTGTTCTTCTTCGATAGGTTTGCTGCTGTCAGCCGCGTTTTTGCGAAGCTGCCATATGTTGAGGAGGTAACGGTCACAAGAAACCTGCCGAACAAGGTTATCATTGAAGTTACTGAAACGACAGCCATAGCTTATATAAAGCTTGGAAATGAGCTCTGGACATTAGACCATAACTGCAAGATTCTCGGCAAGGCTGCGGAGGGGGAGGAAACAGGGCTTATTCCTGTTACAGGCTTTAATCCCGGCACGCTTCTTATCAACGAACGCCTTACCTCTGCAGACGGCTCGGAAAGAAGTGTAGACTTTCTTGAAGAGATTTTTCAGCAGATAGAAGGAAGAAATATCCTTACTTATGTAACAAAAATAGATTTCAGTGATGCGAACAACGTAAAGCTGACATACGGGTCAAGATTTATAATCAATATAGGAGATCCGTATGCGCCGGAGCATAAATTTTCTATGGTTATTTCGGCAATTTCCCAACTCAAGGAAGGGGATATTGGGATTATAGATGTGTCAGATGCAAAGACAGAACACATTAATCCCTATTAATTATTACAATATATTACAAAAAATTCTCAAATTTGGAAAAAATTATATTGACCTTTTAAGAAAAATATACTAATATATATCCATGCAAAAATGATAATGCATCATCGGAGGGCGAGAAATGGATTTTAAAGCAGAGACAGGGCCGGAGAATGTAGTCAACATAAAGGTGGTTGGCGTTGGAGGTGCCGGAAATAATGTAGTTAACAGAATGGTAAAAGCCGGAACCCAGGGCGTAGAGTTCATAGCAGTAAACACAGACAAGCAGGCTCTTTCAATTTCAAATGCTGATCAGAAAATTCAGATTGGTGAGAAAACAACTCACGGTCAGGGAGCGGGTTCAGACCCGGACGTTGGAAAGCGTTCAGCCGAGGAAAGCCGCAATAACATCGCAAAAGCAATAGAGAATGCAGACATGGTGTTCATTACTGCAGGAATGGGCGGCGGAACAGGGACCGGCGCAGGACCGACTGTTGCTGAAATAGCACATGAAGCAGGAATGCTGACCGTCGGTGTTGTGACAAAACCATTTAAGTTTGAGGGCAAACGCAGAATGGATCAGGCTAATGCCGGTATTCAGGAAATGTTAGGAAAGGTTGATGCTCTTCTTATAATCCCCAACGACAGGCTTAAGTTCGCAACCGATCAGAAAATCACACTTGCAAATGCATTTGAGATTGCAGATGATGTTCTTCAGAAGGCTGTTTCGAGCATTTCCGACCTTATCAAAAATACAGGCTTTATCAACCTGGACTTTGCAGATGTGACATGTATCATGAAAAACGCAGGCTTTGCGCATATGGGTGTCGGCCGTGCCGAGGGAAAGAACAAAGCAGAGGACGCAGCAAGAATGGCGGTTTCAAGCCCGCTTATGGAAACATCCATTGACGGTGCAAGAGGTGTTCTGATAAATATTACAGGTTCAGAGGATATGAGTCTCGAGGATGTTGAGACTGCGGCAAGTCTTGTCCAGGAGTCTGCACATCCGGATGCCAATATAATTTTCGGAGCAAGCTTTGATTCAACTATGCAGGATGAGATTCGGATAACTGTTATCGCAACCGGGTTTACTGAGTCTCAAGTGCCTTCAGGGGCTGAATTTTCAAGTTTTTCAAAGCCGAAGGTGTCTTCAAATCCTTCCCCGGTAAAGCCTGTTTTCAGTGTGATGGCAGATGATATAGCACCGATTGTTCCATCGTCAGTTCAGCCGTCGCCCATTGTACCTGAGATCATTGAGGATGATGAGCAGACTGGCGAAGAATATGTCGAAGAGCAGGCCCCCGCGGCTTCCGGAGAAGACCCGTTCGACAGCATATTCAAAATATTCAACACAAAATAAGCAGACGTCGATTAAATTTAAATCAGCTTCCCGCGATATGATACTGCGGGAAGCTTTTGATTAACAGTAAATAAAATGAAAGATAAGATTGCAAAATTTTTAAATAATTTCGGAAGACTGTATATGGATTGCAGAATTCCGATGGCAGCAGCTGCACTGTCGTATCATCTGACGATGACATTTTTCCCTCTTGTTATATGCCTTTATACAATGCTGGGAAACAATTACGACAGGGCGATGCGGGCAGTGGTAAACCTGGAAAGCTTCATGCCGAAAAATACTGTTGAATCGCTTGAAAGCTTTCTGGAGTACGTGTCGGGAAACTATAGCGTGCTTATGATGATTTTTGCGCTTTCAGTTATTCTCATAACGGCATCCGCATTGTTCAGATCTTTGGAAAACACCATAGGAGTTATGCAGGGTGGGAGACGATTTGACGGGTATATGTTTTTTGTTTTCAGCATTGTACTTTCACTTCTCTTTATGACAACGGTATATCTTTCTATTGTAGCAATGTTTTTCAGTGAGGATCTGATAAATTTCATTAACAGTCATATAAAAATATTACATTTGCAGTTGTCATGGCAATATCTGAGGTTTATAATAATATTCGGTCTGGCGATTGTGCTTGTCGTCATCATATATGAGATTTGCAAGCGCAAGGAAGACCATTATAAGACATGGCCGGGAGCTCTGTTGGCGACATCACTTCTTGTTGGAGTGACGGCGTTCTTTTCAATTATCATCAATTATTCGGTGAAGTATCCGTTAGTATACAGCTCACTTGCTTCAATTGTGATACTTATGTTCTGGCTTTACTGCTGTAGCCTTGTTATTTACTGCGGCGCCGCGTTCAACGTTGCCATAAGAGACACCAAAATAGGCATGACGATTTCAGAAGAAGAGAGAAACGAAAGTGACTGAACAGAAATTTATAAGAAATTTTTCAATAATTGCACATATCGACCATGGTAAATCCACTCTGTCAGACAGGCTGATTGAGACCTGCGGCGCGGTGGAAAAAAGAATTATGGAAGATCAGATTCTCGACGATATGGATCTGGAAAAGGAGAGAGGTATAACCATCAAGGCGAGAGCAGTGGGGCTCAACTACAACTCACCTGACGGAAATACCTATGTTCTCAATCTGATAGACACGCCGGGGCATGTGGATTTCAATTATGAAGTAAGCAGATCTCTTGCAGCGTGCGAGGGGGCAGTTCTTGTGGTTGATGCTTCCCAGGGAGTCGAGGCGCAAACTTTATCCAACACATATCTGGCAATGGATAACGATCTGGAAATAATTCCGGTAATAAATAAAATCGACCTTCCTGCTGCAGATCCGCAGAGAGTAAAGGACGAAATTGAAGAAATTATAGGAATACCTGCCCAGGATGCTCCGGAAATAAGCGCCAAGGCGGGAATAAACATTAATTCTGTTTTCGAGGATATTGTAAACAACATTCCGGCACCCTCCGGAAATCCGGATGCACCGCTGAAGGCACTGGTTTTCGACAGCCAGTATGATAACTACAGGGGTGTAATAGTATTTATTCGAATCAGAGACGGTCGGCTGCGTAAGGACGACGAAGTCAGACTTATGTCAACCAACGCTGTTTACAAGGTGGTGGAAGTAGGGCACCTGCGCCCGATAGGTTTTGATCCGTGCGAGGAACTTTCTGCAGGAGATGTTGGTTATTTTACTGCGAGTATAAAAAATGTCGCTGATACCAGGGTTGGAGATACAGTAACGCTTAATTCCAACCCGGCAGCTGAGCCTCTTCCGGGTTACCGCCCTGCAAGACCGATGGTATATTGCGGAATATACACTGAAGACGGTTCAAAATATCCGGATCTGCGGGATGCTCTTGAAAAGCTTAAGCTGAACGACGCTTCGCTGTCGTTTGAGCCGGAAAGCTCGGTGGCGCTGGGGTTCGGCTTCAGGTGCGGATTCCTTGGAATGCTTCATATGGAAGTAATTCAGGAGAGACTGGAAAGAGAATTTGACCTTGATCTTGTAACAACGCTCCCTTCGGTTATATATAAGGTTATAAAAACTGACGGCAGCGAGGTAATGGTGGATAATCCCCATAATTATCCTGATACTGTGTCTATTGCGGAAGCATATGAGCCCTATATGAAAGTTAGCATAATAACCCCAAATGAATTTGTGGGGAATATTATGCCTCTCTGCCAGGACAGAAGAGGTGAATACAAAAATATGCAGTATCTGGATGCAAGGCTTGTGGAAATGCATTACGAGATGCCGCTGAACGAAATAATATACGATTTCTTTGATACACTGAAGGCCAGAACTAAAGGATATGCGTCACTTGACTATGAGCTCAGCGAATATAAGACGAGCGATCTTGTCAAAGTAGATATGCTTCTGAATGGTGATCATGTAGATGCATTGAGCTTCATAGCACATAGGGAAAAGGCATATGGCAGAGCAAGAAAGCTGTGCGAAAAGCTTAAGGACAATATTCCGCGGCAGCTGTTTGAAATTCCGATTCAGGCGGCAATCGGCGGGAAAATTATTGCAAGAGAAACAGTTAAGGCTCTTAGAAAGGATGTTCTTGCAAAATGCTACGGCGGAGATATAACAAGAAAGAAAAAGCTGCTTGAAAAGCAGAAGGAAGGCAAGAAAAAAATGCGCCAGCTTGGTACTGTTCAGATTCCGACAGAGGCATTTCTTGCGGTTCTTAAGCTTGATGAGTAAAAAAATAAAAAAGAACTGTAACGTTTTTTCCAATTGCGCGTATTAATTGGCAGAGCGTATATAAAATACATTGAGGAGACTTACTAAGATGATAAATGAAGGATATAGCGGCAGCATAATTCCAAGGGGAAAACTGAGCATGGATGAGCTGAAGCACGTCTCCGGCGGAGTAAACGGATTAGGCCCTTATCTTGTTGATTCACAGAAATGCACCGGCTGCGGTGCCTGTGCGGCATCATGCAAGGTGAGATGTATTGAAATTATTTCTGGCTGTGCCAAGATTAGCCCCTGTGACTGCACCGCATGCGGAGCATGCTATAATGCATGCCCGGCAGGAGCAATTATAGGTTGATTTTTCGCGTGCATGATAAAAACCGGCTCATATGAGCCGGTTTTTATCATGCCCTGTAGGGGGTTCGCTCCTGGAGTTTTCTGTATCTCATTGCTTCTTCAAGAGCAGTTGCGTAATCTCTGGCTGCCGTCAGAGCAACTTCATCCATAGGGCGTCCGGTCTTATTAGTTTCGAATACGGCGCTTATTCCGTATTCCGACGGGTCTAAGGAAAGGTCGCCGATTCTGCCGACTATGGCATAGACAGGTATCTCTCTTGGTAGTGTGCGGGAGGTTATTCCTCCAAGCACCTTTCCATTGAAGCTGTAGTCATCAAGAATGCCTTCGCCGGTGATAACAAGATCTGCTCCGGGAAGATGATGCTCAAAATCGGTTAATTCAAGGATGGTGTCGATTCCGGATTTTATAGTGCCGTTGAGCATTGCAGTGAGCCCGCCGCCCATTCCGCCCGCAGCAGCTCCGCCGGGGAGATTGGCAATATCTATGCCGAGATCTGCGCGGATAACATTGCAGAGATTTTCGAGACCGGAATCCAACAACTTTATCATATCGGAATCGGCACCCTTCTGCGGACCAAAGACATATGCTGCCCCGTTTGCTCCAAAGAATGGATTGCTTACGTCACACATCAAATTAATGTCTGCCCCATCGAGAAATTCAAGTGCCTCGCTGATGTCTATATGGCAAATGTTCTTTAACGTCCCGCCTGCAGGAATAAAGGTTTTTCCAAGGCTATTGTAGAATTTAACGCCCAATGCAGCACAGCAGCCGCATCCTCCGTCGTTAGTCGCTGAGCCACCGAGCCCGAGATATATATGCCGGCACCCGGTGTTTATTGCGTCTGTTATCAGCTCGCCGACTCCATATGTGGTTGTGAGCATAGGATTTTTGCGGCTCTGCACGAGGGAAAGCCCGGACGCAGATGCCATTTCAATCATAGCTGAATCATTGAAGACGGCATATTTTGCTGCAACCTTTTCCATATATGGTCCGGATACTTCCACATATTCTGCATCAGCATCAAGAGCTGCAAGAAGGCAGTCTACTGTGCCTTCACCACCATCTCCCGCAGGGATTGCAACAACATCACATTCAGGAAAAAATTTAGGAATAACATATTCTGAAAAACGACATATATCCACGCTTGTGAGCGTCCCTTTAAAGGAATCAGAAACGACTATGCATTTTTTCATGCTTATATACCTGTGGAGCCGAAGCCGCCGCTGCCCCGCACTGTTTCAGAAAGCTCGGCTGCAAGTTCAAATTCAGCGGGAATAAACGGGATTATAACAAGCTGGGCAATTCTGTCTCCGTTTTTAACGGTTTTGGGCTCATTACTATCATTGTGAAGGGCGACAATATATTCACCGCGGTAATCACTGTCGCATACTCCGACACAATTTGCCGGACGAAGCCCATGCTTTGATGCAAGCCCGCTTCTGGCAAAAACAGCACCAAAGTAATTTTCGGGTATGGCTATTGAAAGACCGGTCCCTATTTTTTCGCAGCAATGGGGAGCAATTTCAATATCGTGCTCGAGGCAGGCGTAAAGATCATATCCGGCAGAATATGCAGAGCCTCTTGATGGGATAACGGCATTTTCATTTAATTTTTTAATTTGAATTTTCATAAGTATCAACCTCGGAGGAGATTATACTATAACGACAGTAAAATGGCAAATCAAAATCTTTTTTTTATTGTATTAAGCAAATCTATTTGATATAATAAACAAACTATGAAATTAAATGCAAGGAGGAAATCAGGTGGAATACAATATCGTGATGATAATTGCAGCAGCTGAATTTGCGCTATTGCTTTTTCTGCTGATATTTTCTTTCTTAAATAAAAGCAGGCAGAAGAAAAAGCTTTCCGAATATGTGGAATCTGCAATTAGCGACACAGAGAACGCGCGAAACAATACGCTGACGAATTTTCCCTTTCCTATTGCTGTAATAAGAATAGAAAATTCCCAAATTATCTGGGGAAATAAAACATTCTTCGATATATGCGGAAGCAGTGCTGAAAAATTTGATGCTAAAATCGAAGATATGGTGCCTGAATTTTCAGGCAAATGGCTTGCTGAGGGGAAAAATCAGTATCCCGGAATCCTTTCGCTTAATGGGCGAAAGTACAGAGTTCACGGGAATATGATACATAACGACAATTCAGATTCCACGGCACCTTTTATGGGAATTACATACTGGCTGGATGTGACGGAATATGATGATCTGCGAATCACATATGAAGAAACCCGCCCGATAGTGGGAATTATTGTTATAGACAACCTGGAGGAAATGTGCAAAAACCAGCCTGACAGAACAAAAAGTGATATACGCGAGTCGGTTGAAGATAAGCTTTCAGACTGGGCGAGAAGATACAATGGAATATGCCGCCGATACGACAGAGACAAATATATATCCATATTCGAAAAAAAAGATGTTTTCCGCATGAAGGAGAACAGATTCCCGATAGTTGGTTCAATGCATGAAGTCGAAAGCCCCAATGGAGTGAATGCGTCCATCAGCATAGGTATGAGTGAGGATGCGGCAAACTTCCCGGAAGCACTGCAGTTTGCGGAAATGGCATCTGAACTTGCACTGACGAGAGGCGGAGATCAGGCAGTTATCAAGAACAGACTAAGCTTCGAATTCTTCGGAGGAAGAGGTCTGGAGGTTGAGAAGAGAACCAAGGTCAGATCAAGAGTTATGGCAAACACTCTCAATGAACTGATCAGAGATTCTTCAAGAGTCCTTATTATGGGGCACCGTACGGCGGTTTATGAGGCGTGGGGGGATGCGGGGGGATATTGTTTATTTGAAGGTAAAGCGGGATTAAAAGCTAAT
>R06__coassemble_449_pt1 | contig 15145 bp, 14 predicted proteins | sample R06__metabat2_low_PE_045 | metagenome-assembled genome bin R06 | reverse complement strand
GGCAAAAGCTTTTTCAGACATGCCATAACTATTGCAAGAACCACATATCCGCCGCCTACCTTGACAAGCGCCGTGCACCGAATTCCATACAGGAATCTCAGGAAAATTCCTGCGAAGGATGCCGCGCCGAAAAGTTCTCTTATGACTGCTGTTATTATTGTGCACAATGCAAAGGCACATGCATATCTGATAACTTTTGCGTTTGTCTTTTCTTCGCATCCGAATGCCGCCGCCATAATCACCGCCGCGGCAAAAGACACTGCAAAAGTATTCATTTCCTTGAATATGGAATAGGCAAAGGCGCTGAGCAGTATTTCTATGGCAGATGCCCAGAAGAAACCTAAAACAGCTGCCGTTGCAGTTTTCCATCCGCCAAGTATGAGCTTGCCGACCAATTTCATGCACAGTGCAGCAAGGAGACATGCAAGTATAACCACAACAGAATTTACAAGTGCCGGAATTACCGAAACGCTTCCTTCTACTGCAAAAGCGCACAAAAGAAGAACTGTAATCACAGGAAGGTATTTTTTCATGCTGCTTCATCTCCTTCCGCGTTTTCCGCAATGGCTGCGAAAAGTTCAAATACATCCTCAGTTGCCGAATTAACAGCATCTGAACTGACTGTTGCTCCGGAAATCAGAGAACATTCAGTCGTGTAATTTCCGGCATTCTTTCCTGCAAAGCCTTCTTTATAGGCATTTTCATCAAGAGTATAGCTTGTGAAGTATTCCGCTATAAGAATAAATTCATCAGCCGTCATTGAAACGATAGAGCCGTCTTTATCAAGTATGTAGTAGACGACAAGATTCATGTTACTGTATCCATAAGGTCTTGCTGTGAAGCCGTAGTACACATCTTCTCCGTCGGTAATGCGGAAGGCATCACTTACAAGATTAAAGCAGTTCTGTATCGGAAGCTGCTCTGCCTCTGCACCGTCAGCTACCAGCTTGAGGAGCTTTGCCTTGTCTGTATTGGCGTTGCTTGAAAGAACAGCTGCCGCATTGCCGCTGCATTCATCAATTATCGCTTTGTCGACAGATTCGGTTATATCTTCTCCGTCTACATTATATACTGCACAGCCGCCATCTGCGTTAACTGCTGCAAGATATGTGTTTTCTCCGTCTGCCACAAGATATACGCAGGCATTTCCGTTTGTTGCAGTCAGTGCCTTTGTTATATAGTTGAAGGATGAAACATCCTCCTGCTCCTCAGCCTGAGTAACTCCCTGCACATTAACTATAGCCGGGCAAAGAGCCGAAAGCTGCTCGAGAAGAAGCTGGCCTGCTCCTTTTTCGCCTGCACTGATGAGACCATTTTCTATAAGAGCATTGAACCCGTCTGCAACGGCATTTTTAAATGCTGATGATGAGTAGGTAACTCCGGATACAAGCCCAACATCCGGGAGCGCACTGTCCTGGCCGACGAAGCTTTCCATGTATTCATCGCCCATTTCCTTTGTATCCGGGAAGGAATTCATCTGAACCCCTCTTATTCTGCCGCCACCATCGATGCCGAGTGTAAACTCTATGGGATTGCCGGTGTAGCCCTGAGTTGTGGAAAGATTTATTGCATATCCCATGCCATCATTTCCGGCGTATATAGACTGAACAGTATCTGCGACATTGGAAAGAGATGATGCTGCTGAATCGTCGGCACTGTATATGAGCTCAAAGCTCTTTGCTTCAGGAAGCACTGCATTGAGTGTCTCGAGAGCGCCCGATTCAAGATTTTTGCTTATCATTGGCATCAGTGCGCTGTTCATGGCGAAAAGAATTCCAAAGCAAAGCACTGTTATGAGAGCAAAAACTACCACAGAGGTTGTAGATTTATTTTTCGTCATTTCTTTGCACCTCCAAGGGGAGTTTTAGCTGTGAGCATCTCTATGAAGGGTGTTAAAATATTCATAGTGAGAATCGAGAATGACACACCTTCAGGCAGTGAGCAGAAGAAACGGATTATGCATGTTATTATGCCACAGCCGAGGGCAAATATCATTCTGCCTGACCTTGTGACAGGTGTTGTGACATAGTCAGTTGCCATGAATATTGCGCCGAGGAAGAGACCGCCTGAGAGAATTTCATAAAGAGCAAATTCCGCTCCGCCCTTTATGAGACTAAATATAAACACCGTTGCAATGAATATAATTGGTGTTTCCCATCTTATAACCTTTCTTACAAGAAGGTATATAAATCCTGCCACCAGTGCTATTATGCAGGTTTCACCTATTGCGCCGCCTCTTGCGCCTATGAGCATATCAATTATTGAAGGAAGCTCTGAACTGCCTTTGCCCAATACCTCAAGAGGAGTTGCTCCAGAAACGACGTCAAGTCCTGCTTTGAGACCGATCGGAAGTGTTCCGCCTGCGACTGAACTGAAGGCTATAATCATAAATACTCTTCCGCCGAAAGCAGGGTTTATGAGATTGTGCCCGAGACCACCGAACAGGCATTTTACAACGATTATTGCGAAAGCCGAACCGACAAGGCACTGCCAGAGCTCCACATTTGTGCTGAGATTGAGTGCAAGAAGAAGACCCGTTACTATTGCGGTGAGATCTCCGATTGTCTGCTGCCGCTTTGTGACCGCATTGAACAGATATTCAGCAACAACTGCTGAAGCTATGCATGTTACTATTATTATAAGGGCTTTCAGCCCGAAAATAATTATTCCGGCGATTGCTGCAGGGATAAGCGCTATTATAAGATCCAGCATTATCCTTCTTTCGGAGGAGTCACTGTGAATATGGGGGGAATCAGCCACTATATAGTTTGCCATATTATTTTCCTCCTTCCTTGTTTTCGCCATTTTTTGCTGCTTCGGCTGCAGCCTTGCGTTCGTTGTTTACCTTGCGCACAAATGCCTTTGCCTTCTTATTTGTATCAACAAGGGGGCGGTGTGCAGGGCACACATATGAGCAGCAGCCGCATTCCATACACAGCTGAACCTTTGCTTTTTCGAGAACTGCCATTTTCTGCTCATCATCCTCAAGCTGCATTGCCTTATCAAATACAGTCGGATTCAGTGACAGCGGGCAGTTTGCAACGCATCTGCCGCAGTGGATGCAGGGTGATGCAGCAGTGCTTTCTTCCTCTGCCAGAGCGGTTATTGCATTTGTTGCCTTGAGAATGGGGTTTTCAGGACTCTTTGCACATTTGCCCATCATTGGCCCGCCGTATATGAGCTTTCCACCCTCGCTCTTAAGTCCGCCGCAGGCATCAAGAAGATACTTTATTGGTGTTCCGATCGGAACGAGAAGGTTCTTGGGGTTAGTGACATTCGTGCCGTCTACAGTGACTGTTTTTTCGACAAGCGGCATTCCTGTTGTGATGTATTCAGCACTCTTTGCAAGTGTTGACACGTTGATGATTATAACTCCGAGAGACGCCAGTCTCTGACCTTCCCCGACCACAAGCCCGGTTGCATTATACAGAAGAACCTGCTTTGCTCCCTGTGGATAGACGCTGTCTAAAGGCATTACTTTAACCTTCGGATCGTCGGCAAAGGTTTTCTGCATTATAGCAATTGCTTCAGGCTTGTTCTTCTCTATTCCTATTATAATCTCTTCGCTTTCGAGATACTTTTCAATCAGTTCAACGCCTTTTTTTATGAGTTCGGGATTTTCCCTCATCATACGGTCATCGCTGGTTATAAAGGGCTCACATTCCGCTCCGTTTACAAGAACTGTTTTTATATGGTTCTTTCTTGCCGCATCAAGCTTTGCCCAAACAGGGAAGGATGCTCCTCCAAGACCCACAACTCCGCTCAGACGAAGTGCACCCAAAAAGCTGTCAAGATCGGTTACGGCAGGAGGTGCTATAGCGGGGTCTTTTTCCATGAGTCCATCGCTTTTAATGCGGATTGCTGTATCGGGTTTTGCTCCGCCTTTATATTCCTCTATTGCGGCTACGGTACCCGAAATTGTGGCATGCATCGGAACGGAATTTCTTCCCTCTTCCTTTGAAATCATGGTTCCGATTTTTACTTTATCACCCACATTAACAACTGCCGCCGAACCTGCGAGCGGAATCAGAACCTCATCAGGAGGTGCTATGCGCTCTGAGGCAAGCTCTGATGTTCCTTTATAATGCGGCAGATGAAGGGATGATACGCTTTTCTTAAAAATCAATGTTTCATTCCTCCTCTATATTGAAATTTATTTTGCTATTCTATTCTGCGGCCTCCTCAAGTTTTTGAAAGCCCGCTGTGTATTCGCTCGTTCCGTCGGCATATATCCATAATGCCTCTGCATCAGGAAATTGGGCAAGAAGTTCTTTCCCTCTGCTGCAGTCCATGCAGAAAAGTGCCGTTGAAAGGGCATCCGCTAAACCGCTGTCCTTTGTGACAACAGTTACCGAGCTGAAGTATTTCGACGGATACAATGTGTCTTTATCTATTATATGATGGTATTTCTCTCCGTCAACGACAAAATACCTTTCATAAATTCCCGATGTTACGCAGGATGTATCTGAAATCCTAATTTTTGCTGAAATACCTCCATCGGGATTTTTAGGGTCTTTTACGCCTGTCGTCCAACCTGACCCGTCAGGTCTGGTACCGATTATTCTTATATTCCCTCCTATATTGAGAACATAGGAATTAACTCCCGCTGCTTCAAGAGCTTCTGCAGCTTTCTCCGTGGCGTATCCCTTACCTATCGCTCCAACATCTATCGAAGCTCTGCCATCGCTTATACGGGCAGTATGGTTTTCCCTGTCTATTTCAAGGAGAGATATGTCAGTGTGTTCTGCTGCATCTTTGAGCTCACTGTATTCAGGAATACGGGCATCGGTGGGATCAGCCTCTGCCTCGGTCCTGCACTGATGCCACAGCTGTAGAACCGAACCCAGCATTGGATTTACTGCCCCATCGGTTCTGCCGCAGACATCAACGGCAAATTCCAGGAAATCCAGCAGTTCATCATCCAACACCACCGGCTCACCGCCTGCCGATTTATTCAGAGTGCACAGATTGTTTACTCCGGAATATTCGTGATATATGTCAAACAGGGTGTTATACCTGCTCAGCACTGCAACGGCTGTTTCGCAGTTTTTTTCGAATTCCTTATCTGAATCGCCGGCATAGCTGTATATATATGATATTGTGTCAAAGTATGCAAAATACGATTTGCCCTTTGGCTCCGCAGGTTTTACTTTTTCGCTCCCGCATCCTGAAAGAAGCATGGCAAAGGCAATAATTAATGCCGGTATTCTGTGCTTTTTCAAGCTTTTCTCCCTGACTTAAAATTAGGCAGAAGCATTTGCTTCTGCCCTGTTCTTATTTTTTATAGTGAAAATTATATGCTGAAAATTATCTTGCGTATCCTGCTGCTGCTGCTACAACTGTCTGCATACCGGCAATGCTCATTGTGCACTGGGAGAACAGATCGTCGGAGACTGCTACTGCATGACCCTCTTCGTTGATGGTGGTTTCGATTGCAAGAACCTCTTCTGCTGTCTTGCCTGCGCAATAGTCGGAGAATGCCTTGCTCTGTACATACCACTCAGCAATAGCTGAACCGTATGTTACCATGTTGTAGTCTTCCTTGAGCTCTCTCTTTGTTCCGCCAAACTTTGTGCCAGTGATTTCGCCAGCAGCATTGATGGTGATCTGGGGCTGAGTTGCATCGTTAACTGTTGCAAGAATCTTACCGGACTTGTCGAGCACAACTGCTGCATACTCGCTGTACATCTTGACTGTTCCGTCTTCATCGGCTGTTGCGGCAACGGATTCATCGGCTGCGCTTGTTGCTGCTACACCGAGTAAGAAGTCTTTTCCTGCCTTAAAGGTCTGACCCTGGTCGTCATTGCATGCCTTTACTACAGCGGCCTTGAAATCGCCGATGCTGATTGAGCAGCTTGCATAAAGAGTCTCATCTGTTGTTACTGCATGGCCTTCTTCGTTGATAACGGTCTCGATGCCTTCAACTTCTGCTGCTGTCTTGCCGACAACGTATGCTTCGAATGCCTTTGCCTGGTCATACCACTCGAGTGTGGCATCGCTGTATTTTACCATGTTGTAGTCATCACCGAGTTCCATCTTTGTGAGGAAGGTCTTTGCAGTGTCTACTGCACCATCGGTGACATCCATCTTGTCCTGCACGCAGTCGATTCTGCAAGCAACAATCTTTGAGCTGCTATCGAGCACAACTGCTGCCATGGTTGCATCAACCTGTGCATTTCCTGTTGCTGAGGAATCTGTGTTGAGCACAATGCCCATACCCAGCTTGTACTGCTGTTCACCGCATGCGCAAAGTGAGCACATCATGCAGATGAGAAGCAGAGCGCAAATTACTTTTTTCATTTTTCCACTCCTGTATATTTTTGTTTTGTGCTTCCAAGCACTGTGGGTCATTTTAACATTCCCATCTGTTATTGTCAACATATTGACAATAACAATTTATTATATTAAATAAATATATTGACAATTTCATTTTGAATAATGTATAATTGCCAATCGGCAGTCCTTATTGGACGCAGATATTATTTTGTCAACTACTTCGGATTTTCCGATGTTGAGTATCATACCGAAAGGAGCTACAACAGATGGCTACATTACGCACATACCAGCCCAAAAAGCGCCAGCGCAGCAAAGAGCACGGCTTCAGAAAAAGAATGAAGACTGCTAACGGTCGCAAAGTTCTTTCCCGTCGCAGAGCAAAAGGCAGAGCAAAGCTCAGCGCCTGATTTGCCGGGAATGCAGGTTCTTGTAAAACGGTAAATATTTACATTCAGGGTGGATTGCTGTCCACCCTTTGGGTATTTACGGGAGTTTTTGGAGGCATAACGCTTTGAATTCACAATATAGCATCAAAAAGAACAGTGATTTCCGGCGCATGTATTCAAAAGGCAGAAGCTACGCCAATTCATATGTGGTTGTCTATTGCCGCAAAAACCGGGAGGGGCACAGTCGTGTGGGATACACAGTTTCCACAAAGCTTGGGCATGCGGTGGTAAGAAACCGCATACGCCGCAGACTTCGTGAGATCTACCGGCTCAACTCAGCCATGCTCAAGCCCGGATGGGATATTATTGTGGTTGCCAGATCCCGCTGTATTGATGCGGACTACCGCAAAATTGAAGCGGCTTTTCTTAGCGCCTGCAGTGAATTGGGTATCACGCTATGAAGCATATTCTTCTGGCGTTGATTCGCTTCTACAGAAAATACATTTCACCCTCAAGACCTCCCTGCTGCCGTTTTATTCCAACTTGTTCTCAGTATGCCATGGAAGCCATTGAAAAATACGGCGCCCTCAGGGGCGGATGGCTCTCATTGAAACGTATATGTCGCTGCCATCCCTTTCACGGGAAAGATTACGATATATACGATCCCGTACCGTAAGCGGAAAGTAAATCAGAATTCAAGAGGAGTTACCTATGTGGGCAACAATCACTAAACCCTTTGCCTGGCTTATGCTCCGTCTCTATGAGTGGACACATAACTATGGCCTTTCAGTTATTCTATTTGCACTTGCCGTTAACCTTATTCTGGCACCATTTATGGCAAAGAGCAAAAAGAGTACAATGCGCACAACCCGCCTCCAGCCCAAAATTCAGGAGCTACAGAGACGGCATGAGGGAAACCAGCAGAAGCTGAACCAGGAAATGCAGAAGCTCTACCGTGAGGAAGGCATCAATCCTATGTCCGGCTGCCTGTGGTCACTCATTCCGTTTCCTATCCTGATTGCACTTTACAGCGTCATCCGCCAGCCTCTCACCAGAATGATGTTTGTCAGCCAGGAGGTCGTCGACAAGCTTACCAATTTCTTTGTTGAAAGCGGATTATATGAAATACCGGCAAAAGCCGATGCATACGCTGAAATCAAAATTGCAGACCTCGTTCACAAAAACTGGGAAGCAGTTCAGGAATTCCTTCCCTCAATCCAAGATGAAACTGTCAGCAAGCTTCAGAACATTGACTTCAGTTTTCTCGGCATGAACATGGGCAACCAGCCCAGCTTCAAATTCTGGAGCTTCGACTATAGTGACCCGAAAATATGGCTTCCGGCACTCGGTCTCTTCCTTATTCCTATTGTTTCGGCATTTCTCTCATGGCTTTCAATGAAGGTCAGCAATCTTTCAAATCCTCAGCAGGATGCCCAGACTGAAGCATCAATGAAGAGTATGACTCTTATGATGCCCCTTATGTCTCTTTGGTTCTGCTTTATCATGCCGGCAGCAATGGGTGTTTACTGGATTGCAAACAGCGTTTTTGGCATGGCTCGTGACTTTTTCCTCACGAAGGTATTTAAGGCACAGCTGGATAAGGAAGATGCAGAAAAGAATGCGCTGCGCAAGGAGAGAGAACGTGAGCTTGAGCTCAACCGTCTCGAAACTGAGCGCAAGCACGCTGAAGGCACCTCTGAAGTAAACGAAAACACCAGCAAGAAAAAACAGAAAGCAAATGAAAAGCAGAAGAGCAACGAACGCAAGGCAGCCCTCGAAAAAGAAGAGCGCGCAGCCCGTCGCGAACGGCTTGGAATAGAAGAATATGAAAAGCCAGCATCGCAGGTTGGAAACCGCCGCTATGCAAGAGGCAGAGCATATGACCCTGATCGTTTCGGCGTTCAGATTAATCCCGTCTCCGATGAATCTACAATCGCAGAGCTCGAAGTTGCGGTAGCTGAAGCCCTGGAAAATCCGGCTGAGGCTCCCGTTGAAGAAATTGAGAAAGAAGAAAACTAAATGATAAAGACTCTTGAAATGTCCGGACGCACAGAGGATCAGGCAATCAATGCTGCTCTGCAGGAGCTTGGCATGGACCGCGACGATGTTTCTGTAGAAATACTTGAACGTGCTAAACGAGGTATTTTTGGCATTGGAGCGACCCAGGCACGTGTCCGTCTGAGCTATGAGATTGAAGACCCCAAAAAAGACGTTCCGGCTGAAAAACCGGCTGAAAAAACCGGTAAAAAGCAGATTAAAGAAGACAAACCGGCAAAACAGCCTCAGCAGAAACAGCCCTCTCAGAAAAAAATTTCTGAAAAGGCCGCCACAAAGGCTCCTGAGAAAGCCGCTGCAATAACTCCGAATGATGAAAGTGAAGAATATGCTGAAATACGCAGCTTCCTCAGCGGTCTGCTGGAGCGCATGGATGTCAACGCAGATATAGAAATCGCTCCGAGAGACAACGGTGGAATAAACGTTAATCTTTCGGGTTCCGGAATGGGATCCGTAATCGGGCGCCGTGGTGAAACTCTTGATGCTATTCAGCATCTCACCAACTATGTCATCAACAAAGGAAACGACAAACACATGCACATCAGCATTGATGCTGAATCCTACCGCAGCAAGAGGGAAGACTCTCTCACCAAGCTCGCTGAGAAGATGGCTGAAAAGGCAATAAAATACAAGCGCAGCATGGCACTTGAGCCGATGAATTCCTATGAACGTCACGTTATCCATACAGCTCTGCAGAACTATGAAGGCGTGACTACTGCCTCTACCGGCGAGGAACCCAACCGTCGTGTAGTCGTAACACCTGTAAAGGGAAATTCGCAGAATGCATCCTCAAAAAAGCCCAAGGTTAAGGAATGGGCATAAAGTATATTAAAGGAGAAAAGATATGATTTTCGAAACAGTAAGGGACACTCTTGCACAGCAGTTTGAAATCGACCCGAACTCCGTTTCAATGGACACAAATCTTATAGACGATATCGGTGCAGATTCTCTGGATATTGTTGAGTTGATAATGTCCCTGGAAGACAGCTATGGTGTCAGCATTTCAGACGAAGATGCCACCAAGTTAGTGACTGTTCGCAAAATTGTTGAGTATCTGGAATCAATCGGCTGATACTTGAGACAACAGTTATCCGGCACGGCAATGCTGTGCCGGTTTTTTAAGGATTTTTTATTATGAGCAGAATTTTTAATAGATGTGATATTCTCTTGCCCAATCACGGCATTGATATGGAAAAATGGAGTGTCATTGCCTGCGACCAATACTCTTCTGAGCCCAACTACTGGAAAAGTCTTGATGAATATATAGGAGACGCTCCAAGCGCCCTGCGTCTCATGCTTCCTGAAGCGTATTTAGGTGGAGATGAGGACGGAGAAAATGATAAAATCATCCAATCCATGCATCAATATCTTGATGGGAATGTATTCCGTACCATTGAAAACAGCTATATTCTTGTGGAGAGGACTCTGCCGGGCGGTTCCATCAGAAAAGGACTTGTGGGCGCTCTTAATCTCGATACGTACGATTATTCTCCCGTCTCTTCTTCTCCGGTAAGAGCCACGGAAAACCCAGTTGCAGCTCGCCTTCCTCCCAGAATTTAAATAAGGTATCGTGCTCCCCTTGAAATGCCCCATATTATGGTATTCGTGAATGATCCGGAGAATATACTCTTCGGAGGTATATCCGGAAATGATGTGCTTTATGATTTCAATCTGAACATGGGTGGCGGTCATATAAAAGGCAGCCGTATAAGCGGAGCTTCAGCCGATAATGTTGACCGGCTGCTAAGCACTCTTGAGGCTTCGCTGCCTCAGGATTCACCGGTTATGGCAGTCGGAGATGGAAATCACAGTCTCGCTGCCGCGAAAAAATGCGGTTCCAGATATGCCCTTGTAGAGCTCGTCAATATATATGATCCCTCCATAGTGTTTGAACCCATTCACAGAGTCCTGTTCAGCACGGACACCAGGGATTTCGACGAACGTCTGAGTTCACTGAATCTTGAAGGTATTGCAGGATATGCAGATAAAATCAACGCTGCAGATGAATTCTGCAAAGAATATGTTGCCAAGCACGGAGGATATATCGACTATATACACGACGATGCCACTGCAATTGAAATGGGCAGCCGTCCGGGTTGTGCTGCGCTTCTTCTCCCTGCAATGAACAGGGATGAGCTTTTCCCTTATATAAAGGAGCATGGTGTTTACCCGAAAAAAAGCTTCTCAATCGGCTGTGCCGCAGATAAGCGCTACTACTTAGAGTGTGCACTTATATGACTTGTTTATAAATTTTTAAGTTTTATTTAAAATATATATGTTAAAATAATGTGTTTGAAATTATCAGAAAAGGAATGTTGGTGAATTGATTAAACAGTTAATAAAAAGTGTGAGGGAATATAAGAAGCCTGCCGTGCTGACGCTCATTTTTATTGTCGGCGAGGTTTTTCTTGAGGTTCTTATACCTTTCATAACCGCAAATCTCGTTAACGGAATAAAAGCAGGAGAAGCCATGAGCTCTGTTGTTAAAACAGGCATTCTGCTCATCGTCATGGCTTTCATATCTTTGTTCTGCGGTGGTTTTGCAGGATTCACATGCTCGAAAGCCTCTGCAGGCTTTGCAAAAAATCTGAGACATGATGTTTTTGCAAAAATCCAAAGCTTTTCCTTTGAAAATGTAGACAAATTTTCGGAAGCATCCCTCGTTACAAGGCTCACTACCGATATAAGCAATGTCCAGATGTCGTTCATGATGCTTATAAGAACAGCTGTCCGCTGCCCGCTCATGATAATTTTTTCAGTTATCATGGCATACATTATGGGCGGCAAGCTTGCAGCACTGTTCATAGTCGTTATTCCGGTGCTTGGTCTTGGAATTTATCTCGTGGCGAGAAAAGCTATGCCCGCCTTCCGTTCAGTTTTCAAAAAGTACGACAAACTCAACGAAAGTGTTGAAGAAAACGTGCGGGCAATGCGAGTTGTAAAGGGATTTTCAAGGGAAGAGTTTGAAAAGGAAAAGCACAATATCGCATCAGACAACATATGCAGAGACTTCACAAGGGCTGAACGCATTGTTGCGCTGAACACACCTATAATGCAATTCTGCATGTATTTCAACACAATTTTTGTGCTTGCAATCGGTGCAAAGATGATAGTAACCAGCAAGGGAACTGTTATCGATGTGGGGCAGATATCCGCAATGCTTTCATACGGCATGCAGGTTCTTATGTCTCTTATGATGCTCGGTGCAATATTTGTTATGCTGACAATGTCTGTTGAAAGTGCCAAGCGCATATGCGAGGTTCTTAATGAAGAGCCGGCAATAACAAATCCTGAAAATCCTGTCACAGAAGTTAAAGACGGCAGCGTCGTATTTCAGGATGCTGCATTCAAATACTCCTCCGCCGCCAGCAAGTATGCTCTTTATGATATTGACCTTGAAATAAAGTCAGGTATGACGGTAGGTATTCTCGGAGGAACCGGTTCCAGCAAAACAACCCTCATTCAGCTTATTCCCAGGCTTTATGATGTAACCGAAGGATACGTTAAAGTTGGCGGCGTTGACGTGCGCGACTATGATCTTGAAACGCTAAGAAATGCCGTTGCTGTTGTTCTGCAAAAAAATCTTCTCTTTGCCGGCACCATAAAGGAAAATCTGAAATGGGGAAATCCGGATGCAACCGACGAGGAAATTATTGAAGCCTGCCGGCTTGCCCAGGCAGATGAGTTTATTTCCTCCTTCCCTGACGGATACGACACCCACATTGATCAGGGAGGTACGAACGTTTCGGGCGGTCAGAAGCAGAGACTATGTATTGCCAGAGCGCTTCTTAAAAAGCCCAAAATTCTTATTCTTGACGATTCCACCTCAGCTGTCGATATGAAAACTGATGCTCTTATCCGTTCGGCTTTCAAATCGTACATACCTGAAACCACAAAATTTATAATCGCACAGCGCGTAGCCTCTGTTCAGGATGCAGATCTTATACTCGTAATGGAAAACGGGCATATCGCTGCTCGAGGAACCCACAATGAGCTTCTCGTCACGAGCGACATTTACCGTGAAATTTATGAACAGCAGACGAAGGGAGGCGACTTTGATGAATAAACCCAAGCCGGATTCTTCAAGCATTAAAAATCTTATAAGAGCCTTTAAAAAACTCTTCGAATTCTATCCCGTGCTCTCCCGTATTTCTATTTTCTGCATACTGTTTTCAGCGGTTGTTTCGTCAATACCCTCGCTTTTCATTCAGAATGTCCTTTCAGGTATTGAAAACTGGGTTGAAAGTGGAAACTGGGAAGCTGCAAAGGCAGAGATATTCCCCTACCTTGGGATTCTTCTCGGGCTATATGTTCTATCGATTATCTCCACAACAGTTGAAACTCAGCTCATGGCATATATGACCCAAGGATATCTTAACAAGTTCCGCAAGCAGATGTTTGACGGCATGCAGAATCTTCCCATTAAATATTTCGATTCTCATAAGCACGGAGACATAATGAGTTTTTATACCAACGATATAGATACTCTCCGCATGCTTATATCGCAGTGCCTCCCCACATTTATTCGTGCCGGTTCGATAGTCCTTGTCTGTATTGCGATAATGCTCTATTTTAGTGTATGGCTTGCGCTTGTTCCTTTTGTCGGCGTAATAGCAATGCTGCTGGTAACTAAAAAGATTGGCGGAGGAAGCGCAAAATACTTCCTAAAGCAGCAGAAATCAGTCGGTGAAACGGAAGGCTTTGTGCAGGAAATGATGACAGGTCAAAAGGTAGTCAAGGTTTTCTGCCACGAAGATGCGTGCATCAGTGATTTTGATACTGTTAATAACGCCCTCTTTGAAAACAGCTTTAGAGCCAATGCATACGCAAATACTCTCGGCCCAATATTTGGCAATATCGGCAATATACTTTATGTTGTAACTGCGCTTGTAGGCGGTGTGCTTATGCTTTCGGGTGTTGAAAATCTCAGTTTCTCCGGACTCGCTCTTGATATAACCGTCATCGTTCCTTTTCTCAACATGACAAAACAGTTTACCGGCAACTGCAACCAGCTTAGCCAGCAGATTAACTCAATTGTCATGGCAGCAGCAGGTGCAACCCGTGTATTTTCCCTCATCGATGAACCCCCTGAGGAAGATGAAGGGTATGTAACTCTTGTCAATGCCGAAATATCCAACGACGGAACAATCACGGAAACCGAAAACCGCACCGGTCATTGGGCATGGCGCCACCCCCATAGAGACGGAACCTTAACATACACCGAGCTCAAGGGCGATGTGCGGTTGGTTGATGTGGACTTTGCATACGTAGAAGGCAAGAATGTTCTCCAGGATATAAATGTCTATGCAGAGCCTGGTCAGAAGGTGGCGTTCGTCGGTGCCACCGGTGCCGGAAAAACCACCATCACGAACCTTATAAACCGGTTTTACGATATAGCAGATGGTAAAATCCGTTACGACGGAATCAATGTAAACAAGATTAAAAAGCACGATCTCCGCCGTTCTCTCGGCCTTGTTCTGCAGGAAACGAACCTGTTTACCGGATCGGTTATGGAAAATATACGTTATGGAAAGCTTGATGCAACCGATGAGGAATGCATCTCAGCCGCCAAGCTTGCCGGAGCCGATGATTTTATAACGAGACTTCCTCAGGGTTATGGCACAATGCTTACCAACAACGGATCAAATCTGTCTCAGGGGCAACGGCAGCTTCTTGCAATAGCCCGTGCAGCAGTAGCAGATCCTCCCGTTATGATTCTCGACGAAGCCACATCTTCAATCGACACCAGAACTGAAGCAATCGTCCAGCGCGGTATGGATAAGCTGATGGAAGGCAGAACTGTTTTCGTTATTGCCCACAGACTTTCAACCGTCATGGATTCTGATGTCATTATGGTGCTTGATCACGGCAGAATAATTGAGCGCGGTAACCATGAAAAGCTTCTTGAAGAAAAAGGCACCTACTATCAACTCTACACCGGAAGCTTCGAACTGGAATAAACAGTTGAAATAGCACGGTAATTGTGATAAACTTTAGCAGTTGTCAATATTTAAAGAAAATTAATAAATTAATTTGGAGGTATTTCTCATGTTTGAAAACCTTATCGAAGTCCTTAAAAGCAATCCTCGCAAGATAGTTCTTGCAGACAAAGCAGACCCCCGTGTTCTTGAAGCCGCTGCCCGTCTTAATAAAACAGGTTTCCTCTCCCCCATCCTTGTCGGCAATGCAGAGGAAATGAAAGCTGCCGCTGCTGAAGGCGGATTTGACATCGAAGGTGTTCAGATTCTTGATCCTCTTGCATTCGAAGATATGCCAAAGATGGTAGAAACCATGGTAGAACTCCGCAAAGGAAAGATGACCGCTGAAGAATGCGAAGAACTCCTCAAGACAAACAACTACTTCGGAACAATGCTCGTAAAGCTCGGCTATGCAGATGCGCTCCTCGGTGGTGCCACATATTCAACGGC
>R06__coassemble_428_pt1 | contig 15600 bp, 13 predicted proteins | sample R06__metabat2_low_PE_045 | metagenome-assembled genome bin R06 | reverse complement strand
GACAGAAGCTGCCCGCTGTTTTTCAGAACAACAGACGAGATGCTCGCTGAGTTTGAATATCTTGGGGAGGATGTGGCAAGAGAGGTAGTCATCCAGAATACCCGGGCAATTGCAGATATGGTAGAGGAGATAGAGCTTCTGCCTAAGGAGCTGTTTCCACCCAAAATCGAAAATTCAGCCGAAGAGCTGAAATCTCTGGTTTATACCAAGATGCACCGCATTTATGGTGAAACACCGCCGGAGATTGTGCAGAGCCGTGTGGATGTCGAGCTTAACACGATTCTTGACCATCATTACGATGTCATATATATGTCTGCCCAGAAGCTCGTTCAGAATTCTCTTGAGAACGGATATCTCGTTGGCAGCCGTGGAAGCGTCGGCTCATCTCTCGTGGCATATATGTCAGGAATAACAGAGGTAAACGCACTTCCGCCCCACTATGTCTGCCCCAAATGCTGTCATTCCGAATTTGTAACCGACGGGTCATACGGCTGCGGAGCTGATATGCCTGAAAAGAACTGCCCCAAATGCGGGACGTCTATGAACCGCGAGGGCTTCGATATACCGTTTGAAACCTTCCTGGGCTTCCCCGGAAACGAAAAGACCCCCGATATAGACCTTAACTTCTCCGGAGAATATCAGGCAAATGCCCATAAATACACAGAAACACTTTTCGGTTCCGATCACGTCTTCAGAGCAGGCACCATCGGCACGCTGGCAGAAAAAACAGCATACGGTTATGTGAAAAAATACCTTGATGAGCATGGTATTACTGCAAGCAAGGCAGAGGAGAACAGGCTCGCGTTGGGGCTTGTGGGAATAAAGAGAACAACGGGCCAGCATCCCGGCGGTCTTGTCATAATTCCTCAAGACAAGGACGTGACGGATTTTTGCCCTGTCCAGCACCCTGCAGATGATCCCAACTCCGGAATAATCACGACTCATTTTGAATATCACTGCATGGAGGATAACCTCCTGAAGCTTGATGAGCTCGGTCATGATGACCCGACCATGATTCGCATGATGGAGGATATGACAGGTGTCGATGCAAAGAAAATTTCCCTTTCAGACCCTGAAACCATGTCTATTTTCACCTCACCAAAGGCACTCGGCCTTCCCAATGATGATAAGATAATCGGTGAAACAGGAACCTTTGGCGTACCCGAGTTCGGAACCGGCTTTACCCGCCAGATGCTTGTAGATACCCAGCCTAAGCAGTTTGATACGCTTGTGCGCCTTTCCGGATTTTCCCACGGCACTGATGTGTGGGCTGGAAATATCCGCGATTTGGTAACCGGCGGAATTGCAACAGTTAATGAAACTGTAGGCTGCCGCGATGATATTATGCTTTATCTCATTTCAAAGGGGATGGAGCCTTCGCTGGCGTTTAAAACCATGGAGGCTGTGCGTAAGGGCAAGGTCCAACGCTCCGGCGAATTCCCGGGCGATGCTGAGCAGCAGATGAAATCCATGGGTGTTCCCGAATGGTGGATAGAATCCTGCCGCAAGATACAGTATCTCTTCCCAAAGGCCCATGCCGTCGCATATGTGACTATGGCATTCCGTATTGCCTGGTTCAAGGTCCACGAACCCCTTGCATTTTATAGCGCCTATTTCTACAGACGCAGCCAGAAGGGCGGCTTCGATGCCGAAATGATGACCTCCGGCACAGATAGCGTTCGCAGAAAGATAGTGGAATTCGAACACCGCCAGAACCTGACCGCCAACGAGGAGGACCTTCTCGTGACATTGGAGACAGTCTATGAATTCAACATGCGCGGCTTTGAATTCGCTCCAATAGACCTGATGCAGTCAGATGCCACAAAATTCCTGATAACTGAAGACGGCAAGCTGAGACCGCCTTTCGTTTCAGTATCCGGTCTCGGAGAGACCGCTGCAATAGATCTTGTCAGCTGCAGAAACTCAGGAGAAGACTTTATTTCAATCGATGAGATTTCTGCCGCCTGTCCAAAGGTTTCTGTAACCAGCCTTGAAACACTAAAACGCCTGGGGGCACTTGGAGATATGCCGGATACCGCCCAAATTAATCTTTTTGATATGTAGAGGTTTTAACTATGAAGCTCGGAATAATCGGATTGCCGAATGTGGGCAAATCAACTCTTTTCAACGCAATAACCAATGCGGGCGCGCAGTCCGCAAATTTCCCCTTCTGCACCATTGAACCCAATGTGGGCATGGTAACTGTGCCGGATGAGCGTCTTGACTTTCTTTCTGCCATGTATGAGCCGAAGAAGACCACGAAAGCCGTCATAGAATTTGTAGACATAGCGGGGCTCGTGAAGGGCGCAAGCAGGGGAGAGGGACTTGGAAACAAATTCCTCGGCGATATCCGCTCAACTGATGCCATTGTTCATGTTGTGCGCTGCTTTGACGACGAGAATATAATCCACGTTGAAGGCGGAGCCAATCCACAGCGCGATATAGAAATAATCAATATGGAGCTTATATTTTCGGATATGGAAATGGTCGAGCGCCGCATAGATAAAGCTCTCAAGGCAGGCAAGGGAGATAAAAAATATCTCCACGAGGCTGAAGTTTTCAAGGCACTTAATGAGCACCTGAACGAGGGAAAGCCTGCAAGAACCTTTGACTGCGATAAAGACGATTTCGAGCTTATCTCCACCTCTGATCTTCTCACAATAAAGCCGATTATCTATGCAGCAAATCTTGATGAAGACGGAATGGCGAACTATTCCGAAAACAAATATTACAAGCAGGTTGAGGAAATTGCCTCTGCGGAAAACGCAAGGGTTCTCCCAATATGCGCAAAGGTTGAGGAGGAAATGGCGGAGCTTGATGAGGAAGACCGTCTCATGTTCCTGGAAGAGCTCGGTCTTGAAGAATCCGGGTTAGACAGGATGATAAAGTGCTCCTATGACCTTCTCGGGCTCATTTCCTTCCTTACCTGCGGGACCGATGAGTGCCGCGCCTGGACTATCAGAAAAGGTACCAAGGCACCTCAGGCAGCAGGAAAAATCCACAGTGATTTTGAAAGAGGCTTTATTCGGGCAGAAATAGTTGCCTTCGAAGACCTGAAGGAATGTGGCAGCATGGCTGCGGCAAAGGAAAAAGGTCTTGTCAGGTCCGAAGGCAAGGAATATGTCATGCACGACGGGGATGTAACCCTGTTCAGATTTAATGTTTAAGGAGAGAAATGATGATTGCTGTTGCTTCCGACCACGGCGGATTTGAACTTAAAAACGCCATAATAAAGCATTTAACCGAAAAGGGTATGGAAACCACTGATTTTGGAGCATACTCAACTGAGTCCTGTGACTATCCCGACTATGGTCATCCGGCTGCATCCGCAGTTGCAAACGGTGAGTTCGATTTCGGAATTCTCGTCTGCGGAACAGGGATAGGCATGTGCATAACTGCGAATAAAACCCCCGGTATACGTGCCGCTCTGTGCGGAGACTGCTTTTCCGCTCAGGCAACAAGGGAGCACAATAATGCGAACATTCTCTGCCTCGGCGCCAGAGTAACCGGAGAAGGTCTTGCACTCAAAATAGTGGATACCTTCCTTGAAACACCCTTTTCAAACGACGAAAGGCATATAAGAAGAATTTCAAAAATCGAAGGCTGATTTTATGGCAAAAAGCTTAGAATACTACAAAGGCAGACGTAAGAAACGTAACTATGCCATCATACCGGCTGTCGTTCTCATGCTGATAATCGCACTGATTATTGTTCTGTTCTATGCCATGCAGAAGTATGCGGTAATTACCGATCAGGGGGTGAACATTGCACTTCCCATACTAACAGGCAATGCTGATACCTCCACTGCCGGCACCTCCGGCAGAACAAGCTCCGAAGAAAAGACATATGAAACGGTGAATGCCAGTATAATCTTTGATGATGTTGATTATTCAGACATAACTGCAACTGCCGGCAGGGGTGTTACTCCGATAAAAGCTATATATATTCCCTATGAGGATCTCAGTGAGGAAAACGTTCTCGCATATGCAAGCCGTCTTTCAACCGGAAATGCGCTCGTTATGGACCTAAAAGAGAAAAACGGCTATCTCGCCTGGTATTCAGACACAGATATTGCATATAAATACGGGCTCAATATGGCTGCAGTGGACTCGAAAGAATCTCTGGTAAAAGTCATTAAGCAGCTGAAGGAACGGGATATATACCTTGCAGCCCAGATATGCTGCTGCCAGGACGAGCTTCTCGGCGGCCACAGCACCCAGGTTTGCATAAAAAATCAGCTCCAGATGTATTACTACGACGAAAACGGCTACTGGCTTGATCCATACAGCACAATCGTCAGAGAATACACAATAGAGCTGGTAAGAGAACTATGGGATATGGGTTTTGATGAGGTGATTCTCTCCTGCGTAAAGCATCCCATAGTTGAAAAGGTGGAAAATGAAGACGGTACCATGACCCGACCCATTGAATATACCATGGATATGTCCACCACACCCACTCCGGTAGGTGCCGTCTGCGGCTTCGCAGTGAATGTCGCCCAGACGCTTGAGGACTATAAGGAGGACGGGCAATATCTTTCCATCTATCTGGACAGCTCCACCTCCCTCGTCAAGGCAGATCAGGAAAATGGGCAGAACGGTCCACTTTTCATGAAGCTTTACGACCGGATATATTATAAAACCGATAAATACGCCTATTCCTTCAATGTTCAGGATATGCAGCCCAGCGTTGAAATAGGCTCCGTATACAACAGATTTGTTCCCGTTGTGGAGAACTATCTGCCTGATAACAGCTCATGGGTGCTTGTCGATGTTGAAGAGTAACTGAAAAAATTATTCATCTGATTACATAACACATCGAGGTGAAAGCTTCTGCTGGTACAGGTTGTGGAATAGAGTCTTCAGAATGAAATGAAATTGCAGTGAATTAGTTGCCGATGCGGCGTAATAATTCACTGCGACTTTTATTGCCTTTTGGGGTTCTAATGTGCGGCGCGCCTACTCCGATTACTCAGTTCTCTCGTCTCCGAAGAAATAAAGAGCCACCGTGTATGGGCCTGTGTGGGCGCCGATTGTCGTGCCTACCCAGTTTATTTCAACATTGCCGTTGAGCTTTTTGAAGCGCTCTTCTATCATATCTGCCACTGTGCGGGCATCATCATAGCATGCGCTGTGGGAAATATAGCACTTTCCGCTGTAGTCAAGACCACCCTGGGCGTGCTGCTCCATACGGTCTACTATGGCTTTGATTACTTTTTTCTTCGTGCGGATTTTCTCCCGGGGAATCAGCCTGCCAAGATTGTCCATATTCAGGAGAGGGCATATTTCAAGCATGCCACCGAATACGGCTGCAGTTTTGGAGATTCTTCCGCCACGGACATAGGCACTCAGATCAGTTGAGAAAAACCAGTGATGAAGCTTCAGCTTGTTTTCTTCAATCCATGCTGCAAGCTCCTCGGCACTCATGCCTTCATCACGCTTGTCTGCGGCACAGTCCATGAGCATTCCGTATCCCGATGAAGCACCGAGAGAATCTATTATATAAAACTTTCTCTCAGGATATTTGTCTTGAAGCAGAGCTGCCGCATTGCGAGCGGAGTTTATTGTTCCGGAAAGACCTGAGGAAAGACAGACATGCACTATATCCATGCCGTCTTCAAGAAAAGGAGTCCAGAATGCTTCATATTCGGATACATTTACCTGGGATGTGCGGGTATCCGTCCCCGCGCCTACCTCGCGGTAAAATTCTTCGAAAGGCACGCTGACACCCAAATCGTCCATATACTCCTTGCCGCCAAGGGCGAAATGGAAGCATACATATTTTATGTCTCTTTTTGCAAAGTGCTCTGCAGTAAGGTCTGCTGTCGATTCACAGCTCAGAATATAATTGCGCATGACTATAATCCCTCCTTTCATGTGCGGGGATATTTTAACGAAAAACTATTCCATAGTCAAGAAAAAATAAAGAGCCGATCCCGAATTATCGGGACCGGCTGAAGTGAAAATAGTGGTAATAACTTACTTAATGCTCGCCTTCATGATATCGCCAATGATCTTGATGCCATTGACAATCTGCTCCTCGCTTGCGCCGGAGTAGTTGAGACGCAGGCAGTGGCTGTTGCCGCCGTTGGGGAAGAATCCATCGCCGGGAACATATGCAACCTTCTTCTCAAGGCACTTTGCTGCCATTTCGGTTGTGTTGATGTATGTGGGGCACTCTGCCCATGTGAAGAGACCACCGTCCGGGCGAGTGAACTTTACTTCCTCAGGGAAGTACTTGTCCATAGACTCGACCATGAGAGCGCAGCGCTTTGAATAGAGCTGACGGCACTGCTCAACATGTGCATCGAGATCGAACATGTCTATGTATTTGGAGCATGCCATTGCTGCGAAGGTGGAAGTCTGGAGAACTGCTGCCTGAGCAAGAAGGTTGAACTTTGCCTGGAAATCCTTGCTTGCGCAAATCCAGCCGATTCTGACACCGGGGCTGAGAATCTTGGACATGGTTCCAAGATAAATTACGAGACCCTTTGTGTCGAGGGACTTGAGAGCAGGCTGATACTCGCCGGAGTAACGGAGCTCGCCGTAGGGGTTATCTTCAACTACGGGGATTTCGTATTTATTTACGATCTCCATGAATTTCTTTCTGCGCTCGAGAGACCAAGTGCGGCCTGTGGGGTTCTGGAAGTCTGGGATGACGTATATGAGCTTTACGTTCTCTGCTGTTGCAAGAGTCTTTTCGAGCTCTTCCATAATCATTCCGCCATCGTCTGTGGGAATCTCAAGATAGTTGGGCTCACATACGTTGAATGCGTTGATAGCGCCAAGGTAGGAAGGAGCTTCCATAATGACTGTGTCGCCCGGGTTGAGGAAGATACGGCCGCAGAAGTCAAGACCCTGCTGTGAGCCTGCTGTGAGAAGAATCTCTGAAGGATCGCACTGGATGTTGTTCTTTGCGAGCATACGCTCTGTAATCTGCTTTCTGAGAGGTGCCCAGCCGTCCGTCTGGCCATACTGAAGAGCAGTGGGGCCGGCTTCTTCCATAACAGCGTCAATAGCTGCCTTGAAATCAGCAACAGGGAACAGCTCCTTTGCGGGCATGCCGCCTGCGAAAGAGGTTACATCAGGCTGTGATGTGAGAGCAAGAAGTGCGCGGATGGGAGAGGGCTTCATAGCTTCGGTTCTTTTTGCAAAATCTACCATTATAAATTTCCTCCATATAATAAAATAAAAAATAAATTGCTAAGATACAACATAAGAATATCATATTTAAAAGCAACTGTAAATAGTGAATAATAACAGTAATAAAGGTTTCAAACTGTTAATAATGTACTTATTTTGGATACTTATATAACGTTTTTGTATTTTAACATTATAAATTTTTATCGATGGAATTTCGGAAAATGACTTTTCCCGGATGCACCCATATATTTCAGAACCGCAACCTGAGGCTCAACGTCAGGCGTTATCTCTATAGTGTCTGTATTATAATAATGGGCAAACTCCGGGGCTTCGAATTTATTCATGAGATCCTCTATTGTTTCAAGGCGCCGCGGACCTCTTGCCCCGTCTCTGTAGTGCATGGGAATAAGAACCTTCGGAAATAGTTCCTCATACATTCTCTGAACCTCTTCGCAGGGAAGACCCGTCAGGCTGCCGGCAGTTATCATAATGGCATCAAGATTCATGAGCTGACTTATCTGGCCACCGTTTAGTCTCGTGCCGATATCGCTCATGTGAGCAACCTTCACATCAGCTGACTCAAATATATGAACAAGGCAGGTGCCCCGCATTATTCCGTTAACACTGTCGTGATCAACCTCGAAGCTTGTTATTTTTATCGGGCAGTCTGACTCCGGGCGCCCGGAAAGCTTAACTCCCTCGCGAAAGTTATGACCATAGTTTTCGTGGCTTACAAGCAGCATATCGGCTTCAGTATGCAGCTCGGGGTACCCCTCTGTGAAGCGGTTGTTGTATGGGTCTATAACAATCGTGTAGTCTCCCTCTGATATTTTGAAGCATGCATGACCAAGCCATTGAATTTTCATCGGTTTTATCCTCGCTTATTGATTTTTTAATAACCCGATTATATAATAAATCATCAAAATAATAAAGAAGAAAGTTGGCAGTTATGGAGTGCTATTCAAAAATATTGGAAAGAGCGGTTCAGCTGACTGAAAGCGAGGGATTTCCCGGGCCGCACAGCTTCGTGTTTCTCACAAGATACGCAGCCCTTTCAGGAGACAGAAAGCTTTTAAGGCTGGTTGGAAACAGCCTTGAACAGCTTGACGATATGCTTGTAAGCCCAATGCTTGCATACGCATACGCAGAATACTACCAGGCATCAAAAAAAGCTTTCTGCGAGCCGGCAGCTGAATATATTCTCAGCCGATGCCAGGAAGGCCCAATGACGGTTATGGCTTTGGCAAAGTGCGCAGCTGCATTCTGCAGTGAAAAGTATCTTGCAGAGGCAATTGAAATGGCTGAGGAATGCCCTGTCAGCTTCAGCGGTTCCGGGCTTTCAGACCTTGCGTTTCTGGCATTGGCATATCTTGAACTGTGGAGAGCAACCGCATTTGAGGATTATCTTCAGGCGGCTATGAAACCGGCAAAATTCATAAGAAATAATTTTCACAGTCTCTTCAGGGCGGACGAAGCCTATGATGTGGAAATACCAAGCGGAAACAGTGCCGTGGCAGTTTTATATGACTGTCTTGCCCGCATAACTCAGGAGGATGAGTGGGTTGCAGCATCACGTGAGCAGGGGAGGTTTATATCCCTGCTTGCAGATAAATATCCCACTGCCTGTAGCTTCGGGCTTATAAGCCTTCTGGCTGCAGAATTCGGGTCGAGCACGGTGGTTTGCGTTCTGCCGGGAGAGGAGTATCCGGAGGAGCTTCTTTCAGTTATTGATTTCTATGCGCCCACAACGGAAATCATAGTGAAATGCAACAGCAACGTGGAAAAACCCACATTTTATATACTCAAGGATGGCGCTATGGAGGAAGTAAATCTTTCATAAAATATTGCCTGATTCCAGTTATTATGGTAAAATGACTTGTTAATGCAGAAAAAGGAAGTGAGACCCTGAAAAAGCTTATATCAATTATTATAATCGCTTGTATGATTTTGAGCGCTGCGGTTTTTAGCTATGCCGAGAGCGAAGCCGACTATGAGCCTAAGCTTGACAGGGCAGCAGCACTTGAAAAGGCATGGGATTTTCTCCAGCAGCTTCAAGGGAAAACAGCCGATGAAATTGCAGAGGAACAGGGAGTTTCCGCCTGGGATGTGAAGAGCCCGTATGGGACGGAGGCACCGGGCGAACCTGAACTTTCGGTAGCTGCAGACCAGAGCTGGGATGATGTGGTGGCAATGCTCTTTGATAAATATAACATTGAACATGAGCTGGAGCTGGGCTGCAATATTGCTTTCGGATATTTCAACACACTGACCGGTGAGGAAAAATACTATAATGGTGATGAGTTCCTTATTTCCGCCAGCATGATGAAGGTTCCTGAGAACATGATATACACCGATATGATATATAACGGAGAGCTTGACTGGGACTCTCAAATCAACGGCTGGGAATATGGATATCTTCAATACAGAAGCATTGTTCATTCAGACAATCAGGCATTTATGGACTTGCTCAGCGGCATTGGCGGATATTCAGGCTTCAAGGAAAAGCAGATTCAGTATCTTGGAGATGATCCGTCAGAGCTTCTGGGGTGGGATTATCAGTGTGATAACTATTATACCGCAAAGGAAATAATCAACTGCCTCAAGCTTGTATACAACGAGCCGGAGCGGTTTGCAGGCATACTTGAAAATATGCTGGAGGCAGAGCCATATTCATATTTCAGGCAGTATGAGCGGCGCTATCCCATCGCCCATAAATACGGATTTCTTCCGGCAGATCAGCAATATGGGCATACTATAATAAATGACTGCGGCGTTGTATTCACAGACTCGCCCTTCATCATCGTGATTTTCACAGACAGCATTTCATCTGCCTATGATATAATCGGCGAATACTGCACTCTAATGTGCGACTACACAAACTACCGCATTGAAGAACAGCAGGCCTCAGATGCGGCTGCGCAGCAGAATGCACTGGAAGAGCTTGAGGCAAAGTCAGTTGCGGAATTTCTTCCGGAGACGGAACCGCTTCCAATTGAAACAGCTTCAGAAGAGAACCCGGAAGAAAATAAAACCGGAAATGTACTGAAAAAGGTGGGCGTATCTGATATGTCATCAAAAGCAACAGTTGTTATGATACTGATATTTGCAGTGACCATAGCAGGGCTTGTCGTGATTTTCCGCAATAACAGAGCGGGAAGAGTCAACGGCTTCTGGGCGGTTTTGGCAGTGCTGCTTGCCGGTTTGTGCATGCTTGTATGCCTGTTCGGATATAATCTGGGCACAGTATATGTGAAAACCGATGTTGACCCGACGGAGACGGTCACAAAATTCTATCAGGCGGTTATCAGCGGCGATTATCAGACGGCTTATGGCTGCCTTGGAGATTATTCAACTCTCGGTCTCGAGAATGAGCCGGACACTGAAGAAGGAAAGCTCCTTTATGATGCGCTGAAAAACAGCTATGATTATGCACTCCATGGCGAGCCACGGCTGAACAAGTTAGAGGCCACTCAGTCGGTCGCATTTAAATATCTTAATCTGAATGCAGTGGAGGAGGAAGCCGGAAGACAGGTGGACTCACTGCTGAAAAAGTATGTGGAGTCCCATAACCGCAGTGAAATATACGATGATAACGGCGGATATCTTCAGTCTGCAACAGACGAGGTGTATCTTGAAGCCCTGAAGGCTGCATTGGCTGATGCAGAGGAATACTATACCTCCACGGAATATGATGTAACATTGACGTATTCAGACGGAAGCTGGATAATGAATACAAACAGTGAAATGCTCAAAGCCTTCCTTGGCGGAGTATCCTGAGAGGAGGCGGCACACAGATATGAACGATTACGATTTCAATCTCGAGCTTGATGCTATTCTGGCGGAATTTGGAGCAGATAAGATAGAACCGGAGTATAAAGAGCCTGAGAGGCACAGAGCCGCAGAGCCACAGAACCACAGAGCCACAGAACCTGAGAGAGTGGAGCCAAGGTATACAGCTCCGGTGAAGACAGAGCCTGAGAGACGGATAGTCGCAGAACCTGAGAACCACAGAGCAACAGGGCCTGAGAGCAACGGTGCCACGGAACCACAGAACCGGAGAGCCACGGAGTCACAGAGCAACAGAACCACAGAACCACAGAACCTGAGAAACACGGAGCTTGAGAGCAATAGAGCAACGGAGCCACAGAGCCGCAGGACAACAGAGCCACTGAGGGAGAAGCCAAAGTATATAGAGCAGCAAACTGACGAGGACGAGGACGAATACGAGGACGAAGACGAATACGAAGACGAAGACGAAGACGAGGACGAGGACGAATACGAGGAGTATGGAGAAAACCGACGCAGCCGCGGCAGCGGAGTAAAAAGCTTTCTCGTGGGTTCCATCGGAACCATATTCGCCTTTGTTTCGCTGCTTCTTATGTGCTGGGTTGGCGTTCATATTCATCCGGATACTCAGCTTGAGAGCACTTCAGGAAATGTCTCCCGCACAAGTATTATGTCTAAGCTGGACACATATTCCAACAATGCCAAGGCAGATGCACTGGGAGATCTTGCTTCATACAAAAAGAAATATACCATAGCAGAGGATGCGCTTTATGCCCCGGAACCGAATCCGGAATGCTACGGCACCGTGGATGTGAGCAATGCATCGGCTGTGCTGAATATTATCCAGAAGGCGAGAGACGACGGACTGCTCGATGCTGATGAACAGGTGGTTTTTGATCCGAACGTTGAGTTTTACAACGACGGCAGCAATATAAGATATTATTACGATGAGACAATCCTTGTTATACTCTGGAAGGAAATGATAGACGGCAGAATCTGCAGCAATGCCGAAATAAAGGTTGCAGATGCATCTCAGTTCCGCCGCAAGCTTGCAGACGACAGTTATCAGACAGCTGTGCAGTATAACTGCTCTCAGCTTGCCTCCTCAGCCAATGCGGTTGTGGCTATGAATGCAGACTTCTTTGCCTTCCGCGACTATGGAATAACAGTATATCAGAGGCAGGTATACAGGGATAATCCCAATATGACAGATACCTGCTATATAACAAAAAATGGAGACATGATTTATTCACTTAAGGGTGAGCTTACCACTATGGAGGCAGCTCAGCAGTTTGTGGATGATAATGATGTTCTGTTCTCTCTGGCCTTCGGACCGATACTCATATATGACGGGGTAACACAGCACTGCGATACATATCCCATGGGCGAAATTGACCAGGAGTATTCAAGAGCCGGAATAGGCCAGGTGGACGAGAGACACTACCTGTATATGACTGTAAACCATGCGGTGGATGGGGGTTATCCCCGCTGCAATGTCAATGAATTTGCGCAGATATTCGCAACTCAGAATGTGAAGACGGCATATAACCTGGACGGCGGTCAGACCTCTGAGATAAATATCCAGGGCGATATGTATAACCGGGTTGACTGGGGAAATGAACGGCCTGTGAGCGATATAATTTATTTTGCAACAGCTATTGATGAAACGGAGGTGGGATAATGAATCCTATAGCTCTGTATCTTGGAGATACTGTTATTTACTGGAACGGAATAATGGTAGCACTGGCTGTGGCCTCCGGATTCTTCCTGGGGTATTCAATATATACGGCACACAGCGGCAGAGGTGCTGCACTGTGGATTATGCTTCCGGTTACACTTGCGCTTTCCCTTATAATCAGCAGAATTCTCCACTGCTGCTGCTACCCTTCGCTGTATGATGGGGTGATGACTGCATTAACTGACTTTTCATCCGGCGGCTACTGCCTCCAGGGGTTGATTGCGGGAACGGTTCTCGGAGCCTACATTGTTCACAGAACAGGACTGTCAGGCTCAGCGGGAGAAATTCTTGACGCGCTGTCGCCGGGAATTGCCGTCACATGCGGTCTTATCCGCCTGAGCGCTGTTTTCAATACCTCGTGCAGAGGCAAGATAAGCATTTCAAATAATGCATTTCAGAAGCTTCCGTTTGCATCTCCGCTGACGGATGCATCAGGAAAGCAGGACTATCGTTTGGCAACCTTCTTTATTGAGTTTATAGCATTTATGGTGATTGCAATTGTTATGCTGTTCCTTTATTACAGGCTTCATAGCAGACGAATGAAAGAACCCTGCAGAAGAGACGGAAATGTGGCAAGGATTTTCCTGCTGCTTTTCGGACTTGTGGAGATTATATGCGACTCAACCCGTTATGATGCACCGCATCTGAAATTCAGCTCCGGAAATGCCATAGGCCGCCTTCTCACAAAGGCCTCAGGATTTATCGGACTCGGGATGCTCATCGGAGCCGTGATTGTTCTGTGCGTATTTATCTATTACAGCAGAATGTCATGCGCGGCAAACGGAAGAAGCGGAAAGCACTGGGTTTTGTGGATATTGTATTTCATAAGTCTTGCGGGAACGGGTGCCTCGGAATATCTTTTCCAACGTTTCGGATGGGTATGGCTGTATGGAACTATGGGGGCATGCCTTGTTTTGATGGGAACAACTGTTTTGCTGATGTATAAAACCTGCTGTGTAAAACGGGTGAGGGTATATGAATAACAACAATAAAAATACAAACAGATACGGCGGAATTTCATGGGCGCTGATACTCATACTCGCAATTCTGGGAGTATGGTGGCTCGCGCTTCCGCTGCTTTTTATAAAGCTGTTTTCAACACCATCGTCAGCTCAGAAAAAAGAAGCACCGTCACTGAAGCATGAAGACACATATACCGAAAAGCTAAGGAAAAAAGAGGTAACAGAGGAAAAGGTAAAGAAAACAGTCAAAAAAATATTCGAAGCACCCTCAGATGGAAAGCTGAACTATATTCTCCTGATTGTCTTCGGAATTATTCTTATTCTGTTTTCACTTATTCTTCTCGCAGCTCTTGCCGACGGATATGACGCTTTTCTCCTTGTAATGTTCCTGACAAATCTTATAGGCGGCGGAGCCATGACTGCAAAGGGCTTTCTGATGAAAAAAGCAATTGCCAGATATGCCGCATACAAGGCAATTATCGGGATGAACAAGGCAATGGAAATCAGCACCCTGGCAAAGAAGGTCGGCGTCAAGGAAAGACGCGTTGAAAAAGACCTTCAGAAGATGATAGAAAATGGATATTTTGGAGAAGGCGCATATATAAACAAAGAGTTAGGCTACTTCTTTGTAGACAGCGCTGCAGATGCTGAGCTTAATGAAGCAATGAGGGCTGCCCACGAAAAAACAGCCGAGGTTGCGCGGCAGGAGGCGGCAAGGCAGAGCGCAAGCGTTTATGAGCAGTTCCTTACCCAGATTCGCGATGTCAACGACAGGATACCCGGGAAGGAAATGTCACAGAAGATATACAGGATAGAGGATATAACAAGAGAAATATTCAGAATCGTTCAGGAGGAACCTGAAAAGCGGGCGAAAATAGACCGGTTCATGAAATATTTCCTGCCCACAACGCTCAAGCTTCTCGAAACCTATGCCACACTTGAAAAATCACCTGCAGAGGGAGAAAATATCAACCAGAGCAGGCGTTCAATTGAAATAGCAATGGACACCATCGTAGACGGATTCCAGAACCAGCTGGATCAGCTTTATAAAACCGATGCACTTAATATTGAAACGGAAATAGATGTCCTCACGCAGATGATGAATCAGGAAAAATCCGGAACATCAAGCGAATTCAATATAAAAAAGCCGGCAGCTCAGGGCTCCGGCAGTGCTACAGCTCAGGCTGTGCAGCAAAAATAATATGATGGTGCGGCTTAAAGCACCGGAATTAAAAAAATAACAGGGCTCTGCCTTAATCGGCGGAGTCCTGTTCGGCATTATATCGAGTCTGTGAATTTAGTCCTGTTCATTAGGGGGTGACGCAGCGAAATTGCACCGGGGCAGGGGCATTCCATAACGCAGCTTCCGCAGTAATAGCATTCTCCGGGATACATTACCACCGGATGCCTGCCTTTTTCCGGGGAGGGAACCAGAATATCTACCTGGCAGACCTGGGCACATCTGTTGCAGCCGATGCACTTTGAATCATCAAAAACAAGGGGCTTGACAGAGCAGGAAACCTCTGAAACCGAAAAATCAATCTTCTGCATATTTCTGCTCAGCCTCCTTCATATATTCTGCATTATGTGCTTCATAACCGGTTTTAACATCTCCGTAGTAATCCTTCGAAACGCGGCGGCTTTCAATGTGCCCGGAGCTGTTTTTTATTACAATAAAGCAGTTATCCGCATCAGGGTCCTGCTCAGGGTAATCACTCCGCTCAAAGCAGAGAGGAACCGAGGAGGATTTTCTTAACAGGCAGGCATTCAAAATGAGCTTGCTGACATCAAGAATATCCAGAACCTCGTGAGTGCGCATAAGCTCATGGGGGTTGCGGCAGGAAAGCAGCGGCACATATTCCTTTTCATAGCTTTCAAGAAGATCAAGTCCCTGGAGCAGGAGAGAGTCGTGTTTTTTTGAACCCCCGTTGTTGTGCCAGCATTTTTAAATTTGCTTGTTGTGATGACGCCA
>R06__coassemble_419_pt1 | contig 15653 bp, 13 predicted proteins | sample R06__metabat2_low_PE_045 | metagenome-assembled genome bin R06 | reverse complement strand
GGGTTGTTGTTCATAAGACCGTGGGCTGCACAGTCGCGGCAGAGCTTATCGAGATTAACCTCTCCTAAATCCTCAAGTGTCATTTTCAGGCCTGCCTTCGCCTTAAGAGCGTGTATTCTTTCAGCAAGCTCCCCGGAACCGGTGAGCCCTGCACGCTTTGATAGATATTCAAGCCGCTCGCTGTTATTTATTTTCACAAAGCTGTCCAGCGTGAAGGCGCATGCCTCGCCGTGGGGCAGGTGGTAATCCTCTGAAAGGGGATAGGAGCAGGCGTGGCTTGCCGCCGTCTTCGGCAGGGCAAAGGAAAGTCCGCCCAGGAGCGACGCATATGCCATGGAGCTTCGTACTTCAATATCTGCTCCGTCGTCGTATGCCTTTTCGAGATTTTCAAGAATTATCCTCACAGCCTCGATTGCCATCAGATCTGATATGGGCTGGTGGTTTTTGCTCCAGTAGCCCTCAAGAGCATGTGCCATTGCATCAAGACCTGTGTTCATGGTGGTTTTTGGCGGCACGGAGAGTGAGAGAGTCGGGTCTACTATTGCGGCGGTGGGCATGAACACCGGGTTATTTATAGTCCGCTTTTCGGTGATGTTGCTCATAACACTGACCTGAGTGACCTCGCTGCCTGTGCCGGCTGTGGTGGGTATTGCTATAATCTTGAGCCTTTTTTCGGGGAAGGGCACCTCGCCGCGGTAGTATGCAAGGGCGCTTTCTTCACCGAGAGCAATTGCGGCTGCAAACTTTGCCGTGTCTATTGAGCTGCCTCCGCCTATGCCGATAATTGCCTGAGCTTCTGCTGATTTTGCAAGAGCTGCTGTTTCTTCTGCACCGGAGAGCTGGGGATTAGGCTCCACTGCCCCGAAGCAGCCCTTGATCTGGGGAATTTCGCTCATAAGCTCCTGAGCCTTCGGAAGAAAAGGCTTTCCGCAGGCGATTACGGCGCGTTCTATATTTAGCTCGCTCAAAATATCCGCAAGCTTGGAGAGCTTTCCCTGCCCGAAATATATTTTAACGGGCTGGGAATAAATAAAATCATCCATAAATTTTATCCTCTATAGCGGATACCTGCTTTGCAAACTTGTGCATGTTCTCTGCACGCCAGTCTTCAAGATCCTGGCACCACTCGGTGGCAAGGAAGGTTTTCACCATCTCGATAGCCTGCTCCGGACCTACTATCCAGCCACCCATGCACAGAACGTTGGCGTTGTTTATTGCCCTTGCCATTTTTGCGGAATACATGCCCTCGCAGGCAACGGCGTAAACACCCTTGTATTTATTGGAAACTACACACATTCCGGCGCCTGTGCCGCAGATAAGCACTGCTCTGTCGTATGTGCCGTTCTGCACCAGAGGGGCAACCTCTGATGCAACGCGGTAGTAGGGGTGCACGTCTTCAAGACTTGTTGTTCCAAGATCGTCGAACTCATATCCCGATTCTGCCAGATATGCCTTCACGGCTTCCTTAACGGCGAAGCCTGATTTATCGCTGCCTATTGCTATTTTCATGTTGTTATCCTCTCTTAAGTGCTATTGCATTCTTTGCCTGGGCGGCAATGTCTTCAACGGTGAGCCCGATTACGGTCTTGAGATAATCCAGCTTGCCCACTTCACCGAATCTGTCTTTGAAGCCTACGGCGGTCACGGGCACCGGAGCATCTGCCATAGCCTCGCACACCGCGCTGAACAGCCCGCCGATTACACTGTGGTTTTCAACGGTCACTATGCAGCCTGTTTTCCTTGCGGAGGCGGCAATTGTCTCCTTGTCTATGGGCTTGAGAGTGTGCACGTTTATAACCTCTGCGCTGATACCCTTGGCTGCAAGAAGGTCTGCTGCATCCAGCGCATCCTTTGTTGAAAAGCCTGTTGCCAGAACAGTTACGTCGCTGCCCTCTCTGAGCATATCAGCCTTGAATAGGTCAAATTTATAGTCTGCACCGAAGATATCCGGCAGCTCCTTGCGGTATAGTCTTACATAGGCAACGCCGTCGTAGTCGTTCAGAACAGGCAGTGCCGCTCTCAGCTGCACACCGTCTACCGGCTCGAAAATAACAATGCCGGGGATTGCGCGCATAACTGCCACATCCATTATTCCCATATGCGTGCCGCCATTGAGCTCTGCAGAGACGCCAGGGTCTGTGCCGACGATTTTAACGTTCATTCCCGCATATGCTATGGATATGGTTGCCTGGTCGCAGATTCTGCGGCTGGCAAAGGGCGCGAAGCTCTCTATCCAGGGCTTGAAGCCGTAGCTTGCAAGACCGGCAGCAGTCGAAGCCATATTGGCTTCCTGCACTCCGCAGTCGAACATCTGGTTCGGGAATCTCTCATAAAGCGCTCTTGTTCCGCTGGCTTTTGCCAGGTCGGCGTCCAGAATGCACACGTGCCTGTCTTTTTCCATCAGTTCTGCCATGCATTCGGCATAAATAGCTCTCATTTCCATATGTCAGTTCCCCCGTATTTCTTTGATGGCGGCTTCGGCCTGTTCCATGCTTATTTTGGTGTTGTGGTTTGCAGCCTTAAGGTCCTCAATCCACTTTACGCCCTTGCCCTTAACTGTGTTGAGAATTATCATGGTGGGGCGCCCGCTTCCTCTGTTGCCCTTTGCCTGCTTTATCGCGGCAAGAACCTGGTCAATATCGTTTCCGTCTTCAACATCAACTACATTCCAGCCGAAGGCAGCCCATTTGTCTGCAAGGGGTGCCACGTCGTTTACAAGAGCAACTGAATCGTCTATCTGGTATTTATTGTAGTCCGTAAATCCGATGAGATTGTCTAAACCCTTTGCTGCACCGAAAAGTGCTGCCTCCCAAATCTGACCCTCCTGAGATTCGCCGTCTCCAACTATTGCATAAACAGTTGCCCCGTCGTCTTCAAGCTTTGAACCCAGAGCAATGCCCATTGCGCAGGAGAAGCCCTGGCCAAGAGAGCCGGCAGTCATGTCTATGCCCGGGGTGAGCTTCATGTCGCAGTGGCTGGGCAGGTGAGTGCCACCCTTGTTGAGGGTGAGCAGCTCTTCCTTGGGGAAATAGCCACGGTTTGCAAGCGCAGCATAAACTGCAGGACCGGCATGGCCCTTTGAGCAGACAAGTCTGTCTCTGCCGGGCATTTTGGGATTTTCCGGGTCTATGTTCATCTCGGAAAAATAGAGGGCAGCCAGCACCTCGACTATTGAAAGGCAGCCGCCTATATGCCCGACTCCCAGATTGCCGATGCATGTCATGATATCGCAGCGGATATCCTTGCATACTTCCTTAAGATCGTAGTCCAATTTAAGTATCCTCCGTAAAATTAATTAATTTTCTTAATTAATTGCATAATAATACCCCTTTGCGGCTTTGTCAATATTTTGATTGACAAAGTTCATATGAGGGTATTAAGATATAATTAACAAAGCTAATTAATTCAGCGATAAATCGTTCAGGAGGAATATAATGGCTAAATTCAGTGCACTTTATATACCGGCAACCACCGGCACCTTCCACATGGAAACGGCAGAGGACCAGTTCAGAAAAAGCATAGCGGCGCTCAAGGGCATATCAGAGAGCATAATCTGCCCTGAGGAGAAGCTGATAGGTTCAGATGCCGTCAAGGCTTTTATAAAAGACAAACAGGCGGACCTTGTGATTTTCCAGAATCTGACCTTTGCAAACGGGGCTTTTATTTCAGAGGTTCTGAAGGCGCTGCCTCACTGCCCGGTGCTTTTATGGACTCTGCGTGAGCCTGTGATAGACGGCGGCAGGCTGCGTCTCAACTCCCTCACCGGCGCATACAGCGCGGCAAATACCATGATGAATTTTAATCAGGGAAGCTTCAGCTATGTGTTCGGTGCACCTGATGAAGAAAGAACCGTGAAGGAGCTGAGCGCCGTCATAAAGGCAGCTGAGGTAATACACAATATGCACAGTCTCAAAATGACTGCCATAGGGCAGACACCTCAGGGCTTCGGCTTCGGAAGAGCGCTGGACGCTGACCTTATGTCCTCCTTCGGAGTCGAGCTGGAGGCGATAGAGGCAAGGCAGCTTATAGGCATGGCAAAGTCATATACCGATGAGGAGGTTATGCCATACCTTGAAAAAACAGCCTGCGCCACCTGCGGTCTTGATGGGGTTCCTCTTAAGAACAGGCTGGATTATGCCCGGCTCTATAAGGCATATACCGAGTATATCATGAATAACGGCATCGGTGCTCTTGCAAGCCGCTGCTGGCCGGACTTCTTCACCGAATTCGGCACCCCGGTGTGCACTGTGCTTTCAATGCTGAACGATGATAAAATTCCCTCAGCCTGCGAATGCGATGTATACGGGGCTCTTTCAATGTGGATTGGAATGCAGCTTTCCGGCTCTCCCGTGTTTTTCGGAGACCCTGTTTCTCTCGACGAGGGAGAAAACTCCATAACCTTCTGGCACTGCGGCGCCGCAGCATGCTCCCTTGCAAGAAAGGATACCGGAGCCGTCATCGGTGTGCATCCCAACCGCAAGATAGGCCCTGCAATGGACTTCGGCTGCGGGCAGTGTGATGAAGCCACTATTTTCAGAATCGGCAGACTGAGAGACGGCAGCTTCAGATTTTTCATTGAAGAAGGAAAAATTCTCGATAAGCCAAAGCAGTTCACAGGCACCTCCGTTGTGGTGGAAACCGGGGGAAATGCCAGGGAAATTGTTGAAAACAGTGTAAAGGCAGGATACGAGCCTCATTTCGTCGTAATGAAGGGCTGCCACAGGGCAGAGCTTGAGGCGATATTCAATATGCTCTGATGCGCAAACTATTTGACGAAACAAAATTTGGCACCGTTTGCAGCGCAATAATAGAAACGGTATGGACGGGAATTTTATTTATACTGTTCTCGCTGCCGATTATAACGGTGGGGGCTTCGGCATCGGGGCTTTACTATGCGGTTGTCAAATCTGTAAGGAGTGAACGGGGAAATCCGGGCAGAGAATTTTTAAAGGGCTTTAAGGAAAGCTTCAAAACCGCAACAGTGGTGTGGCTCCTGCTACTTGTCGTGCTTGTGCCTCTTGCAATGTTGCCGAAGCTTATTCCGGCATATCTGTTGCCAATGTGCATTTTTCTGCCCTGGGTATTTGCATATATCTCCCGGTTTAACGGTGGAGCCTTCTCTTGCCTCAAGGGGACCTTCGTCATTGCAGTCGGCAAGCCGATAAAGACAATTGCAATGGCACTGCTGCTTTCTGCGGCTGTTCTTGCAGGGTATCTGCTGCCTCTTCTTATTCCGCTTCTTCCTGGCATAACAGCGCTTGCAATTTCCTATCTTATCGAGCCGGAATTTATAAAAATTACTTCACAGATGGAGCAGGACGACAATTATGATAAATGGTATAACGGATAAGCTTTCCTTCTTTGCCGGCAGCGGCAGTGAGAAGGTTGAAATGTTCAGAGGAAACTTCACAATATCAGACGAAATTGCCTTCATTGAGCCGGGAGACGGTCTTCTTGAGGTCAACTTCAGAAAAGACGGTTCCCTAACATATGTCGATATTAAAGCGCTGAGAGAGGATATCAACAGGATATATATCCGAATTCCCTCAGGCGAAAATGAGCACATTGTGGGCGGGGGAGAGCAGTTTTCTTGCCTTGAGCTCAAGGGGCGTTCCTTCCCCATATGGACGAGGGAGCAGGGTGTGGGCAGAAATAAAGCCACCGAAATAACCCGCCTTGCAGATGAGCAGGACGGCTCTGGCGGAGACTATCACACAACCTTTTACCCTCAGCCCACGTTTATGTCGTCAAAAATGTATTTCGTGCATGTGTTCAGCACGGAATACTCCGTTCTGAATTTTGAAAACAGCGACTTTAACGAAATCTGCGTCTGGTCATCTGATGTCAGTCTCGTGATAGGCACAGGAGAAAATTACGAGGAGCTGCTCTCTCAGCTGACGGAAATTCTCGGCAGGCAGATACCTCTTCCCACTTGGGCAATTCGGGGCATGTGGCTCGGCGTTCAGGGTGGGACGGAGCGCGCCCTTGAGTGCCTTGAAAGGTGCAGAGCAGGCGGCATGGAGGTTTCAGCTGTTTGGATTCAGGACTGGGAGGGCAAGCGCATAACCTCCTTCGGAAAGCGCCTTGAATGGGACTGGCGATGGAACAGGCAGCTGTATCCCGGGCTTGACGAGCTCATTAAGCAGGATAAATCGCTGCGCTGGATGGGATATATCAACCCGGCGCTCGTAAGCGGCGGAGTGCTGTTTGAAGAGGCACGGGAAAAGGGCTATTTTGTGAAAAACAAAGAGGGAGAGGACTATCTCTTCGACTTCGGAGAGTTCGATTGCGGCCTTGTGGATTTCACATACGAGGAAGCCTTCATCTGGTACAAGCAGGTTATAAAAAACAATATTCTTGCCCTGGGAATGCGGGGCTTTATGGCGGACTTCGGCGAATATCTGCCATATGATGCTGTGGCAAGGGGAGGCTCCGGCGCACAGCTTCACAACCGCTGGCCCGTGCTGTGGGCAAAATGCTGCAGAGAGGCGGTGAGAGAGGCAGGGCTCGAGGGGGACTGCGTTTTCTTCATGCGCGCCGGCGGCAGCGAAAGCGGCAGATACTCGCTGCTGTGCTGGGCAGGAGATCAGAACGTTGACTTTTCATACGATGACGGTCTCGCTTCCGTAATAACAGCTTCAATCTCTCTTGGCATGAGCGGCTTCGGGCTGCACACAAGCGATATAGGTGGATACACCACACTCTTTTATCTGCACAGAAACAGAGAGCTTATGGAGCGCTGGCTGGAGTACGGGGCGTTCACTCCCGTTATGAGAACCCACGAGGGCAACAGGCCTGACAGTAATATTCAGCTCTATTCAGACGATGATATGATAAATGCAGGCGCCTATTGGGTAAGAGTTCACAACAGCCTTGCCCCCTATATTGAAGACCTGATGAAAATCAACAGCGAAAAGGGGATACCGGTGCAGCGGGGGCTATTCATGGCTGAACCGGAAAACGATGCCCTGTATGACACAACGCTTTTCGAATATATGCTGGGTAATGATATGGTTATTGCCCCCGTGGTGGACGAGGGGGCAGTTACCAGAAGAGTGACATTGCCGGCAGGTGAGTGGACTGACCTCTATACAGGAGAGAGGCACCCTGGCGGCAGCTTCATTGCCCAGGCACCTCTTGGCAGAATACCGGTTTTCTTCCGCACAGGCAGCACTTATACCGGAATTTTTGAAAAGACAGCACAGATATTGCATGAAAAATTTTAAGCTTTAGAGTAATTTATTCTTTACAAAACGTGGGAAAACCTGTATTATATAAGCAAGCATTAATTAACGAAGTTAATTAATTAAACAACAAATAAAAAAAGGAGATTTCAGATGAAAAAGATTCTTGCACTCGCACTTGCTCTGTGCATGCTGCTGGCTCTGTGCGCATGCGGCAACAAGGCAGCAGACACAACAGCAGCACCTGCTGAAGAGGCAGCACCTGCAGAAGAAGCAGCACCCCAGGAAGAAATTGTCATCAATTTCCCCAGCATCTGGGTAGGCACAGACTCCAAGGCGGAGTATATGGCAAAGCTGATTGAAGACTTCAATGCAGAGAATGCAGGCTCAATCAAGGTTGTTGTTGAAGAGCAGACAGACTACCAGGCATACAGAGATAAAATCCGTACTCTGGTAACAACCGGCGATGTCCCCGATATCTGCATACTCGACGGAACATTTGATGCCGAAGCATACACAGCTTCCGGCAAGTTCATGGACCTGACGGAGTATCTGGCAGGAGACTGGGGCAAGTCCTTTGCAGACGGATGCTTTGACGCATACACATACGATGGAAAAATCTGCATCCTGCCCTTCGAATCCGCACTGTTCCCCATCTGCTACAACACGGCAATCCTCAGCGAGTGCGGATATGATTCTTTCCCCGATAACTACGACGATATGCTCGAAATGTTCAAAACCATCAAGTCCAAGGGATACAATGCAATCGGCCAGATGGCAGGCGAAAATGGCTGGACCTCAATGCTCTGGTACTCTCTGATTGTTCAGGCAATCGGTGGCAAGGATGCATTCGATGAAGGACTGTCCAACCCCGCATTTGTTCAGGCAGCAGAAATTCTCAAGGAAATGTATAACTACACCTTCGATGGTGCGGTATCCGCAGGTGCAGGGGATGTCAACTCCCACTTCATAGATCGCTCCACGGCAGTGTATGTAAACGGTCCCTGGTGGATTGCAAACTTCTATAAAGAAGACAATGCAGTAGACGGCCAGCTTCTTGCAGATGTAGTGGACGTGGCAGCTAATCCCGCATACGGCGATGGCGCAAATGCAGGCGGCATTGTAACTGCAATTCAGGGTGCTCTTGCATGCGCAAAGCAGGATGATCCAAACAAGGAAGCAGCAGTCATCAAGTTCCTGCAGTACATCTCCGAGCCGAGCCGCATCACAGAATGGTCGGCATCCTCCGGCGCAATGTTCTTCGTGAAGTATGAGCCCTCAGCAGATTCAAAGGAGATTGCTCAGAAGTTTGCAGAAATCCAGAAGAACGCTTCCTACTCAACTCTCCATGTTAACGGAACCTTCCCCACAGCCTTCTCAACAGAGTTCCCGGCAGCTGTTTCAGCTCTCGTTCTCGGCCAGGTTGACGCACAGGGCTTTGTGGATCAGCTCCAGACGGCTATAGACAATGCCGAATAATTTCTCTGAAACAAGATAAGACCCGGGGCACGGATATATAAAACACCGTGCCCCTTTTCTTTAACCTATAGGATACAGGAGGTGGTTGATTGAAACCCACCAGATCAGACAGATGGCCGCTCATAGCCTTCCTCGCTCCTGCAATATTTCTGGTAATAATGTTCTTTGTAATACCGGTCGGATATAATGTGGTTGTAAGCCTCCTTAAATGGGACGGCATTTCGCAGCCGATTTTCAGGGGCTTCACAAACTTTGTAAAGCTCTTTAAAGACAAGGCATTTACCCGCTCAATTCTGAACAACGTAATATGGGCGCTTGTTGCATCCTGCATACAGGTTCCTCTTGCCATGCTTATGGCGATTATTCTTTCCAGAAAGCCGAAGGGCTGGAAGTTCTTCAGGACTGTTTATTTCTTCCCACAGGTTATTTCCGGAATTGCCCTTGCAACCTTGTGGCGTGCAATATACAATGCCGAGACCGGTATGCTCAACGGCATACTCAGATCACTGGGGCAAGGGGCAGCTGCAAGAGACTGGCTGGGCGAGCTTTCCACAGCGTTTCCGGCAGTGCTTATATACTGGGTGTTTTATGTGGGCTACTATATGGTGATAATGATGGCAGACATTACCACGATTGACGAAACATATTATGAGGCTGCCACAATCGACGGGGCAACTGATATTCAGCAGGCAATCCACATTACCATACCGCTTATTAAAAACTCGTCGCTTCTCACCTGCGTAACGCTTGCCTCGGTTATGGGACTGCGTCAGTTCGAGCAGGTATATATGCTCACAAATGGCGGCCCTGCCAACACAACATCAACCATTGTCCTCTATCTATACAAAAAGCTGCAGGATTCCAACTATGGTATGGCAGCGGCATCGGCGATTGTGCTAATAGTGATAGGCGCGCTGTTCATTGTGTTTATCCGCAAGCTCTTTGAGGAGCGGAGCGGAAAGGGAGGTGCCTGATGGGTAAGGGAATAAAGGATAAATCCCTCAGGGAGACTCTGCTCAACATCGGCAGATGGATTCTCATAATCTTTTTTGCCGTATACACACTTGTGCCGCTGATTTGGCTGCTGTTGGCATCGCTTAAGACTAACTTCGAGTTCCTGACCGGAGGAGCTTTTGAACTGCCCAAGGTATTTCAGTGGCAGAACTATGTGAATGCGCTGACTGTGGCGGGACTGGGCAGGATGATGCTCAACTCAGTGATTGTGGGGCTTTGTGCAACCGCAATAAACGCCGTAATCGCCTCTATGGCGGCATACTGCATTTCGAGATTCCGCTTCAGGGGCAGAGAAAAATGGTTTCTGCTGTTCACGGTGGGAATTCTGGTGCCTCTGAACGCTCTCATGGTTCCGTATTTTGTGATTATAAACAAGCTCGGCCTATACAACACATATGGCGGAATGATAGTGCTGTACACGGCAATCGGAATACCGATGTCCACTGTAATCATCAGAGGGCTCATGGATTCGATTCCATTCGAAATAGAAGAAGCTGCCTATATAGACGGATGCGGTTTCTTCCAGCGGTTCATATACATTATTTTGCCCCTTTCAAAAACCGGCATCGTAACAGCCGCAACCTTCGAATTTCTCACATGCTGGAATGAATTCGTATTTGCAAACCTTATTGTTTCTTCCGATAAGCTGCGCACAATCCAGGTCGGAATAAGATACTTTACAAACCAGTTTTCCACAGACTATGTTTCGATGTATGCTGCAATTGTGATTTCAATTGTGCCGTCCATCATAGGCTATGTCCTTTTCCAGGAGCAGATAATAAGCGGAATGACTTCCGGTGCTGTGAAGGGATGATAAAGGCGGAGCAATGCTCCGCCTCGGTATCTGTGCTGCTTCACTTACCTGACATATCTCTGATTTTTGCTCTTCGGCTTGTCCGGAAGCGTCATTTTGATCAGTCCGTTTTCAATAGCCGGATTAAGATAACTTGCACGCAGAGTTTCCTTTGATTTGATACCAAGCCTATTCATAATTTCATTTGCACTTAAAGGAATATCCTTTTCCATTACATTCAGCAGTCTGTTAACCTGCTCTGATATGTTAAATGCTTCTCTGGACATTCCGCATATTACATCCTCAAGAGTGTCATCAATCATTTTCAGCATAAACTCTGTGAATGCATCTGAGTTTCCGGCTTTATGGCATTCAGAAATTTTTTCGTAGTATTCGGTCTGATAATTCTGAATCTGCGATTCAATTGGGATATATTCAAAAATAGGATTCCATTTTGATAGCAGCACGTTTTGCCAAAGACGTGCTGTTCTTCCATTTCCATCATTAAAAGGATGAATAAAAACAAATTCATAGTGAAAAATACAGGATTTTATCAGTATTGGTGTCTCATTATCATTTTTCAACCAATTGAACAAATCATTCATCAACCGGGGAACCAGGTCTGCAGGCGGTGCGACAAAAATTAACTGCTCACCATCAAACACACCCTCAGCGTGGCTTCTGTATTTGCCGGATTCCTCGTCAGTCAAATAAGTCATTATTCCTTGGGCTTTTAGCAGGTCATTTTCGTTGTATCCGTCAAGCTCCTGAATAATGCTATATGCTTTATATGCGTTCTTAACCTCCTGTATTTCTTTTTGAGGTCCTATTACGGTTCTGCCGTCAATAACATCGACTACTTGATCAAGTGATAATGAATTTGCCTCTATTGCAAGAGAAGAATGCACGGACCTTATTTTATTGTTTCGCCTCAGAGCAGGCATTCTTCTTAAGGATTGGAATGAAGTGATTCTGCCAAGCTTTTCTGATATTGAAATACTTTTTTCGAGCATCCTACCGGTAATCGAAAATGGCGGTTTATACATATGCTATCCTCCCTGAATATATCAGGGTTATTATATCACTATGATAGCATTAATTCAATTATCTTGCTTATATCTTGCTTAAAATCTTGCTTAATCACCATGAAGCATCCAGCGCTTCCGGCGCTGTGAAGGGATAATCTGCGCGGGGCACCCCGCCATAAAAGAGACATAAATAAAAAGCACACCTAACGGTGTGCATTTTATTTGCGATTTTCGGGTTTTACAAGTCCTGCTTTTCTTTTTCTTTTTCTATTGCTCTGTCCAAGCGGAGGAAGTAGATGATTATGGCAAGAACAATGCCGATAACAATCTTCGACATGGCATTAAGCATGAGTATTGATTTCACTGTTGCGGCAGATTGGCTCGCGAGCAGCCCGTCATAGCCGCCAAGGGCAAGCCCCCAGCCGACGATGGCGCCTCCGAGACCGGTGCCGACCTTTGAACCGACAGTATAGGAAGCATAGGAAAAGCCCTCTGTGCGGATGTGGGCCTTCAGAGCAATGTAATCAACAAGATCGCTGCAATATGTGAGTATCAGCGCCATAAATACGCCTCTGCCCAGAGCATTAATAAGATATGAAACAATGGCAAGGGGAAGGGAAGAGGGCTTCAGCAGCAGAATAATTCCGCTTACAGTCATCAGCAGCGAACCCGCTATGCACAGATTGCGCTTGCCGAATTTTTTAGTAAGCCGTGACATCAGAGGGAAGAGAACAAAAACAATTGCTGTGGTTGCTGCAAGAGGTGTCATATATGAGTTGCTTCCCAGGACCTCACGCACATAATATGCGTCTATATTTCCAAGACCTACCGTCACATAGAACAGAGTAAACAGCGCAAGTGCAAGATAGAAATACTTGCAGGTGATGACTGACTTGAGACTTTCACGGAACGGGGAATCGCTGGTGTGGGCGTTGCTCTCCTCGTTCATTTCGCTTTCGGGGCGTTCCTTGAGCATAAGCCCGCACAGGGTGTGCAGGACAAGGCATACAATGCCGTATATCAGGGAGATGCGCTTCCAGGCAAGAGGATTTCCTACACCGCCCGCCATATCGATAAACTGCAGCGTCAGAGCCCCAGCAACCAGACTTGCAAGCATTGAAATAATCATTCGGATGTTATTTACGCGTATTCTGTCTTCATCATCAAAGGTGAAGCGTGACAGCATTGCAGTAAATGAAAGGTTGGACGCAGTGTAGCATATCACGGTCATGAAAATATATGCAAGGTATGAATAAACCTGTTTGCCTGCCAAACTGAAGCCTTCAGGTACTCTGTATAGCAGAAGAACTCCGATGAAGAAGGGAATAATTGAAACAACAAACCATGGTCTGCATTTTCCCCAGCGGGAGTGGGTTTTCTCTATCAGGGCTCCCATCAGCACATCGCTGCCTCCGTCGAGAAAACGGCATATCAGCATCATCGTGCCGACAAAAGCTGCAGAAAGACCTACGCTGTCTGTGAAGTAGAGTGTCGTGTAGCTGCTGATGAGCATGTAGACAAAATTTGTTCCCATGTCTCCGAGACCATATACGACCGCCTGACCTGCCGGTGTCCTTCGAGCATTGCCGGGAATACTTTTTTTCATTTGAAGACAATCTCCTTTTTGCTTAATAATGTAACGGATTTCATTGCTTCAAAACTACCATTAATCCATTAAAAAGTCAACAAAAAACATAAATTAACATCAGCTAAAATAAAATAGTTTGACTTTATTCCAGATTTGATTTACTATACGAATGTAACGGATTACACATAAATTTTCAAGGAGGAAACAAATGAATATAAAGCAAGGAGTTTCATTCTGGAGCTACCTGAACCTATATCAGGCAGGGATGATGAGCATTGAAGATATGTTCTCACACGCAAAGTCTCTCGGTGCAGAGGGAATTGAACTGCTTCCTTTCATGCACCGTATCTGCCCCTATCCGAACTACAGTCAGCAGGATGTGGACAGCTTTAAAGAGCTTTGTGCGAAATATGAGGTGGAGCCTGTCTGCAACGCGTCGATGATTATATGCGTGCAGGATGGAGAAAAGAATATGTTCTCAGCTTTCCCTGCTGCACACAAGAACATCAGCCACGAAGGTATGGTGGAACTGATGAAACAGGAGATTGACCTGACGCATGCCTTCGGTTTCAAGAGAATGAGGCATCCTCTATACACAGGCATGTCCATGAAGGCAATCGAGGAAGTGCTTCCATATGCCGAAGACTGCGGTGTGGCACTTGATCTCGAGCTTCATGCACCTATGCAGATAGACGGGCCGGAGGTGGAGGCTCAGATTGAAATGATCGAAAAGAGCTCAACCCAATCCTCCGGCATCATACCTGATCTTAACGCCTTCCAGGACAGGCTTCCAGAGTGCTACCGCAGAATGCAGCTTGAAGATGATGCAGATGAAGACATGATTTCAGAAATCGATGCCGCTCTTCTTGCCCACGAGGATATGAAGGCGTTTGCAGAGAAGGTGAGCGGTTCCATTAAGGATTCGGCTACCAAGGAATATCTGCGCCAGGCTTCGTCTCTTATGCCGAACAAGCTTGAGCAGCTGCGGCCTATAATGAAGTATGTTCACCACTGCCACGGAAAGTTTTTCGATATAGATGAAAATGGAAACGAAACAACCTTCGATTACCCGGCATACATGCGTCTGCTTTCTGAGTGCGGCTTCGAGGGGTATTTCGTTTGCGAGTATGAAGGGTTCATGTTCAGAGATCCTTCCGATTCCAACACGAAGGAACAGGTGGAGCGTTACTTCAAAATGATGAACAGTATCCTGAAGAATCTTGGAGAATGAGGTGCCTGAAATGAAAGTGACTAAAGTAGGAATTCTGGGCTGCGGCATGGTTTTCGCCATGTATATGCCGACGCTTTCAAAATTATTCCCAAATGTTAAGGTAGTTGCATGTGCAGATATCGACGAAGACAAGGCAGAGGAGGCTGCCGAGGATTATGATCTCAAGCAGATGAGCATCGATGAACTGATCGACGATCCTGAGATTGAAATAATCATGAACCTGACTCCTCCACAGGCGCATACTGAGCTGAACCTTCGGATTCTCGAAGCAGGAAAACATCTATACTGTGAAAAGCCTCTGGCACCGAATCTGGAAGAAGCAAAAATGGTTCTCGACCGGGCAAAGGAGCTTAATCTCAGAGTCGGCGGAGCACCGGATATTTTTCTCAGCGCCCCGGTGCAGACCTGCAGGCGCCTGATTGACGACGGCAAAATAGGAAAAGTGATTAACGCAGTCTTTTCAATGGCGCACCCCGGTCCGGAGCAGTTCCATAATTCGCCATTTTTCTTCTATAAAGAGGGTGGCGGCCCGGTCATGGATCTCGGCCCCTATTTTCTGAGTGCCACGGTAGCACTCTTCGGTCCCGTTAAACGCATAAGCTGTGTGACAAGGCAGACCTATGCCGAGCGCACTGTAATCAGCTATCCGCACGCCGGCAAAAAGATAGATGTTGAGGTTCCCACGTTCTATACAGGAATTTTGGAATACAGCAGCGGCGCAGTCTGCACAATGATTATGAGCTGGGACACACTGCTGAGCACCCTTCCTGACTTTGAAATTCACGGCACGGAAGCTTCCGTAATCATGCCGAATCCCGGACTGTGGACAGGTGAACCTTATATGCTCACCAAGGAACGCTACGCTGAAGTATTCGAAAAGAACAAGTTCATACCCTATTTCCTCCCGCAGAACGATCGCATGAATTTGTTTGAGAAGGTGAATATGCCTTACTGCAAGCCGACTGGGAAGTATGGCGGATTCCTGGGTGCTGATTTCCGCGGCTGGGGTCTTGCAGATATGGCATCGGCAATAGAGCAGGGGCGTCCTCACAGGACAAGCCCGGAGTTTATCTATCACCTGCTGGAAATTGAAGTAGGCCTTGAACAATCTGCAAAAACAGGGCAGCCATATGAAATGACAAGCACATGTGAACGCCCTGAAGTTATACCTGAATATCTGCCAATCGGCGAAACAGACTGAAACAAAAGGAGATTAAATCAATGATTACAGGAAAATGGCAAGGAGAAGTCAACACACCGCTCGGACCGCAGCACTGGAAATTTGTGCTCAACGAGATTGAGGGCAAAGTAGAGGGAAGATCGACATACGTTGAGA
>R06__coassemble_409_pt1 | contig 15908 bp, 16 predicted proteins | sample R06__metabat2_low_PE_045 | metagenome-assembled genome bin R06 | reverse complement strand
GATTAAAACAATGATTACAGGCAAAAGGCAAGGAGACGTCAACACACCGCTCGGACCGCAGCATTGGAAATTTGTCCTCAATGAGATTGGGAATAAGGTAGAGGGAAGATCAACCTATGTTGAGAACGAAAACGAGACTGTGGATATACGCAACGGAAGCGATGACGGGGAAAAGGTTGTTTTCGAAATGACACATACAAGCCCGTTTTTCGGAGAGAGCGACTTTAAAATTAAGCTGACACCTGACGGAGACAATTACACCGGAACACTTAAAATGTCATACGGAAGACAGCCGATAATTCTTAAACGCACCGAGTAAACACAGCAGAATATAAAAACCGGAAGGAATGCAGTGAATTCTGCATTCCTTCCGGCTATTTATGTGGAGGGGCGAGTTGTGTCTCTTTGAATAATGGAATGGGGGAGAAGGCAAGGACCATAAATGCCTGCGCCCGGGTTGCTGATATTGTTAATGAGCGCCGAGACGGCCTCATATCCGATATCATACCAGGGCTGGGAGACGGTGGATATTCGCGGGTTATATATTTCGCAGATATTGCTGACGTTGAAGCAGAGTACTGAAAGCTCCTGCGGGACTGATATGCCAAGCTCCTTTGCAGCGGAAATGCATGCAAATGCCTGCTGCTCATGGGTGCACAAAACGGCATCGGCAGGATGCTCCTCGCTAAGCAGCTTTATAAGTGACTGCCGGCTGCCCTCATAACTGAAGGAGCTTTGGATAATCAGCTCCTCGCGGAAGGCTATGCCGTTAGCTTCCAGCGCCCTGCGGTAGCCCTTTATATGCAGAAGATCATCGGTGTTTTTCTTCGTTTTTCCATGCCTGTTTGTGTATTCCTCAATGGCAAAAAGGCTGATTTCCCTGCAGCCTGAGCGTATAAGAGAATTAGTGGCTTCGTATGCGGCCTGTTCGTGGTCTATTGAAAAGCTGGGAATAAAGTCGCCTGCTGTGGTAGAGGCAAACACGCACGGAAAGTCTTCAAACATATCATGAAGCTCCTTGCTGTTATATGGGTTCATACAAAAGATTACCCCGTCGTATAGCCTGTTTTTGACACGGCGGAGAAAATCAGCCTCCAGCTCGGGGCTGCCGTTCATCATTGCCATAACGACATTATATCCGTGCTCAAAAGCGGCGCTGTTGATACCGGTTATGAATTTATAATCAAGAATAATTTCCTCCTGAATCAGAAACAGGAGAGATTTTGTCGAGGATGAGCGGAGATACAACCCGAGACTGTTCGGGGTATAGTTCAGCTTTTCAATGGCATCCTGAACCTTGGATTTGACTTTTTCAGATACCTTGTCGCTGCCGTTAATTACTCTCGAAACTGTGGCGGAGGAAACTCCGGCTAAATAAGCGACGTCCTGGATTGTTGGCATATAGGGCTCCTTAATAAATTGTCATTTGCTGTTATGCGAATAAATGGAATCTCTTATTCTTTCAAGACCTGTCTTGATGATTGAACGGGGCATTGCCAGATTCAGGCGTATGTAGCCATCTGCATTTCCAACGAACATGCCGCTGCCGCCTTCAAGGAGCACACCTGCATTATTGGCAAAAAAATCGGGCAGGCTATCCACATCGGGAAGATAAGAACCAAGATCAACCCAGCTCAAGTAGGTGGCCTCTGAAATGTTCATCACAGCATCAGGCAGATACTCCTTCAGGAATTCCTTCACAAAGGCAAAGTTGCCGTCCAGATAGGTTTTCAGCTCATCAAGCCATTCATCGCCGTAATCGTATGCTGCCTTGGCTGCGGTCAGGGACATAACATTGACCATTCCGAATAGCTCTCGTTGTCTAGGATATGTGTATAATAGACAGGGGTCCCTGTTTATTATATTGGAAAATGCCAGACAATCCATATTAATGGTCTTTGTGGGAGCCATGCAGTTTATGAGCTTTGGATAATCCGCTATGATTTTGCCCATAGGGATATGCTTCTTGCCCTGGCGGATGATATCGCAGTGAATCTCATCGGATACAATCCAGAGATTATATTTCTCCACAATCTCTGCCACACGGCGAAGCTCTGCTTCCGTCCACATGCGGCCTGAGGGATTATGAGGATTGCACCAGAACACAAGCTTGCAGGCAGAATCTGCGCACTGCTGCTCAAAGTTATCAAAATCAAGAGAGTAGTTTCCCTGCTCATCCTTTGCCAATGGGGAAAGCAATGCCCCGACACCGGCATACTCTGCTGCATGCATAAAGTATCCATAGGCAGGAGTGTTGATAAGCACCTTCTCATTTTTAGTGCAGAGAGATTCCGTGAGCTGATACAGAGCCGGAATAATACCTGGGCAGAAGCACAGCTCTTCCTGGGGGAAGGTCCAGTCATAATGATTTTGGCACCATTTGCTGAAGGAATTGTAGTAATCATCGGTGTAAACGCCGGTGTATCCAAAGATTCTGCGGCTGAGCCGGTCCTTCATAGCTTCAACAATCTGTGGCGCAACTGCAAATTCCATATCTGCCACCCACATACGGACGAATTCATCGTCCTTATAAGGAAAAACCTTCTCGGGACCTGCATGGAATATGTATCCGCGGAAGCCATCAGTATTAAGGCAGTTTGTATTTTGCCGATCGATAATTTCGTCAAAATTATACATGTTTTTTCCTCTTTTCTTTTTTATAGCTATAGTTTATAAAGTTTTTTATTATGTTCAGAAGCCACTGGCGCGCGAGTGGCAGCGGGAACTACTAATAACTATCAGCCATTTTGTTATGCTCCCTTCGTGGCTGACTGTGATTTTTTAATTCACTGTCTTCCATAAAGGGAGCATATTACTCAATTACGGGATTTTTATTACATTTACCAAATCAGGAAATTACTTCCAGAAATCTGTGTCTTCCTTGATGCCGCATTCTGCTGCAACATACTTCGGCTCCTTGCCGGCACCGCGCTGAGACATATAGTTATCCAGCGCATCAAATGCCTTCTTGGAGAGGATAATGATTACGGGGATGTTGATGACTACCATAAGCCCCTGGAGAACGTCTGCTGTATCCCAGACGATGCCTGCGGAGAGAACAGCGCCTATCAGAACAAGAGCCGTTGCCACAAGGCGGAAAACAAGAAGGAAGGTATTAGAGGGCTTCTTCTTGAGAATGAATCTGAGACAGCCTTCGCAGTAGTAGTAGTTTCCAATGAGGGTGGTGAAGGCGAAGAGTGAAAGTGCAATTGCTATAAATACAGGACCGAAGCCGCCGAGAGTTGCAGACATTGTCTTCTGGACATATGCTGCGCCTGCGTCTTCTGCTGCGGGTGCGATTCCGGAGGAGAGGCACATGAGAGCAGTTGCAGTGCAGATGAGAAGAGAGTCTATGAACACAGACAGCATCTGAACAAGCCCCTGCTTTACAGGATGGCTGACATCAGCAGTTGCTGCGGCATTGGGTGCTGAGCCCATACCTGCTTCATTGCTGTATAAGCCTCTCTTGATGCCCCACATGATGCAGCTTCCGAAGAATCCGCCGGCGATTGCCTTGAAATCAAAGGCGCTGCGGAATATATCTGCGAACATGGAGCCGAGATTTCCGGCATTGATTATGAGAACAACAAGAGCAACAATTATATAGAGAAGACCCATGACAGGAACAAGAACTCCCGTTACCTTCGTGAGTCTCTTGCCGCCGCCAAGAACTATTATGGCGAAGAGGACTGCAAGGATTATGCCGATTATAAGCGCTGTGTGATTGCCATAGAAGCTGAAGCCTGCAAAGCAGGACTGAAGGTTATAGGAAGCCAGCATATTGTATCCCACTGCGTATGTGAGGATAATTATAACTGCAAATATAACACCAAGCCATCTTGCCTTGAGAGCGGATTCCATGTAGTAGGAAGGACCGCCGTATGATGAGCCGTCTTTATCCTTGCGCTTGTATATCTGGGCAAGAGTTGACTCCACAAACGCGGAAGCCCCGCCTACAAATGCAGTTACCCACAGCCAGAAGATTGCGCCCTTGCCGCCGTAGCACAGAGCAGTGGAAACACCGATGATATTTCCGGTGCCCACACGGCTTGCGGTGGAAACCATTAGAGCTGCGAAGGAAGATATTCCGTCTTTATCCTTGGGTTTTTCGGTTACTACACGATATTTTTCTTTGAAGCAGCGGAACTGGACGAACTTTGATCTGAAGGTGAAGTACAGGCCTGCAACAATAAGAAACAGTGGCACGATATAGGGCTGATACAGAAATGTGTTCAGCGCGCCGATTATCTTTGCGTACATTTTTTATCTCTCTTTCTTTTATTTCTTTTGCTCTTTAATTTATTAAAAAGTAAACCTCATTATAGCAGAACAAGTATAATTATACAACAAAAATTTATCATTTGATTTATGCACCCCACATCCCCCTTGGGGGCTTTAAATTTTTGCTGCTTTGGTTTAAAATTGCAGTGAAGAAAAGGGAAGGATGCCTAAAACCGATGATAGAAAAAAAGGACGTAATTGAGTTTTTCAACACCCATGCTCCCACCTGGGACGAGGAGCTGGTATTCAGTGATTATAAAATAAATACTATTCTTGATAATGCCGGTGTCTGCTCCGGGCAGAAGCTTCTTGATATAGCCTGCGGAACCGGAGTTGTGATCCCATTTTATCTCGAGAGAGGCGCCGCATCGGTGACGGGTGTGGATATCTCACCGGAAATGATAAAAATCGCCCGGGAAAAATTCACGAGCGATAAGGTTTCCTTTATATGCGCAGACGCCGAATGCGATGATATAGGCTCGGGCTATGATGCAATTGTTATATACAATGCATTTCCCCATTTTCCAAATCCCGAAGGTCTTAACTCAAGGCTGGCAGGTCTTCTGAACCAAAACGGCACACTCACCGTCGCCCATGGAATGAGCCGCGAGACGATTGATGCACACCACAGAAGCGCAGCCCATGCAGTTTCCAACGGGCTCATGAGGGCAGAAGAGCTTGCAGAGCTCTTTGGAAAATACCTGAAGGTAACCTGCGTTATTTCTGATGATGAAATCTATCAGGTGGCAGGAAAGCTTATTCCTGAGCTATAATTTAATCCTTTCAAAATCAAAGCTGCCCAGATCAGAGATATAGAGAACACGTCCTTCGGGGGATTCGCCCAGGAGGATTTTTTCTGCCAGAGCAATCTGAAGGGAAGCGCAGTGGGCAGGAGTGAAGGAAAGGGTGGTGATTTTTGCCGCTCTGTCTGACGGATAGAGAATATCCAGAACACCCTTATCACCCGGATATATAACGCACACCTGGGAGTTAGTGCTTCCTATAGCACCATAAACCATGGGAATGCCCAGCCTTTCGCAGCCTGAGGCGAGAAGCCTTCGGGAGGGGATGTTATCAAGGGCATCAACGGCAAGGCAGCAGCCTGAAAGAAGAGAGGATATATTCTCTTCGGTAATAAATTCCGTTATGCCCGTCACCTTTTCGCTCCAGCGCTCCTGCGCCTGAAGCGCCTTATAGCTGCCGATTGTTTCCCGGGTGCAGTATAGCTGCCGATTCATATTGGAGATAGAAAATTTATCCCCGTCTGCTACCAGGATATCGCACATATCAAGCCGGGCAAGTAATTCAACACAATAGCAGCCAAGGCCGCCGCAGCCGGCTACAAATACTTTTCTGTTCATAAATTCAAGTATAATATATTTGCTAATAAAGTCAAGAAATTGTATAATAGAAAAAAAGCTTGCGGAGAATAATATGCTGAATGTGAAGACACCTGAAGAGGTGCTTGAAATAATAAATCGTGAATTTTTTCCTCTTAATATATCAGAGCGCGCGGGGCTTGATGAGGCTGCGGGGCGTGTTCTGGCAGAGGATATAAAGGCAAGTGAATATGTGCCGGACTTTAACCGCTCCACCGTAGACGGATATGCCCTCTCGTCGAAGGATACCTTCGGCTGTTCAGAAAGCATACCCGCAATCCTGCCTCTCCGCGGAGAGATACTTATGGGCACGGGGGCGGATTTTGTGCTGCCTGATGGAGAATGCTGCTACGTGCCCACCGGGGGAGAAATTCCCAATGGAGCAGACTGCGCCGTAATGCTGGAATATTCCGAAAATTACGGAGACGGAACAATCGGCATATCAAAGCCCGGCGCGCCGGGACTCAACATGATATACAGGGGAGACGATGTATACCCCGGAAAAACAGTGCTTGAAAAAGGCAGAGTTATATCCGCCCAGGATATAGGCGCGCTTTCTGCCATAGGCTGCACCGAAATCCCTGTTATAAAACGGCTCAGGGTGGGCATAATTTCGACAGGTGATGAGCTTGTCCCCCCCGAGGAAAAACCGTCTGCAGGCCAGGTGAGAGACGTCAATGCTCCAATGCTGAAGGCTATGTACTCTCTCTTCGGCGCAGAGGTTATCTCATACGGAATAATTAAAGACGATGAGGAAGCATTAAAAAAAGCCGTTGAAAAGGGCATAGACGAATGCGATGCGCTGGTTCTCTCAGGAGGCAGCAGCGTGGGAACAAAGGATGCAAGCTGCAGAATAATAGAAGCTTTGGGAGAACTGCTGCTCCACGGAATAGCCATAAAGCCCGGAAAACCCACAATTATGGGCAAATGCAGCGGAAAGCCGGTTATAGGCCTGCCGGGGCACCCGGTAGCGGCATACTTCATCTCAAGGCTCTTTGTGCTGCCCCTGTTTGCTCGCCTGGAGGGCAGAACATATAACACATATACCGTGACGGCATATCTCACCGAGAGCATGAGCGCAAACCACGGCAGAGCTCAATACAGCGGAGTCAAGCTCGTGAAAAACGGAGACGTGCTCAATGCCTTACCTGTGAGATCCAAATCAGGGCTTATAAGCTCGCTGGCAGGGGCAGAGGGATATTTCTGCATAGAAAGAGACTGCGAGGGTCTTCCGGCAGGCGCCGAAATTCAGGTAACAATATGCGAGGGTAAATAAAATGGGATTTGAATATTTAACAAATATTCCGCTTGAAAAGGCGGTTGAAGATTATGTAAACCTACTGGAGAAAAACGGCTTTGCCCCGAAAACGGAGACAGTGCCGGTTCAGAGCTTAGCCGGAAGAATAACCGCCAAAGCCGTTTATGCAAAAATATGCGCGCCTCACTATGCAGCCTCCGCAATGGACGGAATTGCCCTCCGGGCGAAGGACAGCTTCGGCGCGGGGGAAACAACACCTGTGACGCTGGAGGAAAATCAGTTTATTGTTGTAGACACGGGAGACCCTGTGCCTGAGGGCTGCGATGCCGTCATAATGATAGAGGACGTGGTAAAGGCAGAGGACGGCTCAGTGAGAATATATGCCCCTGCCGCACCCTGGCAGCATATCCGCCAGATAGGTGAGGACATATGCGCAGGGGAGATGATTATGCCCTCCTTCATGATAATTACTCCTGGTGCTGTGGGCTCCATGATTGCTGGGGGAATTTGTGAAGCGGAGGTTATAAAAATGCCGGTAATCGGAATTATTCCAACCGGCGATGAGATAGTTCCACCCTGCCCGGACCCTAAGCCCGGCGATATTCTCGAGTTCAATTCTTCAATATTCTCTTCCATGGTTGCACAGTGGGGCGCAGAGCCCAGGGTATACCCCATAGTTAAGGATAAATTCGAGCTTATCAGGGAAGCCGTTGAAAGCGCCTGCAATGACTGCGACATGGTGATTTTAAATGCAGGCTCCTCCGCCGGCAGAGACGATTATTCAACAAAAGCAATCGAAGAGCTTGGGGAGGTTCTCTATCACGGGATAGCCATAAAGCCCGGAAAGCCGGCAATTCTTGGCTGCAGGGGGGATAAGGCTATTCTGGGTGTCCCCGGATACCCTGTTTCCGGAATAATAGTTATAGAGCAGATTTTGAAGCCGATTATAGAAAAATGGTTCAGAAGCGGGGCAAAGGAAGAAAAGGAGCTTGACGCAGTTCTCACAAGGCCTGTGGTTTCCGGGCTTAAATACAAGGAATATGTGCGGGTTAGAATGGGATATGTGGGAGACAGGCTTATGGCGTCTCCTCTGAGCCGTGGCGCAGGTGTCGTCTCATCCTTCATGAAGGCTGACGGAATCATAACAGTGCCTCAGAATACAGAGGGTTATGAAGCGGGGGAGAGGGTAAAGGTCCGCCTGATGACAGACGAGGCAAGACTTAAAAACACTCTCGTCGTTATAGGCAGCCACGACCCCCTTCTTGATGAGCTTTCAGATATGCTGCACAGGGCAGACACATCCCTCTTTATGAGCTCCTCCCATGTGGGCTCAATGGGCGGAATTATGGCTGTTCGCCGGGGAGAGGCTCACGCTGCAGGCTGCCATCTTATTGATACGGCAAAGGGAGAATATAATCTGGCATTTATGAGAAAGTATTTCCCGAAGCATAATGTGCATCTTATCAGCTGTGTGGGAAGGCAGCAGGGGCTTATGCTTGCATCTGGCAACCCGAAGAATATAAGAAAATTCTCTGATATAGCAGGGGAAAATATAAATTATGTAAACCGACAGAAGGGCTCCGGCACAAGAATCCTCATGGATTATCTTATGGAGCGGGAGGGCATAGAGCCCGGAAGCATATACGGATACGACCGGGAGGAGCTGACCCACACCTCAGTGGCAGCCCAGATAGCAAGCGGCAGCGCCGATGCGGGAATGGGAATATATTCTGCGGCGCAGCTTTACGGGCTGGATTTTCTCCCTATTTGCATAGAAGAATATGACCTGATAATTCCGGACACAGCATGGAATACACCGATGGTGAACCGCCTTATAGAGACGCTTAAAAGCAATGAATTTAAGGAAAAGCTCCTTGCAATGGGGGGATATACCATTGAAAATCCCGGCGAGGAGATTGACTACTGATGAAAGCGGCAATACTTGCAAAGCCGAAATGGCACGGTGAGCTTAATTATGTCAACCGAAGCAAGGCGGGAAGAAATATGAACAGGATAGGAGGCTGACCTATGGAGGATTTTACTCATTTCAATAGCGAGGGCAGAGCAAAAATGGTGAATGTGGGCGAAAAACCCATAACAGAGAGGATAGCAGTTGCTGCCGGAAGGGTTTTAGTGAATAAAGACACCTTCACTCTGATAAAAACCGGCGGAATGAAAAAGGGTGATGTGCTCACGGTCGCCCAGATAGCCGGTGTTATGGGGGCAAAGCGTGTTCCGGATATTATCCCCATGTGCCACCCTGTTATCACAAACGGCATCGATTTGCACCTGAGTCTTGATGAAGAGAGACCTTCAGTGGAAATCGAAGCCTCTGTTTCCTGCGATGGGAAAACCGGGGTTGAAATGGAGGCTCTTACCGCAGTTTCAGTTGCCTGTCTCACAGTTTACGACATGTGCAAGGCTGTTCAGAAGGACATGGTTATATCAGATATCCGCCTTGTTTCAAAGACGGGCGGGGTTCACGGAGATTATAACAGAAGGGGAGAATAAAGAAATGAGGGCATATACGGCAGCGGTTATAACCGTCAGCGACAAGGGGTATGCAGGTGAGCGGAAGGATACTTCGGGGCCTGCAATTGCCGAAATTCTTGAGGAAAGGGGATTTGAGGTTGTATATAAAAGCATAATTCCCGATGATATGGATATGATAAAAAATGAGCTTATAAGCTGCTCAGGGGAGAAAAATATAAATCTTGTCCTCACCACCGGCGGCACAGGCTTTTCTCCCAGAGACATAACGCCTGAAGCAACCCTCGCCGTTATTGAGCGGGAATGCAGGGGAATCCCCGAGGCGATGCGCTATGCAAGCCTGCAGGTAACTCCCAGGGGCTGCCTTTCAAGGGGTGTTGCCGGAATAACCGGGAGGACGCTTATAGTTAATCTTCCGGGAAGCGAAAAGGCGGCTAAGGAAAATCTTCTTGCAGTGATAGCTGCCCTTGATCACGGCATTGAGATGCTGTGCTCGGAAGGCTCCGCAAACTGCGCCGGCTGATTGTAATTCGTTGTTTCATTTCGCACAAAATCGTGTAATTTCGCGCAGTTTGATGCATTCACATTAACAGATGCTGCTTTTCAGGTTGAAAAACGGCCTGTGAAGGTGTATAATTTCACAACGTAAAAAAACAGAATATTGCTCTCAATCGAGCGGTGGACGAGCCTCTTCATTGAGCAAACGGCGCAGGGCTGCCTGTGCTTGCTTTGCTGCATTGAAAGGGCTTTTCTGTTTTAAAATAATTGGAGGAAAAAACAAAATGAAAAAAATTCTTGCACTTGTTCTTGCACTCTGCATGATTTTTGCACTTTGCGCCTGCGGCAAAAAGGCTGTTGAAGAGCCTGCTGTGGAGGAAGTTGTAGAAGTAGTGGTAGAGGAAGTAGTTGAAGAGCCGGCGGAAGAGCCGGCAGCAGCTGTTGATCTCAAAATCCTCAAGGAAGCCGACGACGATATGATTAACACATACACTGTTATAGCTGTTAATCCCGACGCTGCATGGGTTGATGCAGACGGAAATGCTGTTTCCGATGTTTCCATCAACACAGTTGGTGCCGATGCTCTTATTAACTGGCTCCTTTCAGAGGAAGGCGAAAGCGCAGCAGCAGAATATGGATATGCTGAATACGGCGAGTATCTCTTCTACCTTAAAGACGAGCGCCCTGTTTCAGCAGCAGAAATTCCCCAGGCAACTGAAGAAACAAAGCTTATCCGCCTTTCCACGACAACCTCTGTTAACGACTCAGGTCTTCTCGGATATCTCCTTCCCATTTTCGAAGAGAAATACGGCTATGAAGTAGAGATTTATTCCGCAGGCACCGGCAAGGCTATAGCCAATGCAAAGATGGGCAATGCCGATGTTATCTTTGTTCACTCAAAGAAGCAGGAGGAAGCCTTTGTTGAAGACGGTTTTGCACGCATAGTCGAGGGTCTCGAGAGTGAGCGCAATACCTTCATGTATAACTACTTCGTGCTCTGCGGTCCTTCTGCAGATCCTGCAGGAGTTGAAGCCGCAGCAACCGTTAAGGATGCCTTCAAGGCAATTTCAGACGGAAAGTTTATGTTTATTTCCCGCGGAGACAATTCAGGAACCCACACCAAAGAGCTTGCTCTCTGGCCCGAGGAGCTTGGAATAACAGCTGAAGCTGAAAGCTTTGCAGACTACACAGACTGGTATGTTTCAGCCAATGCCGGAATGGGCACCTGCCTGGTTATGGCAGAGGAACAGGGAGCTTATATCCTCACAGACAAGGCAACCTTCCTCACTTTTGTTGCAAATAACGGAGTTATGGGTTGATTATCAGCTGAAAAAACATTAAAATAGCCTTGGACATTCGTCCAAGGTTTTTTTATAGGAGAAATTATGAGCCCTGCTTTTCAAAAGGCGTTAACGCTTATTATATCAGGGGATAAATCCCTTGTTAATATTCTGAGCACCACGGCAAGGATGAGCCTTTCAAGCTCTCTTATTGCCCTCATAATCGGTGTGCCCCTTGGCATAATATATGGGGCATATAGGTTTCCGGGCAGGAAAACACTTGTTGTTGTCAACAGAACGCTGATGGGTATGCCCCCCGTTGTGTGCGGTCTTATATTCTATCTTCTTTTCTCCGGAGTTGGCCCCTTCAGGCATCTGAAGCTGCTTTTCACGGTCAAGCTTATGATTATAGCGCAGGTTTGCCTTATAACGCCTATCGTTATAGGAAATATGGAAAGCTGCATTGCTGAAATTGCAATCCCCCTGAAGGAAACCGGAAAGGGCATGGGGCTTGGCAGCTTCAGGATTTTTCTGCTTATAATAAACGAAAGTGTGTATCAGATATTTTCCACCTATCTTCTCGCCTTTGCAAGAGCTATAGCAGAGGTGGGGGCTGTGTCCATGGTGGGCGGAGCTATTGCCTGGAAAACAAATGTTATGACGACAGCCATCATGCAATACACAAACATGGGCAATTTTTCCCTCGGCATAGCGTTGGGGATGATTCTTATGGCAGTTTCCCTAATTGTGAATATAGCTATTTCGCTTATGCAGGGGAGGCTGAGCCGATGATTATAAAGCCGGTAAAGAAAACCTATGGCGAAAGAACAGTGCTGAATATGCCCGAGCTGGAGCTTGAGAGCGGAAAAATATATGCTGTTATAGGCCCCAACGGCAGCGGAAAATCAACCTTCGGCAGGATAGCAGCGGGCATAGAAAAGCCTGACAGCGGAATAAATCCCATCCCCGGAGCTTCTGTAGGCTGCATGCCGCAGAAAAGCTATGCCTTCAGAATGACGGTTATTAAAAACCTCCTTCTCAACGGAGAAGACAGGCAGAAAGCCGAAGAGCTCCTTGAAAAATTCGGGATAAGCCATCTTGCAGAAAATCGCGCAAAAAAGCTCTCCGGCGGAGAAAGTGCCAGGATGGCTCTTGCGCGGCTTATGATGAAAAACTATGAGCTTGTGATTTTAGACGAACCGAGCGCTTCAATGGATATGGAATCCACAATAGTATCAGAGCGTATAATAAGAGAATACTGCGATGCATCCGGGTGCACAGTTATCCTCATAACCCACAGCCTTCAGCAGGCAAGGAGAATTGCCGATCATGTTATTTTTATGAAGCAGGGCGAGCTTATAGAGCAGGGGAACGCAGCGAAGATTCTCTATAAGCCGGATAATAAAGAAACATCAGAATTTCTCGAATTTTATGGTATTTGAAAGAGGCAGGCAGAAATGAAATTTTTAACGCCCAAAATCAGGAAAATTTTGCTGATAGCCGGAATCCTAATCGGCGCGGCAGCCATAGGAATATTCACATATTTCCGCTGGGAGCAGGCACCGGAGCTTGCAGAGGAAAGCACGCCTGCGCCTACTGTGTATACCACCGCCAAGCCTGAGGCTACCGAAGCACCCCTTGAGGAAAAGGCTATAGAAACCACCAGGCAGGATGGAATATACACCATTCTTCTGGTTGGAATAGACGACTGGAGCGACCAGACAGACACCATTATAGTGGGCAAGCTTGACACGAATGAGCATACGATGAACTTCGTCAGCATCCCGAGAGACACACTCGTTAATGTGCCCTGGGATACCAAAAAAATAAACGGTGTTTTTTACGGCGCCGAACGGGGCGAGGACGGAAGCTGCCAAAAGGGAATAGATGCTCTTAAGGAACAGGTAAAGGGCATTGTGGGTTTTGAAGTGGACTCATATGCGTTTATAAGCATAAAATCCTTCGTTGATGTCATAGATGCCATGGGTGGAGTTGATTTCGATGTGCCCTGCTATATTCAGTATATAGATCAGACAAATAACTATTGGGTGTTTCTCGGCCCAGGTTACCAGCACCTGGATGGTGTGAGTGCAATGGGAGTTGTCCGCTTCAGAGAGACCTACCTCACAGGGGATCTGGGCAGAATAGAGGTCCAGCATGATTTTCTGAAGGCTGTTGCAGAGCAGTGCCTTTCTATCGGCAATATTCCCAATATAAAAGAAATTATAAGCATAATAGAATCTGAAACCGAAACTGACCTTACCAATGCAAATGTGGCATTTCTTCTGCGCCAGGCGCTTATGTGCAAAAGCGAAGATATAAAATTCATGACCGTCCCCTGCAGCAATCAGTTTCTAAACGAGCTCAGCTATGCGGTTATAAGTCTTGATGACTGGATGGCAATGCTGAACGAATACATAAATCCCTTCACTGAACCCATGACATACGGGAATGTGAATATAGTGTTTAAAAATTATTTCGGATACGGCTGCACAGGCGGCTTTACCGATCCCGCATTTTTTGCAATGCTGATGAACACACCTGCCCCGGATGCGGGCAGCAGCAGTGAAAAGAATACACAGCCTAAACAGGAACAATCCGGCGAGCCTGACGCCCCGGATATTCCCGACGAACCGGAACAGCCTCAGGAGCCGGTGGTTCCGGATGTGCCTTCAGAACCGGAGCCGCAGCCTGCTGCAGATATACCAACTGAAAATGAAAATCCGCCGGAGTCTTAGGACTCAGGCGGATTCTTCTTAAAAACGAACAGCTTGCTGAACACGTAGTTGAGAATTATAACCAGTATTGAGGCTATCACATATTTTGAAACATACTGGTTGATCCCTATAACATCAACACACAGCAGCATAACAATCTCTTCAATAATAAGCGTCGTCACTCTTGAAGCAACAAACTCAATGAATTCCTTAAGCTTTTTGCTGCTTTTGCTTTTGAATACCCAGCTGCGGTTCATCGGGTACGCCACTAAAACACCGGCGGTCCAGTTGAGGATGGTATTCAGAGTGAGCTGGAACCCGTCGTTCGAATCAAGGACGAAGCTGAGCAGATAGAAAACAGTCCAGGCGACTACCGTGGTTATAACACCGACTATAAGGTATATCGCAAGCTCCTGGTATTTGTCGAAAAGGGAAACAACAAAATTGGATTTGCCGGATAGTATTCCATAGTTGAAGGGGCACCAGGCAAGAATTCCAAGGAGGGGGAGAACCCCTTGCTTCAGAATAATCAAGACTGCTGCAACAAAAACAAAATAGCAGACTGTGAATATAAGGTTGAAGCGCTTTGCCTTATCAGGGGACTGAGGCGCTTCCCAGATTCCATAGCGGCAGATGATTGCAGGTGAGGCATAAAAACCCATAACCGCCAGAATTTCGAGAATTACAATAAGAACATTAACAGCTCCATTTTCAAAGAAGGGCTGCCCCATAATAATATTTTCCATCATTCGTTTCCTCCGCAGGTTTCGGAAATTATATAGCGGGGTCTTCCCTTAAGCTCGTCATACATCTTTCCGATGTAGTATGCGATTATGCCCAGGGAAATCATAATCAGGCTTCCGGTGAACAGAAGCAGGATTATCACCGTTGTGAAACCGCCAAGGGCAACTCCTGAAAATTTCTGGATGAGGGCAATTATTGTGAATACGAAGGCCGTAATGAGCATGACAAAGCCAAGAACAGTTATTATATGAAGGGGGACGCTGGAAAAGGAAGAGATGTTGGTTATCGCATATTTTATAAGGGACTTGGTTGACCATTTGCTTTCACCCTCTGTTCTTTCGCGAACGGAATAGGTGACTGTGGCTTTCTTATATCCTACCCAGTATGAAAGTGCACGGAAAAATACATTGCGCTCGGGCATTGCATTGAGTGTATCTATAACCGCTCTGTCGAGAAGCTTGAAGTCTGAGGCGTTAGCCATATCCATGCCCGTTGCCTTGCTGATAATCTTATAAAAGGTGTTGGCGGCAAAGCGGTGGGCTCCCGTCTCGTCTCCCCGGTCGTCCTTAATTCCTTCAACCACCTCGAAGCCCTGCTCCCATAGCCTGTACATCTCTATGATTTTCTCAGGCGGGTGCTGCAGGTCGCAGTCGATAACAACTGCGCATGCACCTTCAGCTTTTTCCAGGCCTGCAAACATCGCAGATTCTTTGCCGAAGTTTCTGCTGAAGTGAATGCCTCTCACGTGGCTGTTTTCAGAAGCAGCTTTTTCTATTTCCTTCCAGGTTCCGTCTGAGGAACCATCGTCCACAAAAAGCAGCTCGTGATCGATTCCCTCGGGAGACAGAATACCGGAAATAGTTTCGGCAGTCCTGCTTATCATTTTTTCTTCGTTATACGATGGAATAATAACTGACAGCATATAAAATACTTCCTTTAAGGTTTTTCAAATACAAAGGCTATTGATAGCCCATGCTCATATACAAGCTCGCTGTTGGTGTATCCCGTATCCTCTCCGATGCGCCAGCGCACCAGCTCATAATACACCCCTCCCGACCAGTACCAGCTGTTGTCTATAAAAGCAATAAAACGGTCTGACCGGGAAATATAATCCTTGAAGGCCTCTGAAGCAGTGTCGTTGAAAACAAGGAATTCATCGAACTGGAGAAGCTGGGGGATATCTGCAGTAATGGGGGCAAAATAATTATCGTCGAAATAAACGCAGGGAATATCGGTATATTTTGCTGTTACGGCTGTGAAG
>R06__coassemble_404_pt1 | contig 15994 bp, 9 predicted proteins | sample R06__metabat2_low_PE_045 | metagenome-assembled genome bin R06 | reverse complement strand
GAGACTCTTCAACGGCAGAGCTTCCATCTTCCTCCGGCTATAATCAGAATGTAACCACAACTGCTTCGGGAGTAGGAAGCGGCAGCGCAGGAACAGGAAGAAGCGGAAACCATGTGGGAGCATATATTCTTGCAGTTATCGCGGGTGCCGTTATAATCGGTTCCGTGCTGGTTATGGCGCTTTATATGAAGGGCAAGATTTCACTGGGCAAGCTTGAGAAGCTTCTTGGCGGAGGCAGCGAAGATGATATGTTCGATAATTCCTCCGAATACTATAATCCTGACGATTTCAAGGATAACGACAGGAAAGACACCTGAGGTATATAATTGAAACAGGTTGCCCTGCAGTTAGCTGCGCTGCTTATTATAGTGGCGCTGCTATTCTGCGTATATCTCTTTACCTGCGGCGGTACGCTGGATGCGTACGTTGAGATTCCACCTGAATCAGGCGGAGCCGAAATAAGCTTCAGCAGGGAAGGAATAATAGAACTGCTTGATTATGAAGATATAAGCGCTGAAAAGGCAAGGCTTACCTTCAGAGGGATTCAACCCGGAGAAACAACAGTCATACTTAAATGGAATAATGTGCCTGAAACGTCGTTTTATTCATCAGAAATCTCCATGAACATGGCGGTAACCGAGCTCGGCACTGTTATAAACAGACTGACATACGACTTTTCAGGGTGGATTGTTTTTTGCGGAGCTATTTCTCTGCTGCTTGTTGCAGCATCAATTGTTCTGCTGTTTGCCTTCAGAAGACTGATGCAGGAAAACAGGTATTCATATAGAGCGGTAAGCTGTCTGGGTTTTTCAGTATTTTTGCTGATAGTCGGACTACTGAGAAGCAGATATATCATAGAAGCATATTTTGCCCCGGAGAACCATACAATGCTTTCAATGCTTGTGGGTTTTGCCGTTTCGGCAAGAAGCTTCATGCTGTATACAGCTCCGATAACAGGTGTTTTTGCTCTTGCGCTTGCCGCCAGCAATATTTCACTGATGCGCCACGAGGGAACCAGACCGGCGAACATGCTGGGAATTTTCGTCGGTTTTATAATGGTAATCGGAGCCTTCAAAGGCATAATGATGAGCTACTCAAGAGCAGTTTATGCGTATAAGAATATCATATGCAATGTATATGCGGGCGCATTCTGCTATTTTGAATGTCTTCTGTATTCAACTGTATACTGAGGTTTCAAAACGGCAGCACATGAACCTGATATGGACAGGGACTTTGTTATTGTTCTCGGGTGTGCAATTCGCCCGGACGGAAGCTTGATGCCGATTGTCCGCGGCAGGGTTGAACGAGCTATGAAATTTGCAGATAAGCAGTTTGAACTGACGGGAAAGCGCCCTGTATTGCTTCCTTCAGGAGGAAAGGGCAGCGATGAGATAATGGCGGAATCAGAGGCAATGGCAAAGTATATGAGAGAGCATGGAGTTGCTGAAGACGCTATTATTATCGAAAATAAATCGACTACTACCATGGAAAACCTGATTTTTTCCAGAAAAATAATTGATGCTATTAATCCCCAGGCTAAAGTCGCCTTTTCAACCACAAGCTATCATGTATTCAGAAGCGGCATATTCGCAAAAAAGCTTGGCTGGGATATAGACGGCATGGGATGCCCGACAAAATGGTATTTCTGGCCGAATGCCTTTCTCAGAGAATTTGTTGCGCTTGTGGTGAGCAGCTTTTACCAGCAGGCAGCTGTGCTTGCAGTGATATGCGGAATATCTGCAGGGCTGTCGGCTCTTATGGGAATCTGATAAATTCGCAGATATTCACAAACAATATCGAAATATGAAAACTCCCCGGTTAGCGGTTTGAAATCCGCCACCGGGGAAGTTTTTGGTATTTTTATTCTATTACAGAAGACCGCCGATTTTAACGAATATAGGTGCAAATACGAGAGAAACAACAGTCATCAGTTTGATAAGAATGTTCAGAGAAGGGCCGGATGTGTCTTTGAAGGGATCGCCTACTGTATCTCCAACGACTGCTGCCTTGTGGGCTGCAGAACCCTTTCCGCCGTGGGCGCCTTCTTCAATGTATTTCTTTGCATTGTCCCATGCACCACCGGAGTTGCTCATGAATATTGCCATAAGAACACCAGTTACAAGAGCACCTGCAAGAAGTCCGCCGAGAGCTTCAGGCCCGAGAATTATTCCCACCAGCAGAGGAGCTACGACAGCCATAACGCCCGGAATAATCATTTCGTGGAGAGCGGCTTTTGTGGAGATTCCAACGCAGGAGCTGTAGTCCGGCTTTCCTTCGCCTTCAAGAATTCCGGGAATCTCGCGGAACTGCCTGCGGACCTCTTCAATCATTTTGTATGCAGCCTTGGATACAGAGTCCATAGTCATTGCGGAGAATGCAAAGGGGAGCATGCCACCAATGAGAAGACCAATAACGACATTGGAATCCAGAATGTTGATTCCGCTCAGGTCCACCGCTTCAGCATAGGAAACAAAGAGCGCAAGAGCTGTCAGCGCAGCGGAGCCGATTGCAAAGCCTTTGCCCATTGCTGCTGTTGTGTTGCCAACAGCATCCAGCTTATCCGTTATTTCACGGACGGAGGGATCAAGATCACTCATTTCGGCAATTCCGCCGGAGTTATCAGCAATTGGCCCATAGGCGTCAACGGCAACCGTTATGCCGGTTGTTGAAAGCATTCCGACGGCTGCAAGAGCAATGCCATAGAGATTGTTAGTTACTTTATATGAAATCCAGATGCCGACGCATATAAGGAGAATAGGAACTGCTGTGCTTCTCATACCGACGGCAATTCCGGAAATAATTGTGGTTGCAGAGCCGGTTTCTGACTGCTCAGCTATTCTTTTAACGGAGCCGTAGTCTCCGGAGGTGTATATTTCCGTCATGATGCCGATTACAAGACCTACTATGATACCGGCAATAACTGCAATTCCGTAGTAGCAGACACCGTTGAAGAAGACGGCGCTTAATATAACGGAGCCGATAGCAACAATTCCTGCGGAAACATATGAACCCATTTTGAGAGCTGTGTGGGGATTGGAATTATCCTTGCCTCTCACAAAGAAGGTAGCGATTATTGAAGCCAGAATTCCAAGTGCTGCCACAACAAGAGGATATATGGCACCGTTTGCCTTGAATGCTACCAGACCGAGAGTCAGTGCGGAAACAATAGCACCAACATATGACTCGAACAGGTCTGCGCCCATTCCTGCAACGTCACCCACGTTATCACCTACGTTATCAGCGATAACAGCGGGGTTGCGGGGATCGTCTTCGGGGATTCCTGCTTCAACCTTACCAACAAGGTCTGCTCCAACGTCTGCAGCCTTGGTGTATATACCGCCGCCCACACGTGCAAAGAGAGCAATTGAGGAAGCACCAAGAGAGAAACCAAAGAGTATGTCTGTGTTGCCGGTTATAATATAGATGATACTGCATCCAAGAAGACCGAGACCAACCACACACATGCCCATAACCGAGCCACCTGAGAAGGCAACTGCAAGAGCCTTGTTCATTCCGCCGGTCATTGCGGCATTTGCGGTCCTTACATTAGCCTTTGTTGCAACCTTCATACCGAAAAGACCTGCAAGAATGGAAAAGCCTGCGCCAACAAGGAAGCAGATTGCGGTTCCCCAGTTGATTAGGAGACCGATAAGAAGAAAGATAACGGCTATAAATATAGCAAGAATCTTATATTCTGATTTTAGAAAAGCATCTGCACCTTCGGCGATTGCAGAGGCGATTTCCTTCATTCTGTCGTTCCCGGCATCCTGCTTTGCAACAAAAGATGCTTTCAGCGCTGCAAACAGCAGAGCGCATACTGCAAGAACGGGGGCAGACCATAGAAAAACATTCATAATCAATACCTCTTATAAAAACTGTTTGACGGGCGCAATATCCCGTCTGCTTTGTGTATTTTAACCTAATTGAGTTATTTTTTCAAGTTCTTGGACGTGTTAATTTGTTGATTTTTACCAAGTTCGTGAAAAATAACCAAAAAATATGCCAATTATAATAGATTATGAACAAGTTTACTAACACTGGACTAATAATAACCAAATAATATAAATGTAATATTTTGTTATCAGTGAATGCAAAAATTATTTTTTTTTAATACGAAAATTATATCTTGACAATTGATGAACGTGCGATTATCCTGCTGTAAAAGCTAAAAATTACAAATTGGTAAAAATTTTTCGTAATTTTAGAAAAAAATAGCTTGCAATTTTGTAACGCTTGTGTTACATTATCCGTGGGTCGAATTGCGGCTCAGATTGTGCATTGCGCACATGGTGAATTCTCTTTCCCCGGGGATGGGGAAGAAAAGGAGATCTTGTTATGAAAAAACTGACGAGGATTTTAAGCATCGTAATGCTGATCGCTATGCTGATGAGCATTATGGGCACGAGTGCGTTTGCACTTGTCGATGGCGATTCAAGCAACAGCGGTGGTGGTGTATCCATCGGTGGTGTTCAGCGCCCATCAAACGATTCCGCATACGACGGGTCAAAAAATGAAGACGGAGAAGATGAATCAACGCTGACCGTTTCGCCCACAGGCAAAACTTCTGCAGCCCGTGCAGCAACGGAAAAGGCGAAAGCATCTTATGAAGGCAAGCAGGATGACTACTCCGGCCTGACGGATTCGGAGCTTGATCTTGTCAAGGATCCAGACAATACTGCTTTCCTTAAGTATATTCGTGACTATATCAACGAGCACGACAGTCTTTCAGATGAAATGACGCAGGTCGTGAGTTCAGCTGTCACCATTTTCGGTGAAGAGGCTGTATACGGCCCCTCAGAGGATTCAAGCACTGAGGTTAATTCAGATGAATCTGAAGAAATCGAAGAGATAGAAAGCAATGAAGAGCTTGAAGCAATGAAGGAAGCTCTCATGGCAAAATGGGATGAGCTTAATAATCTCCAGGCAGCTTCCGAAGCTGCATATAACGCATGGGACGCACTGAACAATGAAATGAATGATGATCCTGAACTTGCTTCTGATGAAGAAAACCAGGCAAGACTTAGTGAACTCGCAACTGCATCAGATAACGCTTATAGCGAATATGAGGCATGCAAAGCTGAAGCAGATGCGATGGAAGAGAAATTCTATGCCGCCGGCGGAAGCTTCGATGAGAATGCGGATGACGAAGAACCGGGAATTTCAGTGCAGACGATTATTGATGAAGATGAAATTGACGATAAAGTCTCCGGCTATTGGGATGAAGTATGCCCGACCAGTAAATACAAATCCTTTGCAGCTGCAATTCAGCACAGAGAAGATATGTATTTCGAAAAGACAATGGATATCATCAATTCAACGGGATACAAAATTACTCTTAACCTGAATCTCTCCCATGTATATGCTCCTGAAGGAGAGAACGCATTCTATATAACGTGCACAAATGGCGATTATAAGTATGATCACGATGCGACAATAACCTTCACAAGAGGCTATATCCATGGCGACGGATTCTATGTTGACAACGGTGTTCTGAACCTGGGCGGTCTGATAAATGCTATTTATTATCCTGACATAGCGGTTTATGCAAAAACAGCCAACGCAATAACAGTAAACGGCAGCAATGCATATGTTGTTGTGGCAGAAGGTGCAACACTCTATGCAAATTCTAATCCTATAGACGATGGGTTTGCTGAGTTTGACGATGTTGTAACGTCCGTACCGGATGCTGATAAAGAAGGTACAATAGCTATCCACGAGGGAACCGTTTATATAAACGGCGGTAAGGTGTATAGCGACGAATATCCTGCTATACAAAATTTAAATGGAAATCTAATAATAGAAGGTAGCAGCTATATAGATTCAGCTGAAAATGATGGTCTTCTCCTTTGCAGAGGCGGTAATACCAGCATTGAAGACGGCTCAGTCCGCGGTGTAACCGGTATTGCAATCACCGGCACACATACTCTTGACATCTCCGGTGGCCATGTAATCGGCGATGGCGCCCGTACTTCGGTTGCGCAGGGCGGTGATGTTCCCAGTGGTCATACATGGAGAAATTGCGGAAATGCTATAGCTATTAAGAATAAAGGCACAACAAAGAGTGAAAATCCCGCAGTCAGCGTTTATGCAAACAATGTTCTTCTCAGTGAAAACAACCTGGCAATCATGAGCTTCAATTCAGATGGCTCAGCGCGTCTCTCAAAGGAAGATGTAGAAGAGTTCACAAATGTCTCTCTCATCTCTGAAAACTGCATTGAGCAGGAATACATTGCAAAGACCGGCGACTGGTCAGACTATAATAAAGCAGTTGTGACTGTGACAGTCGATGATTTCACAACCGGGTATGCATCTCTCGCAGCAGCATTTGAAGCAGCAGCTGAAGCTGATGAATCAGATAAGGATGTAGTCATCAAGCTTCTTGGAGACTACACAATGACGGAAGATGATGCAGACGCTGTTCTTAAAGCAAGTAATGGAAACACTGTTGTATTTGATGGTAACTATAAGAAGCTGACAGCAGCTGATAAGAGCACTGAAGATAAATTCAATGGCATCACAGTAGGTGCAGGAAGCACTCAGATAAAGAATGTCACAATCAAAGATACTCATGCAGATGCAGCAGGAATCTTGATAGATGATGAGAGTGCAGACTGCGAGATAGGCGATAACGTTTCAATTCAGCATTTCAAGTATGGACTTAAAGTCACTAACGGTAAAGTGCTTGTTAATGACCTCTCTATTGATGATGCATCTGAATTTGGCTTCTACTGTGAAGGCGGAAAGACAACCGTTGTCATGTGCAAGGTAAACTGCGATATTCCCGTATATGCAACAGAAGTTGACAATCTGCTGATAAACGGTGGCTGGTTCCTCTATGAGATACCAGATGATGATGAGCTCGCAAAGAATGCTGCATACAAAGTTGCAACCTATGTTGACTCCAAGATCTCCCATGTTGAATACGTCAAGGCAGATAAGTACTATGAGGTTCTTCTGAACGATACTCCGATTGTTCAGGTAGTAAGCGGCGAGACCGGCTACGATACAGACGGCACACCCTATGTAGTCTTCGACAAGAGCGATATGGAGAAGATAATCTTCAGCGTAAGCCCTGAAGTCATGACAATCGAAGCAGTTAACGTTTATACCGGCGTATATCAGCCGCTCTTCAACGCACCTGCAGGAAAATCCGGCAATGTGGCGGTTCAGGATTCTGCAATGAAGGATCTGCCCGCCGGAAAGTACGACCTCCGCTTCACATTCAAGACATCCAACTATGTAATCAAGAATAAGCTCACACTTTATGTGTTCCCGGCAGTCTCCATGCTCCTCAACCAGGATCTCACCTATAACAGCGATGCGGATATAGTGACAGCATACAATGTTGGCAATATGAAGAACATAGCTGTATACATGAGCGAGCTTCCTGAGAAGATAGCAATCGGCAATGATCCCACCGGCGTTAATGTGACCTACCTTGAAAACTATATTAAAGAAAATGAGGATACCTGGCAGCTCAACAAGGTTAAGAGCACAAGCACAGTCACAACAAACAAGTTCGGCTCGAACTACACTTATATTATCTCTTATGCAGATCTGAACAACCTGGCAACAGGCCAGAACTATGTGTTCCTCCGCTACGGCGATGATGCATACTGCGCAGTAGAACGCCTGCCCCTTATGGTTTATAATGCATCTGTCTACGTCACACCGACAGAGGCAACCTGGAGCGGAATCTACAGCACACTGAATTTCACTGTTGCACCTAATGTTCAGGAAATCTATGTTGATGACGACTTCCTTGATCCCGGATACTACACCTACGATGCAACAACCGGTGCACTCAGCATCAAGGGTTCATACTTCAAGGCTCTTAAGAACGGCGATCATCTGATGGAGATTATAACCTCCAACGGAAAGGTAGCAGCTACCGTCCACACCGGGCCGGCACTTGCTCCAAAGGATGTTGACTACCATGTGTATGGCGGAGCAAAATCCCTGAGCTTCGTTGCATCAGATGTGATTGATTACGATATGGGAATTACAATCGGCTCTGCAAATGCAGTCAATGTGGATTCCTTCATTATCGAGGATAACGCCAGCCAGTTCACACTCAGCGCAAATTATCTCAACCGCCTTGCACTTGGAACATATACCATTTCAGCATACGTTTTAACCGAGGACGACAGCGGAAACGAAGTATACCAGAAGTGCAGCACGACCTTCAGAATCATCTCAGCTTCCCAGGCAGCATATAACCCCGGCACAGGTGATACCTTCAATCCTGTCATCTGGATTGCAATTCTCGTTCTCTCTGCAGTGATTATAGTTGTTATAATCCTTCCGAAGCTCAAGAAAGGCAAAAAGGCAGCTGCATCAGTCGCTGAAGAAATCGTTGAAAACGTGGTTGAAAAGAAAGACTGACGAATAAAGCAAATAATTATCAAATTGCACCCTGAAAAAAGGGTGCAATTTTTATTATTAGTTGGTATAATGAAAAAAATTAATGATGAGAGGTGTGCGATGCTTAATATACTTCTTGTTGCGGCGGAATGCGCGCCGCTTTCAAAAACAGGCGGCCTTGCAGATGTGGTGGGAACACTGCCGTCAGCTCTTAACAAGCTTGGGAACGACGCAAGAGTTATAACTCCGTATCACAGATGCATTAAAGAAAAATACAGAGACAGAGTAGAGCATATGTTCCACTTCTTTGTGGACCTTGGCTGGCGGCATCAGTATGCGGGAATAGAACGCCTTGAGCTTGACGGTGTTACTATTTATCTTGTAGACAGCGAATATTACTACGGAGATAAAATATATAGAGGCGGTTATGCAGAAGGGGAGCAGTACGCCTTCTTCTGCAGAGCTGTCCTTGATGCAATGCCGAATCTCGGCTTTGATGCAGATATTATACACTGCAACGATTGGCACACCTCAATGATTCCCATGCTCGCTAAGACTCAATATAGCGGTGCTGAGCAGGAAAATAAAAAATACCTTCTCTCAATACACAATATAATGTATCAGGGAAAGTATGATTTCGGCTATGTTCAGGATTTGCTTGGAGTAGACGAAAAGTATTATACGCCTGAATTTATGGAGCTTAACGGCTGCGCCAGTTTCCTGAAGGGCGGCTGCGTTTTTGCAGACAAGATAAACACAGTAAGCCCCACATATGCCGAAGAGATAAAAACACCATACTTCGGAGAAGGGCTGGACGGGCTCCTTAACGCCAGAAGTGGAGACCTTTGGGGAATTCTGAACGGAATAGATGTTAAGGTATTCAACCCTTCAAGAGATAAGCTTATTCCAAAAAGATTCACAGCCGGAAACCTGAAGGGGAAAGCAGAGTGCAAAAAATCACTTCAGAAAAGCTTTAATCTTCCTGAAATTCCTGATGTTCCTGTTGTGGCAATGGTCACCAGAATGACTGAGCAGAAGGGCTTCGATCTTGTTATGTATGCTCTCGATTCCCTCATGAACGAGGAAAATTTGCAGTTTGTTCTTCTTGGCACAGGTGATGAGAAATACGAGAATTTCATGAACGAGGCAGCAGGGCGGTACCACGGCAGAGTCGGAGTTTATATAGGATACAGCGAGGAGCTTTCACACCTTGTTTATGCGGGAAGTGATCTGTTCCTTATGCCCTCCCGATTCGAGCCCTGCGGGCTGAGCCAGATGATAGCAATGAGATACGGCAGCCTTCCGATAGTGAGAGAAACCGGAGGCCTGAAAGACAGCGTAGACAGCTCGGATGGCTTCACCTTCTGCAATTATAATGCCCTTGAAATGAAAGACTGCATAGCTTCAGCCCTGCGGTGCTATGAAGATAAAAATGCGCTGGCGGAAAAAATCGCAAATGCAATGAAGCAGGATTTCAGCTTTGCACGCTCTGCAAAGGAATATGTCAGCCTCTATAAAACAATGCTTCCCAAAAGAAAGAGAGCACGCGGCAAATGAAATTAGATAAGATATCAAAAACGCTTTCCACCCTAATGATATCACTGTTTGCGCTGCTGATACTGTTCGCGGCATTTATGGGAATAAGCAACCTTGAATATAAATCCTATATTGCAGCATTTGCAGCCGCAATTGTGCTGTTCGGTTTGTATTTTGCATTAAGAAAAAAGCTGCCGGACATAAAGCTTAAAAGGCCTCTCATATGCTTAACGGCGCTGTGCTTTTTAGTAAACGGTCTATGGATATTAATATTTAGAATAGAACCGGATGCCGATTTCAAAACCTATTGGCTTTATGCTCAGGCACTGGTAGAAAATCAGGTGGCAGTGAATCATTATGTGGCGCTTTTCCCGCATATATTCGGGTATGCATGGGTGCTGAGCGGTTTCATAAAGCTTTTCGGTGCAGGTAAGCTTCTGGCGCCTGTTATAAACCTGCTTTTAACCTGCGGCTCCGGAATAATAATATATCTCCTTTGCAGTAAGGAATACGGCAGAAAAGCTGCAGCCTTCGCGTATCTTTTATGGATATTCTTCCCGTCTAAGCTTATATATAACTCAATGGTCCTTTCAGAACCCCTATATACGTTTCTGATACTCCTTGTGATTTATATAATATACACAATCGATTTAAAAGCATGTGCGGAAGAAAAACCTATTCTGAAGGGAGCTGTATTCGGCGCGGCGTCAGGTCTCATTTTGCGCATTATCAATTGCGTGCGCCCAATTGCGGCAGTCATCATAATAGCGTTTGTTATATGGCTGTTTCTTCTGCACGGAGGAAAAGCTGCCGGAAAGCGCTTTAGGCTTTTTGTGCCGTTTTTTGCAGCGCTGCTTGCTGTTTATATTCCGCTGGGTTCACTTTGGAGCAGTTATATGGAAAAACGAATGGGAGAGGAGCCGACTTCAGTCACCGGATACAGCATATATGTGGGCTTTAATCCGCAAACAGGCGGGTCATACAGCGACAATGACATGAACGAGCTTTTCAGCTGCTATTTCGGGCAGGAGCTTTCTGCAACTGATTCTCATAAGGCGCTGCTTGAAAAAGCAAAGGAAAGAATGAAATCAGGGGAGATTTCTTATCCTTCATTTATTGCCGGCAAGATAGGAAAGTTCATGGGCAACGATGAGGGAGGCGCCTTCTATGCAGAAGCCGAACTTAGCGGTTCGGAGTATTCACTGCTCTGTATTTTCAGCAACATTTATTACTATCTTGTTATAATGCTCAGCGCGTTCGGCGCGTATATCACAATTCGGAATAAAAAATATACTGCTATGCAGCTGTGCCAGCTGTATGTTCTGGGGCTGACATGTGCCCACATGCTCGTTGAAGTTGCCGGCAGATATCATTATTCAATCATTCCGATGCTTGTGATAACTGCTGCCGCTGCAGAAAAGAAGCAAAATCTTAACATATAATTCAGTTGTTTTTAAATAATGTTTGTGATATATTCAGTTCAAAGATTTATTATTAGGAGCTGTCGATGATTTCCTGGTTAACCGGCACAACGCTTGGCAAATTAATAGCGACTTTTTGCATTTCGATGGTGCCAATTATTGAGCTGCGAGGCGGCCTTCCATACGGAATAGCATTGGGTCTTGATTATCCGCTTGCCCTTGCAGCAGCAGTTTTAGGCAATATGTTGCCGGTGCCCTTTATTGTCTTCTTCATAGAGAAGATTTTTGCATGGATGCGCAAAAATATGCCCCGGCTCGATGGTCTGGTGGCCAAAATGGAAGAAAAGGGCGAGTCGAAGCAGGACGTTATTGAAAAATATGGCGCGCTCGGGCTTATAATTCTTGTTGCAATTCCTCTCCCGGGAACCGGAGCATGGACGGGCTCACTCGTTGCAGCGCTGCTGAAGATGAAACCCGCAAAGGCATTTCCCTGCATTTTTGCCGGAGTTGTGATTGCCGCCGGCATAATGAGCGTAGTAACATACGGCGTAATAAAACTGGTTTAAATATGACCAAAAAGCATTTTATAGCTTTCGCAGAACATTGTTTTCCCTGAAGAATTGAATTCCCGTCTGCAACCGCCCCTGCATAGTAATATGTGGGGGCATTTTTTGCATTCAGCAGAAATAACTCTTGATTTGTGTGTGAATCCAAGCTGTTTTTCAGCCTTATCTATTTCATCAAAGCTTTTTTCGGTGATATTTCCAAGGCAGTAATCATCCATGCAGTAGAAATCGCATGGGTAAACGCTGCCGTCAGATTCTGTGACATACTGCAGAGAGCATCTGCCGCTCAGACCGCACTGCTCGGCAGGAAGCCCTCTCATCATCCTATAAAGATTTTCAAAATAGCGGATTGAAACAGGGGAAGAGGTCATGGCATCTGCATACCATAAATCCCACAGCTCAATAAGGAATTTTCCGTATTTTTCAGGCTCAAGCGAGTAATCGCGCTCAGAGCCTTCTTCTCCATATGGTTCAAGAACCGGAATATACTGCTGCACATTAAATCCCTTGCGTTTATAAAAGCTATAGATTTCGCGTGCCTTCTCGGACACAGTATCTGTCACAACAGTGAGAATATTAAAATCTACTCTGTGCTTTTTCAGCAGAGAGGCTGCATTCAGCACTTGATTATAGGTTCCCGTTCCTCTAAGCTTTTCATGAATTGCCTTGGTTCCGTCGAGAGAGAGACCTACGAGGAAGGAATTTCGAAAGAAGAATTCAGCCCACTCACCATCAATAAGCGTTCCGTTAGTCTGAATAGAATAGCTTACGGAGTCACAAGGTTCCATAATCGAGTTGACATAATTTATAAAATGCTCATAATAATCAAGTCCGGCGAGGCACGGCTCTCCGCCCTGGAATGTAAAGCTGCAGCTCCGGGCAGTTTTGAAGGCTTCATCTATTATTTGCTCAGCCGTTTCAAAGCCCATAATTCCGTGAGAGGCAATATTTCGCTTTGATGCTTCGTCTTTATAAAAACAGTATCTGCAGTTGAGATTGCATAATGAAGAAGCCGGCTTAATAAGCAGGCTTAAATTTTTTCTTCTGTTATTCATATTTTCATATCAGTGTTGACTGTTGCAGTTTTCATTATCACCCTTTTTCTGATCCAGTGATGCTTATACCACAGATTGCTTCTGAAATCATCGTGAATGGAAGCCATGCGGGAATACATTTCCTCTCGAAGCTTCTCTGCAATTTCGGAATAACAGGGATCATTAATCAGATTTTTCATCTGATGCGGGTCATTTATATTGTCGAAGAGATATTCTGATTTATCCTTCCGATATACGGCATAAGTGTATTCCTTGTTTCTTATTGCACGCCACTCAAAGCCGTTTCCATAGATGGCAGTAGGGCCTGTGCCCATAAGAAGGCTGCCGCTACTATTATCCGCTGTTCCGAGTAGGCAGGAGCTTAAATCCTCGCCCTCAACCTCACTGGGATAATCAAACCCCATTAATGAAAGCAGAGACGGCATTATATCAACTGTGTTGAAGCAGAAATCTCTTCTGCCTGAAGGCAGCTTTGAGCCGTATTTTATCATGAAGGGGACCCTGACTGCCTCATCATAGAATATGTTTTTGGCTCTTCTTCCGTGAGCGCCGAACATTTCTCCGTGATCTGATGTGAAAACGAATACTGTATTATCCAGCAGCTTAAGCTTTTCAAGAGAGGAATATAGTCTGCCGATGTTTTCATCCAGCTCTGTTACCATTGCAGAATAAACCCTTATCCAGTCGGTAAGATTTTTTCTTTCCTTTTTCGAAAGCCTTGCCCACATATCTGCGTGGGGGTCGTTTTTATCGGAATAGTTTTCAGGAAGCTGATAATTAATTTCTCTTAGCATGTCGAGATACTTTTTCGGGACATTGTCGGCTGTCCATGGGTCATGCGGGGTTCCAAGAGACAGAAATAAAGCAAAAGGCTTATCACCGGAAGAAAGTCTTTCAAGCTCGCTGATGGCAAAATCAGTCATAAAAGCCGGCTCATAGCCTTCAGCATATATTTTTTCAGGAGTATCTAAGTGGTAATATGCCTTCGGCGCATAGTATTCGTGATGGAAATTATAGTGGGCGAAAAGGTCATTGAAGCCGAGACGATCCGGCCCATTGGGTACGAATGAGTTTTTGGTGCTGTAGTGATGGCCGAGCTGGGCTGCATAAAGATGCCATTTTCCTATATAGCAGGTTTCATATCCTGCGCAGTTCAGCACATCGGCAAAGCTCGTGTGGTTTGTATTCATTCGGATTTCATTTATCACCATGCCGGTGGAGGTTGTGTATTTTCCGGTGAAAAGGCTTGCCCGGTATGGAGCACACACAGGGTGACCTGAGACTGCATTATCAAGATTGAGGCAGTCTCCGGCTATGGCATCGAGATAAGGTGTGCGGGCGATGGGATTTCCATTGCAGCCGAGAGCATCATATCTCAGCTGGTCTGCAAAAACATATACAAGATTTGGACTTTTACTGCTCATTGCGGTTCTCCTTTGAATGCAGCAGAGTAAGTCCTTCCTGCATTTCCTCCATTTCACGCTTCCCGAGGGGATATGCTATCATGAGAAGCAGCATTACGGCAAACATAATGAACGGAATGAGAGTCGAAACGGTATACATTCCCTCAAGAGTTGCTGCGTTCTGCCCTGTTCCCACAAGGTCGCTGTTGTATCCCACAAGCCCCACAAGAAGGGGAGCGAGAGCTGCAAGAGCCTGCCCCACCTTGCGCATGAAGGTGAATGCGGAGTAGCTTATCGCCTCTTCTCTTCTTCCGGTCTGAAGCTCGCGGGCATCTATCACATCCATTGCCATTGCCCACACTTCGAGAGTTAGGAAGCCTACGCCGAGATTCAGGAAAAAGCACATCAGAATGTATATCCAAGGGTTCTGAATACGCAGAAGCCACACAGCAAGCATTGTTATCGTTGAAACAACAAGCCCTGCAACTGCAATTGCCTTTTTTCCGAAACGCTTAATAAGCCGGTTTATGAACGGAATCATTCCAAGCATCGGAAGATATGCCGCGACGGTTACGAGAGAAAGAAGACCGGATTTACCGTAATAGTCTTTGAAAAGATAGACATTTGTTGTGTTCATATACATGGATGTTGCCATAAGCAGGCAGCCCACAAGGCTCATTATCACGAAAGCTCTGTTTTGAACAAGCTCCTTGAGAATTTTGCCGAGAGGAACCCTTTCTGAAACAGCGGGGGAGGGGATATATTCCCTTGTCCATCTGAAGCTGAGATAATAGAGAAGCATCATAAGAACCGCTATTATGCTCATTGCAACGGCAAGCTTTTTTGAATCCAGCACCTGGTTTGTGAACACAAGCAGAGGAAAAAGTATTGTGGCAGGAAGAGAGCCTATTCCGCCTCCCACTGAACGGCACATTGAAAGAGTGCTGCGTTCGTTTTCCTTTCTTGTCATAACGCTTGCCATTGAACCGTATGGCACAAGAACGACAGTATAAAGCATGCCGTAGCAAATATATGTTATTGCGGCATAGGCAATTCTTCCGGAATTGGACAGACCGGGAATATAAAGCATCGTGAGCACAGAAACTATGGCGAGGGGAATTCCGCCGTATATGATAAATGAACGGAATTTGCCGTTTTTATCAGGTTTTCTGCGCTGAACAAGAATTCCCATAATCGGGTCGTTTATTCCGTCCCAAAGTCTGGCACACAGCATAATAACAAAAATTGCCGTTGTGCTTATTTTGAGAATATCAGTGTAGAAAACGGAAAGATATGCGCCAAGTGCTGAAAAAGCCAGCATGCCTGAAACATCACACAGCGCATATCCTATGTAATTCTTGACGGTGAGCTTGTTTTCCATAATCTCTGCCTCCTTTATGACTGCTATAAATATAACACTTAAATCTGTAGTCAATCAAGTAAAAGATAATGCACATTTTAACTTCGTTACGATATGCAAATATACGTAAGAGATTTGGCAAAATTTCCGGCAGATTAGAAAAAACAATAACCGTGATTCTGATGAATCACGGTTATTCTGGTGCGAGAGATGAGACTTGAACTCACACGTCGCTTGACACACGCCCCTCAAACGTGCCTGTCTACCTGTTCCAGCACTCTCGCAAGCG
>R06__coassemble_394_pt1 | contig 16184 bp, 12 predicted proteins | sample R06__metabat2_low_PE_045 | metagenome-assembled genome bin R06 | reverse complement strand
TTCATATGTTGCTTTTGTTTCCGCTGTCGTAACATCCAGCTCATCCATATCCAGCCTCACATCTATACTATGCTTCGCTTCAGAAAGTTTGGACAAAAGACATACCGTCTCAACATGATTTGTATGCGGGAACATGTCTACCGGCTGAATTTTCTGAAGCTTATATTTGCTCTTACATATCAGTTCAAGGTCTCTGGCAAGCGTTTCCGGATTGCAGGAAATATATACTATTTTCTTCGGAGCAAGCTTTAGCAAAGATGCAATAAATTTTTCATCACTTCCCGAGCGGGGAGGGTCCATAAAAACCACATCACATTTCTCTTTCGCCGCTGCCATTTCCTCCATGTAATCTCCGGCATCTGCGCATGTAAACCAGCAATTCTTTATTCCATTTACTTTTGCATTAGCTATTGCATCTTTGACGGCATCTCTGTTTATTTCAACTCCGGCAGCTTTTTCGGCATATTTACTTGCAGTAAGTCCTATCGTCCCGGTGCCACAATAAGCATCAAGAATATATTCCTTCCCCGTGAGTTCTGCAAATTCTATTGCCGTGTTATACAGAACCTCTGTCTGCACCGGGTTTATCTGATAAAAGGATTTGGCAGAAATCCTGAACGTAAGCCCGCACAGCTCATCCTCTATATAATCCCTGCCGTATATAAGCTTCTCCTGCCTGCCGAGAACAACGGGGGTGAACCTGTCGTTAATGTTAAGAATAATGCTTTTTATATTTGGATATTTATCGGTAAGTGCCTTGACAAAATGCTTCTGAAGCTTGAAAACCGGGTCAGTCACAACAAGGACAACCATAATTTCGCCTGTTGAAAAGCTTCTTTTAACGAGAACATGCCGCAAAAATCCGGTGCATTTTCTTTCGTCATAAGCTGTAATTTTATATTCCGGCATCATTTGTCTTATGGTATTTATAATCGCGTCTGCCGTTTCATCCTCTATAGCGCATGCGCTTACAGGCACAATCTTGTGGCTTTCGGGCTGGTATATTCCCGATATAATTCCCTTGTTTTTGTCAAACCCAAATGCCGCATGAACCTTATTGCGATAATGCTTTGGATTTTCCATCCCGATTATTTTTTCAATTTTTCCATACTTCCCCAAAAGCTCTGTGAGTTTCTTCTGTTTAATCGCAAGCTGCTTTTCATAAGGGAGATTCAGCATATTGCATCCGCCGCACTTTTTAAAATACGGGCATGATAATATATTTTCAGAATTCATATCTTATTTTTTCCTCAATTTCGCTGAACAGATTCCATGGATACACACTACCCGGGGCAAGCCTCGCATCAATTCTCTCTCCGGTTTCCGGGTGCCTAAATGCCAGTCTGCATGACCACAGCGCAATATTACAGCCGTCTTCAATCGTGCTGTATTTCTTGTCCCCCACAATAGGCATGCCCCGGGATGAAAACTGCGCCCTTATCTGATGTGTTCTTCCTGTTTGAAGTCTTATGCGAACAAGAGACATATCTCCGGCTTCCTGCAGAACTTTATAATCAAGAATTGCCTCCTGCACACCCTTATCGATTTTTTCCACCACATAGCTTTTACGTTCTTTTTTGTCTCTGAGCAGCAAATCCGTATATGTGCCCTGCGAGCTTTCAGGTCTTCCGTAAACCACCGCAATATATTCTTTTTCGAAGCTGCCTTCCATAATCTGTTTCCCAAGATCTGATGCAGTCTCGCTGTTTCTTGCAAGAACCGCAAGGCCGCTCACGACTCTGTCTAGTCTGTGAACAGTTTTAATATCAGCATAAGGGTCTTTCAGTGTCTCACGAACTAATTCCGGGAGTCCTCCCGGCTCATCTGTCGACAGAATTCCTGCCGGCTTAACACATATTATGACTGAGTCATCCTCTTTTAATATTTCTATACTCATTTTCTTTCCTATAAACAGATGCTGCCTTAACTCAGGCAGCATCTTTAAATTCATGTTGATTTCTTATTGATTTTCGCTCTGCGATGTTTCGCATTCCTCTTCGCTTTGCCGCTGTGCCTGCATCCATTCAATATACTCTTCCGTCATCCTGCTTGCGTTCGGATCCGGTGTATCCGGATTCAATGAAACGAAATCTGAAATTGTGTCTCCCTGTGCGGCAGTTCTGAATTCCTCTGTGCTTTCAGCTTTAATTTCTGCTATCAGTTCCTCGCCTTCAGCTTCCTCAACAACCTGCTCATTCTCTCTGTCTTCAGGAGCAGGGGCTTCATTTTCTGCGGGGTTGGTGCTTTCCTCCTGTGCTTCCTGCTTTGAGCCGATTTTTGCAGTATATTTAAATATAATCGGATATATGCCAATCAGAATAAATGTGACGACAGCATATCTTATCGCCCTTATTATAAGTACCATCATCGTGCCGGATTCAAGAAATTCCTTTGAAAATGGCAGCTTAAGCAGTGAATTAAGACCGAAGAACAGCCCAACACCGGCAGCAAGTCTTAAAATTATTCTTATAACATTTCTTGTGTTATCAAACTTCACATACTTCTCTTCAAACAATATGCCGCTGAAGGTTCCCAGCATCATTCCATATGATGAAAAGAAATCTTCGGTTCTGCAGTAAAAGAAGCCGGGTAATCCTGCTATCAGCAATATGGCATAAAACAGCGGATCATTATTAATTTTTTTCTGCAGCCACGGCACAAACAGAACAGCAGCTATGCCGAGAGCCCATCCGCAGATAACATCCGTGGGATAATGAACACCCACTGTTATTCTGGAAAACCCCACAAGAACAATTATCACAGCTGCAAGTATAACTGCCCATTTTTTCTTAATGTATGCAGCTATCGACCCGTACATTGAAGCCGATGCCGAAGAATGCCCGCTTGGAAATGAATACCCCTGGGCTGCAATATCATATATGTCTGCTTCTGAATCGACAGCCCTCAGGCATTTGATTCCTTCATTATCGAAATATGGTCTTCTTCTGTGCACGATATTTTTAATCATAGGATTCAGCAGCGCCGCAACCATGAAATTGGCAGCGACAAACTTGCCGAATTTTTTATCCCAGCACCAGTAAAGGAAGCCCATAACGCCAATGAGCAGAAGCTCCTCTCCGAAAGCTGAAAAGAAGGATATAACTGATATTCCAAAATTTCCCAGAACACTCTGAAGCCATTCCTCAAGAGCTACTTCCCAGTTAAAGAAAAACGTAATTCCGGCAGAAGTCATCATTTCGCCTCCTTAAAATAATCGTATCCTGACAGTGCAAGTATATATTACCCCAAAAATATAGTCAACAAAATTCAAGCATCTTTTTCGATGTAAATCTCCAGAAAACCCAAAAAATTGCCTGTGAAATCATCGCCATTCAGCACAAGTCCCGCTCTCATCCGCTCAGGATCTGTCGAGCCAAAGCTTACCGGTGCATACAGCACCTTTGCATGGTGTTCATTTGCAATTTCAAGCAATTTCGGCACAACTTCAGAATCCAGGCGTGGAATATTCGGTGCAACCGCGCACCCCACAGAAATATAATACAGCTGTGCCTCTTTCATGCATACGAAATTAGGAAATACAGCTACTCCGTTATTTGCCTCGATAAGTTGATAGCCTTCCGGTTCAAGTCCTTTTTCGGCGACAATGTTCATTGCAAACTCAAGTCCTTCTTCCGCAACCATAAGATCTGAGTCTGTATACTTGGGAATTCCTTTTCCCCAGTTTTTCTTTTTCTGTCTGGGGTCCTCTTTCCCGGACATAATCTGCAAGTCCTTTCTCTGCATAAATACCGGCTGTGCATTCGGGTTAATAACTATTCCGGAGATATGCGGATTTGCATATACTGAATCAATGAGATTTGATATTCCAATAGTGCACGCCGATGAACCGTCTCTGCTCTCCACGAAGCTTGAATCGGAATACATCACGCAGTAATTGCTTCCGTTATGCCCGGCTGTGTCTATGGCAAAGCCCTTTCCCATTCTCTTGGCAGTCGTATAAACCTGAGCGTTTTCATCCACCATATTTCTGAAATATTCAGCAAATATCCTGTTGTTTTCTTCAGACGGGTTGTTCCGCAAGTTGCCCATTGCTTCTGTCAAATTCATTATATTCCTCCTGTTTTACTTTCCCACGCAGAATCTCGAGAAAATTCTGTTTGTAATGTCCTCATGTATATTTCTGCCGCTCAATTCTCCAATTGCTTCAAGTGTGCCTTCAATTTCCGTAAGGATTATATCCGGTGTCTCGCCGCCGTTTATGGCTTTCAGCGCCTGTGTCAGATAGTCTTCTGCTTCAGCCACTGCCTCAAATTGGCGCTCATTCGTCAGTATTTCGCCGCTTGCCACCTCCGGTGCCGGGAAATATTTTTGAACCTCCACACCCAAGTCATCAAGACCCTCTCCCGTAACTGTGCTCAAATGCACAATCGGTATATTTTCGTTCAGTATGTCGGCATTATAATTTGGAAGATCGCTCTTTGAAATCACTGCAATTCCTGCCGGAGCATCCTTAGTGATTTCAAGAATTTTTTTGTCCTCATCGTTAAATACTGCAGAACCGTCAAAAAGTGCTATTATAAGCTCCGCATCTTTTACCGCTCTAATGCTTCTCTCAACACCAAGCTGCTCAATCTCATCTGTTGTATTACTTATTCCTGCAGTATCTAACAGTCTCAGACATTTCCCCCCCACTATGGCTTTTTCTTCAATCGTGTCTCTTGTGGTCCCCGGAATATCAGTCACAATAGCTCTTTCATATCCGAGAATGGCATTCAGCAAAGAGCTTTTTCCGGCATTAGGTCTTCCGATGATCGCAGTTCTTATTCCTGCCTTTAATACCTTCCCTCTTCCGTAGCTGTCTCTCAATTTTTTTAATTCAAAACAATATTCCTCTATCTGCTTTGTATACTGCTCAATAATGAACTCATCTATATCCTCATCGGGGTAATCAAGCACCGCATGGAAATGTGAGCATATGTCCGTCAGCCCGGAATAGATTATCTCTGTCTTCCTCGCAATTGCTCCTGAAAGCTGACCTGCTGCATTCTTTGCCGCGTCAATTGTCTCTGCGTCAATGATGTCTGCGACGGCTTCCGCTCCCGTGAGCTCCATTCTTCCGTTGAGAAAGGCTCTCTTTGTGAATTCTCCTGCGGTTGCCTGCCTTACTCCAAGCGCAAACAGTTCTTCCAAAATTGCTCTGAGAACTACCGGCGAACCATGGCACTGAAGCTCTGCCGTATCTTCTCCTGTATATGAATTAGGTGCCCTGCTTATTGTGCATAGACACATATCGAGCAAATCACCTTCTGAAGCATAAACTCCACCATAGATCAGTTTTCTGTCTTCTCTTTCTCTTAGTGCATTGCCCTGAAGAGGTCTGAAAATCCTATCTGCTGCAGAAATCGCATTTTTACCGGAGATTCTAATTATTCCTATTGCTGAAATCTGATTTCCCGTTGCAATTGCCGCTATTGTTTCCTCTGAAAATTTCATTATTCTCCTTCACATAGCGAAAGCTGCCACCAGGCAGCTTTCTGTTATCAGTATGGTAGAATCAGTCTGCCTTCTGCTCGGCTTTTGCTTTTTTTGCTTCGCGGGCTGCCTCTGCATCCTTTTCTTCGCTTATGAAATAGCTCAGAGAAAGCAGGCTGTCTGAAAAATGTATGTTCTCAACAATATAAGGACTGTCCGGTTCTGTTATCTCAACATTCGTGAAATTCCATATTGCTTTAACGCCATGGGAAGTAAGCTTTTTTGTTACCTCCACAGCAGCCGATTTAGGAACCGTCAGTACAGCAACATCAACCTTGTTGTTTTCAAGATAATCCTCAATATCATCAGCCGAGGACACCGGAACTCCGCTTATTTCCTTACCTATTATTTCCGGATTTAAATCAAATGCGTGCACAAGATTAAATCCCCATTCTGCGAAGCAGAAATTATCCATTAAAGCATGCCCAATATGACCAACACCCAAAAGGATTGCATTGTATCCACGATCCATTCCAAGAATACCGGCTATCTGTGTGCGGAGCATAGGAACATTATATCCGTACCCTTGCTGACCGAATTCTCCGAAGCAGCTGAAATCCTGCCTTATCTGAGATGGTGTTAATCCTAACTGCTGCCCAAGCTCCGATGATGAAATCCTGTTTATTCCTTCCTCAGTCAGTTCATCCAGTTTTCTGAGATAGCGCGGCATGCGGCGTATAACATTGTTTGATATCTTGACCTTCTTCATTGTTTTCCTCACCTGTTAATTTTTGACAGTTCATTATATAACATTTCGTTCTATATAATCAAGCAAAAAAACACAATGTTATAATTTTGTCAGCATAGGTCCCGTTTGATTTCATTTGCTATTCTGTGGATATCGTCAAGCGTATTCACCTGAACAATCTGCTGCTTGTAATAAGACGAATGGGGAACGCCATGCAGGTACCATCCCATCTGATGCCGTGCTTCCAAGCAGGCTGAACGTTCACCGACATGTTCTGCAAGATTTTCTATCTGAACAACAGCTGCATCTATCTTTTCACGCAAACACGGATATTCATATTCTTCACCCTTCAGCAGAGCATTTGCCGCAGAAAATATCCACGGGTTGCCAAAACTCCCTCTTCCAATCATTGCAAAATCTGCTGATGTATATTTCAACATGTGGACGGCATCCTCAGGAGTAAATATATCGCCGTTTGCTGTTACGGGAATATTAACCGCCTCTTTCACCTGCTTTATTATGTCCCAGTCAGCTCTTCCGGAATACATCTGTGCCCTTGTCCTCCCGTGAACAGCCACCGCAGATGCCCCTGCCTGTTCCATCATCACGGCAAACTCAACCGCGTTGACATTTCCGCCATCAAAGCCTTTTCTGAACTTAACCGTAACCGGAACATTAACTGCACTGCTGACATTCTCAGTTATTTCTGCTGCCAGTTCCATGTTGCGCATCAGCGCCGAACCATCTCCCGATTTTACTATTTTACCAACCGGGCATCCCATGTTTATATCAATTATATCGGCATCTGTCTTCTCAAGAACAAGCTGCGCCGCCTGCGCCATTACCTGCGGCTCATGCCCGAAAATCTGCACGGCAACCGGGTGCTCATCACGGGGAATATACATGAGTTTCAATGTTTTTTCATCGTTGAAAACAAGCGCTTTGGCTGAAATCATTTCCGTTACAGTCAATGCGGCACCGCATTTCCTGCACAATTCTCTGAACGCAAAGTCAGACGTACCTGCCATAGGAGCCAACGTAAACCTGCCGTTTATTTCCACATTGCCAATTTTCATCTGCTAATTACCTTAAATTCTTTAATCCTGCTGCAGTCCTTTTGCATCAGACAATGCTGCATTTCTTAGTCTTGGAACTTCACCATCTGAACTTCGTTTAGTAGCAGGCGTTTTTACTGCCGTCAGTGCATTTATTTTCTGACCCTCAGCGTAAAATTTCTGCTCATAATCTGTCATTATTCCCTTAGGTCCGTTCTCATGCAGGTCATATGTAATCTCCGGTAAATCCCACCCCTCACTTCTAAACTGTTCCAGAGACCAGTCGAAAAGCGGTCTGTTGTCCGTTTTAAATTTCACTTCTCCGCCGGCCCTCAGAATATCCGAGTATTTTCTTAAAAACGACGGAGCCGTAAGGCGGAATTTTGCATCTCTGCTCTTTGGCCATGGATCGCAGAAATTAATATAAATTTTCGATACTTCCTCATTTTCAAACATATTTGCTAATTCTTTAACATCTCCGCTTACAAAACGCACATTGTCTAATTCTGCATTCTTTGCCCTTTCAAGAGCGATTATCATGGCACTTTCAACCTTCTCAACGGCAACAAGAAGTATCTTACGCCCGAGCTTCGCCGTCTCAATCGTAAATCTGCCCTTTCCGCACCCGAGCTCAAGCTCAAGCTCTTCGTATTCTTTGAATTCCTCAAGCCACTTTCCCTTAAGCATTTCAGGATTATTTTCTATTAAATCATTGCATTTTTCCATTCGGCGGTCCAAATTTGGTCTTTTTCTCATTCTCATGTCTATATCTCCATCTATAGCAAAAGCTAACCTGAAAAGGTTAGCTTTATAAAAATTGGTCCGAGTGAGAAGATTCGAACTTCCGGCCTCATGACCCCAAATCACGCGCGCTACCAGCTGCGCTACACCCGGATCTCAACCATCTCATTATACAACATTCGGGTTATTTACGCAAGCTGTAAATTTAAAATTATATGATTTTTTCGATTATTCTGCCGGGGAGTATTCCACCGCGCCTATGTTCATGCCGTTATAGTACTTGGAATATGAAAACTTTCCTGTATTGCTGATTGTTGCAAAATAAAGTGTCATTTCGTCGCTGCTCAGGGTGAAACCGTTACTATCCGGCAGGTAATTCATTGAACATATCTCTCTGTTGTCTACGGTGTAGATTTTGAGAGCTATTGATGTTTCGCTTATTGATACGAGAGTCTTTATCATGGTGCTCTCGCCTTCTATATTGGCTGTGAGAGGAATCAGTGTCGGGTCTCCGCTGTATAGATTCCAATAGCGGCAATATGTGGCAAAGGTTGCAAGCAGCGCCGGATATTTATCTCTGTTTTCGAACTGGTCATCATATGTGTCGAGCCAGATTGAAGCTGCCTGGAGCTGCCCGGATTCGCACAGAGTGAAAAACTCTCTTGTGAAATCTCCTGCGGTTTCTGCCTCTGCTGCATAAGCGGCGCTATCTCGATAATTTCCCAAGGACTCAAATTCGTTTTTTATTCCCTCGCAAATCGGGAGAAAACCCTCCGGGGCGGCATCATCGTATTGCAGGTCTGCTCCGTCATCGCCGCAAAGATTTTTCAGATTAAGCACAGCGTCGCTGCCGAGACTGATAAGGGATTCTCCAGGCATCGAGATTATTGTATTATGCTCCAAAGAATCGCTGATATTTATATAGATATTTCGGACATTATTGTTCTTTGCATATTCAAGAAGTGCCAGTGCTCTCTCGTAGATGCATTCAGATGCCATGTCTCCACTGTCGCTAAAGGAGCCGAGGCTTGAAAACACTTCTCTTGCTGCAAGATATTTTTTGTTTTCGAGAAGCTCCATCGCGGAATTATATGTTTCACGATTACAGTCTTCGTAATATTTATCTACTACTGTTCTGCAGGCGGCTTCTCTGCTTATGCTGTCTTTATAATCTCCGAGTGAAGCGAAAAGCTCTGCTGCATTTTCATATAATATTATTGATGCGCTTTGCCCGTCTTCAAGGGAGGTTCTCTTTTTGCCGACAATTTCGAGAGCTGAATCGTCGTTCTCTTGTGCAGCTTTCATTAAATCTGTGGCTTTTATGTAGCTCACATTATACTGAGCCTGTTCTTCTGAATCTGAATAGCTACCAAGGTTTGTGAAAGCGATTTTCGCCTGTTCATACTGCCCGGATGCCAAAAGCTGCGCTGCCTCGTTATACATTTTCTTTGACTTTACAAACGAGGGAATTGTGGAAATAAGAAGGATTATGAGGAGGGCGGCAGGAATAATATAAAACAGCTTTTTCCGGTTTTTTATTTTATCCTCTGCTTTCTCCTGCTCCATCTGCTCTGCCAGCTTTTTCTCTTCCTCGACTCTCGGGTCCTGAGACATGTGCAGGGCAACATCTTCTATTGAAGGACCTGCAGGCATGGCTTCGGCTGAGTCTTTATCAGGCTCAGTGACTTCTATTGAATCTGCAAGCTCCGAAAGCTTTCTGCCTGCGGAACCGAGCAGCTTTTTTAACTCGGCATTAAGGCTCTTCATTAGAGTATAACTTTGTAGTCCTGCTTTTCTATTGCTTCGATTATGCTCGCATCTGATACGGCTTCAGTGCAGTAAACAGTTGCGGTGTTAGTTTCATGGCTGGCTATTACCTTTTCAACACCATCTATTGCCTCGACTGCCTTGACAACACGTGCTTCGCAGTGGGGGCACATCATACCTTCGACATTGAATATTTTTTCCATGACTTGATTATTCTCCTTTTCCTGAATTAGGATATTGTTTTCTGACTTGTGGGCTTTTATTGATTCTGCCTCGCCATCCTTCAGCTTTATGAGATTAAGGCGCAGCGCATTGCTTACAACGCAGAAGCTTGAAAGGCTCATGCAGGCTGCAGCAATCATCGGATTGAGTGTGATTCCGATGCCTGTTAAGGCTCCTGCCGCTATTGGAATGCCGATTGAATTATAGAAAAATGCCCAGAACAGATTTTCTTTTATATTTTTGAGTGCCTTGCGGCTCAGAGATATGGCGTTTACCGCGTCTATCAGGCTGCCCTTCACGAGCACAACATTCGCTGAATCTATAGCGACGTCTGCACCGGCACCGATTGCTATGCCGACATCCGCTCTTGTTAACGCCGGAGCGTCATTGATTCCGTCTCCGACCATTGCGACTTTTCCATGTGCCTGCAGTGACCTTATTACGGCCTCCTTTTCGCCGGGGAGAACCTCTGCGATAACATCATCTACTCCCGCCTGTTCGCCGATTGATTTTGCCGTGTTTTTATTGTCTCCAGTTAACATAATAACACGTATGCCCATATTTTTCAAGTAGCTCACAGCGTTCGGACTGTCTTTTTTCATAACGTCAGCAACGGCAACTGCGCCGAGAAAGCTTGAGCCGACGGAAAATGCCATAACTGTTTTTCCTCGGGCGGTCAGCTGATTAATGCGCTCTGAGAAATCATGTGGAATTTCTGATGTGTGAGATATATATGCGGGATTTCCCGCTCTTAGTGTTTCATTATTAAGCTCGGCAGAAAGCCCTTTCCCGGGAATGGTTTCGAAGTTATTGAGTACCATCGGCTGAACAGGAGAATTACCAGCGCCTTCGCAATACTCTACTATTGCGCCTGCCAGCGGGTGACGGCTCAGCTTTTCTATGCTGTATGCATATGCGAGGAGTTCGTTTTCAGTTGTTTCAGCTGAGGGAATAACATCGGTTACGACAGGCCTTCCTTGGGTTATCGTTCCGGTTTTATCCAGAACGACGGTCTGCACTCTGCCGGTTTCTTCTATAGCAGCGGCAGTTTTAAATAGAATGCCATGCTGCGCACCCACACCGTTTGCCACCATGATTGCAACGGGAGTTGCAAGCCCGAGGGCGCAGGGGCAGGATATAACAAGGACGGAAATACCTCTTGCAAGGGCAAAGCCTGCAGAGCGCCCCAACAGGAGCCATATGACTGCGGTTATAACGGCTATCGTCATTACAGTGGGAACGAAAACGGCTGATATTTTATCTGCTGTGCGGGCAATTGGCGCCTTTGTGGATGCGGCGTCTGACACGAGGCGGATAATCTGGGAAATGGTTGTGTTTTCGCCAACTGCGGTTGCTTTGCATTTGAGATATCCCGTCTGATTGGTTGTGGCTGCGGAAACGGGCGAGCCGGGGAATTTATCGGCAGGAATGCTCTCCCCTGTGAGTGCGGATTCATCAACTGAGGCGCTTCCTTCTATGACTATACCGTCAACCGGGATGTTGCTTCCTGCATAGACGGCAAAGATGTCTCCCTCTTTGACCTGGTCTGCAGGAATTTCAGTTTCCACGCCGCCGCGGAGAACCAATGCGGTTTTGGGTGTGATTTTCATCAATGCGCGGAGCGCGTCCGTCGTTTTTCCTTTTGAATGTGCCTCGAGAGTTTTGCCCACGGTTATAAGTGTGAGAATCATGGCAGCGGATTCAAAATAGAATTCGTGCATATATGACTCGTCTCTGGTGATGATGAGCGCAATTAGAGCATAAAGGCTGTATATAAATCCGGCGAGCGAACCGAGAGCCACAAGAGTGTCCATATTCGGGGCTTTATTTATGATGCCTTTATAACCGCTTATGAAGAACCTGCGGTTAATGATCATGACGATTATCGTGAGAATGAGCTGGAGAAATGCTTGATAGAGGCAGTTTTCTTCCATAAAACGCGGAATCGGGAAATTCCACATGGTGTGGCCCATTGAAAAATACATGAGAACAAGCAGAAAGGCGACAGATGTGAAGAGTCGTTTCTTCATTTCGGGAGTTTCTGTGTCCTCAAGGGCGTTTTCACCCAAAGCCGCGCCGTAGCCCGCCGCCTTGACAGCTTCTATTACTGCTTCTGCAGAAGCTGAACCTTCGACTCCCATGCTGTTTGTGAGCAGACTCACAGTGCAGGACTTAACGCCCTGCACCTCACTCACTGCTTTTTCAACTCTCGCCGCGCAAGCCGCGCAGCTCATGCCGGTTACATTGTATTTGTCCATAATGTTTATTAACCTGCTGTAAGCTCTTCATATTTTTGAAGATAGCCGTTCCAATAATTATAATCAGGATTGTCTCTGTTATCGGAAATATTATAATTATCCTGTATGAATTTGCCTGTGTATTCGCTTATTTTCAGGGCTCCGGAGTGATTGACATGCACTCCGAAATCCTTTGTTTCTGTTTTCCAGTCTATGGGCTGCATATCCTCGGCTGTGTTTAGATCAAGATATTTCACGCCCAGATTATCTGCAAGCTGCTGAACAGTGTTATGCCGGTCATAGGTCCAGTTGAGGTTGGGAGCTGTTATTATCAAAAGCTGAGCATGATGGTCATCGCACTGTTTTTTTATGTCTTTCAGTGACCACTCAACAGCGATTCCCAGTTCATAAGAGGATGCTTTTTGCATATAATCTTCTGTGCTGAGCATATATGGGGCAACTGTTGTATCAAAGACATAGCCCTTGAAAGCATCGGTCCTCGTGAAATTTTTGCGAAAGCCGGCAAGCTCTGTGCCGATGAGCTTCCATCGGTCGTGATACTGAAGGAGAGGAATTAAGGTTTTAAGCTTGGTGAAGGCATATTTACCGACGGTGCATTCTCTGTAGAGATTATCGGACTCAAGAACAACAAGCTTTGGAGACTGATTTCTGAAGCCGGCTTTTACGAAATCCTCTGTTTCGCAAATTGGCTGGGCAGAGGTAGCGCTTACAAACGATGTTATACCGTAATTTTTCCAAAGCTCGAGCGGTGACACTGAGGCATAGGCATTGCTGTCTCCCACAAAAAGAACATCTATTGAATTATCCGGTTCCCCGAGAAGGCAGTTTCCGGATATAGCATCCATAGCATCCTCTGTGTAGTTGTTGCGGGGATACAATATCCATGAAAACAATGCAGTTAAACACGCAATAAGCAGTGCAAAGCATATTGCTTTTATATAATTTCTCTTTTTTGTTGACATTACTTATCCTCTAAAACTTTGCATATATGGGTTCAACATAGGAGTATCCTGTGCCGTATCCGCCCATTATTATGCATGCCATTACCAATGCCGCATAAATCGCCCATCTCCAACAGGGCTTGAGAGATGAAATATCGTCTCTTATATCGTGGCCTTTTTCTTCCTTTATGCCGATTATAACAAGAAGGATGAGAACTGCCATTAGGAGGCATATGTCGCAGGGATCGAGCCAGTATTTGAATACTGTTCCGTTGAAAAGGGATGCAAAGGTGAAGCTGCCCGCCATTTTGCCGATGAAGGCAAAGGCCGTTTGCAGGTCTGGGGCTCTGAAGAAAATCTCTCCGAGATTTACGAGAAGCAGCGTCCGTATTGCCTGGAAAATCCTGTATGCAGTGCTTTCGCTGTTAATATGAAGCTTGTTCAAAACAAAACGTGAAGGCGGTTGAATGAGATTTCCTATGAGAATGAGAGCAAAATAGTAGAAGCCAAAGAAAAGAAACTGCCAGCCTGAACCATGCCAGAGCCCGTTGCAAAGCCAGACGAGCATGAGCGCTACAGTGCCGGAGGTTAGGGGGCCGTAATAGTTCCCAAGCTTTTTCCTTGAACTGTTTGAAAGCTTTTTCATAGGTTTTGACATAGAAACGGGATAAAAAATATAATCTCTGAACCAGGTGCCCAGGGTTATGTGCCATCTCGTCCAGAATTCGGATATGGTCCTTGAAAAGAAAGGTCTTTTGAAGTTTTCCGGAAGCTTTATTCCGAATATCTCTGCGCTGCCCAGAACAATATCCATAGTGCCGGAGAAATCCATATAAAGCTGGAAGAGATAGCATAAAGAAGCCAGAGCCAGCATTCCGCCATCAAATCCGTCGTAGAATTCATACATCCAGCCGACATAGTTATTAACTCTGTCTGCCACAAGCATGCGCTTTGCCATGCCTATTGCAATACGCTGAAAGCCGCGGCAGATATTTTTATATTCGAGAGGATTGCCAGTGAACAACTGCTCTGCTGTGTCTGAATATCTGCACATGGGGCCTTCCATAATCTGGGGGAAAAAGCCCAGAAACAGGGCAACTCTGCCAATATGCCTGTCGGCAGAAATAGTGCCCCGTTTTACGTCGATTATATATGACGCTGCCATCATGGTATAGAAGGATATGCCGAGAGGAAGAAGATAATATCTGGTCTGAATGCCGAAAATGCTTCCGAAAAAGGGTGAATACTTCAAAACGGCAATAATTCCGAAATTAATTGCAAGAGCCAGCGCCGCAATGAGATTCTTTTTTCTTGCAAAAGCAGACTTAATGAGTTTTTTCTCTTCTTTGCTCGCTGCAGCTTTAAGAGATTCTTTTTCCTGCCCCTTATACTTTTCTATCCAAAGTGCGCAGAAATACACAACAATAGTTGAGATGAGGAGATATGCCAGAAGAACCCCGCTGTCTATTATAAAAAATATATAGCTTGCTGCAAGCAGCACCGCCCACCTGAATTTTTGCGGCGCGAGATGGTATGCCAGCATGACAGCCGGAAGAAACAGGCAGATATATCCTAAGAATTTGAAAGATGACATATATTACTCTTCTTCAAGTCTCTGAATCATTGCCCACATAGCAGCGGCTGAGTTGAAATTATCACTTATAATTTCTGTTGCCGGAATTGTGATATCAAACTCCTCTTCGAATTCCGAAACCAGGGATACGATAAGAAGCGAGGCTATCTTGTGCTCATCAACAAGGGCTGTTTCGTTTTCGTAATCCACTCCGGGCTGAAGATCCTCGAGTATTTCTATAACCTTTTCCATAGTTGCTAAATCTCCTTAAATATATTCCTTTAATTTTACTCTGTCTATTTTGCCGTTGGCATTGAGGGGCATATTTTCCATGAATATTACCTTGCCGGGAAGCATATATTCCGGGATCATTTTATTGAGAACTGAATTTATCTCTTCCCGTGATTTTTCCTTGTCTATAAAGAGGGTAATTCTGCTGCGTTTTTCGTCATAGAGGCAGCAGCAGGAGGTTATACCTTCCAGAGAGGACGCTGCGGTTTCAATCTCTCCGAGCTCTATGCGATGGCCCATGTGCTTTATCTGGAAATCCTTGCGAGAGAGATATATTATCTCGTGGCGAGCATTATACTGAACTATGTCTCCTGTTCTATATATAATCTCGTTATATGCTGTATTCAGCGGATTGGGGACAAAGGCTGCCCTTGTTTTTTCCGGATTGTTATAATACCCGGGGGAAACGCCGGTTCCTCTGACACACAGCTCTCCCGGAACATCGGGCTTTGTTATGAGCTTGTCCTCGTTATCAAGGACAAGTATGTTCATGTTTTTAGTTGGAAAGCCTATCGGCAGAGGCTCGTTATCATCGAATTCCCGGTTCACGATATAATATGTGCAGATATCGGTTATTTCAGTCGGCCCGTATAGATTTGCATACACAGCATTTGGAAGCTTTCTCCGCCAGATATTAAGCTGCTTATTGGGCATAACCTCGCCCGCAAAAAGGATATTTTTGAGCGTTCCGTTGAGGTCAATCACATCAAGCGCCTTGAGCTTTGAGACAATCATCAGGGCAGACGGCACCCAGAAAATCGTATCGATGCAGTTGTTCTTTATATATTCAAGAAGCTTAACAGGCTGGGAAAACAAAACCTTTGGAATTACATACAGTGTGGCGCCTGTTTTCGCGGTTGAGTAAATATCAAGAATTGAATTATCAAAGTAAAAAGGAGCTTGATTGCCAAAAGCGTCCTTCTCGGTGATATTAAAGGTTTCGGTGACCCAGTCTATGAAATCTATTACTCCCCGATGGGTTATGCAGACGCCCTTCGGTGTGCCGGTTGAACCGGAGGTGAAGAGAACATAGAGAAGGTCCGTGTCTATCATGCTGCTGCTTCTTTCTGAAACTGCTGCAGATTCTTCTATGGGAACTACGTCTTCATATATAATATACTTCCCGGAGTATCCGTAGCTTTCGAAGCGGGATTT
>R06__coassemble_384_pt1 | contig 16301 bp, 17 predicted proteins | sample R06__metabat2_low_PE_045 | metagenome-assembled genome bin R06 | reverse complement strand
CTCCCATACCCCTCAGGCGGCTTGTATTCCAGAAGTCTGTGTATGGTCTTGGCTTCCATGCCCGTTGTTTCAGAAAGTCTTTTTGCGGCTCTGCCCGTTGGCGCGGCAAGGAGTATTTTCATTCCCTGCCGCCTGAGAACGCTTATTATTCCAAGTGTTGTGGTGGTTTTGCCGGTACCCGGTCCACCTGTCAGGATCATAATCTTGGCTTTTGCAGCTTCCAGTATGGCTTTTCTCTGAACCTCGTCATAGTTTATATTTGTTCCTGCGGCAAGCTCCTCGAAATTAACATAGTGATATCCCCTTCGGCGTGAAGGTGCTTCAAAAATGGCTTTTAATCTTTTCGCCGTTTCCACCTCTGCAGCATAAAAAGAGGGCAGATAAATCGCTTCCCCGTCTTTGACAAGGCTTTTATCCTCAAAAAGACTTTCTATAGCGGAGGATATGGCTTCTCTGTCTGCATCAAGAAGCTCAACCGCTTTCCGTTCAAGCTGCTCCCGCTCGCCGTATACATGGCCTTCTGATGAAAGCTCGTTGAGAGCATATGCAACGCCGCTTCTGCAGCGCGGCATACCATTATGGTCAAAGCCCATTTTATCTGCAATTCTGTCTGCAGTTTTAAAGCCTATGCCCCAAATATCATCTGCAAGCCGGAAGGGGTTTTCCTTAACAATTTTTATGCTATCGTTCCCGTAGGTCTTGTATATCTTAGAGGCAAATGCGGTGCTGACATCATATCCCTGAAGGAAAAGCATTATATTTTTTACTTCCTTCTGCTTTTCCCAGCTTTCCTTTATCTTTTCAACTCTCTTTTCGCCGATTCCCGCAATCTCCAGAAGCCGTTCTGGAGTGTCCTCTATTACGGAAATTGTATCCGTTCCGAACTTGGCAACTATTCTTTTTGAAAATTTAGGCCCAATGCCTTTGACGAGCCCGCTGCCCAGATACCGCTCGATGCCGTATGCGGTTGCAGGCATAGTTTCCTCCCACTTAACGGCGATAAACTGTGCCCCATATTTTTTATCCTGCTTCCATTCCCCGTCGATCAGCAGAACTGAGCCCACGCTCACATCCGGGAACGTCCCCACCACGGTCACAAGCTCTCTATAGCCTCTGACCTTGGTTTTTATTATTGTATATCCGTTTTCAGAATTCTGATATGTAATTCTTTCAACAACACATCTCAGTCGCATCATTCCTGATTTCCCTCATAAACAGAAAGCCCGGTTTTCAGATGCTCTATCATTCCTTTTCTCGCATCCTCCGGCCACAATATTTCCGCATCTGCCCTGTATGCAGACATCCATGCATAAAACTGCAGACTCACCACGATTTCAACGTTTATCTTAAACCATTCCTCTCCGTCAGGGATTATGATTATATCTTCTCCGAACCTGTCTATAACAGGGTCCGCCAGATAATTTTTGAATCTCAAAACAACTCTCTCCGGTTTCCCCGTGAACATATAGAACACCTTTGTTGTATATGTTGACATATCTGTTTCCTTGAAAAGCTTTTTTCCCTGTCTCGGTCCCTTGACAGACCTGACGGACTTCATCCTGTCTACCCTGAAGTGGCGCATTTCTTCTGCCTCATGGTTGTATCCCAGAAGATAATAGTTCTGATCTACCCATATCAGTGCAAAGGGACTCACAACGTGTGTCTTTCCGTTATGCCGGAGCTCCTTCTCTTTTTTTGTATTATATCTGTAGTATTGGAAGTGAAGAACCGAATCGCTGTTTATGGCATCAGATATCGTATCAATAATTTCATAAACATTCTCGTTGATTGTCTTTACTCTGTTCCTCACATAGACATCCCTGTTCAGCTTCTTTGCCTCGTATTCATTCGTCAGCCCTTCAAGCTTCTTTATAAGCCTTGTGGTTTTATTCTTCGTTATGAAATTTGAGGACTGAACCATATCCACCAGCAGCTTGACCTCTTCAATCGTGAAATCACGCTTATCTACATAATAGCCGCCCCGCTTTCTATGTATGTCCATTCCATAGCCTGAAGGAAACTCTCCGTCCCCCTCGGGAGTTTTATTTGCCCCCAGTATCTTCACATCTCTGTATATGCTCTTTCTCTCTGCCGTTATTCCGCACTCGCTTTCGAGATATTCCATAAGCTCACCTGCGGAAACCGGATGTTCCCTGTCACTTTTTTTGAGGAGGTAGTCCCTAATATATAAAATCTTAAGCTTTTCTCCGTTTACCTTGCCCATTTTCGCCTCCGGCTGCATTATTTTTTCAATTTTACTAAAAATTTTTTTCACCGTCAAGCATAAAGTCTCATTTATGGTACATACTATGTGATATGATAGCGCCATTCTAAAAAAGAAGGTCGAAATGATGTTTACATTTGCATTAACTGCCGCGTTTATCGCTCCGTTGTTTGCCGCAACCATACTTGATGAAGAAGAAAAATCAGACCCTGATATAGTGCGCCACCCTTCTGCAGGGAAACACGAAGGCTGCAGTGTGCCGAGAAAAAGCGCGACTCCGGTTGAAATCATATCTGTCTCTGAAAGGCCCTCTGCTTCAGACTATGCTCAGTGCGCAGTCTTTCAGGCAGCAGGCGGCTGAAAGACTTGACGGAGGCTCAGCGGGGATGTATAATCTCTAAACATTTTGAGCACCCCCGGAGGCGATCTGATGAGCAAAAACCTGTCCCTGAAATTTTCAAGTCTGCAGTTTCTTTTCTGGTCTGCATACTGCTGTGTATATACCTTTGCCGCCACCTATCTTCTGGAAAAAGGCTTTTCGGCGGCAGAAATCGGCTGGATATTGTTTTGCGGAAACCTGCTTTCCTTCGTGCTGCAGCCCGTCGTTGCAGACAGAGCTGATAAATCAAAGAAGAATATAATCCTGCTCCTGATTTCTGTTCTTTCCTTCGTGAGCCTCGCTTCTTTTGTTTCTGCGGCTGTTTTTAATCCCACAAAAATTATATTCTCCATTATATACACAATAGGTATAGCCTGTCTTGATATGCAGATTCCTCTCCACAATGCAATGAACGTTTTCTATTCAGACCGTGGATATACTCTCAACTACAGTCTTGGAAGAGGCATGGGTGCCCTTGCTTTCGCCCTCATTTCTCTGCTTATGGGTTATGCGGTTAAATATTTCGGCGTCGGCTGTCTGCCTGTTTCAACGCTCATACTCCTTGCAGGATATCTTATTGTTATTTTCAGCTGCCCGAGACTTGCCAAAGAAGCGTCAGGCAGTGCAAATACCGGCACCGTCTCCGCTGAAACAGAGTCTCTTTTTGGCTTCTTTTTGAAATACAAATGGTACAGTATTTCTCTTTTCGGGTTTCTCTTCCTTGCCATGTTCCATGTCATGACTGAAAACTATCTCATAGAAGTTCTGAGACCTCTTGGCGGAGACAGCTCCAGCGTAGGGTTGGCACTTTTCTTTGCAACTGCAGTTGAAACCCCCGGTATGATTTTTTTCGACCGGTTTTATAAAAAAACCGGTTCATATAAGGTCATTCTCATAGCCGGCATTTCATATGTTCTGAAGGCGGTCTGCTTTGTGCTTGCTGCTTCAGTAACAGCTATTTACTTTGCGCAGCTGCTTCAACTCGTCACATACACGCTTTTATCTCCTGTGGAAATGTATTATGCCAGAGAATGTGTCTCCGATGCCGATATGGTCAAGGGGCAGTCAGTTATAACGGCAGCCTATGCCCTTGGATGTGCGCTTGGAAACCTGATTGGCGGCAATATCATAAGCAGCTTTGGTGTTCCCGCCATGCTCTGCAGTGGCATTGGAATGACAGTCCTTGGCGCATTAATTCTGATAATATGCGTACCCAAGGGTCTGAAGCATAAATAAAACTCTATAATACAAAAAACCGCCCAAAGGCGGTTTTTATTTTGAAAGCATTTGCATATGAGTTACACAAAATATTCCGGCTCTCCGAAATAATCTGTCCACTTTTCTATAACTTCTGAGCTTCTCGCTTCAATCATTCTAACCATATTATTTAGGACAGATGTTGGAATATGAGAATTATTATTTGCGACAAGGCATTTTCCCCTGCTTGTTATCCAAACCTTTGTTGCATTTTGCGTTGGACCTCCCTCAGCTATATGAACATGAATGGGCTCTATCGGTCTGCCCTCATTTGTCCAGAAGTAAACCCAATACGAACCCAATTTAAAAACTTGAGGCATTATCAAATCCTCCTTCTTCGGAGAATTCCATAATCAAATGCGCCATAGATCTGATTACGTCCATATAGCGATTTTCCTCTTCTTTGGAGAAACCAAATACTTCCTCAATGCGATATTCAGGTAAATAACATGTCATATGATGAAAGCAGTCTTTTTCATCCGGCTTTTCAACATATACCTTAACACTTCCGTTCTCTTTTTTCTCTGAATGAACTATTTCTGCTTGATCATCCAAGGTAATAAAAGGGTACATCATGATAAACACCTCTCTGCATTGTGTTTTTTAGTATTATAGCACCATCATCCCCAAAAAACAAGAATGCCAAATTTTAGCTGTTTTCCTTGCTTAATTGAGCCTTTGTGTTAACTAAGACTAACCCTAAATCTAAAAAAGTCCCTAGGGACAATTTTAAAATTAAAAGCCCTATAGAAGAGTTTTAGTATCAGGGTTAGTCTATCCTAACACAAACCGTCAGTTTTTGGCGGAATTCAGGGAAAAATTAAGCGAAGCTTTTTTACCGCTACTGCAAATTTCGGCTTCTGGTGCAGTCGGAGCAGCGGATGCCTGCCGGCAGATTTAATCCTCAATCTTTTTGTTTTATGTCCTCAATCTTTTTGTTTTATCAGTTGCGTATTTTACGGCAGAATTGTATAATATTGTGTTGGATTATAATGTTTGTGGGAGGTAATGAAGTGAACAAAAGCAAATTTTCTGCGTTTTTAAAAGGGAAAAACATCGTCTTTTCAGCCAAGCGGTATGGCATTGATGCTCTGAGTGCGATGGCACAGGGTCTTTTCTGCTCTCTGCTCATAGGCACAATAATAAAAACTCTCGGGCAGCAGCTCGATATTAAATTCCTGACGGATATCGGTTCATATGCAATGTCTGTTTCAGGTCCTGCGATGGCAGTTGCCATCGGCTACGCCCTCCAGGCAGATCCAATGGTGCTTTTCTCACTGACTGCCGTGGGCTGGGCTGCGAATGCCGAAGGCGGTGCCGGTGGTCCTCTCGCCGTTCTTATTATTGCTATTATAGCTGCTGAATGCGGCAAGGCGGTTTCAAAGGAAACGAAGATTGATCTTCTTGTCACCCCGGCAGTCACTATTATAATAGGTGTTGCTCTTGCAAAGCTTATTGCTCCTCCGATTGGCACGGCAGCTAATGCCTTTGGTGTCATTATAGACAATGCGACGAAGCTCCAGCCCTTCTGGATGGGTATTGCAGTTTCTGTTCTTGTGGGAATTGCCCTTACTTTGCCTATTTCCTCCGCTGCCATATGCTCAGTTCTCGGCTTAACAGGTCTGGCAGGGGGTGCGGCAGTAGCAGGCTGCTGCGCGCAGATGGTAGGCTTTGCGGTTATGAGCTTCAAAGAGAACCGCTGGGGTTGTCTTGTTTCGCAGGGGCTCGGCACCTCCATGCTTCAGATGCCGAATATAGTTAAAAACCCCAAGGTTTGGATTGCTCCCATCATAACCTCCGCTATAACGGGGCCGATTGCCACCTGCCTTTTCAAGCTTGAAATGAATGGTGCCGCCATCAACTCCGGAATGGGCACATGCGGGCTTTGCGGGCCCATAGGTGTGTGGACGGGCTGGCTTGCTCCCTCGGAAATGGCAGTTTCAAAGGGCGCCTCCGCCATTTCCCCCACCTTCTATAACTGGCTTGGTTTGATTCTTATAAGCATTGTTCTTCCTGCCGTTATATGCCCTCTCATTAACATGCTCTGCCGCAGGCTGGGCTGGGTAAAGGACGGGGACCTTCTTCTTTCCTGAACTGTTAAAATTTAAGGACATAAGCAAACAGATATGACTATTATTAACATCATAGAATTATTAAGCGGTATTGCCCTGTTTCTCTTCGGAATGTCGCTCATGAGCGATGGCTTGAAGAACGTGGCGGGGAGCAAAATGGAGCTTGTTCTCTATCGTCTTTCCGGCACAACATTGAAGGGTGTTCTTCTCGGAACAGCCGTAACTGCAGTTATCCAGAGCTCCTCGGCAACAAGTGTTATGGTGGTGGGCTTTGTTAACTCCTCCATCATGACCTTAAAGCAGGCAATAAGCGTTATTCTTGGCTCCATTCTCGGCACCAGCATAACAGGCTGGATTATAGCCCTGGGTGAAGTGGGAGGCGGCAGCGGCTGGCTGAGCCTGCTTTCAACCGCAGCCTTGACGGGTATAATTTCCATCGTCGGAATTATAATCAAGATGACCAGGTCAGACAAAATCGGAAAATACGTAAGCCTTATTCTTCTGGGCTTTGCCGTTTTGATGTATGGTATTTCCTCAATGAGCGAGGCTGTTGCCCCATTAAAGGAAAGCGAGAAATTTATAAGCTTCATGCTTAATTTCTCTAACCCGATTCTGGGTATCCTCCTCGGTCTTGCGGTAACGGCAGTTCTCCAGAGCGCAAGCTCTGCCGTAGGTCTGCTGCAGGCACTTGCCGTAACGGGTGCAATTAATTTCTCCATAGCCTTTCCGATACTGCTGGGCATTAATGTGGGCGCCTGTGTTCCTGTTCTTCTTTCCTCTGCCGGAGCAAAAACCGATGCAAAGAGGAGTGCCTATTCATATCTTTTAATAAGCCTTTTAGGCTCTGTTCTCGTTGGCATTATATATTATGTGTCAGAAATTTTTGTTTCATATTCATTCGCATCAGCGGCGCTAGATGCCTTTCAGATTGCGCTGCTTAACACACTGTTCCGCCTGATGAATGTCATACTGCTCCTGCCCGTTACTGCATTAATCGAAAAAATGCTCTGCAGGCTTATTAAGGGCAATGAAAACGAGGAAGAAAAAGCAGTCTCTCTCGAAGACCGTTTTCTCTCTTCCCCGGCTGTTGCAATCGAGCACACACGCCTTGCCATCGAGGATATGGCAAAGCACACCCTTTCCAATATTGAAAATGCCGTTTCCCTCATATATAATTTCGACAGGAAGAAGTTTGAAAAAGCCGAGGCGTCTGAAAATCTTATCGACCGTTATGAAGACAAAATCGGCGCTTATATAATGCGCATCAACGCAAACTCACTGACGAAGTCCCAGTCTGAGGCACTGTCTAAGTACCTTCACGCCATCGGCGATCTTGAACGTATCTCTGACCATTCGCTTAACATTGCGGAATGTGCCGAGGAAATATCCGAAAAGAAAATCGTTTTTTCCGTTCAGGGCGCATCAGAGCTGAAAACAGCTCTGGACGCCATGCTCGATGTTCTCTCCACCGCCATTACTGCTTTTATAAGCGACGATCTCGACCTTGCATATCATGTTGAGCCGCTGGAGGAAACAATAGACACCATATGCGACAGTATGAAGCTCCATCACATAGAGCGCCTGCGCAGCAATCAGTGCACTCTTGAGCACGGCTTTGTTTTCAACGACCTGATAACCAATATAGAACGTGTTTCAGACCACAGCTCCAATATTGCTCTGAGCGTTATCGAGCTTAAAAATTCCATGTTTGATCCCCATGAATATATAGACGAGCTTATGCTCAACCGAAACGGCAGCTTTGAAGCATACTTCAATGAATATCAGCAGAAATATAAACTGGAGGATTTCTAAAATGGCAAATCCTGTTATTGAGTGTGTAAAGAAAAATCATATAATCGCAATCGTCCGGGGTGCGGATTTTTCAAAGTGCGATGCCATTGCAGATGCCCTTTACGAAGGTGGAATACGTCTCATGGAGATAACCTACAGCAGGTCTAATCCGGATATCTCCACTGAAACTGCAAAAACAATTGGCTCTCTTGCCGAGCGTTTCATGGGTGAAATGTTTATTGGCGCAGGCACCGTGACTTCTCCCGAGCTCGCCGAGCTGACGGCAGCTAATGGCGGCAGCTTCATGGCAGCTCCCAACACAGATATAAATGTTATAAGTAAAGCAAAGGAGCTGGGTCTTTGCTGCATCCCCGGTGCCATGACGCCAACGGAAATTTTAACCGCCCACAGCGCCGGAGCCGATGCCGTAAAGCTTTTCCCCGCCGGCGATCTCGGTCCCGGATACCTGAAATCCATTCGGGCGCCCATAAGTGATGTGGATATAATAGCCTTTGGCGGCATTAACCGCGATAATCTGGGTGTTTTTCTAAGGAACGGGGCCATCGGAGCTGGAATCAGCAGTGTTCTTATAAAAAGAGAATGGCTGGACAACAGCGAATACCGCAAAATAACAGACGCTGCGCGCAGTCTGACGGAGGTTTTAAATGGGCTTAACTGATATTGCAATTAAATTTGCAGCCCCCGCTCCCAAGCCGGGCGGCTTTCAGAGATATCTCTTTGTGGGTCCTCACCCTGACGATATAGAAATCGGAGCAGGAGCATCCGCAGCGAAGCTTGCCGCTGAAGGGAAGGATATTTGCTTTCTTATCTGCATAGACGGCAGATACGGAGACGGAAATGCAGACTCTTCTCTTTCCCCTGATGAGCTTGCCGAGCTGCGGCGGGAGGAAGCCATAAGCTCTGCCGCAGAGCTTGGTATTAGCGACGTTCGCTTTCTCAATCTGTGCGATGGCGGCTTTTATGACTATAATGAGCTTTTAAGCGGGATAGCTCATGTGGTGGGCAGCTTCAAGCCGGATATAATTTTCTGCCCTGATCCCTGTGTTAGCAGTGAATCCCATGCAGATCATATAAATGTGGGCTGTGCCGCACGGCAGATTGCTTATTTTGCCCCATACCGCAGTATTATGAACCGCTTCGGAGCAGAATCCGCCCCGGTTAAGGCGATAGCTTATTATATGACTGCAAAAGCAAATCGTTTTATTAACACAAGCGGATACCTTGAAAAGCAGCTTCATTCAATCTTTGAGTGCCATAAAAGTCAGTTCCCGGCAGGCGGTGCCGACGCAAAGTCGATTACCCTCTATCTCAAGCTTCGGGCATATGACTTTGGCATAAGAAGCTTCTGCAAAACAGCAGAGGGCTTCCGGATTTTAAGCTCGACTCAAATGCACTGCCTCCCTGAAGCCGGCAACTGACGTTAAAATTTTCTTCAAATATACTTCACGTTCTGATAATAATTTTTTCGTTTTCGTGTAACATATTCAATGCGGATGCGTATTATATTATACTCAACCACTTTTAAGAAAAGGAAAAATTATTATGAAAAAATTATTTGTAAGCTTAACATCATGCCTTATGGCTCTTTCTCTTATTGCCTGCAAGGCTTCCGCTGAAGCTCCCTCCGATAAAGATCTCTCAGCCGCAGCTGGAACGCAGGTTGTGGAGGCGCAGCAGGAGGAGCAGGAATTTGACTGCATCGCCGAGGCTAACGGTTATAAAATAGAAGTTGTTTCCGTTGAAAAAGGCGAAGACGCCATGGGCACTGAGGCTCTTGTAATAGGCTACCGCTTCACCAACAACAATTCCGTCGGAGCATGCTTCTGGCAGATTGAGGACGACAGCATCTATCAGGGTGAAAATAAGCTCTCCTGCGAAGGTATGGCAATCGCCGCCGGCGGAACCTACACGGCTTCAATATGCAATGGTCAGTCAGTTATTGTTGAGATTCCTTATCCCCTTGTTAATGATACCGATCCTATAGACATCACAGTCTATGTCTGCAACAGCGATTATCAGAGAGTTGCAAATGCTTCCTGCACAGCTTATATAGACTGATATCAACCATATAATTCAGAACCACGACCTGGCTTCAAAACCCGGTCGTGGTTCTTATTTTTATAGTATTTTTGCTTCCAGCTTTTTTATAGCTGGTGTTTTCATAACTGCTTTTGAGAGAATATCCAGCGCTTCGGCAGCTGCAAGAGTAAGTATCAAGGTCATAAGAAACATAACTACTGTGCCGCCATAGGATGCGGGATTCTGATACCCTAAAACCTTGAATATTATCTGATGGTGGGCAAGAAATATCGGATAGCTCAAAGCCGAAAGCTTGCTGAACAGCCTGTTCAGCCATCCGTTTTTCATCACAGCTCCCCCAAGCTTATACAGAATGAAGAAAACAGCAATCCCATAAAGATGGTTTACAAACACAAGATTAATCGGGATTCTGACGAAATTTGCCGCAAGGAAAAACACAGCCAGCAGGCAGGTTGGAGCCCATTTGTCAAGCAGAACATTTTTGTATCTTATTGCCAGCATACCCACCCAAAAGTTCATTATGCAGGAGATTATATTTCTCACCAGCATTCTGCCTTCAAATAACGGTGTATACAGCATCCAGATATACAGCACAGCAACAGCCAATGTGGATATAAGCTCGCTTTTTCTGAATGCCCAGGCAAGAAGCGGATAAAGCAGATACAGGATTATTATAGCCCCCAGGAACCATTCTCCGACGAAATAGTAGGTTGGAACCGAGCCCTCGAGATACCCGTCGAGACCCAGAACAGAAAAAATAAGGCACCAGGGCTGGCCGTGGGAAAAGGGATCTCCTGTTTTAAAAAGATTTTCAAGAAAGCAGAAAGCATATGCTATATAGAATGCAGGAAATATCGATCTTGCTCTCTTATACCAAAATTTCCAAACCGATGGTACTTCGGAATGATTATAATACATAACCGCTCCGGAAATTGCAAAAAAGGCTGTTACGTAAGCCGCTACCCATGTTCCGTTAGGGTAATTATGCCCGAATTCAATCCCGCTGTTCGATCCTGCCAGAAAATGGTATATGATAATTCCGATTGCGCAGAACGCCCTTGCGAAGGTTATTTCCGCTATTCCTTTTCCGCTGCCCTTACTCTGCATCGTCTGCATTGAGTGTCCCTATCGCCTGCAGCGTTGAGTCATACTTCGTCTTAAGCCGGGAAAGCATATCTGTTATATCCTTTTCCGGTTTGCCGTTTCTCAGTGCCTCGCACACATCAACTGCCGCATCCGCCATAGCTCCAAGACCGAGATTCAGTCCCATTCCCTTGAGATTATGGGAAAAGCGGAACGCGTCCTCCCAGTTCTCGTTTTCAAGCGATGCTGTCATATTTTCATAGTCATCGTTGTTCTGAAATTTAAAGAGATATTTATATATTCTCTTCTCGTTCATCAGCCGCCCGATAACCTCATCGTAATTTCCACCGATTTCGTTGTAGAATTCCCTGAGTTTCATTTTATTGCCCTCTGTTTGTAAAAAATATATTTGGTTAACCCTTTGCAATGGACTTGTTCTGCTCAGCGTATTCGGCAAAGCTGTCTCTGCATTCGCGGAAGCATTCCATAATCTTCGGCCCGAACTGGCCGCACTGCCCTGTTTCAATCATGCTGAATGCAGTGTCTGTGCTGAAAGCCTTCTTATAAACTCTCTCTGTTGTGAGAGCATCATAGCAGTCTGCCACAGAAACGAGCTGCGCTGCCAGTGGTATTTCATCGCCCTTCAGCCCTTCAGGATAACCTCTTCCGTCCCATTTCTCGTGGTGGTAGCGGCATATTTCCCAGCAGTATTTATAGTAATCCTCTTCCCACATATATTTTGAATTTTCCAGAACCTCACAGCCCCGAATCGTGTGGGTTTTCATAAACTCGAACTCATCCTCTGTGAGCTTGCCCGGTTTGTTCAGAATAGCGTCCGGTATCATTATCTTTCCAACATCATGCATGGAGCTTGCAAGCTCAATTGTTTCTATGCTGTGCTCATCAAGCCCGCTCTCGGGATACAGCTCCATCATTTTTTCAGCCAGCATCCTGGTGAATTTCTTCACTCTTTTTACATGTGTTCCGCTTTCAAGACTTCTTGCTTCAACAACCGTTCCCAGAAGCTCTATGGTTCTGCCGTTCATTTCCTCAAGCTGACGGTTCTTGATTTTCAGTGCCTCCGCCTGCTGCCGTAGCTGAGCTGTCTGTTCTGCAACCTTTTCGGCAAGCTCAGCTCTGCTGGTGTTGAGAGCCTCAGCATTTTTCACTCTGTGCCTGACGAGTACGCTGTTGAACGGCTTTTTGATGAAATCAGAAACTCCGAGACTAAGGCACTTCTCTTCTATCTTCGGGTCTGTTTCACCGCTGATTATAAGAACCGGAATTTTGTTGATAAGGTCTCTTTTCCCCAGTTCTTCCAGAACCTGCATACCATCCATTCTCGGCATTATAAGGTCAAGCAGAATCACCGCTATTTCCTTTTCATATCTGTCTACTGCCTCCAGCGCCTCTATTCCGTCGGCTGCAAAGACGACAGTGAACTCATTATCCAGCATCTCCTCGAGTATTTCGCGATTCAGTTCAACATCGTCTACCACAAGTGCAATGTTTCTCATATGGTTCTCCCTCTCTTTTCAGTGCTCTCTTTTCAGTGCTCGTCTGCCTGCGCGTCTCACATAGTCATGTCGTTGTTTACTCTTCCAAAAATTATATTAAGATTTCCGTTTCTGCATCTTAGCTGATCGATAAATTCCTTAGAGGCTTTTGAATCCTTCAGGATAATTTCATAGCTAAGCTCAAACAGCGTCCCCATGTTGGTCGTCTTGACTCTGACAAGCTCGTGATACCTTGTGTATTCCTCGAACAGATCATTGAATATCTCATCATAATCAAGATTCTCCGGAATGGTTATTTTGAGCGTTCTTATGGCTGCATCTGCCTCGCCGAAGCGAATTTTCGTCAGCACAAGGACCACTATTGCCATAATAATAAAGAATACTGCCGCTATTCCTATATATCCCATTCCGCATATAAGTCCAAGGGAGACGGCAAAGAACAGCCCTGTAACCTCCTTGGCGCTTCCCGGCATGCTGCGAAATCTTGTGAGAGCAAAGGTTCCTGCAACTGCAAGTCCCGCTCCAAGATTTCCATTCACCATCATTATAACGACCGCGACAACAGCCGGAAGAAGGGCTATTGATATTTTCCAGGAGCTCGTGTATTTGTTGCCTACGGAAAACACAAGCGCCGCAAGAATGCCCAGAACAAGGGCTGCAATGATACTTATAAGAAAATCTCCCAGTGTTATGGGGCTTCCTATTACACTTCCAAGTATACTACTCAACATATTTCCACTCCCGTTGGTTTATTAATTCTTTTTTATAGCAGCTTCCGTATTTTGAAAAGCCGGTTGGGAAAATTCCTTCCTCGCTTAATATAGCTGCCAGCCACATCGGTGCTGCTCCCGGAATCTTAATTTCCATAAGCCGCATTCCATTTTCAAGAAGCTGTTCACCCTCGTCTCCGGCAGTAAGGCTCAAATTTTTGTCTCGCCATGTTATCTGCTCATCGAAGGTGATGCGAAGCTCCGGATTCTCCCTGTCTGCCCAGGAAACTCTGCTGCTGCCGATGAATGCCCTGGGCACAACCGGATTCTGCTTCAAAAACCAGTCTATTTCTCTCGTAATCTGATTTTCATATGGCGCAGAGCTTTCGCCTGATAGCCACTGCGATGCTTCTCCCGCCTTCATCTGCACTCTGCGTTTATACACAACACCCTTGTATTTTTTCTTGAGTTCCACAAAGACATTGCTTTCTTCATCAGGTATTCCGTAGCTTCTGACCCGCAGTTTTTCCTTGTATACAGGCTTTTCTATGGATTCTCTTATCAGCCTGAAATCATCGGTGTCGTAATAGATACTGAGAATATTGCTGAGATGATATTCATCGGGAACGAGGTGCTCCTCCGCCCGCTCCATAAACCTGTTATATTTTTCCTCAGTCAGCAGATACTTGACCTCATACCGTTTGAAATTAAACTGTGTATCCTTCAGGGGCTGCTTCATTTACCGTTCTCCAAAATAAAATTCTCTCTCTTCATCATCAATCCTCAGTATATAGCAAAGATTACTTATGCAATCGCTGTTCCATCCTGATTTTAGGAAAAGCTCCTGCTGCGTCTCCACATGCTTTTCCCAGTCATCATAGCTCAGCCCGGAAACATACGAATCTCTCGCCACCTCAGGTTCGATAATGCTGCAAAGCCGCGTGTATTCCGCAGATATATTCTCCTCAGTAAGCGTTGTGGAAAGGGCTTCCGCCGTGCGCCGGATAAGCTTGTCTCTGTATTCCGCGTTTTTCACAAGAGATGAGTTCATCATCGTTATCTGGTTCCAGAAATCCAGAACATTGACCATGCAGTTGGTGGAGGAATAAAATGCCGCATCCAGGTCATACAGCATAAGGCGCCACTTTCCGTCGTTCTCGGTTGACTTCACAAACCTCAGATTTCCTGAAGTAAGGTCATTGTTTCCCGTCCAGCCTTCAAAAACCGTCCAGTCTATGAGGCTGTCTATATCTATGGCATCGCATACCTTCCGGTAATTTGCCGGGTCAGACATGTCATCTTCTATTATGAACTGTATTATCTCGTCATACATCGCCTGCCCCGGGTTGACGGTTGCCTCGTTCATCGTGACGCTGCCTTCTGATACTCCTGCAACTTCTGCTTAAAGTCTCTCGTTCGTCTTTTCCATCAGGGCATAAATTCCCCTGTATTCCCCGTTGACATACAAAACACAATACATGTTTCTCTGCCCGATTATTGCGTCAGAAAACTCCATGCCTATGTTCATGCAGGCTTCGTTTCTCACAATGGAATACGTCTGGTCGCCGCCGCCTCTGAGAAGCAGGTCTGAAAATTCCGTCACTCCGCCGCCGAAAATGTCGTGTTCAAGCTTTGAGCTGCCATATGCCCCTCTGAACCGCACGCTCATATTTTTCTTTGAAAGTTCAAGGGTAGAAAATCCGTGCATCTTTATTCCGCAGTTTATGCTGAAGGAATCATCTCCGTTGTAGTAGGATATATTTCCCGGAACCTCAGTTCCTTTTTCTTTGTTAAGATACATATATTCAAAGTCATTAAGACTGTCTGCAACGAGAGAGACCACCGGAAGCTCATGCCCCTGGTTCAGAATATAGTTGAGAGTCAGCGCTCTGCTTTCCAGTTGCCCGTCCTCCACCGCAACTGCTCTTATAACAGTGCTTTCAATTATCTCTATGGGGGATGTGTATTTTTCGGAGTATCTTGTGGGCAGAGAACCGTCTGTGGTGTAGTATATATCTCCTTCAGCCGAAAGCTCAATTCTTATACTGCCGGTATTATCAAAAACCCCGTCTTTTTCTGCAGCCTCCGGCATTGACGATACACGCCGGTATCCGTTTCCGTTGTTTTTCTGGGGAGTAGGCGCATCAAAATAGAAAAATCCGTTTCTGCCGTCTATTCTGCCGAAGGAAGCCCCATATGGTATGTTCCGCAGCGCAACATAATCTATGATTTTTCCTGATTCGTCAGAAATATACAGCCGCTCGCTTTCATCATCAAGAGAAAACTCTGCCATCGGGAAATCTCCCCTGTAGTCTTCCCCATCCTTGTCGCACAAAATCACAATAATCTGCCCCGGAGCAAGGTCGACTGCAGGAAGGCGATACTGCTTAAGGTCCTTTTCTTTGTCTGACATATAATATTTTGAAAGGTCAACCGTTTCGCTGCCTATATTTTTGATTTCAACCCAGTCGCTGTATCCAAGACTTTCGCTGTGGAAAAATTCGGTGTTATAAACTGCAACCTCGTTTATGATAATCGGGCCTTCGGCAACGCTGCTGTCTTGCAGGGAGTCATATGCCGCGCCGGTATTTTCTCTGCCCGGGGTTGGGTAATAGCACTGTGAATAGCTGCCGCCTTCATCTGCCGCGAGAGAAACGTCCGCCCTGTCGTCTTCAATTAAAACGCTGCTGATTATGGTGCCGTTTCTGTCTCTTAGTGTTACTGTCTCGCCTTCGGATATTGAAAAATCTGCATGCAGCTCCGTATCCGCTCTGTTTTTCTTTGAGGCAAAAATTATTGCTCTCGAGCGTGAATAGAGCGTGAAGTCCGGAAAGCTCCAGCCAGGCTCTGCCTCGTTATCGGAAATCGACCATCCGAGAAGATTTATATCACTGTCCGTCAGATTCTCTATTTCTATCCAATCTGAAAAGTCCCCGTCGGCATCCCTTATTGTCCCGTTGTTTTTGGACATAACCTCGGAAATTCTGACTTTTCCCTCTCCGGACTCATAAACCACCGGCGCAAACACCTGCTGGTCAAGAATACTTTCCTCAGGTTTTTCGGCTTCCTCTGTGCCGATACCGCAGCCGCTCAGCACTGCCGCCAGGAGAATTGCCGGTATTATATATTTTAAGGACCTGTTATTTCCCATAGCCGTGCCTTTACTGTTTACCATTTATCAAATCATTATACCTTATTATATTTATC
>R06__coassemble_358_pt1 | contig 16799 bp, 13 predicted proteins | sample R06__metabat2_low_PE_045 | metagenome-assembled genome bin R06 | reverse complement strand
ATGGAGCACGATGACAATATCCCCCAGTACTATACACTGTTCCTGATGCTTGCAGGCGGCGTTATCGGTCTTGTGCTCACAGGTGATATATTCAATATGTTCATCATGGTTGAAATCCTCACCTTCGCAGCCGTTGCTCTCACAGCCTTCAGAAATAAGGTATATGGCGCACTTGAAGCTGCATTCAAGTATCTGGTTGTCGGATGCATGGGTTCAACCTGCATTCTCACCGGTATCATAATGCTCTATGCTCAGGCACGCACACTTAACTTTGCACAGCTATCCGCTGTTATACCCGGTCAGATGAATAACGCAACAAAGATTGCCTTCGCCCTGCTCTATATTGGCTTCTCAACAAAGGCATTCATCGTTCCGTTCCATCCCCTGGCTGCAGACGCCCACGGTGCCGCACCTGCATCAATCTCCGTTCTTATTTCCGGTGTTCTCACAAAGTCCGGTATCTATGGCATCATCCGTCTCACATACTTCCTGTTCCAGACAATGGGACTTACCTCCTTCCAGTTCCTGCTGGTATTCGTGGGTTGCGTAAGTATGTTCGTCTGCGTAACAATGGCTCTTGCACAGCATGACTTCAAGCGTCTGCTTGCATTCCATTCAATTTCACAGATTGGTTATGTTCTCACCGCTGTAGGTCTCTGCACTGCTCTCGGCTTCTCTGCAGGTCTCTATCACGCAATGAACCACACCCTGTTCAAAGGTCTCCTGTTCCTTGCAGCCGGCGCTGTTCTCCACGAGACCGGTACAACAAATCTCGACGAGCTTGGCGGACTTTCAAAGAAAATGCCCCATACCACAGTTCTCTTCCTTATCGGTGCATTTTCAATCAGCGGTATTCCTCCGTTCAATGGATTCGCATCAAAGTGGCAGATCTACAACGCGTGCTTCCAGAAGTCAGCCGAAACCGGCAGCATAGGATACGTCCTTGTAACAATTATCTGCCTTATCACCTCTGTCCTCACACTTGCCTCCTTTGTGAAGGTAAGTCAGTCAGTATTCTTCGGCAGACTGCCCGAGAAATATAACGACGTTAAAGAGGTTCCCTTCGGAATGCGCTTTGCAATGGGTATCTTTGCAGTGCTCTGCATACTCACAGGTCTGTTCCCAGGCCTTGTAAATAAGTATCTCACAGGCCCCGCAGCAACTGCAGCCTTCAATGCCACAAATTATATCGATACCATGATGGGCAGCGGATACGCCGCATCCCACCTGGTAGGAACATCAATTCCTGCAGCAACAACAGTTCAGGTTGTGGGCTGCTGGGAGCCGATTTCCTGGCTGCTGGTTCTCTGCATTGCTCTTCTTGCCGTCACTATCGTTGCAGTATGCAGCAAGTATGACAAGGTAAATGAGATGGCTCTTGCAGAAGCTGCAGACACAAAGCACGATCTGTTCTTCGGCGGCGAAGAAAGCGTTTACTCCCAGGTTGGCGGCTCCGATCTGTTCTGGGGCTTTAAGCACAACTGGAGACATTATTTCAGCTTCATGCATGACCTGCACAGCGGTATTGTCAATGACTATGCACTCTGGGCAGTTGTAGCACTGGCTCTTGCCATGCTCTTCATGCTGATAGTGCTTTAAGGAGGTAGAACTATGACTATTCTTACTCAGGCACTTATCTACCTCGGATATATTCTTATATTCCCGGGATTCCTTTTCTGCTTCCTCTGCGGCATGCTTCTCTGCGGTATTGAACGCAAAATAGTAGCCAGAATGCAGAAGAGAGTAGGACCTCCGATTCTTCAGCCATTCTATGATTTCTTCAAGCTCTGCGGCAAGGAAACTATAATCCCTGCAGCTGCTAATAGAAAGGCATATTTGATGGCTCCGCTGGTGGGTCTTGCAGCGCTGGTCGTTATCCAGCTCTTTATTCCAATTTTCAACTTCACAGCCTTTAGCGGAGTGGCTGATGTAATCGTTGTTCTCTATCTGCTCCTCATCCCTGCACTTGCAGAGATATACGGTGCATCCGCTTCCGGTTCTCCCTATGCTGGCATAGGACTTTCAAGAGAAATGGTAACCATTATTTCCTGCGAGCTTCCTCTTGTGCTCATCCTTCTTGCTGTTGGCAAGGTTGTAGGAAATGCAGCAGGCACCGGAGTTACATTCTCCTTTGACGCAATCAAGAACTATCAGCTTGCAAACGGAAGCCTTATACTTAAGGGAAGCATGATTCCTGCTGCAATTGCAATGCTGCTTGTTATCCCCGGCGAAATCGGAAGCCATCCCTTTGATGCTGCCGAAGCCGAGACCGAAATCTGCGAAGGCATGCTGGCTGAATTCAGCGGCAAGCCCCTTGCAGTATACAAGCTGAGCCATGCAGTGAAGATGCTCACAATGACAAGCCTTTTCGTTGCTCTGTTCCTGGGCGGAGTAGGCATCGGAAACGTGGTTGTTGATGCGCTGATCATGTTCGCAATTTGCATTGTAATCACAATTTGTGTTGTTGCTCTCATCAATGCGGCTACCGCAAGACTTAAAATAGAGCAGCTGTTCAAGTACTACTGGACTGTTGTTTCAGGACTGGCTCTCATAAGCCTCGTTCTGGCATGGTTCGGACTGTAAGGGAGGGGCGAAAATGTTTAAGAATACTATAGTTGAAAGCACGGCAAAATCTCCGTGGCTGTTCCACATTAACGCCGGTTCCTGCAACGGATGCGATATAGAGGTTGTATCCGTGCTCACTCCCCGCTATGACGCGGAACGTCTTGGCTTCAAGCTTGTGGGAAGCCCCCGCCATGCAGACATCGCTGTCGTAACAGGTCCGGTTACGAAGCAGTCTCTTCCCAGAGTTCTCAGAGCTCTCTCTCAGATTCCTGAGCCCCGCTGCATCGTAACCTGCGGTTCCTGCCCCCAGTCAGGAAATGTGTTCAAGGGCAGCTACTCGGTTGCAGGTCCTCTGAGCAAGTATGTTCATATTGATGTGGATATCGCAGGTTGCTCTCCAAAGCCCGAAGCTATTATAGATGGTCTTGCAAAGGCAACCGCTATTCTGGCTGAAAAGAAGAAAAACCACATCACAAATGAACTTCCCGGCCTTGGCGATGACGCAGTTGAAGAGAAAGGAGATGCCGAATAATGGATTTCCCGTTTGTTAAAGAGGCAATTACCCAGCTTTTCAGCAAGCCCAGCTGCGCTATGTACCCCTTCGTGCCAAGCGAAGCAGCTCCCGGATACCGCGGCAAGCTCGCTTATGATGCAGACAAGTGCTTAGGCTGTGGTATGTGTGAAAGAGTCTGCGCTGCCGGCGCAATAACCAGAGTTATCGAACCCGTTGAAGAGGGAGACAAAATAACACTCAGCTTCAACATGGGCTCATGCACCTTCTGCAGCACCTGCTCTGATTTCTGCTCCACAAAGGCAATCGTTCTCACTCCCGATTACCATATGGCAGTAACCACAGAAAAGGATCTCATTATTACAGGCAGCCACATAAAGGTAAAGAAAAAACCGGCTCCCGCTCCTGCAGAAGGAGAGAAGAAACCCGGCGTTCAGCCCAGAGATGACGGAAAGCCTGTTCAGGATCCTAATCTCTGCGTATACTGCACACTGTGTGCAAAGAAATGCCCACAGGAGGCAATCACAGTAGACAGAGCTGAAAAGATCTGGAAACTGGATGATGAAAAGTGCATAGGCTGCGGAACCTGCGCAGGTATCTGCCCCAAGAAAGCAATTATCATGTAATAAAGCAATTTCACTAAATCCCCGTCCAAATACCCGGACGGGGATATTTTTTGCGAAATTTGTGCACAAGCCTAAAAATTAACGTTAATTTTTGAACGTTAATATATTGACATGAATTATTTTGTGTGTTATTTTTATAACAAGAGAGCACACTCTCAGAAAAATTTATGCAATAGCTAAACAAAAAACATTACGGAGGAGACAATGGACAAACCTGATTACAAGCTGATTGACGAAATACTTGCAGCACATGGCTGCTGCAGCAGCAACGTCATATCAGTAATGCAGGATCTGCAGAAGGAATACCGTTATCTGCCGGAGGATGCATTGCTGTATATTGCTGAGAAACTTGGTATAAGCCCTGCTAAAATCTATGGTGTCGCCACATTCTATGGAAACTTCTCCCTTGACGCAAAGGGAAAGTATGTTATCAAGGTGTGCAGAGGCACAGCCTGCCACGTCCGCCGCTCAGACAAGATTCTCGAGACTCTTTACGAGGAAACCGGCCTGAACGAGGGCAAGTCAACAACCGATGATGGACTTTTCACAATCGAGATAGTATCATGTCTCGGCGCATGCGGACTGTCACCTGTTGTCATGGTGAACGACACGGTTCATCCCCAGATGACGGTTGAAAAAACAAAGGCTCTCATAGCAGAGCTCAGAGCAGCGGAGGAAGAGAAATGAACAGAACAAAGCTCATATCTGCAGAAGGCTTCAAAGAGTATGCAGCGGTTTGCAAAGCCGCGCTTGAAGCTGAAAATCGTAAGGTTCTCGTCTGCTGCGGCACCGGCTGCGTAGCCGGCGGAAGCCTCAAAATATATGAAAAACTGAAAGAACGCATGGCAGAGCTCGGTATTCCTGCTCAGGTAGAGCTCGATCTCGAACCCGAAGGAGATATTCTCGGTCTCAAGAAGTCCGGATGTCACGGCTTCTGCGAAATGGGTCCCCTTGTGCGTATTGAGCCGGAAGGCTGGTTGTATACAAAGTGCAAGTTGGACGATGTTGAAGAAATAATAGAAAAAACTATACTCGGCGGTGAGTTCATAGACCGTCTGGGATACAGCAAGAGCGGCACACTCTGCAAGCGCCAGGAGGACATTCCGTTCTACAAGCTGCAGACAAGAAGAGTTCTTGAGCACTGCGGCCACATTGACGCTGAATCAATTGAAGAGTATCTGGCAATCGGCGGATATCAGGCACTTGCAAAGTCTATATTCGAACTGACACCCGAAGAAATCGTTGAAGAAATCAACCAGTCCGGAATCCGCGGCAGAGGCGGCGCCGGCTTCCCCATGGGTAAGAAGTGGAGCCAGGTTGCTGCAAACAAGACAACACCCAAATACATAGTCTGCAACGGCGACGAAGGTGACCCAGGTGCCTTTATGGACCGTTCCTGCATGGAAGGCGACCCGAACAAGGTTATTGAAGGCATGATTATAGCCGGTATTGCAACAGGCGCATCAGAGGGATATATATACGTTCGTGCAGAGTATCCTCTGGCTGTATCAAGACTCAGAAATGCCATCAGCCAGGCTGAAGAGCTTGGAATTCTCGGGGATAATATTCTTGGCAGCGATTTCAGCTTCCATATGCATATAAACTGCGGCGCAGGTGCATTCGTATGCGGAGAGGGCTCAGCTCTCACAGCCTCCATCGAAGGCAATCGCGGTATGCCCAGAGCAAAGCTGTTCCGCTCAGTAGACAAGGGACTGTTTGAAAAGCCCACTTGCCTTAATAACGTTGAAACTCTCGCAAATGTTCCCGATATAATTAAAAAAGGCGCAGATTGGTTCAAATCAGTCGGCACAGAGGGCAGCACCGGAACTAAGGCATTTGCTCTCACCGGAAATGTTGTAAATACAGGTCTTATTGAGGTTCCTATGGGCACCACAATGAGAGAGGTTGTATACAATATAGGCGGCGGAATTAAGAACGGTAAGGAATTCAAGGCAGTTCAGATAGGTGGACCTTCAGGCGGCTGCCTCACAGCAGAGCATCTTGATCTTCCCATGGACTTCGACTCACTCAAGAAAGTCGGCGCAATAATCGGTTCCGGCGGTCTCGTTGTTATGGATGAAGATTCCTGCATGGTTAATATCGCAAAGTTCTTCATGAACTTCATCTGCGAGGAATCCTGCGGAAAGTGCACTCCCTGCCGCGAGGGTACAACTCGTATGCTGGATATTCTCACCCGCATAACCGAAGGCAAGGGCGAGGATGGAGACATCGAAGAGCTGAGAAGCCTTGCAAAGATGATACAGACTTCCTCACTCTGTGGGCTCGGCAAGACTGCTCCTAACCCTGTTCTCTCAACTCTCAGAAACTTCGAAGATGAATACAGAGAGCACATATACGATAAGAAATGCCGCACAGGTACCTGCAAAGACCTCACGAACCTTTATATCGATCCGGAGCTGTGCCGCGGATGCACCAAGTGTGCACGCAACTGCCCGGTGGGGGCAATAACCGGCAGCGTAAAGCAGCCCCATACTATCGATACCGATAAGTGCATAAAGTGCGGAACCTGCAAGGCAGGATGCCCGTTCGGCGCAATAAAGGAGGCATGATTATGGCTGAAAAATTTATGATAATAGACGGCGTTCAGTGCTCCTTCACTGATGAGCGCAATGTCCTCGAGGTTGCCCGTAACAACGGGATAGATATTCCTTCACTGTGCTACTGCGAAAACCTTTCAATATATGGCGGCTGCCGTCTCTGCGTAGTTGAAAATGAAAAGGGCGCTATAGACGCTGCCTGCGTCATGAGACCGAAAGACGGCATGGTTATATACACCAATACCGCAAAGACATACGAAAGCCGCAAGACCACACTTCAGCTCCTCATGGCAAGCCACAGAGCTGAGTGCCTTACCTGTGATATGAGCGGCAGATGCAAGCTGCAGGAATACTGCCGCCGGTACGGAATAAGCGAACAGCGCTTCGAAAACAACACATACAGCCGCGAGCCCATTGATGAGAGCTCAAAGTGCATTGTAAGAGATCCATCCAAGTGCATTCTCTGCGGTCTTTGCGTACGTACCTGCGCAGAGGTTCAGAATATAGGCGCAATAGACTTTGCCAAGCGCGGCAAGAAAGCATTTGTCACTCCCGGCTTCGGCAAGGATATGAGCATGACCTCCTGTGTGGGTTGCGGTCAGTGTGCTGCAGTGTGCCCGACAGGCGCAATAACAATCAAGAACGAAACAAGAAAAATGTGGAGCTTCCTGAGAGACAAAGACAAAAAGGTTGTTGTGCAGTTCGCTCCCTCCGTCAGAGTGGGTCTCGCAGAGCAGTTCGGCATGCCGGCTGATGAGCCTGTTACCGGAAAACTCGTAACAGCACTGAAGCGCCTTGGCGCAGATGTCGTATACGACACAAACCTCACCGCTGACCTGACTATTCTTGAAGAAGCAACAGAATTCCTCGAGAAGGTGAAGACCGGAGCTAAGCTCCCAATGTTCACATCCTGCTGCCCCGGCTGGATTCAGCATGTTGAGCATGCACATCCCGAGCTTATGCCACAGGTATCCACCTGCGGAAGCCCGATGGCGATGTTCGGTTCACTCATCCGCCAGCAGTTCAAGGATGAGAACGTGTATTCTGTTGCTGTAATGCCCTGCACTGCAAAGAAGTTTGAAGCAGCCCGCCCCGAGCTTGAAAAAGACGGCGAAAGACTGATTGACCTTGTAATCACAACAGACGAGCTTGGCAGAATGATTAAGGAAGCCGGCATTGACTTTGCAAATCTTCCCGATTCTGAGCCGGACAGTCCTCTTGGCAGCTACACCGGCGCAGGCGTTATATTCGGAGTTACCGGCGGCGTAACAGAGGCAGTTATCCGCTACGTTCTGGCAGACTCTTCTCCCGATACTCTTCAGACAATCGCAGAGTGCGGCGTCAGAGGTCTTGAGGGAATTAAAGCATTCGAAGTATCTGCAGGCGATCTTAAGCTGAAGATAGCAGTTGCAAATGGTCTCGGCAATGCTGATGCTCTCATAGAGAAGGTGCAGTCAGGCGAAGAATACTTCGACTTCATCGAGGTTATGGCTTGCCCGAAGGGCTGCATAGGTGGCGGTGGTCAGCCTCCTGCATGCAATGCACGCAAGGCTGAAAGAGAAAAAGCCATATTCAAGGCAGATGAAGCTTGCCAATACAGAATCTCCCAGGAGAACCCGGATCTGAAATATGTATACGACAATCTACTCTGCGGAAGAGCTCATGAGCTGCTCCATATTCACTATCCAGATCACCACATAGAAGAATAATCAGAATAAATTCACTGTGAGGAGATGTAATGATGGGAAACAGTGTAAAGATAAAAAGCAGCACCGAATTTATCACTAAAACTGCTATGTTCATAGCGATGCTGGTAGCTGTTCAGTTTATTACCAAGGCACTGGGCCAGATTGTAACCGGCTCATGTGTGAATTTCATTCTGTCGATGTGCGCCCTTACCTGCGGAATATTGAGCGCCACTGCAGTTGCAATAATATCTCCGTTCTGTGCATTCCTTCTTGGAATCGGAACTCCAATCATTGCGCTTGTGCCATTCATTGGGCTTGGAAACTTCGTCTTTGTGCTGCTCATATGTCTTCTTGACGGGCGCATAAAGCTTGGAAAAGTCTCGCGTATTGCAGTGGCAGTAATTGCTGCAGCTGCAAAGTTCCTGACGTTGTATGTATCTATAACAAAGATAATACTTCCGATGCTGGCACTGCCGGAAGCAAAGATCACGGTTCTTTCCGCAAGCTTTGCATGGCCGCAGCTTATAACAGCCCTCATAGGAGGCATTCTTGCGGCAAGTGTATACGGCAGATTCAGCCATTCCGCTGCAGGTAACGGAAAATAAACAGTTTTCACCCCTCTATATTGATATCCCCGAAGCCGGTCCCCGCCGACTTTGGGGATATTTTTTACTATTCGTTGAAAAGTGCGAAAATCACGAAAATTCATTGCGGTTGACAAATGTAGACTTGTATGATATACTCTGCGAGACTACAGATGTAGACTCGAACGAGGAGGTACTTTCATGGATAATGTTATGGAAAAGATAACAGATTCTGAACTTGAGATAATGAAGGTGTTGTGGGCTGCAGAATCGCCGCTTCCACTGAGCACAATAAGATCAGCTATACAGAATCTTATGAGCTGGGAATCAGCTACCATAAAAACGCTGCTTGCGCGCCTGGTATCAAAAAAAGCTGTATCGCAGGAAAAAAGGGAAGTTTTCTATTATTCTCCGCTTGTAAGTGAAGAAGAGTATGATTCCTGGGCGACTACAAGGCTGATTGAGAGGCTATATAACGGAAAGGCAGGTAATCTTGTGGCTGCGCTTCTTAATGCAGACGGAATAACTGCTGATGATATCGACGAGCTGCGTCGAATGTTTTTAAGGGAGGAATAAATGACAATCTTTTTAAAAACACTTTTGCTGTTGTCTGCTGCGGGAACGGCATGCGGAATTTTTCTCGTGCTGCTAAGAATTATTTCAAAAGGCAAAATTCCAAATTCGTTCCTTTATATTGCATGGGTTATTGTCATATTGCGCTTTGCCGTTCCTGTTAACGGATTGATTCCTGTTAATAATACGGCAGAAGAAGGCAAAACACAGGAAACCATTCAAGCGGAAGATTTTCAGAACTATCTGCCGGGTGAATCAAATGAAATTATCGTTGACTCGTCTTATCACTATATGGAGCAGACCGAAAGCTATAACTTTGTTCCGGAAGAAACGTCACAATACGGCAGGCAGATTTCACAAACAAAAATCCTGTTTGTTGTCTGGTGCTGTGGAACCTTATGCTACCTGCTTTGGAACACAATTTCTTATCTCAGATTTTCAAAGTCACTGGGAGAGACATTGCAGAGACCTACGCGTCATGATATCGAGGTCTATGATGAGGTTTGTTCTTCAAGAAAGCCATTGCTAAAGAGAAGTGAAATAATCTCCGTGCCATTGACTTTTGGAATCATAAGTCCTGTTCTTGTAATTCCGGATATTGAATACAGAGATTGCACATTGAAAAATATATTTTCACACGAAATTATACATTTCAAAAGATGTGATATTCTGCTCAAATGGATTACCTTGTTTGCCTTTTCCATGCATTGGTTTAATCCGTTCACATGGTATTTTAGGAGGGAAATCGACAAAGTATGCGAATTGAGTTGCGACGAGATATTGCTGAAAAAAATGAATACAGTTGAGAAGCATAATTATGGTGAGACGCTTATAACAATAGCTGAAAATTCCTGCAGATTGCCCTCGCGTATGGTGACCGGATTCTCTGAAGGTAAAAAAGATTTAAAGGAGAGACTTTTGCATATCATGTCCTTTAAGAAAAAAAGCACAATTACAATAGCAATAGCGCTTGTTTCGGTGCTAATTCTCATCGGGTGCGCCTTGATGCTTGGGCCGAAAGCGGGTAATGCTGCCGATGGAAAGACGATAAATGTCTCAAATGTAGATGAGTTTCTTGCGGCAGTTGCGCCGGGCACAGAGATTCACATGGCAGAGGGCACATATAACCTCACGAAAGCCTCAGATTACGGCAGAGACGGTGCAAGTAAATATTATCATTGGGATAGCTGCGGCTTCGATGGAGAGTATGAGCTGTGCATTGAAAATGTGGACGGGCTGAAAGTTACGGGAGACAACGCAGAAATTCTGACGGTTCCGCGATCCTCCAATGTGCTTGTATTTAAAAAGTGTGACGGGCTTTCATTGACCGACTTGATGGTTGGCCATACAGAAGAAGCTCAGGCATGCGAAGGCGGAGTGATTAAACTGGAGAACTGCGCAGGCACAAATATCAGCCGATGCAGGTTGTATGGCTGCGGCACAATCGGAATAATGTCGGAGGGCAGCAACGGACTTAATATTACCGACACGGATATTTATCATTGCTCCGCAACAGGAATCTACTTTGCTGAGGGAAGAGAAATGTCTGTTGATCAATGCAGAATATATGACTGTGGAGCGCCCGAATCAAATATGGAAGCTGTTGGAGCATTACTGCTTTACAATGCGTCCGATGTCACAGTGAAGGATTGCGAAGTCAGCGAAAATTATCTGCAGTATCTTGTCCAGGGGCGGGCGAAAAATGTTGAATTTTTCAATTTAAGAGTCCATGACAATCATATAAATAATGTTTTTTCTTTTCAAGGAAATATGGACTTCAATGATATGACATTTGCCGGTAATACCGTTGATAATTGGATAGATGAAATATTCCATGATGGCACCATAACAATTGACGAAAAGAAAGTAACGGAGGATGACCTTTCGAAAATGTGGGGAGAGCAGCTCTCCTCTTCAGGAATCGCGGCTGCAGAAGCGGATTATCTGACCATTGATCATAGCGGCACAAACGAAATTCACATTAAAACAGCTGATGAATTTGTTGCATCAATCGCATCAGACACAACGATATATATTGATGTTCCGCAGATAGATTTGACTGAGTGCTCAGACTATGGTGAGGGGGCATCTGATGAGCTGTGGAAACCGGATTTCGGTAATAATATGTATGTATGGTACAAATGCTATGACGGGTACGAACTGTGTATAGGAAATGTCAGCAATTTCCATATTGTCGGTGGAGAAATTATTACACAGCCACGCTACGCCAATGTGCTTAACTATATTTCATGCTCAAATGTTACATTGGAAAATGTCAAGCTTGGGCATTCACCCGAACAGGGGCAGTGCATGGGTGGAGTGCTTAATATCGAAAAATCTGAAGGCATCATACTTGAAAACTGTGACCTCTACGGTTGCGGTATATTGGGTATAAGCGCGAGAGATGTAAAAAATATTCATGTGCAGAACACCTTGATACATGACTGCAGCTTTGGCGCGGCGACACTTGAAGAAACGGACAGCACTGTGTTTCTCGGCTGCTCTGTCGTTAATTGCCCGGAACCCCATTTTTCTCTTCAGGGATGCAATGACTTTATATGGGATAATAAGCTGATGGATCCATACTGTTCCTTCAATGTGAGTGAAGATAAAGGAAATATACCGGCATCGCAAAACAGCGATATTGACTTTCTGGACGATGAATTCCATGATCGAGAAACTGCTGCACTTGCTGCATGCATTATTGCCGATGCCTATTTTAAGGGTAATCCCGAAGTAATATGGACGTATGTTTCAAAATCTTCAGATATTAAAGATATAAGCGAAGTAAAAATATATGACGGCGAAGTTTTGTATGAAACTGCAGGTGGTATGGTATCAAGTGAAAGCAGTAATCCGGAAACGCTTATAGATGATTTGAGCTATATTGACGGACTTAAGGCAATTGAGGATAATGAAGAAGACGGCACCATGCATGTGATTGAGATACACTATACGCAGGTGTCGCCGGAATATGAAACCAATTGTATACTTTACCTGGACTTAATCCGCGAGGAAGGATGCTGGCGTCTTGCAAGCCTTAAATGAAGGTGTATATAGAAATTCAATTCATAACACGGATTAGAAATAAAAAATCAGCCGCACTAAAGTGTAGCTGATTTTTTGGTGCGCGAGGCGGGACTTGAACCCGCACGTCCGGAGTGGACACTAGAACCTGAATCTAGCGAGTCTGCCAATTCCACCACTCGCGCTCATTCAATGCCCGAATATAATAGCACTCGGGCATTACTATTGTCAAGAAATATTTTATTGTTTTTCTGATTCGTATTCAAGGATTTTTCTGAACTGGGTCTCGTAAAGCTCCTTGTATATACCATTCTGCTCGAGCAGTTCCTCGTGGGTTCCTTGCTCTGCGATAACACCTCCGGCAACGACAAGTATTTTATCTGCTTTGAGAATGGTGGAAAGCCTGTGGGCTATAACAATTGAGGTTCTGCCTTCCATCAGCACATCAAGAGCGTCCTGAATGGCATTTTCGGAAATGGAGTCAAGAGCAGAGGTTGCTTCATCAAGAATGAGAATTTTTGGGTTCTTGAGAATGACTCGGGCAATGGAAATTCGCTGCTTTTCGCCACCTGAAAGCTTGAGACCGCGGTTTCCAACCTCGGTATTATATCCGTCAGGCTGGCTCATTATAAAGTCATGAATGCTTGCAATTTTGCAGGCATTATATATTTCTTCATCGGTCGCATCGTCTTTAGCGTAGAGAAGGTTATCCTTTATTGTGCCGTTGAAGAGATATGTTTCCTGGGTTACAATTCCTATATTTTCCCTGAGATAACTGAGGTCGATTGCCTTGACATTGCTTCCGGAAACCCAGAGCCGCCCTCCGGTTACATCATAAAGCCTTGGAATCAGATTGACGACTGTTGATTTGCCCGAGCCGGAAGGACCGACTATTGCATACATCTTCCCACCGGGGATGGTGAAGTCAATATCCGTCAGCAGAGGCTTATCAGGACTGTATGAAAAGGCAACATGTTCGTATCTTATTTCAGGATTGCTCATATCGGGTTTCAGTGCCTGAGAACGTTCCTTAATGGGATTTGTCATGTCGAAATAATCAAAGATTCTGGTGAACAGGGCGAGAGAACGGGTGAAGTCAACCTGAATATTGAGAAGAGACTCCACAGGCCGATAAAGCCTGTTGATAAGTGCGACAGTTGCCGTGATTGTACCGACGGAGAGAGCGGGATCTATTTTCTTTATAATCAGGAAACCGCCTGCAAGATATATGAGAAGAGGACCAATCTGAGTGAACATACCCATGATAACACGGAACCATGTGCCGCTGCGCTGTTCCTTCATATTGAGCTGTGTTACTTCCTCGTTGACATCAACGAATTTATCATATTCCTTCTGCTCTCTAACAAACAGTTTAACAAGCAGTGAACCGCTCACACTGAGAGTTTCATTTATTAGCTGGTTCATTTCATCGCTCTTTGCCTGGCTGTCTGTCAGCAGCTGCCAGCGCGTCTTGCCGACGGTTTTAGTGGGCAGAACAAGCAGAGGAATAACCACAATCCCGACAATAGCCAGCTGCCAGCTCCGCGTGAACAGTGCCACAAGAGTTGTAACGACAGTTGCCAGATTGCTTACGATGCTGGAAAGAGTTGATGAAATAACGGTTGAAACACCGCTTATGTCGGTGTTCATACGGGTTATTATATCACCCTGCTTTTCAGAGGTAAAGAAGGAGTGAGGCATATGAAGCAGATGGTCATACATCTGGTTTTTCATATCATATATTATGCGCTGGGATATCCAGGCATTGATATAGCTCTCAACGACGCCTATAACCTGAGATGCAGTTAAAGCAGCGAAGGCAGTCAGTATGAGCCACACAAGCTCCTTGAGAGTTGTGCTCTCAACACCCAGTGCGTCAACTATTTGCCCGGTTATAAGCGATGGGTAGAGACCAATTACAGCTGAAAGAAGGATAGCTACGAATACAAACAGAAACTGCAGCCAGTAGGGCTTCAGATATGAGAGTATTCTCTTCAGCAGGGCGCCTGTCACCTTAGGCATATTCTGCTTTTCATCATCTGTTAAAAATCCCCGTGCACCTCTTGGACCAAGACTCATTCCCGGTGGTGGCATAAAAACATCACTCCTCGTATATTGATTGTAAAAAATTATTCAAAGAGCTTTTTCAGACTTAAAGAGGCTGATTTAAGCTCATTTTTACTGTATGAATTATTTGGGTCATTCATGACTGCGGCAACCGCATCCTTAAGATTTATATTTCCTGAAATCATTGCATCAACGAGCAGAGCTTCCGCAGAAACAGTGTGCTCAACCTTGTTGAAAATATAATCCTCATTGATTTCGATTATTGCGCAGTATTCGCCCTTTTCATAGTTGCCTTTTGCAAGCAGTTGCTCTTTGACATCTGCAGGCGAGCCTCTGAAACACAGCTCGTGCAGCTTTGTGAGGTCATTGCAAAGGCACATCTGAATTCCGGCATCGCATTCGACAAAGAAATCAACAAGGCTCATTATGCGCTTTGGAGATTCATAGAATACAAATGTGCGGGTGTCTCCCTTGCGCATCTTTTCAAGAATTTTCCTGCGGTCTGCATTTTCACGAGGGAAGAACCCCAAAAACATAAATGAACTCAGATCAAATCCGGAAATGGAAAGTCCTGTCACTGCGGCGCAGCATCCGGGGATTCCCACAACACGTATTCCTTCTTCAATGGCTGCTTTGATGAGTTCATTTCCGGGATCTGAAATACAGGGAGTTCCCGCATCTGTTATAACGGCAACATTTTTGCCACTGTTCATTTCGTTGATGAAATATTTTGCCTTGCCGTATTCATTGAATTTGTGGTTTGAAACAAGCTTATTCTTTATCCCAAGCTTATTCAGAAGCACCATTGAGCGCCTTGTGTCCTCTGCAGCGATTATATCCGCTTTTTCAAGAATCTCAGATCCTCTCGGAGACATATCACGGGAATTGCCAATAGGAGTTGCAACTATATATAAAGTGCCCTTTATTTCGTCCATTTAATTAACCTCAATTTCCAAAAATCCATAGATGCGTAATGCCGAAAGCTTCGCGGATAAACATTCCAAGAGTAAAAACAGGATATCCGTATACACACGCTACTCCGGCTGCATCAATACCCAGACTTTTCGCCATAGTTTTAGCTCTGTAGAGATGATATGGGCTTGACACTATTGCAATGTCGTCAGCCCTGCCGCCATTTTTAAGAATCAGCTCTTTGGAAAATTCGAGATTTTCCATTGTCGAGGTGGAGCGGTTTTCCATTATAATTCTTTCAGGGTCAATTCCTCTTTCAACGAGCCAGTCCCGCATGCACTGCGCTTCTGAAATATCCTCTCCGTTTCCCTGACCACCGCTTACGACAGCAGTGCTTTCGGGATATTCAACAAGATAATCGTAGGTTGCTTGAAGGCGGTGGGTGAGGGCAAGAGTGGGCTTTGTTCCTCGCACGGCTGCCCCGAGAACTATAATATAGCTTCTTTCAGGATCTTTGTCAGTTCTGCAGTTGCCCACCACAAATATTTCGCATATGCAGAAATATATGAGGCCAATACATGTGACAACGGCGACAATTCTGCGGAATGTATCTCCCCCCAAATGAGAAACAACAATCAGAAAGAGAATAAAGAGAATAGTATAGGCTATATATTCGTAGCCTCTCATGCCAAACAGGAAAAACATAGCAAGAAAGGCAAGAACAATACATGCAGCCTGCCAGTCAGGTATATTATGAAGATTCACGATATTAGCTCCTCCCACTGCACATATAGCGCTTCAAGCTTCTCCTCAAGCTCCTTTACTGCAGAATCAATTTCCATTAAATGAACATAGTCACTTGAGTATTTTTCAGCTTCAAGATTAAGCTCTGAAATTTCGACCTCGATTTTGCCGATTTCCTTCTCAACCCGGGCAGCAGATTTCGCGTTTGAAGTCTTTTTCTTTTCAACGGCTGCTTTAGCTTCATTGCTGTTAACACTTATACGATTGCTCTGCTTTTCAGCCGCAGAGTATGTGGCGAAGCGTTCCCTATAGGCAACGTAATCCTTATATGTGCCCTTATAATCGCATATTTCACCATTCCCGTCAAATGAAATAATTCTGGTGGCAAAACGGTCTATAAAATATCTGTCGTGAGAGACAAAAATGAGAGTCTGTTCATATTCAGAAAGCGCATCTTCAATCCATTCGCGGCTTGCAATATCGAAGAAATTGGTGGGTTCATCAAGAACCAGCAGATTGATATCGGAACCCATAAGCATGCAGAGCTTAAGTCTGCTCCGCTCACCGCCTGACATCGCGCCTACAGGAGTCAGCACGCTTTCACCTCTGAATCCGAATCCTGCGAGACGATCACGCGCGTCCTGCGGAGTGCACCTGCATTCCCACAACATTGAATCAAGAGCAGAGCGACTTTCATCCTCGAAGGTTACATTCTGTGGAAGATATGCAGCCCGTACCTGAGGACCGATCCATACGATACCAGAATCCGGGGGTTCTTCGCCCATAATTATTTTCAAAAGTGTTGACTTTCCGGTTCCGTTATTTCCTATGACGGCAATACTTTCTCCGCCGATGAACTCAAAGCACAGATCTCGGAAAAGAAGCTTACTACCAAAAGATTTAGAGAGATTGACTGCATCCAGAACCTCGTTCCCATTGAAATC
>R06__coassemble_353_pt1 | contig 16864 bp, 15 predicted proteins | sample R06__metabat2_low_PE_045 | metagenome-assembled genome bin R06 | reverse complement strand
CTGCTGCGGTCCGCCCTGGCCGCCTCTGCCGCCGCACTGCTGGGGACCACCCATGCCGCCCTGGGGAGGAGGCATTCCGGGACCACCCATGCCGCCCTGCGGGGGAGGAGGCATTCCGGGACCACCCTGGAATCCGCCTTCAGGCATTTCGGGGAAATCTGCGGGCATTTCAGGAACGTTCTCTTCTGCAACTTCCTGCTGCTGTACTAATTCTTCATCCATAGTTTATTCCTCCAATTAAAAATTAAGCTTTTGGCTATAGCCTATACTATCACTTCCTGCTGAAATTTTACTGAATTCATCAGCTTAATTCCTGCGTATCTAAAATGATGCCGTTCACTGCCTCTATCAGGTCCACAACCTGGCTGCGGGGCAGGAGTGCAACCGTCTTTCCGTCAAGCTGCGCAATGCAGCTCTCTCCGTCATACCGATAAAGAGCAATCTGTATCTCCGGGAAATTCTCGTTGTTAAGATACAGTGTGAGGCTGATTTCCTCCTTCTGAGAAGGAGCTTCATCTGTGAATTTTGAGGCATAAAGATTTGAAATTGCGCTTCTTATTTCGGTGATTTCAATGTCTTCCCTGTCGTTATAGCTCCAAACAGGGTCTTCATCCTCATCCTCAGCTTCGGCTGAGATTATTGAATATGTTTTTCCCTCAAGCTTGAAATCAAGCTGATAAACCTCATCGAAGGAGGCAGTTATAAGCTCCTTATGGCGCAAATCGTTATATGAAGCGGCAATGAGCTTTTCATAACTTGAATTTGAAAGCTGATAGACGATTTGAGATTCGCCGATGCGGAAATATGCAGTCACATTTTCCTCGGCATCCTCTTCATCTTCATCGCTTTCTGCTGCCTCTGCCAGCTCCTCCTGATTTCTGCCCACAGACAGGATAAAGTCCTCATAGACTGCTTCCTCATCCTCTTCGGTATCAGAGGGGTATGTTATTGTAAGCTTCAGCTCAGGGGAGTCGAGCCCGTATTCAGAAAGCTCCTCCTCGGTGACATTATAGCTCACATAGGTGTCTGTGCTCAGATTTCTGACCGTGCTGAGATAGCTGTTAACATTTGAGGTATCAAGGGGCTTGCTTCCTGCGAAATAAATATCCTCCGGGCAGCAGCTCTTTGTGCTCTCCTCTTCATATTCAACGGTGTATTTTTCATTGCCGTCAAACACAAGCTTAGTGGCTGAGGATACATCAGGAATCACATCATCAAGAATGAGATCTTCTATTGTTATTTCGTAATCCTCAAGGGGATCGTGCTTCACAAGATATACATTTCCGTCTCCGATGGAAACGTATCTTTCGGAATCCAGCACACTGTAATCGCCAAGCTTTATGACATATTCGTTTTCATCGGCTTCTATGGTGATTGTGGCTTCAGGCTTGTTCAGACCATACAGGCTTAAATCATCAGCACTCTCGATTATGAACGAAACGCCGAATTCCTCAAACTGGGACAAAAGCTCGGCAATTTTTTCCTCGTCCACGGGGAACGCCTCGTCCTCGCTCCAGGTCCAGCTCTCAGCTCTTGCAAACGAAAGTGAGGTGTCTCCGTATTCCCAGGCAAGAGCTGTCACGGAATCATATGGTATGCTCAAAATAATCTCATCGCTGTTTTTGATTATTTCCTTTTTCTCCTCATAGCGGCTTACTATGAAGGTGGCAATGCATGCGGCTGCAAGAACTCCCAGCAGTGAAAACAACGTGATTTTTTTAGACCTGCTCATAACATCTCTTCTTCCTTTCAACAATAACCGAAATACCGGTGATAATAAATATTGCAGGGATAATGCCGATCATAACCGTCTTCAGGAAGGACGCCTGGCTTTCTGTGATTGTGAGATAGTTATAACCCAGGGATTTGCTGCGGATTGCAATTGCCTCCCGCTCCCCGATCAGTGAGGACAGGGCGTTCATTGCGAAATCATAGTTTGCGCCGGAGGAGTAGGCATTATACATTTCATCAAGGAAATCGGAGCTTGAAACATATATTATTTTGCCCTCCTTGCCGGTTTCAACAGAAACTGCAAGCGAGAACGGGCCGTCAATGTCCCCTTCCTCCTTTTCATAGGTATCCAGGTCATAGCCGGAGATTTTGCTGAAGGCAGTGTCTGAGGTTCGGAGCAGCTCCGTGACATTTTCGCTTGCGGTATCGTCGATAACGAGACCCTGGGCAATAGGCATAATCACATAATATTTAGACTCTATAAGCGGGTCTGTGAGGTCTGAGCTTTCGATATCCGGCAGCATGATATAGGGCTGGCGGAATGCGTAGTAATTGCGGTCAGCTTCTATAACAACGCCTTCGGCAGTCTGAATTCCATAGGGCTCAAGCAGCCCTGTCAGGTTCGTGAGAGTTCCCTCCTCCGTTGAGCCTGCAATTACGAATAATTTGCCGCCGCTTTTCACATAGTCTGAAAGAAGCTTCTGCTCTTCTTCGGATATATCGCTCTCCGGAGCATAAATCAGAATGCAGTCGGCATCCTCAGGAATATTGTCTTCATTCAGAAGGGAGAAGGCTTTGATTTCCATGTTTTCCTTCTGAAGCTGGTCTGTGAATTTGGCAGGAAGCTCCGCCTCTCCGTGGCCTTCAAGAACATAAACCTGGGGAAGCTCATCGCTTATGACATAATCAATTGCGGAGGTTATTGCGCCCTCTCCGTCGAAGGAATAGGAGGCTGAGTATGTGTTGTAATCCACATCCGTAAGGTATATATCGTTATAGGAAATATATCTGCTCTTGTCTCCGCATTCCACAATCAGGCTGTTGTTGGTTGCGGTTTCACTTGTGTACTGGGCAGTGAAGGTTGGATATGTGTCCGGGTTCTTTTTCACTATCGTGATGTGGGTTGAAAGAGCCGCATATTTTGCCAGAAGATTTTCAATCACATCATCCTCTTTGTCTGCCTGAACGACCCAGTATATGGTCACGTCCTTTTCAAGGGCATTCACAACAACCTTCGTGTTGCTTGTTATGGAATAAAGCTGCGAGGAGCTTATGTCCAGATTAGTAATGCTTTTGGGAAGCACGGAAACCAGAATATTGACCACTACCAGAATGGCAAGCACAATTGCCGTGACTGCAAGGGAATATGAACCGCCCTTCGTGGCAATGCGGTTTTCCGCACTCGGTTTTGTTTCCCAGGCGTTTTTCAGCTTCTCTTTAATATTCTCAAAGAATTTCATCAGTTATACCTCCTCTTCTCAAGAGACTGCACAGTTAAAAACAGAAAGAAGACTATAACAGTTATAAAAAATACAATCGATGTAATGTCAAACACACCGTCAACGAAAACATAGAACCGCTCGAACAGGGAAAGCTTCGTCATGATATTCGGAAGGAGCCCCTCAAGTGCGTCCGGGTTGAAATAAATAAGCGCTGTTAATCCCAGCATGCATGCCATTGCCACGCCGAGCGCAGGTGCATCATTTTTCGTCAGGTGCCTGACCGTCAGGGCAAGCAGCATTATTATAATCACCAGCCCCAGCACTGAGCCGAACACGGTGGATGAAATATAATCTGCAAGAGTGACGCTGTAGTAGTTGAAAAGCAGCACCGGAATTGCAATACCGGCAGCAAAGCCCTGATTTTCCGTTAGAGAGGAAATAAATGTGCCGATTGAAATCAGGGCTGCACCAAGCAGGAAAAATGCAAGGAGTGAACCATATGACGTGGGGAGATATACCTCTCCGTATTTTGAAAAAATCAGCGGATACACGGAAATAACGGCAACGGGAATCAGAAACACAGCCAGCAGCGCCATATATTTCCCCAATACAATATGAGAGGTCTTCAGCGGCAGAGAATACAGCAGCTGATCTGTTTTCTGCTTCTTCTCCTCTGAAATAACCTTCATGGTAAGCACCGGAACAATAACCACCAGCCCGATGCACACAAATTCAAGCACATATTCAAAATTCGATACTGCAGACTGTATGTTATACAGCATTGCCCCGATTCCCACGAACAGCAGCACAAAGGCGCAGAACAGGTATGCCGTCAGGGAATGAAAATAATTTTTAAGCTCATGCTTGAAAACAGCAATCATTTTTCAACCGCCTCACTTTCCGGCAATATGCCGCCCTGCTCAGTAAGCTCAATAAACACATCCTCAAGATTTGCCCGCTTCATATACATTTCGAATATGGGCAGGCTCCTTTCTGCAAAAGCGTTAAAAATCCTGCATCCCGTCCCCCGCAGCTCCTCAGCTCCGGCATCAACCTGGACCTGAACTGTGCCTTCAGCGCTGTTCTCCTGCACTCTCCAGGCGCCTATGCCCTCAATCCTCTGCATGGCAGCCTCCGCCTCTTCTTTGGATGCTTCCGCAGAGAAGTAAATTCCGCCTGTTTCCGTCATCATTGTTTCAAGATTTTTCGGTGTGTCAAACGCCACGAGCCTGCCGCCGGAAATAATGAGCACCTGCTCGCAGATTGCCTGCACCTCCGAAAGAATGTGGGAGCTGAAAATTACGGTATGGGTTTCCCCCAGCGATTTAATCAGATCCCGGATTTCAATAATCTGAATCGGGTCGAGACCGACGGTGGGTTCATCAAGAATGATTACCTTCGGATTTCCCAGCAGTGCCTGGGCAATGCCCACACGCTGCTTATACCCCTTTGAAAGTGTTGAAATCAGCTGATATTTCACCTTTTCAATGCCTACCTGCTGAATGATCTCTGCAATCTGCTGCTTTAATTCCTGCCCCTTAATCCCTTTAGCTTCTCCAACGAACTGCAGATATTCCAGCGGCGTTTCATTCATATATAGCGGCGGCTGCTCGGGAAGATAGCCGATCAACCGCTTTGCCTCCTCCGGCTCCTCCAGAATGTCGTGCCCGCCTACGCTCACCTTGCCCGCGGTTGCGGAAAGGCACCCGGTTATGATATTCATTGTTGTTGACTTGCCCGCGCCGTTTGGCCCGAGAAACCCATAAACATGTCCTTCATCGATGGTGAAGGACAAATTGTCTACAGCAAGAAAATCGCCGTAATACTTTGTCAGATTTTCAACGCTGATCATTTTTCTCACCTTCCTGAAATACTTATAATATCGAACGTTCTGCTGAAAGATAGCATGCCAGGCTGAAACCTGCTTGAAAGCCTTCTGTAATTCACAAAATGTTAAAATTTCAAGCATTCAGTCAAATTTCATTAACCTGTGCTATCATACCGGCAAAGATAAGAAAAGAGACCCGGAACAATCGGAGGAATTTCAAAACGTGAAAAAACTTATCAGCACTGCAATAATATCCGCAGCATTTATCGCCTTGCCACTCGGCGAGGCATTTGCAGACTCAAGCCTGACGGGGCAGACAATTGCCGAATACGCCAAAATTTTTGAAGGTTGCAATTATTCATACGGAGGCGCATCTCCCGCGACCGGATTTGACTGCTCAGGCTTTGTGAGCTATGTGTATTCAAGCTTTAATGTGGACGTGGGCAGAACTGCCTCAGACCAGATGGATGAAGGAACCTCAGTTGACTATTCAGAGGCTTCCCCCGGTGATATAGTGGTATTCGAGAAGGACGGCGAGGTGACGCATTCAGGAATTTATATAGGCGACGGGCTTTTCATTCATGCTCTGAATGAAGACACCGGCGTGGTCATTACCGAGGTTGACGAATTCAATGCAGACAATACAACTGTAATCCGTGTAACCAACGAGTAACTCGCGATTAAATTTTGAATAATTGTTGTAATATACATCTGAAATTGGTATAATTTCAGGTGTATTTTTTATGAAACGGAGAACGACATGGAAGAAAAACAGGTTAAGCGCAATCTGATAATGTTCCCCCTGGGAACAGTCGGGCGCGATATGCTCTATAATCTATACACTAATTTCATTTTCACCTTTATTCTGTTCACAAGAGGACTCGACGCAAAGCAGCTGGGCGCTGTTTCCGCCATTATGATAGGCGCCCGTGTCTTTGATGCTCTAAACGACCCTATAATGGGAAATATAATAGAGCGCACCAGAACCCGCTGGGGCAAATATAAGCCATGGCTCGTTATCGGCATAATCCTGACTTCATTTGTTGTTTATGCCGCATTCAGCACGAAGCTCACCGGCTGGAAGTTCGTCTGGTTCTTTGCTCTCATATATCTCCTATACAGCATAACATACACCATGCACGACATTTCATACTGGGGAATGATTCCCTCTCTGGGCACAGACGCCCATGTGAGAGACCAGTTCACCTCCCGCGCAACTCTGTTCGCAGGAATCGGCGGAACAATTGCCGGCTTCTTCATTCCCATGCTCACCACCGGAAGCAGCACAATCGGCGGCAGCACCCCCTATGCCTATTCTATTGTTGCCCTTGTTATATGCATTCTTGCGCCCCTTTTCCTGTGCTTCACCATATTCGGCGTTCACGAGGACAGAAGCTATAATGATGACCCTGTTCCCCCCATAAGCTTCAAAAAGATTATTTCAGTCTTCAAGGACAATGATCAGCTGCTGTGGATTTCTCTCATATTCCTCTTCCAGCAGGTTGGCAATGACCTGGCGCTGGGCGGTCTGGGCTCGACATACATCTATTTCGACCTGGGCTATGAGGGCGGCTTCTATTCAAACTTCTCCACCTTCGGTCTTGCAGCAACTGCAATTCTGATGGTTATCTACCCGATGATTGCCAAAAAAATAAACCGCAAGAAATTCATGCGGATTATGCTTATAGTATCCGGCATCGGCTATGCCGCAATGCTGCTCATCGGGCTTTTCATGCCCGCGACCAACGCAAATCTCAAATGCTGGATATTCACCATTGCATATATGGCTGCAAACTTCGGAATCTATAGCTATTATCTTATTATGATGATATCCATAATAAATACCGTTGAATATAACGAATACAAAAACGGCGAGCGCAATGAAGCGATTATCGCATCAGTCCGCCCCTTTGTGACGAAGCTCGGCAGCGCCGTTGTGATTGCGATAAACTACATAACATATCTTATTTGCGGTGTGACAAAATATACCCAGCAGATTTCCGATTTTGAGCAGCAGACGAGCCTGAACCTGATAACCGAAACCGAAAAGCTCACAAAGATAAACGAGGTTATTTCCAATGTGGCTTCATGGCAGAAGGTGGGGCTCCTCGTCGTTCTCACAATCCTGCCCTTCGTCTGCATGTATATCTCATACAGCCTCTATAAAAAGCACTATAAGCTGGACGAGGATGAGTATTCCAGAATTTGCGACGAGATAGCCGCAAGGAAAGCATAAGTGATGAAGATATACTGCCTGGGAGACAGTCTCACCTTCGGCTTCGGCGTTAAGCCCTCATCAAGATGGGCAAATCTTGTTGCGGCGGAAACCGGAATCGAGATGATAAACAGAGGTATCAGCGGAGATACCGCAGTGGGCATGCTTTCAAGGCTTGGCGGAATAATCTCTGAAATAAAGGAAGCCCATGGTGAGCCGCAGCTTGTTTTCGTGATGGGCGGATACAATGACTATTTCTATTCCGGCTCCTTTGATACCGCCCGCTCATCCATCGGTGCAATAATACATCAGCTGCTGTCTTCGGGAATAGACGTGCTTGCCGGTATACCGGCTCAAATAAGCTCCGCAGACATTCCCGAAAACTGGTCCTCCCTCATTGATTTCCGCGCAGGGTCTGCTGAAACCGATGAATACTGCAGCTGGCTTGAAAACTACTGCAGGGCATTTGCTGTTCCCTTCATAGATTTCAGACCCTGCCTGCAAGACAGCTCAGGCAAGCTCAATGAAGACCTCCTGCTTGACGGGCTCCATCCGAACACCCGAGGGCATCGCCTTATGGCAGACAGGTTTATACAGTCTTTGAAAGAAATTAATATTTTATGACATGATTAGTACCCCTGTTCAGAAAACAGAATACCTCCTGATGAACAAAGACTCTCCCGTTCTTTCGTTCTACTGTGTGCGCAATGAATTCGGCGAGCCGGAATTCTTTGAAATCGGGCGCTTTTCAGATTATCTGCCCATAGGATATAATGATATCGGGCAGTATCTTGAGCACAGAAAGGCTCCAAAGCATCGTGCGCATATAAAGGAGCTTCTTGAGCGCTACGGCTGCGACGATCTCGAGGGTTTTATAAAGGTCGCCCATGCCCTTTCCCTGAACGACACCTTCTGGGTAAAAGAATCCGGGTCAGACCTTGTCTGGCGCGATGTATCTCTTTATACCAACAGCTTTAACACTCTGATAAGCGAGGCAGCCTTCGACGGAACGCTTAGTGAAACCGACATATCCTCCACCTCTCCGGAATTTGGAACCGATGGTTACTACGCCAAATGCTGGATACGCGGTGAAAATGAAATCCGCCTTATAAAAAGCGGAAGTGCACTGAACGTTCTGGAGCCTTATTCTGAATTTTTCTCTTCTCAGCTTGCGGAAATCATCTGCACAGCTTCTGTTAAATATGACCTGTGCAGCTATCACGGAAAGCTTTCAAGCAGCTGCCCTCTGTTCACTTCCGAGTCACTCGGTCTGGCAAAAATGAATTCGGTTTTCGGCAGAGAGGTTACAGTTCCTGTTCTTCTGGAATACTTTGATTCCTTAGGCAGCGCTGATGCCTTCCGCCGCATGTGTGTGCTTGATGCGATAATTCTCAATCCTGACAGGCACTATGGTAATTTCGGGGTTCTTTTTAACAATGATACTCTTGAAGTGCTGGGTATGGCTCCTGTTTTTGATAACAACAGAGCTCTGTTTCCTGAGCTAAACAACGAAAAGCTCAGTAATCCCGCATGGTATATTGAAAGGTGCAAGCCCAGAATCGGCACTGATTTTCTCATCACAGCCAGATTGCTGATGACCGGCGAAATCCGCTCCGACCTGAAGAATCTTCAAGGCTTCAAGCTGAAGAATCACGATGAGCTTCCGATTTCAGCTGAACGTCTTGAGCTGCTGAATCGGCTGATTAACAGCAGAATTAATGAATTATTGTCCTGATGGGACTTTACTATATTCATCACAGCGGCGCGCAATGCCGCAGATATATAACCGATTTTGGAGGAATAAAATGAGCATTATAAAAAACGAAGCTAAAATCAAGAACCCTCTTATAGTTGCCGTCAGGGAGCAGCTTGAGCACAGGGCACTCTGGATGTACCTTTTATGCGATGAGGCAAATAAAAAAGGTCTTAAGGCAGAGGAATACGCTCCTGCTGCCATAAGACGCTGCGGTGAATATCAGGGTGCACTCCTTAAGGAAAAGGGAGGCATGGGAAATTCCCTTAAGGGTCTTAAGAAGGCTCTTTTCGGTTTCTTCGCACAGAAGGTTTTTGAAATGGACATTCTCCGCTGTGACGATGACCATCTCGACATAGATTTTCATTACTGCCCGCTTGTGAAAGCTTGGCAGAAGCAGGGCTGCTCCGATGAGGAAATTGCCCTTCTCTGCGACCATGCAATGTGCGGAGACAGAGGAATCGGCTCCTGCTTCGGCTGTGAGCTTGATTTGCCGCAAACTATTGCAAAGGGCGGAGATACCTGCCAAATCCGCTACTTCAGACCATAATGATTTCTACGAGGACTGAAAGTGTTTTTATTTTGCCTTGTATTCAATTATATCGTTTCCCTTTAGAATCCCGATAAAGGCTGAAACCCGCTGAAAAACCGGCTCGGCTTCTTCTCCGAACTGCTCTCTCACTGCAAGTGCTATTTCATATATTGTCCGGTTTCCGTCTATGAGAGGCAGAATGAAATTCCCCTGCCCCTCAAGCTCTATTGCAGTCACAGCGCTTCTTTTGAAAAGCTTCTGGGCAATCCGGTCAAAAAAACCGTTGTGCGCAACAGAAAGCGTTACCGCTGAGTTTTCATCAGCTGTGTAGCTGACGTTCTTTTTCAGCTGCGGGACATAATCCAGATAATTACTGCTGCTTTTCACTTTTTCCAAATCCTATTTTACCTATAAGCACTGCCATTGCCACGAGAATTACAATCGCCCCAACCGCGCCTATGCTGATAATTTTTGAAATATCTGTATTGATATTGCATACTGCAAAAACAGCAAGCAGAACACCTATAAGACCTTCGCCGGCAATAAGTCCGGAGCTGAAAAGTATTCCGTCTGAGGTATCTGAAGAGTCCCTGCATTTTTTATCCACAATCCACCTGATAATTCCGCCGATCATTATTGTGGTTGTCAGCTCCAGGGGGAGATAAACACCGATACACACTGTGAGCCCCGGTATTCCGAGAATCTCCAGTATCACGGCAAAGGCAGCGCCCACAAATATCAGCCCCCAGGGGAGGTTGCCGTTCATTATTCCTTCAATAAGAGTCTTCATTAAAACTGCCTGCGGTGCTGCAAGCTCCTGCGTTCCAAACCCCCATGCGGAGTCAAGAAGCAGCATGATTCCACCGATTGCAAAGGCCGTTACTGCGGTTCCTATAAGCTCGCCTATCTGCTGCTTGACGGGTGTTGCACCCACAATATAACCTGTTTTAAGGTCCTGGGACATATCCCCTGCCATAGCTGTTATTATGCAGATTACTGAAGCTATTGTTATTGCAATCAGCATTCCCTCGCTTCCGTCTGTGCCGGTCAGCTTCAAAATCGGCGTTGCTATGAGTATAACTGCAATCGTCATTCCAGAGCTCGGAGAGTTGCTGGAACCCACAATTCCCGCTATTCTTGCCGAAACAACTGCAAAAATAAATCCCAGAATCAGAACCATAAGAACACCGATAAGGTTCATCGGGACTGACGGAATGAACAGCAGCGCGCAGCCGCACAGAATTACTGCAAGAATTATGAAATTCATGTTCAGGTCCTTCTCTGTTCTCACGTCAGCCGCGCCGCTGCCGTTTTTCATGCCCTTGACGGCATCAGAGAAGGTTTTTACTATCATCGGAAGAGATTTGAAAAGGCTGATTATTCCGGCTGCCGCTATTGCACCCGCGCCAATATATTTTATGAAATTGCTCCATATTGCTGAGGCTCCGCCTTCTGCATAGAGTGTCGCTATATCAACCTCTGCAGGAAACATTACCGTGTTTCCGCCGAAAATGCATATGAGAGGAATAAGCACAAACCATGCCAGTATTCCTCCGGAAATCATCTTTGCTGAAATTTGAGGGCCGCATATATAGCCCACGCCCAGCAGAGCAGGATATGGCTCCGCAGAAATCTGAGTCTTCAGCGCGTCAATTTTCGCAGTTATGACTGACGGGACAACGCACAGTCCGTCTATTATGAATTTGACCGCTGCGCCTATTCCCATTCCTATGAAGACCTTCCTTGCAGAGGTTCCGCCCTTTTCTCCGGCAAGAAGCACTTCTGCGCATGCTGTTCCTTCGGGATAGGGAATCGTCGCATGTTCCTTCACAATCAGCGCATTTCTCATGGGTATCATGAATGCGCACCCCAGCACACCGCCGCAGATTGCTATGATCGATAGCGTTAAAAGACCCGGCATTTCAATAAGGCCTTCTCTGCTCCAGAGGAAAAGCGCGGGCATGGTGAAAATGCATCCCGCAGCCATCGATTCACCCGCTGAGCCTATTGTCTGGACCATATTGTTTTCAAGGATTGATTTTCTTTTCATCACTCCGCGGACTATGCCCATTGAAATAACTGCCGCGGGAATTGATGCGGAAATCGTCAGCCCCACCTTCAGCCCCAGATAGGCATTAGCCATTCCGAAAACAAGTGCCAGTAATGACCCTAATATTACAGAAACGGCATTAAACTCCGGCATAATTTTATCCGCCGGTATATACGGCTTGAATTCCTTCTGTTCCACGTTATGCTCCTTTCATTAATTGCAAAAAAGCACCCGGGGATTACCGGGTGCTCTTCAAGACATTAGATTATGCGTTTCTTACGCTGTCTATATGACGGGTGAGATCGAGCATCTTATTGGAGAAGCCCCACTCGTTATCGTACCATGCCATAAGCTTTACGAAATTATCGTTGAGAGCCAATCCTGCTTTTGCATCGAAAATAGAAGTGTGTGCATCGGTGCGGAAGTCGGAGGAAACAACCTCTTCATCAACATACTCAAGAACGCCTGCCATGGGGCCCTCGGAAGCTGCCTTCATTGCTGCGCAGATTTCATCATAGGTTGCGCCCTTCTCGAGACGGCATGTGAGGTCGACGATGGACACATCACCTGCAGGGATACGCATTGAAGTGCCGGTGAGCTTGCCCTTGAGCTCGGGAATAACCTTGCCCACTGCCTTTGCAGCGCCGGTGCTTGTGGGAATGATGTTGTTATATACGGAACGGCCAAGTCTCCAGTTCTTCTTGGAGAATCCGTCAACAACTGCCTGAGTTGCAGTGGAAGCGTGAACGGTCGTCATGAGGCCTTCGAGAATTCCGAAGTTATCATTGAGAACCTTTGCCATAGGAGCAAGGCAGTTGGTTGTGCAGGATGCGTTGGAAACAAACTGCATATCTGCTGTGTATTTATCAAGGTTAACACCGCAAACGAACATCGGTGTGTCGTCCTTTGCAGGGCCGGACATTACAACTACCTTTGCGCCGGCATCAATGTGTGCCTGTGCGGATGCCTTATCGAGGAATTTGCCTGTGCACTCGAGAACATAGTCAACACCCAGCTCACCCCAGGGAATGAGAGTGGGATCACGATACTTGTTGTCATCAAGAACAATAACCTTCTTGCCGTCTACGGTGAGAGTGTGCTCTTCATCGTTTGCTTCAACAGTGCCCTGGAACTGGCCATGGACTGTATCGTACTTTACGGCGTATGCGAGCTGGCTTGCAGGATGACCGGGAGCGTTGATTGCCACTACCTGAACGTCATCAGCCTTTATTGCTGCGCGGAATGTGAGAGAACCGATGCGGCCAAAACCATTAATGCCGACTTTAATCATATTTATATCCTCCATAAATAATATATACAAAAACTTGCCTTATTGCGCTAAAATAATAACAAAACCGCTTAAAAAAATCAATATTTGACCGATTTTAATAATGCCGAAATTTTGCCGCTCCGCGGATTGATTTAGTGCAATTTTTGTTGATTTTCACTAAAATGCACTAATTTCACGCGTATATTCCTCCGCCTATAAACTCTCTCAGCAGAGAATCGGCGGGAACATCCTTCTCTGATATTTCTCCGAAAAGCTGCAGCGCCGGAAGCACGGAGCGCAGCTCATCGAACCGCTCTATTCCCTCAGGAATTGTTTCGAACAGCTCAGTTGCCGTCCTGTTCATAACAGCGAGCTCACATGCAAAGGACGTATCAAAACGATAGTCCGCCTTGTCCTTAAACGGGGTTATATAAAGCACTTCTCCCCTTCTTATGTTCGCCCACATAGACATAGTTTCGTCTGCGCTGGCTCCACGGAAGTTATAGTCTCTTACCAGGCGCCTGACGAGTCTGAACCAGGTATTTTTGAATATGGTCCTGCCGGCAAACACCACATCGCTGTCTGCAGAAATGTGAAGCTTGAAGGCTTCCGGGTGCCGGTCGGTTATCATATCGTTGAGCGCGTGAATTCCCTCCACGATGCATATTTCGTCTTTCCCCAGCTTTATCGATTTTGAGGGATTTACGCTGCGCATTCTTGTTGAAAACTCATATTTGGGAACGAAAATCCGCTCTCCGGCGCTGAGCTTCGTGAAATGCTCGTTGAGAAGCTCCATATCGAGACACAATGGCGATTCAAGATCATATTCTCCCTCCGGTGTCCTGGGGGTGTTCTCAGGGGTCACGGTATTGTAGTAATCGTCCATTCCTATGTAATAGGTTCCTATCCCCCGCGCGTTCAAGCTCTCGCTTATTTTCATCGCAGTTGTCGTCTTGCCGGAGCCGGAAGGTCCGGAGAGGAGAACTATAGGGCTGCTTTTAAGATTTCCGGTAATAAGCTCCGCTGCTTTTTCTATTTTTTCATTATAGCGGTTTTCGCATTCAGCTGCGAATTCAGCCGGGTCCTTCACTGTTCTCAGGTTTATTTCTTCAAGATCGTATGCCATTTATTTCCACCACATTTCATAAAAATCATTTATTTTTTTCCTGTCGCTGCAGATTTTGTCGATCTGATTTATATATTCAAGGGGGTATTTAGGGTCGCTGATTCTGCCGTTCTTTCCTCCGTCTCTCCTGATAAGCTTTGTTGAGGCTCCTCCTCCAACTGCAAGAATCGTGCACAGCTCCTCCATCATGCATATATTATAAAGGTTGACATGACCTTCCTTCGTCCAGCCGGTGTTTTCAAATCCTCCGGACATATTCTTCTGTCGGTAGAGATAATACGGAGAATAGCCCTGCCCCTCAAGCTTCATATATGCATATTCAAGCATTTCAGAAACCTCCTCCGGAGACGGGATTTCCGTTCCGTTTCTGACTATCCCGGAGCCTCTTTTCAGCGAAAGCGTATGAACGGTAATGTTCTCAGGCTCAAGCTTCAAAACGTGGTCGAAGGATTCCTTAAAGCCGCAAACATCGTCTGACGGGAGACCTGCAATAAGGTCCATGTTAACAGCAAAGCCTCCCACTTCTCTAACCGTCTTCAGCGCCCGCTCCACGTCTTCGGCGGTATGCTTTCTGCCTATAGACTCGAGAACGCTGTCTCTCATGGTCTGGGGATTGACGCTCACTCTGTCTACCCCGTGGCTTTTCAGAACCTGAAGCTTTTCTGCAGTGATAGTGTCCGGCCGCCCTGCCTCAACAGTGTATTCCCGCAGCGATGACAGGCTGAATTTCTCTGATATTTCTCTGCAAAGGGTGTCCAGCTGAGCTGCAGAAAGAGTAGTGGGGGTTCCTCCGCCGAAATATATCGACACAACGTTCAGTCCCAGTTTTTTTGCAGCTTCCGCCGTTGCTGAAAGCTCCCTCATAAGAGAACTGAAGAACGGTTCAATAAGGGCTGTGCTTTTCTCCACCGACTGGCTCACGAAGCTGCAGTATGCGCAGCGGGTGGGGCAGAACGGAATTCCCACATAAAGGCAGATATCCCTGTCTGAAAGGCTTTTTTCCGCTTCAATGGTATAGGTGCTCGTTTCATAGCACAGCTCCGCCCGCCGGCGGCTCACATCATATTCATCGCAGAAGAGGGAAATTGCGGCATTTCTGTCTTCAGTGGTCTGCATGATGCCGTGCATAAGCTTCCCCGGTCTCACACCTGTCAGCGCGCCCCAGGGAGGTCTTGCATATCCTGATTTTAGCACTGCCCTGTATATGGCAGTCTTTATAATTTTCTGGCACACACTGTCTGCGGCAGTTGTATCAGATAAGCATCGGCTGTCTGCATTAGCTCTTCCCTGCCATATTCCCTCGCCTGCCGCAAAGCGGCACAACGCGGTTACCTGTTTTTCAGTCCTGCTCAGGCTGACATAGAGCTCAGCTGAAGCATCTTCTGCATATTCCGGCTTTTCTCCCGGAAAAAGTGTCGACACCATCTGCTCGACAGCATACCTGTATTCATGTCCTTTTAGCCTAATTTTCATGTCCCATATTACACTTTATTATAGATTTAATATTTTTTATATTTTTATATTGACAATGACAAAAAATCTTGTTATCTTATAAAATTTTTTATTTGATTTTTTTGTTAATTTATTGTAAACTTAATTGGAAAGAAAAGGATTGGGGTTTAATAGATGTATTCGGTCGGTGAAAAAATAATATATGGCGAAAGCGGAGTATGCACAATAGAAAAGATTGCTCCCTTGGATATGGCAGGTGCAGACTCCTCAAAGATGTACTACTATCTCAAGCCGCTGATAGGCTCAGGAACATACTTCACGCCGGTTGATTCCAATGCGTTCATGCGCCATCTCATCAGCAAAGAGGAAGCAAATTCCCTGATTTCCTCCATTCCGGATATCGAGCCCGCAATCTGCAACGACAGCCGGTTTAATCACGTTGAAGCCTTCTATAAAGAGCTTTTCCGTCTCCACACACCCGAAGCAATGGTTTCAATCATAAAGGGTCTCAACCAGAGAATGTCAGAGAAGAAAACAAAAAGCTCCAGGGCAGAGGCAACCATGAAGCGCGCAAGGGAAGTACTCCATGGCGAGCTTTCAATTGCTCTTGAAATGGATATCAGTGAGGTTGATACCCTCATTAGGGGGAAAATATAGCTCAGCTTAAGGTGCACTCACATACGGGTTCTGCAGTAACGCAGAAGCCGTATTCTTTTTTCAGCTCATTGCATATATCGTCTGTTTCTGTGCCCGGGTTAAATATTCCAAATACCGCAGAACCGGTCCCCGTCATTATAGCGCACTCGGCTCCTGCATCCAGAAGCTTTCTTTTTATCTCCGGGACGACCTTAAGCCGCCTGTCCGGCACATCTTCAAACACGTTGTATACTCTGCGGCATATATGCTTCAGATTCCCTGATTCAATTCCGCTGATAATTCCGGCTGTATCCGGATGGATACGAAGTTTTATTCCGTCAATCGCTTTGAAAAGCTCAGGTGTTGAAATAGAAAACTCCGGTTTGCATATGACAAACCTGCACTCCGGAAAACTCTTCAGAGCTGTGAGCCTTTCTCCCTTTCCCTCGGCAAGTGCAGTTCCTCCAATAAAGCAAAACGGCACATCCGAGCCCACTCTCTCTGCCACCTCAATAAGCCTGTCTCTGCTCAGCGGGCTGCCGAAAAGCCTGTTCATTCCTCTCAGAACTGCAGCTCCGTCGCTTGAGCCTCCTGCCATTCCTGCGCCAATCGGAATGCGTTTGCTTATTTTTATCTCGGCTCCTGTTGTTTCATCTCCAATTTCTTCAAGAAACAGCTTTGCCGCCTTTACTGCCAGATTTCGTTCGTCTCCCGGAATAAAATACAGTCCTGTATCGGCATGCAGCTTTCCGGTTTCGTTCAGGGTTATCGAAACATCGTCGTGCAGGGAAACTGCCTGCATAACCATAATCATATCGTGATACCCGTC
>R06__coassemble_341_pt1 | contig 17448 bp, 15 predicted proteins | sample R06__metabat2_low_PE_045 | metagenome-assembled genome bin R06 | reverse complement strand
GTTTCCTTCTCGGGAACGTTCACCCACACCTGCAAAGACGGAGTATCCGTTGTGCTCATATGCGATGTTGCGGATAAGCTCCATTATAAGCACGGTTTTGCCCACGCCGGCGCCTCCGAAGAGCCCGATCTTGCCGCCTCTTGCATAGGGTGTCATGAGATCTATTACCTTGATGCCAGTCTCCAGAACATCCTGCGAGGGAACAATATCCGTGTATTTTGGAGCCGGATGGTGAATGGGCCAGCGCTCTTCAGCATTGATATCTCCGCCACGGTCGATGGGATTTCCCGTCACATTTATCATTCTTCCCAGCATCTTATCGCCTACGGGAACGCTTATGGGGGCTCCGGTGTCTACTGCCTGCATTCCTCTGGATATGCCCTCTGTGGACTGCATGGCAATACACCTGACTCTGCCGTCTCCAAGCTGCTGAAGACATTCAAGAACGTCAGTTTCTCCGTTGTGCCGGATTTCAACTGCATGAAAAATATCCGGTAAATCAGTTTTAGTGGGGAAAATAATATCAACGACAGGTCCGCTTATTCTTTCTACTATTCCTGTATTTCCTTTAGACATATCAGTTCTCCATATACCGCATTGCCATTCCCGAGGAGGTCTCTATTACACTGTTTGTTACCTGGGCCTGGCGGACGCGGTTTATCATTGTTTCAAGCTTTGCCGATGATTCATCGGCATTGTCGCATGCGCTCCGCATGGCAACAAGAGTTGCGGCATGAAGTGCGGAGGCATGGCTCAGCATTATCTTATAAACTCTGCCAATGAGACTGTATATTGCGGGGCGGTCTCCCACTGTTTCGTAATCCGGCAGATAGAGGGGCTTAGTATTGCGGTTTATGTTTTCCAAAGTATCTGCATGGGGCAGAATCTGCCATTTGGCTGCTTTTCGAGTCATCATGTTGATATACCTCTGAGAAATTATAAACACATTGTTTACTGCCCCGGAGGTATAGAGACTCAGAAGCTCTGATGTGAGCTTCTCTGCATCGCTGTATAGAGGCACATCGTTCATTTCTCTCTCATCTGCCTCTATGCTGTTATCGGCGCAGAATTTCCATGCCTTTTTCCCGAGGGCAATTATCATTGGCTTTTCCTGATTATTGGAAATTTCTTCCTTGAATTTCCTCAGAACTTCGTTATTGAAGCTGCCGCAGAAGCCTCTGTTTGAGGAGAGGAGCACATAGCAGTTTCTTTTTGATATTATATCGCTGCTGCGCGGAAAGCCTCTGTCTCCAATTGTTTCGATTGTCTCAATGCATGCATCGGAATAGGCTTGAAGCTCGCTCATTGCCCTGTTAACCTTTGAAAGCTTGACAGTGGCAACAGTCCGCATTGCCTCAGCCATCTCGGCAGTTGCCTTTATGCTCTTTAGTCTTTTTTTCAGTGACTGAAGATTAGCCATGATTATACTGCCTCTCTGAATTCGGCTATCGCTTCATCCAGCTCAGCCCTTGTTCCTGAATCCAGCTTGTTTCCTGTCTTCAACTTTTCAACCAGTTCAGGGTATGCCGCGCCAAACCAGCTTATAAATTCATTTTCAAACGCCCAGATACGGTCAGTTCCATACTTCGCCGTTGCGCCGACAGACACGGCATAGATAATAAGAGCCTGCTGCCAGCTGGGCATCGGCTTGAAGCGGTCCTGCTTGAGGACTGCCATCATCCGTTCGCCTGAATCGAGAGTCTTCCGGGTTGCCTCGTCTACATCGGTTCCGAACTGTGTGAAGCTGGCGTATTCACGATATTGAGCAAGATCAGTCCTTAGGCTGGCAGCAACCTGCTTCATAAGCTTCGTCTGGGCTGAACCGCCTACACGGGAAACGGACAACCCCACGTTTATCGCCGGGCGCTGACCTGCATTGAACAGATCGGTTTCGAGGAAAATCTGACCATCTGTTATGGATATTACGTTGGTTGGAATATACGCGGAAATATCTCCCGCCTGTGTTTCAATTATGGGAAGCGCAGTGAGACTTCCTCCGCCCGCTTCATCTGAAAGGCGGGCTGACCTTTCAAGGAGACGTGAATGGAGATAGAAAATATCCCCGGGGTATGCCTCTCGCCCAGACGGCCGATGGAGCAGAAGTGACAGCTCTCTATATGCCACAGCGTGCTTTGAAAGATCGTCGTATATGACGAGAGCATCTCTGCCTGTTTTCATGAAATATTCCGCCATTGCAGTCCCCACGTATGGCGCTATGTATTGGACGGATGCGGAATCAGAAGCGGAAGCGAGAACAACGCTGGTATATTCCATTGCGCCGCAGTCTTCAAGCTTTGAAACAATTGACGCGACTGATGTCTCCTTCTGGCCGATTGCAACATAAATGCAATAAACTCCCTTGCCCTTCTGGTTGATTATGGTATCTATGGCAATGGAGGTTTTGCCGGTCTGACGGTCTCCGATTATGAGCTCTCTCTGGCCTCTTCCTATGGGAACAAGGGCATCGATTGCCTTGATACCTGTTTCAAGGGGCACATTGACAGGCTGCCTATCCGGGATCGGGGGAGCAGGGCACTCAATAGGCAGCTTCTCGAAGTTCCATATTCTGCCCTTGCCGTCTATCGGGTCTCCAATGGGATTAATCACTCTGCCCAGCAGCTCATCGCCAACTGAGGTTTCAGCCATTCTGCCGAGACGCCTTACCTGAGTGAGACTCTCTATATGCTCATACCTGCCGAAGATAATGCAGCCGACCTTATCCGGCTGAACATCGAGCACCATGCCGTACATCTTGCGGTCTTCTGCATAAAACTCCACAAGCTCGCCATACATGATATCCGAAAGACCATCCATCCAGCATATACCGTCTGACACGGAAATAACTCTTCCGACCTGAAAGATGTCTACATCGATATCTACGCTGTCTATGGCATTTTTTATGCTGCTTAGCATCACATCAGGGTCGGTTTCGGTCAGCGGCATGCCGTTTAATGCTTCCTGAAGACGATATAACCTGCCTCTGACGGAATAATCGTATATGGTGTCTCCTATTCTCAGCTGAAAACCGCCCAGGAGCTCCTCCTGCCGGTCTCTTATGAGAAAGGAGGAAGTACCGCCAACACTCTCAAGAAGCTTGTCTGTTTCGGAATGTATTCTGTCTACTGTTTCGGGGGACAGAGGTTCTGCTGAGCTTAGCGTTACATAAAGAACGCCTTTGTGGGCGAGATACATCGTATCGCCCGGAGTGAGCTTTATAAGCTCAAGAATTCTGCCGGCAATACGGGCTTCATTTTCCTTCATAGCGCTGCGGAATTTGCCTGTCTGCATATACTCGCGGGCCTTTTCCATAACCTGGGCGACGAGGTCGGTCCGGGTTTTGAGAAGCATCTCAAGGCGCAGATTATCGCAGTGCTTTGTGAACCTGGTGTCCATTGCCGCAAGTTCAAGAGTGCACTGTTTTTCGGCTTCTGAAAGGGTTGCTCCGGTTAGATCTGCTACAGGCTGCATTTCAGGCACCGGTTCCTCCTCAGGCAGAGCATGGTTCAGTTCGTCGAGCTTGCGGTTAATTCTGAGGCGCCTTCCGGAGAATATGCTGGCAATCATCTTGCCGCCCACAAGGTATACCAGCGCGGCAAGCAGCGCAAAATTGATTAATGCATAAACAAAATGCATAAATTTTTCCTCTATCGAATTATTGTTGTGGCATAATCCAGGGCAAGCTCATCGATTCCGCCGGAGAATTTTTTCTCCAGCTCATCAGATTCCTTCTGAAGGGCTTCGATGAGAGCCTGCTCCCTGACATCATAATCAGCTTTTCTTTCAGCAATGCGCTTTGCAGCATCAGCCTGAGCCTGCTCCATAGCACGCTCATTTTCTTCCATAGCCTTTTTCTGCATAGCGTCTCTTTGGATACGGGCATCTGTTTTTATTTTTTCCCGCCTGTCAAGCTCGGCTTTTTTCGCAGCAGCATCTTCCTCAAGCCTTCTGTTTCGGTCGTCCATAATCTTGAGAACAGGCTTGAACAGAAATCGGTCGAGTATGGCAGCAAGAACACAGAAGCTGATTATCGTCCAGATTACTACTGATATCTGAATTGTCATGTTATGCTATCTTTGAAAGTATCATGAAGGCTATGAGAAGACCATAAATAGTAAGTGCCTCCATAAGTGCCATGGATACAATAAGAGTTGAACGAATGTTTCCGGCTGCGTCAGGCTGGCGGGCTATACTCTCCATTGCCGCTTTTGCTACCATTCCCTGGCCGAGAGCCGGGCCGATTGTGCTAAGTGCCATTGTGATTGCGGCGGCTAATGCATAAATTGCGGATTCTGTCATAATAGTGACCTCCATTGGTAATTGATTTTTATTTTATTCTTTTATAGTGGCTTCATCAAGATAGATTGAAACCAGGGTAGTGAACACGATTGCCTGAAGTGCGCAGAACAGCAGCGAAAGAATCATCATTACAAGGGGTGCTCCTATGGGCAGGAGCTCGCCCAGCTGCTCGGTGACTGTTTCCTCTCCGAATATATTTCCATACAGTCGAAGTGAAAGGGAAAGAGGCTTGATAAACTCATCAAGAATGAGCAGCGGAAGCATAAGCGCCATGGGAGACACAAACCGCTTCAGATACCCCTTTATTCCGAGAGTCTTTATGCTGGCTGCCTGCAGGAAGAAGAAGGTTGCAATTGCAAGACCTGCCGTCACGGAAAGAGAGGATGTGGGCGCTTTGAGATACTTTGTGAGCCCGATTCCGGGAATAAGCCCTGAATAGTTTGCAAATATGATGAATACGAACAATGACCCGAGAAAGCAGAAATATTTTCTGCCTCTTTCCTTGCCCAGATTTGAAGAAAAGCTGCCATCGAGATACTCTATGCCCCATTCAATGACATTCTGCAGCTTTCCGGGGCGTTCCTTCAGATTTTTCCCGACAAGGATGGAAAAAACTGCAAGAATTGCCACAATAAGCCACATCATCAGCACTTCTCCTGTGATATCGAGAAAACCGAACAGAGGAATTACGACCTCTGAGGCACCTCCCATTATTTATCATCTCCTTTACTCGCTCTATTTATGAACTTAGCTGTTATTACTATGGATGGAATCGTCAGCCCGAGAGCGGCTCCAATCAGCGGCAACAGCAGACCGCTCTCAACATTTCTGAAAACGAAAAACACCGCCGTGAGATATGCTATATTCAAAAGCTGCCTCAGAAAAGCAATTGCAAGCAGTGAGCCTGTGTTTTCATCTGCCTTTCTGCTGCTGAGCTTTGCATTTATAACAGCTACAAGCACTCCGCCGGCACATGTTATAAGTGCAAAAATTAGTCCGTTCAAACTATATCACTCTCCTACCTGAGCATTTTGAGGTATGCTGAAATATCATCATCTATGGAGCTGACAGCGTCTATCAGCTTTTTGGCTTCCTTCGGACTGCGCCGGGCATAGACCATAAGGTCCCTGACCTTTTCATACATTTCGTCATCCGACAGGGGGTTTTCAGGCTCGCCCTTCGGGTAGTCAACTCTTCTGATATATTCCGACCCGTCTGAGCATATGACGGTCACCAGTGCAGCTCTCTTTTCAGGCACGAGCGCCGACAGCTCCGAGCTTACAGCAACCTTGATTTTCCTGGCGAGCTTCTGAACCTTCTCGTCCTGGACCAAGTCCTGAGTAAAGGCATCAAGCCCTGCCTTGCCATATAGAAGGGCAACTGCCACGGTATAGGGAATGCTCATCTTGGCTGCACTTATACTGTGAATCTCACTGCTGTCGTGCCCGAAAACGGCGAGATCGTATGTTGAAACATACACTTTTTTTATTTCTTCGGGCTTTATTCCATTATCTTTGCGGATAAAAAGCGCCGCCTCTACCGGGGGATGGACCTGTCTGTGGGATGCATAGGCTTTTCGGTATACCTTGAATAGGCAGCCGCTCATTTCAATGGCGGATTCAAACTTTTCGTCGTTTACGGAACCGTTGAAGGCTTGGATAAATCCTTTTTTTCCGCCGAGCGCGTCTTCCGGACCCTTATAGCAGCAGTAGGCTATATTAGCAGCCACAAGCCCGTTCAGACCTGCCTTTGCGGCATTATACGGGAGGAGCTCTGAGTCTCCGGTCATCATTTCGCTTATGCCGGCGGCGCTGGTCAGCGCAGCGGAAACAGCTGCCAGAAGCTGCTCGTGGGGATATTCCCTGGCGACAGAGATACCGACCGCAGCACCAACCGTCCCACAGGTTGCGGTGGCGAAAAAGCCCTTTTTCGTGTGGTTTGGCTGAATCATGCATGCCAGGCGAATCATCGCCTCGTACCCTGCGGCAATTCCCCTGAGGAAGTTTTCGGCTGAAATATTCTCCTTTTCCAGAATCGCCAGCAGCGGCGAGATAACAGGAACAGAGGGGTGAAGCATACCATATCGGTGCCCGTCGTCAAGCTCGAGGGTATGGGCACTCATTCCGTTGAGAAGGCACGCTGTATATTCATCAGCTCTGGCGTGCATGCCGGCTATAAGAGAGCTTCCCTTTCCATCGAAAGCGGCAAGATATGCTGAATGCCTCTGTGCAAGCTGCCGGCTGCCGGCTATGAGCACGGCGCTGTAGTCGAGAAGGCATTTTCTGGCTGCATCTCTCGCTTCAGCATTCCACTCATGGCTGAGAAAATATTCTATTCTTTCGACATAACGCTCGATATAATTCATGCTTTTCTCCGGTATGTTTATTATTCAGGCTGCCATCTTTCTATCTCAAGACCTGTGAGATATCTTCTTATCATATCGTAGACATGGTTTCCTGCCATGCGGCGGATAAAGCTCCTTGTTCTGATTCCGCTGCCCATATGAAGCTCGCGGACATATGTTTTTTCCGGTGTTGCCATAGACACGAAGACCGTTCCCACCTCGTGTACTCCATCTCCGTCAGGACCGGCAAGCCCCGTTACCCCGATGCCGATGTCTGCACCGACCAGCTTGCGGACACGCTCTGCCATTTCCTTTGCGACCTCATAGCTCACGGCGGTCTTTTCCTCGAGCAGTTCATGGCTGATACCGAGGAGTTTTTCCTTTGCGCCGTTTGTGTATGTCACGACTCCGCCGAGGAAGAACTCACTTGCTCCGGGAATATCTGTGAAGCGCTTTGCTGCTTCTCCGCCGGTGCAGCTTTCTGCGAGGGCAAACGTCATATTTTTTTCTTTCAGAAGCTGAAATACACTTTCTTCGATGCATTCAACATCTGTGCCGTATACAAACTCGCCGAGTCTTTCGGCGACATGATGCATAACCGGCTGAATCATTTCCTCTGCTTCGGATTCAGAGGATGCCTTGGCGGTTATCTGAATGAGACAGTCGCATTCCTTAGCATAGGGTGCCATGCTGGGGTTTGTCATATCGTTCATTTCATCTGCGAAAATATCATCGACTCCGCTCTCGCCTATTCCGAAAATTCTTACGGAATGGGAAACGATTGTTTCATCCGTGAGCTTTTTGAGATATGGTATGGCGCTTTTGAGGAGCATGGCGCGGCATTCCTTTGGAGGCCCGGGAAGCATGATTACTGTTTTCCCGTCTTTTTCGAAAGCACAGCCGGGAGCCGTTCCGCAGGTATTGTGGAACACCGTGCAGCCTTCAGGCAGCATTGCCTGCTGGGTGTTGTTCTGAGTGTATTTGTGGTTTGCGGAAATATAGTCGTATAGGCCATTGTATTCCTCTTCGTTCAGCACAAGCGGAACATTGAAGGCTGCAGCAAGGGTCTGCTTTGTGAGGTCATCGCAGGTGGGCCCTAGGCCCCCTGTTGCGATAATTATATCCGCGCGGCTTTTTGCAATTTCTATGCACTCTGAAAGGCGCTTCGGGTTATCGCCCACCACAGTGTGGAAACGTACATTTATGCCGATTTTTGAAAGTTCCTCTGATACATCACGGGCATCGGTGTTGGTCACATGGCCGAGAAGCAGCTCAGTCCCGACGGATATTATCTCTGTATCGTATGACTTAGTCATTTCGTATCTCCACGCGATCTATGCCGGCAATTGCCTCATTTACAAGACCTTCAACATCGAGGACAGATTCCACTCTCTCCACATCCTGAAGGCGGGGCTTCGTGCGGGGGTGCTTCGGAGTGAAGACTGTGCAGCAGTCTTCATACGGAAGAATTGATGTGCTGAAGGTTCCTATTTTTCTTGCAAGACGTATGATTTCTTCCTTATCAAAGCCGATAAGCGGCTGAATGACAGGGAGCGTTGTTACTGCTCTTGTTACTGCCATTGCCTCCATTGTCTGGCTGGCAACCTGACCGAGATTTTCTCCGGTTACGATTCCCTTTGCCCCGTTATAGACGGCTATTCTTTCTGCAATGCGCATCATAAAGCGGCGCATAATGAGAGTGAAATACTCTTCAGGGCATTTATCTCTTATTTCTTCCTGGATATGGGTGAAGGGAACGATTTCCATGGTCATTTTCCCGCAATATTCAGTCAGAATTTCGGCAAGCTCGATTACCTTTTCCTTTGCCTGCTCCGATGTGTATGGGAAGGAGAAAAAGTGAACGGGAATGAGCCGAACGCCCCTTTTAGCTATCATATATGTGGACACGGGGCTGTCTATTCCGCCTGAAAGAAGCGTTACTGCAACTCCGTTTGAACCCACAGGCATACCGCCTGCCCCCGGAACGGGAGTTGAGTGCACATATGCTGCGAGATCACGGATTTCGACAAAAATCGCCAGCTCCGGGTTGTGCACATCGACACGGCACTCCGGAAATGCCTCTTGAAGCTCGCCGCCCACATACTGGGAAAGCTCTATGCTTGTCATCGGGAAGGTTTTATCGCAGCGCTTGGATTCCACCTTGAAGCTGCCTGCCCTTCGCATATCATCTCCGAGATATTCTATTGCCATCCGGGCAATCGCTTCCTTATTCTTTTCGCAGGCTGCCGCGCGGCTGAGAGATATGACGCCGAAGACATTTTTCATCGCCTCGAATGCCTCGTCCATATCGGCATCATCGTTTTTCGGCTCGACATATATTGTTGACTGCATACAGCTTACATTGAAATCTCCGATTGGCTTAAGCCTATATGCTATATTACTGAGAAGCTTGCGCTCGAAGCTTTTTCTGTTAAGTCCTTTCAGAACTATTTCACCAAGCTTGAGCAATATTATATCGTTCATTCGTCCTCCGCCCAGAGAAGTGCGCATTTGACTGCCTTATGCCAGCCCTTTATTGCCTTCTCACGGTTTTCGTTATCCATTTCGTTTTTAAAGACTCTGTCTATTGCCCAGTTAGACTTTATGTCTTCAAGGCTGCTCCAGTATCCCACTGCCAACCCGGCGAGATATGCGCTTCCGAGAGCAGTCGTTTCTATGCACTGAGGTCTGTATACATTGCAATCGAGAATATTGCTCTGGAACTGCATGAGGAAGTCGTTGGCGCATGCGCCACCGTCTACCTTGAGTTCCCTAATCCGTATGTTGGAATCCTGCTCCATTGCCTTTGCGATATCGTATGTCTGGTAGGCAAGGGATTCCAAGGTGGCTCTTATTAGATGGGCTCTGTTGAAGCCCCTCGTGAGCCCCACTATTGCGCCTCTGGCTCTCTGGCTCCAATATGGTGCTCCAAGACCGGTGAATGCGGGAACAACGTAGCCTCCGTTGGAATCAGGGACTGAACGGGCAAACTCCATACTCTCTGATGCTTTTTCTATTACGCTCAGTTCATCTCTGAGCCACTGAATTGCAGCCCCTGCGACAAAAATACTGCCTTCGAGCGCATACTCAACATGATCCTCAAAGCCCACGGCAATCGTCGTTACGAGGCCGTTATGGGACCTGACGGGAGTTCTTCCTGTATTCATGAGGAGGAAGCAGCCCGTTCCGTATGTGTTCTTCATCTCTCCCGGGTTGAAGCAGCACTGACCGAACAGAGCACACTGCTGGTCTCCGGCGGCACCTGCTATTGGGATTTCTCCGCCGTATAGCATGTATTCAGTAGTTCCGTATACGCAGCTTGAGGGTTTAACCTCAGGGAGAATACATTCGGGAACCTCAAGGAGCTCGAGGAGTTCCTTGTCCCAGCACAGATCATGAATGTTATACAGCATAGTGCGGCTGGCGTTCGTCTGGTCTGTTACATGGACTTTGCCGCCTGTGAGCTTCCAGATTAGCCATGTGTCTATCGTGCCGAAAAGGAGTTCTCCATTTTCAGCCCGTTCTCTTGCCCCGGGGACGTTATCAAGAAGCCATTTTATCTTCGAACCGGAAAAATACGCATCCGGAACAAGACCTGTTTTGGCGCGGATTTTTTCGCTCCAGCCCGCTTCTACTATTCCATCGATTATATCGGAGGTACGCCTGCACTGCCAGACTATGGCATTGGCAATTGGCTCACCTGTGTTTTTATCCCATATGACTGTTGTTTCTCTTTGGTTTGTTATTCCTATTGCTGCTATGTCTTCTGCGGTGACGCCAAGCTTCTGCATTGCTGCGCGGGACACCTCGAGAGTCGTGAACCAGATTTCTTTCGCATCATGCTCAACCCAGCCGGGCTTCGGATATATCTGGCGGAATTCCTTCTGCTCAACGGAGCAGATATTACCGGACTTATCAAAAAGAATACAGCGGGAGCTTGTCGTTCCCTGGTCAAGAGACATTATGTATTTCATGATGAACTCCTTGCTTTATTTTTAATTTAACAATTTATTTTTATTTTAACAATTTATTATACCACAGTATTACTATAATTGACACAAAAATTTGTATGTGATAAACTAAAAAAAATTATGGAATCAGGTTAAATTATGAAAAAATTACTTTATTTGCTTTTAACAATGGCTTTTTCTGCAGTTTTGCTCTGCGGATGCGGCGAAAAGGAGGCTCCGGCGCCAACTTCTGTGGAAATAAACGGCACCGAGTATGAATTTACGACTGAATATCTTGATCTTACCGGAATTGACAGCATAGACGGATTTATAAGCAATGCCGAGCTGCTGGACTCCGTCAAGAAAATAAGCCTTGGGGAGACCGCTCTTTCAGCGGACCGGATTGAGGCACTTAAGGATGCATATCCGAATGCGGCTGTTGAATATACGGTCAATATACTCGGCACGTCATATCCGCAGGATACCGAAGAGCTTGATTTGAGAAATTTGCAGCATTCCCAGGTTGAAGAGACGGCAGCTGCTCTAAGCAAGCTCCCTGAGCTCAAGACAGTCACTCTTGTTGACAGGGGCAGAACTGATGAATATGATCCGAATGAGGATGGTGTCGTGGATTATGTCCGTTATCATGGGGATGTGAGTGACCTTCCGTTCGAGGATTATGTGCTTCTGAAGGAAGCCGCCCCGCAGGCGGATATAGAATACTGCTTTGAGCTTTTTGACCTGAAGATCAACACCGTGATTACGGAAAAACTGCAGTATAAAAACAAAAGCATAGGCGATTCAGGGCTTGATGAATTTCGCAAAGTGCTGCCATATCTTGACAAATTAAGCTATGTTTCACTTGACCGCTGCGGCACAAGCGATGAGGAAACAGAAAAACTCAACGAGGAATTCCCTAACAAGAAAATCGTCTGGCGCATTTACTTCGGGCCGTATACGTGCATGACGGATGTGGAAACCCTCTGGGCAATGTGCATCTATGATGGTCAGGACAATCCGATTGATTCCCTTAAATACTGCCATGAGCTCAAAAATCTCGACATAGGTCACAGCGAGGTAATGGATCTGAGCTTTCTTTACGGCACTCCGCAGCTTGAGGTGCTTATTATGTCCTGCGGAAATTACGGGAGCTTTGAGCCGGTTGGAAGTCTTAAAAATCTGACGTATCTTGAGGCGGGACAGTCCCAGAACAACTATCCTAAGGACATTTCACCTCTCGCCAACTGCAAAAATCTTGAATATCTGCATTTGGGGTTAATGAGCGGACTGACGGATTTATCCGCAATTAAAGAGCTCACAAATCTTAAGCGGCTGAACCTCACACAGACGTATTTCACCGAGGAATTTCTTGCCCAGGTGGATGAGCTCAGGGAGCTGCTGCCTAATACGGACATTGAGGCGCTGCAGGATCTGGACAGTCTGCTGTATGGCCATTGGCGCTTTAGTGACGGCGGATATACTCCGATGTATCAGCACATACGAGACATCTTCTGCTATGATGACATATACGGTCAGCCGAAGCTTTATGGCGAATTCGATTTTGAATTTGAGGACTGAACGAAATTATCTCCGTCTTTCTGTTGGCGGAGATAATTTCATTTAAACATTTTATGTTCAGTTGTTCTGCAGCATTTGAAGATATCTTGACAGTGCATCCTGCCAGGATGGCAGCGGCTCGAAGCCGCACTGAACAAGCTTTGATTTATCAAGACGGCTGTTATACGGCCGTTTTGCTTTTGAAAGTCCGTATTCCTCGGTCGTCACGGGAATTACCTTTGTTGAAAGTCCTGCCTGCCTGTATATTTCGCAGCAGAAATCATACCAGGAAATATATCCTCCCTCGTTGGTGGCGTGATAAAAGCCGTATTTTTCGCTTTCTATCATGTCTGCAAGGAGACGTGCGAGATCAAATGTGTATGTTGGAGTTCCTATCTGGTCGCTCACAACGCGCACTGTTTCGTGGGTTTTGCCCACATTCAGCATGGTCTTTATGAAATTTTTCCCGTTGAGCCCGAATGCCCACGCGATGCGGACGATAAAGAATTTATCGAGAGCTGATGATACTGCGAGCTCGCCTTCAAGCTTTGACTGACCATATATATTAACGGGGTTGAAATCCTTGCAGTCGGGCTGCCATGGCTCGGTTCCTTCTCCAGAAAAAACATAGTCAGTGCTTATATAAAGCATTTTTGCGCCTGATGCTCTGCAGGCTTCTGCGATATTTCGCGTCCCGATTACATTTGCTGCACGGACCTTTTCGTAATTTTCAGAGTCTTCCGCACCGTCTACATTTGTCCAGGCTGCGCAGTGGATAACTGCGTCAGGGTGAAGTTCGGATATAACGGAATTAACAGCGCCGGAATCCGTGATATCAAGCTGAAAATATGGCATTTCTGCCACATCGTCTGCAATTCCCTTATAGAAAGAGCTGCTGCCGCTTCCGATGGTGCTGTGGTTACGCTTATTCAGTTCATTCATCACATCGTGGCCGAGCTGACCATTGACACCTGTCACAAATATGTTCATATGCTTTACTCTCAGTGCTCTGAATTTTTGAATTTTCCGCCAAATACCGTCATAAAAAGAATTTTTATATCAAGCCAGAAGCTCCAGTTTTCGATATACCATATATCGTATTCAACCCGGTCTTCGATTGATGTGTCTCCTCTCAGGCCGTGAACCTGAGCCCAACCCGTCATTCCCGGGCGAACCTGCTGGCGGACAAGATAGAGAGGGACTGTTTCTTTGAACTGCCGCACATAAAACGGAATTTCCGGGCGCGGCCCTATTAGGCTCATATCTCCTATCAGGACATTAAAAAGCTGGGGCAGTTCATCTATGCTGTATTTGCGGATGAATGTGCCGAATTTCGTTTTTCGCGTGTCTGTGTCGGTCGACCAGGCTGTGTTCTCTTCCGCGTTCACCCGCATGCTTCTGAATTTCAGCATCATGAAAGGCTTCTTATCTTTGCCGATGCGCTCCTGCCTGAAGAAAACGGGACCAGAGCTTGAAAGCTTGACTCCAAGTGCTGCGAACAGCATAAGCGGACTTAAAACCAGAAGCATAAGTGCGGAACCTATAATGTCTGTCGCGCGTTTGAGAAGAGAATTTCCAAAACTATCTAACGGGGTTGCCCGGAGATTTATAAGCTTGCTCTTTCCTATGTTTTCTATTTCAGGGTGGGCAGGGATATAGTCGCTATAGAACGGAATCATTGATACATGAATTCCTTCTTTATCTGCTATGTCTATTGCAGGGCGGATAAATTCAGTTTCATCGGCTTCGAGAGCTATTATAATTTCGTCAGGGTCGATAGAGGGAATTACACTGCTGAACTCGCTGTATGCCCCCAGGTATGTTCCAAGATTATCTGTGTATTCGGAGCCGAAGTACCCTTCTATTATGCATTCATCCCGCTTAGATTCCATGATGTCTGAAACATACTGGCGCGCATGGACGCCTGAACCTATTATCACAATTCTTCTCTTTGCATACCCGAAGCTGCTCTTCATTGCTATCCTTTTGCCGATTATATGCTTCAGAGAAACAAACAGCGACGAGATAAGCCAGAACAGCACAAGCACGTCTCTTGAAAAATCATTGATTCTATATAGGAAAAGCAGTGCCATTCCAATCAGAATTCCAATAGCATTCACAAATGCAATTGAAATTGCCTGCGCTGCCCTGTTCTGCGGCTTGAACAGATAATAGGCAACAGGAAGCAGGATGCTAAGTATTATAACTCCAACTATAAAGCACGATGACTTCATGTTGATGCTGATGCTCCCATGCATCACGCTGAACTTCAGCCAGAGCGAGATGAAGTATGACAGGAATATAATAACTGCATCCGTGATAATGTTGAATAATTTAATTTGTTTTTTGTTTTTGTTAATCATACCTTGTGATTATAATATAATTTTTGATAATTGACAATTGCTATTTGATAATTATAATAAAACCGATACTGAAAACGAGGTTTAGTAATGACTGACTGCGAATTGATAAAAACTACGAAAAGGGCTGACCAGCTCCAATTTCTGCGTTTCTGCGCATTTCTTGTTGTATTTTGGGGGCACAGCAGCTACTGGGCAAACGGAAACAGGAATATTCTGCTTGGTCTCGAGGCTCTGAGTTTTTTCTTTATAATAAGCGGATTTGTTACAGGCTACACGGCATACGGAAAAGAACCTGTTCTTTCCTTCAAGAATATCTTCAGAGATTTTGGGGGAAGGCTCGTCAAGCTCTACCCGCTATATTTCTTCACCACAGTTTTTGCGATTATTCTCGAGCCATGGTTTTCCGAAAATCTTGCCGCGCTGAATTTTGAGTTTATGCTTCCCCGGTTGCTTCAGCTTCTGAAAAATCTTTTGCTTCTTCAGTCGTGGCCGGGCGGAGATTCCCTCTCCTATAACGGTGTCGGCTGGTTTCTCTCCACGCTGATTTTTCTCCAGCTGTTCAACATTCCAATAGGGTGGATGCTGAACAGGATTAACAAAAAAGAAAAGAGGCTCGTTATTTTCTCTGTTCTTTTTGCAGGCATTGCGCTTATAACGGTGCTGTATTGCTTCGTATCCGATAGGGCAGGACTGAACCCAAACTACTGGTGCTATGCCTTTCCCCCGTCCAGGCTTGGGGAGTATTTCTGCGGTGCCGTGCTGGGATATGTCATAAGGATTGTCCTCTGCGAAAAGCCGGAAATAAAATTCAACAGAGTTCTTTTCACAGCACTGGAGATTCTCATATTTATAAACTGGACATATGTGGTGATTTTCACGCCAGCGGAGTGGAGCGCATATATATCAGTGTGGCTTATCCCGAATTTTATCGGACTTGCCGTTTTCGGGCTCGGAAAGGGGTTTCTTTCGCAGATTTTCAAAAACAGATTCCTTGTTATGCTGGGCGACATATCCTTTGAATGCTACCTGCTGCACCAGATTATAATAAGGCTGTTTGTCAATCTGAATGATATTGCTCACATTTCACTTATCGGAGATATCTGGGCTCAGGCATTCTGCTTCTTCTGCACACTGTTTCTCGCATACCTTCTTCACGGAAGACCGCTTATGCCGAAGATTAAAAAATAGTATTTTTAATGCCGCCGGTTCTGATTGTCATCGGCGGCATATCTGTTTTATGTTATTGATTTATAATAATTCTGCGTTGATATGAGATTCATCTCGAAGTCTCTTCTGTTTTTCTGCTGTATGTTTTCGAGAATCATGCCGGAGAAAAATGACTGGATTGCCGCTATCATAACAAAACCGCAGGTTATAAGGGTCGGGAATTTGGGGACGAGCCCAGTTTTCACATATTCAACAACTATCGGGATAAAAAAGGCAAGGGAAAGAATCATCAGAACAGCGGCTATTATACTGAAAAACGACATTGGTTTATAGTTTGCAAAAAGCCTGGCGATTGTTTTAAGCACCTTGAATCCGTCTGAATATGTGTTTAGCTTGGAGACGCTGTTTTCAGGGCGGTCTCGATAGTCGATTATTACATTCGAAACTGCCATGTTTTTGTCTATCGCGTGGATGCTCATTTCTGTTTCTATCTCGAAGCCCTTTGAAAGAACAGGAAATGTCTTTACAAACATATAGCTGAAGGCTCTGTATCCCGTCATTATATCGCGAATATCCGACTTGAAAAGCGTGTTGATGCTACCGCGTACAAGCACGTTTCCAAGATTGTGAAACGGGCGCTTGTTTTCCTCGAAATAAGTTGATGAGAGCCTGTCTCCCACCACCATGTCGCACTGCCCGTTAAGCACTTTTGAAATCATCTCCGGTGCGCTTTCTGCGGGATATGTATCGTCTCCGTCTACAAGAACGTAGCACTTTGCGTCGATTTCTCTGAACATACGGCGGATAACATTACCCTTACCCTGCTGATATTCATGGCAAACTATAGCACCTGCACGCTCTGCAATATCAGATGTTCCGTCTGTCGAATTATTGTCGTATACAAAGACGGCGCTGTTTTCGGGAATTACCTTGAGAAAATCCTTTACAACCTTTTCAATTGTGACGGCTTCGTTATAGCATGGCACAAGAACTGCAACATCAAGCATTATAATCATCCTTCTTTTTCTTCTTTGTCTTGAACAATATAACACAAACGGCCTGCACAAATCAATACAAAGACTTGTGAGTTGCCGTTTTCTGTTGTATAATGGCAAAAAATAATTTCAGGGAAAAACTATGAAAATACTTGTTACGGGATCAAACGGATATTTGGGCACAGGCATAGTAACCGAGCTTCTTGATATGGGGCACACGGTTATAGCGACGGGGCACCATCTCGACAGAGTTGACGACAGAGCTGTCAAAATGCCGGCGGAGCTTTTCGAGCTTGAAAATCCGTATGATTATTTTGATAAGCCTGACGTTCTTCTGCACCTTGCGTGGCATAACGGATTTGTGCACAACAACCCTTCACATATTAACGACTTGCCTGCACATTACCGCTTTATAAATAAAATGGCGGAAAGCGGAACGGGCCGCATCGCTGTCATGGGAAGCATGCATGAGGTCGGATTTTGGGAGGGGGCAATTGATGAAAACACCCCCTGCAACCCCCAGAGTCTTTATGGAATAGCCAAAAATGCGCTGAGGCAGGCGGTTGAGCTTTCATGCAAGAACAATGCTGTTAAGCTGCAATGGCTTAGAGGATACTATATAGTCAGCCCTATTGAATACGGCTGCTCGATATTTTCGAAAATCAGTGTCGCAGCATTGGAGGGGAAAAAGGAATTTCCGTTTACGAGCGGAACAAACCGATACGATTTCCTTGATTATAAAGATTTCTGCCGCTACACGGCCGAAGCTGTTTCAC